>Ga0307379_10006003_pt1 | contig 16794 bp, 10 predicted proteins | sample UN2MG_FD_202237 | JGI IMG/M metagenome (GOLD analysis project Ga0307379, IMG submission 202237) | Soil microbial communities from Risofladan, Vaasa, Finland - UN-2 | ecosystem: Environmental > Terrestrial > Soil > Coastal area > Acid sulfate soil | place: Finland: Risofladan, Vaasa | collected... | reverse complement strand
ATGAGTGCTGCGTGCCCGAGGCCCACATCGCCACCGGCATGACTGCCAAGACCTGGGTCGGGCCCAAGATCGGCATCACCAAGAACTGCCCGAGCCAGAAGATGGTCAACGAGGAGTTCCAGTATGACATCCGCGTGACCAACCCGTCGCAGGTGTCGGCCACCAACGTCACCGTCACCGACAACCTGCCCGACGGCATCGCCTACGTCTCGAGCAACCCCGGCGCCTCGGCCGCTGGCTCTAACCTCTCCTGGTCGCTCGGCACGCTGCCCGCCGGCGAGAGCCAGGCCATCCAGGTGACCGTCCGCGGCACCCGCACGGGCACGTTCGAGAACTGCGCCGCGGTCACGGCCGACTATGGCCTCTCCGCACGCGACTGCTGCACCACCAGGATCGTTGCTCCGCAGATCGTGCTCGAGAAACAGTGCACCCCCGCGGTCACCATCTGCGATCCGATCGAGTACACCCTGGTCGTCCGCAACACCGGCGACGGCCCGGCCACCAACGTCGTGGTCAACGATGAGCTGCCCGCCGGGCTGGTGACCGACACCGGCCGCCGCAGTCTGCGGGCCGACATCGGGACTCTGGCTGCTGGCCAGGCCAAGCAGACCCGCTTTACCGTCAAGGCCGAGCGCACCGGCTCCTTCCTCAACAGGGCCACCGCGACCGCCGACGGCGGTCTCTCCGCCGAGGCCGAGTGCACCACCGTCGTGAGTCAGCCGGTTCTCGAGGTCACCAAGACCGGGCCGGAGATCCGCTACATCGGTCGGACCGCCGAGTACACCATCACCGTGACCAACACCGGCGACGCGCCGGCCGTCCAGACCGTGCTGACCGACGACATACCGGCCGGCACCCAGTTCCTCAGCGCCAGCGACGGTGGCAGCGCCGCCGGCGGTGGCGTGTCCTGGAACCTGGGTACCCTCGAGCCCGGTGCCTCACGCAAGGTCACCATGTCCTTGAAGCCGATGCAGCCGGGGACGATGCGGAACACCGCGTTGGCCAGGGCCATCTGCGCCGAGGGCAGCGCCTCGACCCAGATGGAGGTCAAGGGCATCCCGGCCATTCTGCTCGAGGTGATCGACGTCGAGGACCCGATCGAGGTCGGGGCCACCATCACCTACGTGATCGCGGTCACCAACCAGGGATCGGCCGCGGGAACCAACATCAAGCTGGCCTGCACGCTGCCGCAGCAGCTGTCGTACTCTTCGTCGGACGGCCCGATGCAGGCCGCCGTTGACGGACCGGCCGTCACCTTCGCCGCTCTGCCCTCCCTGGCTCCCAAGGCCAAGGCCACGTTCCGAGTGGTGGCCAAGGGCACGGCTCCGGGCGACGTGCGGTTCAAGGTCTCGATGACCACCGACCAGCAGCCGATGCCGGTCGAGGAAACCGAGAGCACGAACGTTTACTAGTCTGCAGCTCTTGAAAACGTAGCGCGGCGGGGAGCCGGTTTCGGACCGGCCCCCGCCCCGCGCTTACCTCGATAATCACCGAACTGTTTCGAAAGATCGCTATCTGTCTAGCTACTTGGAGGAAAGAACCATGTGCAGTTCCGTTTCACGCCACTGGGTCACCCTGGCCGCTGTCGCCGCGATGACCACCTCTAGCCTGGCCGCTCCCAATGCCCAGGCACAAGCCGCCGGACTCAACGTCACCCGGCACGCCTACCCCACCGGCGAGGTCGGCTCCAGCGTCATCCTGCTCGAACGCGCCATGCCGGTCGGCGTCCGGGTCGGTGAGGCCATGGAGTACGAGTTGAAGCTGTCCAACCTGACCAATCGAAACGTCGAGGGCCTGATACTCATCGAGGCGCTGCCGGAAGCCTTCACCGTGACCAGCATCACGCCGGAGCCCGACAACAGGGCCGGTGGCCAAGCCACCTGGAACCTGGGCACGCTGGGGCCCAAGGCGTCGAAGGCGATCCGCTTTGCCGGATCGGCCGCCCGCGTGGGCGAGTTGGCCTCCTGCGCTACGGTCACCTTCAACACACAGATGTGTTCCAGCACGCTCATCGTTCAGCCCGCCCTCGAGCTGGTCAAGACCGCCCCGGCCGAGGTGATCCTCTGCGATCCCATTCCTCTCCAGTTCGTGGTCACCAACCCCGGCAGCGGCACCGCTCGAAACGTCCGGATCATGGACAAGTTGCCCGACGGCTGGGCCACTACCGACGGCCGCAAGGAGCTGGTCCTCCAGGCGGGCGACCTGCCCGCCGGTGCGTCCCGTCAGTTCAGCGTCGAGGTCCGGTCGTCGCAAACCGGACAGTTCGAAAACCGGGCCTCCGCAGTGGAGGACGGCGGACTCACCGCCGAGGCGTCGGCCGGCACCCGCGTCGTTCGTCCAGTGCTGGCGTTGGCCAAGACCGGTCCCGCCACGCGCTATCTCGGCAGACCGGCCACGTACGAGCTGACCGTCAGCAACGAGGGCGATGCCCCCGCCAGGGATGTCATGCTGGTCGATACCCTGCACTCGGGCTCGACCTTCCTCGAGGCCAGTGACGGCGGACGGGCCGGCGGTGGACGCGTGTCCTGGAACCTGGGCACCATTCCCCCGGGCGGCTCGCGCACCGTCACCGTCAAGTGCAAAATGACCACCATCGGCACCATCCGCAACACCGCCCAGGCCACCGGCTACTGCTGCGAGGCCGCCGCCGAGTTCACCATGGAGGTCATGGGTATCCCGGCCATCCTGCTCGAGGTGGTCGACATCCACGATCCCATCGAGATCGGAGCCAACGAGACCTACGAGATCACGGTTTTCAACCAGGGCTCGGCCGTCGGCACCAACATCGTGATTGCCTGCGTGCTGCCCGATGAGCAGCAGTTCGTCTCCGGACAGGGACCGACCAAGGGCGAGGCCAGAGGCCAGGACGTAGCGTTCGCGGCACTGCCCAGGCTCGCGCCGGGTGAGACGGTCAAATACTCGCTCGTCGTGAAGGGCATCGGTGTGGGCGACCTGCGGTTCCGCGTCAACCTGACCAGCGACCAGCTCACCACGCCGGTTACCGAGACGGAAAGCACAAACGTTTACTGATCCGTTCTTGAGGTGTTGTGTTACGGGACGCCTGGCCGACCGCCGGCCTTCGAGCCGGCGGTCGGCCGGCGGCCCGACTTCGCCTGGTCCATCAGGGTCCTCTTCGCCAACGACAAAGGTACTGGCGAAGGCCCAGAAGGGCCTATAACAACTCCGGTTGCTCTCGTTCGACGACGATACGGCGGACCCGCGTGCCGTGCCGGGGCCTGATCTGGCTTCGCGGACGCTGTACGGCGTGCGCCCTATGGCCGAAGCGCCACGGATGGCCCCGGCCTCGCCGGTAGAGCGAGGCTTGACGCGGATCAGGTAAATTCAAGATTCACTCAAATCGGCGTCGTCTTTGTCCGAGAGTAAGGACATTGGGCACCAAGTCGCTGGGCGCGGGCCCGATAAGTTCACGATCGCCAGACAGAGAGTCCGGAGCCAAGCCGATGACGCAGAAAACGAACGTTACTTCCTCCCGCGCCGTGATCTACTTTGCCATGGCCGTGTTGCTGGCCACGATCTGTATCGCCGCCTTTTGGGGAGCGCCGCCGGTGTATCTGGCGGTCTGCTTCATCGGCGAGATCATTCTGGTCGCGACGGCCCACCTCTCATCGATGATCGAGCACTACGGCTTCCCGCGGTCCAGCATGGGCGCCCCGCCAAGCAGCTAAAAGCTCGCACGAGGTTTGCTCCCCTGGGACGCACGCATCGTCAGAGGCGCCGGCGGACCTGATCGGTCAAGCTTGGCTCGACCCGGCCGAGCGGCTCTCCCGATTCGTGGTTGAAATGCCCACCATCCGATTCGCGGTCGAGCACCGTCGGATAACGGCCGGTACCGTTGTCAGGCCCGGCCGGGCCGGTTGCCGTGACACCAGACTCGGTCGCAACACATGAGCGGCTGAACTGCACGCGGCGAATTCGATCATCCCATGTGCTCGTCGAGTTCCTCCAGCCATTCCAACGCCCCGGGTGTGGCCTTCCATCCCTCTTCCATCTCGGTGGCGACGTGCACCGCCTCATCCTCGTTGCCCAACCCCATCAGTTCCGGCAAGGACCAGGGAAGCTCCCGTCGTCCCAGAAGGAAGGACGGTACGTGCGGGTTGCCGTTGATGGCCTGCTTGACCTGCTTGCGGGCCAACGGCGTGTTGCCCTCGCGGCGAAACGTCGATAGGGCGCGTAGATACAACCACTGGGCGCTGTCTTCCTCATACCGGTCGAGGAGCCTGCTCAGTTCCCTGTCCTTGCCGAGCTCGAGCAGGCAGGCCGCCAGAACGTACCGTATGCCCTGGTTGTCGTCTGGGTTGAGCCGCAGCAGGTCGCGGTAGTGTTTCACCGCCTCCTCTTGGTGTCCGCTTGCCCACAGCCCTCTGGCCAGCCCCTCCCGAGCACGCATGTAGGGTCGGGTCTCCAGGATGCCCCAGAACTGTCCGGCTTCCTCCCTGAAGGTCGCTCTCCCGAGCGACCGCTCGCCGGCCTCCACGCCCTGGCGGTACAGTGTGCAGGCCTCATCCAGATCACTTACCTCCTCTGCCAGTAGCACGTAGGCGTCGGCGCAATCCGCACAAATCTCCAACGCCTGCCGGGCGAGCTTCCGCCGCCGACGGCCCCTCGCCTCCCATGCCTGGTACATGAGTTCCTGGGCTTGTTCGAGAGCTGTCTCCGGCTTGCCGCGAGGCACTCGACCGTCCTTGATCTGCGACGCCAGGAACGCGTTGGCTTCCTCGGTCGAGCCGAACTCCTGCTTCGCCAGCAGACGCTGAAGGTCGACCATGTCGCGTTCCATCGTCCGACGCAGGTCCTGAGGTCGTAGTTCCTGTTCCTCCCACCTTCCGGCAGCGTCCGTCGCGTCTGCCAGTTCGCTCACCAGTGCCAGCCGATACTCGACCGGTCCGTCCAGTGTCGAGACGGTGACGGACCACCGCCCGGCGTCGAGCTGATCGCCCGTGTTGTCGGCCAGTGCCCGCAGCAAGCCTTCCAGGAACGCCAACTGCTTGGCGTTCGGGCGGCGGATTTCAGTTCGAGGGCTGAAACGCGCCGCAAACGGATAGGCCTCTTCGTTCGCCACGGGCAGTCCATGGTCCTTCCAGAGGTCGGCGTCGGGAGACGGGAGTTCCATGATCGGGCCGAAGGTCAGCGACCAGACGACGTGCCTCGCCAAATACCGGCTGGGGTCGCTGGCAGTCAACATGTTGTCGAACTGTTTGAGATTCTTGAAAAAGCCCAGGCCGATGGTCTGTCCCGCCGAGCCCAGCACCGAGGCGTAGGTCATTTCGACCGGCGGCTTCGGGCGCTCCACAACGATGAGGTCCTGGTCGGTGAGCTCGTCCCAGGGGCGGGCTTTGTAAAACCGGGCCGCGGCCTCCGCGAAGGCCCGTACCTGCTCCACCGTCACGCCCTTACCGCCCAGCAAGGAAGGCGGTTCAGGGCGGTCGACGAATTCCTCGCCCATCCGGTCGAGAGCATCCTGAAGCGCGACCAGATCCGGAGCCCATCGGCAGACCACGCCGGTCCCCGCCAGGCGGTCTTCGAGGTACGCCGCCAGGTCGGCATCGTTGACCTCCACCGCCGCCGGACGACCGCTGCCGCCCTCACCGGACAAGGCAAACGCCACGAGCGAATCCAGCGCCTGAGGAAGGGGTTCTCCGTCGGGCTCGATCATCCGCGGCTTTGATGCCCGGCCGGTCGATTCGCTTACCCAGAGAGCTATCAAGGGCCGGTACGGCTGGTCGTCGTTTCCTTCGGACAGCCCCGGCATTCGGAACAGCCCTCCCTGCCAGGCGACGCCAGGTGTCTGAGGGAGTCGTTTGAACCGCTCGATGTTGAATCTGGCCACAATCGGTTCTGGCGGCGAGTCCATCTTGTCCTGCCTCCCACCCGCGCCGCGGGCAGTCGGGTTGTCCCCAGACCTCCGGGGGCCGCGCCCTTACATCGTCTACCCAGCGGTTGTCGATGGCACAACCGCAGTCTCTTGACCGTTGACCCAGATCACAACGCGCCGGAGGCGCACTGCAACCAGCGTCCCCGGCGACGCGCATGGCACGAAGAAGTGCGGTCCGCCCAGTGGGGAAGACCGCCTTCATCTCGTCGAGGTCGCAGGCCGCCGCCGGTCTTCGCGCTAGGCCTGGTAGAGCCCCCGTCTTACCTTCTTGACGCCCGGCATCTTGGCGAGGGTGTTGGCCACCATGTTCGGCAAGCTCTTCGCCGACGTCTTGTAGCCCGCCGTTTTGACCCCTTGCACGACCTCGGCAGGAGTCATAGGCCGCTTCTTCCGGCGAAGCACCCGCCCGACGAAGTCGGTCAGCGAGCCCGTGCGGACGCCCTTGCTGCCTCCGCCCTTGCGGCTCCGACGAGCCGGTGGGGCCGCTCCCGTCCCGGACATCGCCTGGATCGCCTGGTCGACCGCCGCGATCTCGGTCTCCAATGCCGCTTGCTGGGCTGACAGTCCCGTCTGGTGCGACTGCAGTTGGCGGAGCAGGGCACCGGTACCGCCTGCCGGCGTCCGCCCCGCGGGCCCCGGGGTCTTCCTCCCCCCGGCTTTCGTCCGGGCGGTCTTTCTGCCGGACTGAGCCGCATGAATCGTGCTGAGATGCCGTCCCAGATGGGCGGCCATCGAGAACGCGCGGCCACACTTGGGACACTTGATTCCACGTTTCGCCATGATCGTATCTCCCTGTAATAGGTTCCCTGGTGTCGATACCCTATGCTGCATGGCTGCCGGCCGCAAGGGTTTATTTGGCCCAGAGCGTCTGGCAGGCTGCCTGCAGTCGAGAACCGTTGCCAGGTGTGCAGTGCATTGAGCTCGCTCGTCCGGGACGCTAGGCTGCACTGCTCCGATCGGAAACGTCGCCCTACCAACGTAGGAGTCCCGAGAATGAGAAACGCGAATACCAGCCCTGGTCGGTGCCCTTTCCTGGTCGCGGCACTGACTGCCTGCGTCTGCGTCCCGCTCGCATTCGCCGAGCCTCCCGGTTTCCTGCAGAAACCATCCCCCAATGCCGTCCGCGTCATGTGCTACAACGTCAACTGGGATGCCATCTTCCCCGATGACGACCCCAAAAACCACCAGTGGCGATCCCACGACCGGAGCGCCGAGTTCCTCCGGGTCGTCCGAGCCGTCCAGCCGGACGTGCTCTGCATCCAGGAGATCAGGGCCGGCCGCGATCCGCAAGACGTCGGCAGCATCCTGGATACCGCGTTGCCGCTGGGCGACCATCGCAAGTGGCAGGTCCACCAGGGCGAGGACAACGTCATCGCCTCCCGATACCCGATGGCCGAGCTCGCCACCGACACCGTCCCCTCGACCAACCGCGGCCACGCCATGGCCCTGGTCGACCTGCCCGACGCCGCCTACCCTGTTGACCTCTACCTCATCAACGCCCATTTCAAGGCCGCCGGCGGCGAACGCAACATCCAACGGCGGCAGCAGCACGCCGACGCCATCGTGCATTGGATCGGCGACGTCAAGACGATTGGCGGCCGGATCGACGTCCCCTCCGGCACCCCGGTCATGATCATGGGCGACCTCAACGTCTACGACACCGACCCGCACCACCACCTGACAACGCTGCTCACCGGCGACATCTCTGACGAGACCACTTACGGTCCGGATATCGCTCCCGATTGGGATGGAACGGACCTTACCGACGCATTGCCGCTCCACAACGGCGTCGGACCGGAGCGATACACCTGGCGGAACGACGCCGGCCAGTTCAAGCCCGGTCCGCTGGACCGGATCATCTACACGGACAGCGTCCTGTCCGTCGCAAACGCGTTTGTCCTCAACACCGCCGCAATGTCCGCCGAGGACCTGCAGGCGGCCGGTCTGCAATCATCCGACGTCTTGCTCGACCCGTCATCCGGCAACTATGACCATCTCCCGCTCGTGGTCGACTTCGTGGTCCCAACCACCCCGGCCGGTGATAAGCCCGCCCGCGAGATCGGCCTCGACGCATCGGCCGTCGAACGGTTCGCCAAGCTCGCCCTGGATTGCCTCCATCGCGAGTACCCCAACAAGATTGCCCACGTCCTCAACTCGGATGGCGATGTTCGCCCGCCGCGAGAGCTCACGCCGGTCTTCTGCGGCTGCTACGACTGGCACTCGGCCGTCCACGGGCACTGGCTGCTCGTGCGTCTCTGCCGCACCCACCCCGACGCGCCCTTCGTGGGACCAGCCCGGCAGGCACTCGCCGCCGGTTTCACCGCTGAGAAAGTGGCGGCGGAAGTGACCTATCTGCAGGCCCAGGGACGCAACACGTTCGAGCGTCCCTACGGCCTGGCTTGGTTCCTGCAGCTCTCCGCCGAGCTTCACGAATGGGACGATCCCCAGGCCGGACAGTGGTCATCCACACTGGAGCCGCTGGAAAAGCTGGCCGCCGATCGGCTCCGCGAATGGCTGCCCAAGCTCTCCCACCCCATTCGGACCGGCGAGCACAGTCAGACGGCCTTCGCCCTGGGCCTGGTCCTCGACTGGGCCAGAAGCCGAGGCGACGCTCAGACGGAGCAACTCGTCGTTAATCGGGCACGGGTTTATTACTTGAACGATCGCGGCGCCAGCCTGTCCTTCGAACCCGACGGGCAGGCGTTCCTCTCGCCGATTCTGGCGGAGGCCGACCTGATGCGGCGGATTCTCCCGCCCGCCGAGTACGCCGCCTGGCTTGGCGCCTTCCTGCCCGAACTGCGCCTGGACGGCTCGGCCGACTGGCTCCAGCCCGCAGTCGTCACCGACAGAACCGATGGCAAGCTGGTTCACCTCGACGGGCTCAACCTCTCCAGGGCATGGATGCTGGAAGGGATGGCGGCCGGCCTCCCACCGGATGACCCGCGCAGAGCCGGCCTGCTCGCCGCGACCCGCCTGCACCGCAACGCCGGGCTACAGGCCGTGACCGAGGAGCACTACGAGAGTGGACATTGGCTGGGCAGCTTCGCCGTCTACCTGGTCACCCAGCGCGGCCTGCACGATCCGGGTTCGACGCATGCCAGCCCGCCGGGCTGATCGCCCCACGCCGGGCGCGCAAAACAGGCCCCGGCGCGTTCGTGCCGGGGCCTTCTTGGTACTCGTCAAAAGCGGGTGGTCGGACTTGAGCCGACTGTCTTCCTGATAATCGGCGCTCTCCACCAGGTAAAGAGGGATCACCAGGCCTGCCCTGTAATCTGGAAGTGCCGGACCGGCTACTTTCCAGAGTCGGCCCCCAAGTCCCTCCGGTCTCGTACACGCGAACCGATCAGTCAATCCCGAACACCATCTGGAACCCGGCGACGTCCTTCAGGTCCACGTCGGCGTCGTACTCGAAGTCGAACGCCTCGCAGCCCGGATCGTAGGGCCCGCCTCCCGGCCCGGTCACGCAGCGATCCCAGTAGTAGAAGTCATCCAGGTCCACGCCGAGATCGCAGTCGTAGTCGCCGATCCCGAACTCGTACGCCCCCATATCGAGCCGCCCGCAGAGCACGCGGGAATGCCCGTCCAGATCAGTCTTCTCCGGACCGGGCAAAAACGCCGGATCGCCCGTGTTGATGCACGGCGACGCGGGCTGCAGGCGGAGGTTGTCATCCTCGGTCCCGTAGATTCCGTCCGGCCCGTCGGCGTCCACAAACCGCGGGTACACCCGGATATTGCCCGTGCCCGTCCCCGACAAGTAGTGATCCACGTCAGAGTAGTTCATCGTGACGCTGGTGTACGGCCCGAAGGATAGCTCACCACCGCCGTTGTCCCACACAATACAGTTGTTCACCCCGACGTGACTATCGTCGCCATACACGGAGATTGCTCCGCCGTGGACGGCGGTGTTGCCGTTGAACGTGCAACGGGCGAAACCTTGATACGAAGAAAAACCCGGATCCCGATATGCGCCGCCGTCCCCGCTGGCCTTGTTCCCGCCGAATACGCAGTTCGTGAAACCGGCGTACCCACCAACCCCGGCATTGCTGTACACGGCGCCGCCGTCGCCGCCCGCCGAGTTCTTGCGCAGTACGCAGTCGGTCACGTACGCGTTGGTGTCCTGGCTCAAGTGTAACGCGCCGCCGTCACTGACCGCCGTGTTCTCGCTCAACGTGCATTCCTGCATCTTCAGTAAAATCTCACCGGACGCATGGCCGCCCCCGCCCTCACTGCCGGCCGAGTTCCCGCTGACTGTGCACCGAAGGAACGTCGGGCCAAGAAAATAATAGCCGGAGGCGGCCGCAAACCCGCCGCCACTGGTGCCCGACAAGTTTCCGCTGAGCGTGCATCCCGTCAGTGACGCTGCGCTCCGATAGAAATACATCCCGCCGCCCGTGCCGCCCCGGTTGGCACGAATGGTGCAATCCACCAGCGTCGGATCGCTGGACAGGCTTGCGCTCACACCGCTGAGAGAGACACCACCGCCCGGACCCCCGTTGCCACCGGTGATGGTCACGCCGTCCAGGACGGCCGTCGCATCAAGCACCCCGCCGGTCACGACGTGGTAGCTGTTCTCGCCGTCGTTGGCGAAGTCCGGTCCGTCGTCGCCGGCCAGGTCGCCGCTGAGGATCGTCTCCTGCGCCTTGATGTCCCTTGCGTCGGGGTCCCGCGCTCCGAGCCCGGCGTAGCCGCCCTTCAGCTTGACACCACTGATCAGCCCGAAGTTGGCCGCGCGGTCCCCGGGCGTGACCTGCCCGCCCTCGTCCACGTCCGGCGTGTAGGTTCCCTGGGCCACGCGGATGTCGGTGATGGTGCCGTTGGCGCCGGCCTCCCACAGGGCGTCCTGCAGGCACTTGTACGCCGTCGCCCAGGCCAGCCCGTCACCGCCAGTCGCCGCGTCGTCGTCCACGTAGCGAATGACCTGGGCCTGGGCCAATGGAAGACAAGCCGATGTGAAAATGAGTATTGTAAGCGAACATCGAGCAAACATGGTTGCTCTCCTTGAGTGAAATGGGACGTGATTAAGAAGCGCCATTCATCATACGCGCTTGGCATCCCGGCAGACAAGCAAAAACTCGCCTTCTTCCTCTCGCGCCGTATCATCAAGTCGTGAGCCAGGAGAATCCTCGTGACGGCCTGTGGCACTTATCGAATTCCAGCCCTCCGCCACCTCGGGGCACGACTCGCCCTGCCGCAAACCGGCGGTTTAGCGCAAACCGCCGGGGCAACAGCCCAAAGAGCACTCCGATTGGAGTCCCGATGTACTCTGCACGCCATTGGTGCACCGTCAGTAGACGTCGACTGTATTGGCACCCATAGTGATGTGGCGGGCTGTGCCGCCGTCAAGAAGAGGGGACTGTCCCGATTGTATTGACTCTTTCCGCTCGCTACGGCCCTGTCTCGCCCGACCTGGCGGCAAGCGCAGTCGTACCTGCACGTCTTCAACGGAACGATGCCCGTGCCGACCGAGCATCCTCGAGCCGAAGCAGACCGAGCGCCGGCGCGCAAAACAGGCCCCGGCCTGTTCCTGCCGGGGCCTTATTCATCCTCGTCAAAAGCGGGTGATCGGATTTGAACCGACGACGTTCACGTTGGCAACGTGCCGGCACCCCACGGAACCGACGCATTCACAGACAGTTACAGACGGTAGCGCGGACGCTTGTACCGCTGCTTGTACCGGATCGCCGGATTCGGTGCAGGATGACCAGCTCGAAGCGCTGGCCGCGGCGCTGTCGGCACTGACGCCGGAGCAAAGGGCACGGCTCGCCGGGATGCTGACGACGGCCGGCCCGGGACATTGAGCCGGCTGCGGAACCGGCAGCCGTGGGAGGATAACCTATGGCAAGGGCGAAACGAGTAGGGCGGCCCCGACGCCGTGTCGGGTGCCCGGTGCCAGTGGAAACCGTAGTGCGGTTTGACGACATGTGCAGACGCCTGGGGCTCAGGCGCGGGTGCGTGTTGGACGCGGCGATGCGGCTTATCTGTGCTCTGCCGGCAGACGCGCGGGACCGGGTAATGAGAGGCCGCCACGGCGAAATCGCAATCGAGCTGGCGACCGAGCCGGGCCAGCGGGGCGATGACCGGGGTGCCCAGCCTGCCGGCCCGGGTCGCGGCGCTTGAGCGGATCGTGCTGGCCGCTACTGTAGGTTCCAGCGCTGAGTCTGAATCCGCCCGCAAGTTAGCGGCGCGGGTCCGAGACGGCTTGACCGCAGCCGATCCCAGCGGTAAAGGTGGTCCGTCAGGATCTCCCGCAGATCGACTGAGAGGTTGGTCATGAGCAAAGGGCAACAGTCAACGTGTCAAGTATGAACGCGCCTCGGGCGCTGGTCAAATAGAGAATCGGGCGAATCTTCGAATCGAGGGCCTTTCGGACCGCACAGAACCGGCCCAACCGTCAACCGGGAGGACCTGCCATGAAGTTCCGCATCATCGGCGCCGAACGCCAGACTGGGATCGATGTCGACAAGACGGTCGATGTCGAAAACGACCAGATTGCCGCCAGGATGGCACACGATATGAACGTGCTTGTCGAACGAATCGAACCGGTCCAGCCGTCTCGGCCGGCCACACCTCCCGAGCCCCCGAAACCGCAGAAACCCTACCCCATCATGGCCGCCGTTTCGGTCGCCTCCATGGCCCTCGGCGTCATTTGTGCGGTTCTCGGTTGCGTTTTTCTGGTCATTGCCATCCATCGTCTGTGGTTTGCCCTCGCCGACCCTAACGTGTCCCCTTCCCTGCCGCTTGGTTGGGGCGCCCTGCTTCTCGGCCTAGCCGTCTCCCTCATTCTGCAATCCGAGCTGCTCGTCGGCCTCCGGCGTCACTTCCTCAACGGCGACGAGATTGTCCGTCTCCTGAAGGCCGAACCTCGAACCCCCTACTGACTCAGAACTTCCCCAGCGGGCAGCCGCCGCGCTCCTGGATTCGTTTGGTCGCCCGGATCGCCCGCTGAACTCGAAGGGCTGGCCGCGGCGCTGTCGGCATTGACGCTGGGGCAACGGAACCGGCTCGCCGGGATGCTGGCCGGTGGCCATCCGGCGGCACCTGGGGCGAAAGGTACTACCAGCGGCGGTTTCCGCCCGAGGGCATTGCGATCAGTCGAGCGTGGAGACTGACTTTCTTTCGCGCGGCGTGGGGACGGTCGATCGGAGGCCGGACGGTGAAACCAACAAACGGCAGTGAGCACAAGACGGAAGCGTTGACGGTGGGTGACCTTGCTCGGCTGCTCAGCACGGCCGGCGGGCGGCGGGTGACCGTCACGATGATCCGCGCGGACTTGGCTGCGGGGGCGCCGGTCAACCCGGACGGAACGATCAATCTGGTCCACTACGCCGCCTGGCTGGCGAGAGAGTCATCCTACCGGTGAGCGTGGAGGCCCTGGACCCAAACGGTCCCTGGACGCCAGCGGCGGTGTGAGTCAGAATCGGGGACGGCGGCTAGCTACCGCCACGCGCTGCCTGGCGGTTGTGCGATCGCACCATCCCGCACAGCCGTTGGGCGGCGACCCCGATAAGGATGGTGCATCATGTCTGATTCCGTTGCCCGAACGCATGAAGCCATCGCCCGGCTTTTCGAGCGATTGGGTGAGACGTGGTGCGCGGTGGATACCGAGGAACTGACGCGCACTGAGCAGACGGCGCTGAGGGTGATTTGCTGGACCGGGCTTGTTGAACTGCGACTGACGTTCGCCGCCTGGACCGACGTGGCCCAAGTCAGCGCTGAGGCCGTTGTCTGTGGCCAGTGGATTGATTCGTCGCACGCAAGCATGCTGCCAGAACGGTTGCGAGCTGCGATTCCGGCCTGGGCCGGGCGTTCGATTGCGATGCAACCCGATCCGTGTGTGCAGGCACGGCTGACTTCGGACGGTCTGGATGTTCAACGCGACGTTTCTTCGGGCAACGAAGCCTCACGTTTTTGCGCGTTTGCCGCGGCGACGTGCAACCTCCAACCCGGGCGGGCGCGTGTTCGGATTCTGTCCACCGACGCGCGCGCTCCCGGCGTGGTACCGGCGCTGGCAGCCGATGGCCCCAACGAGTTGGTGCAGGCGTTGAAAACCGGGTTTGCGGACGTGGCTCAGGCGATCCGCGGTGCGGGTGGCGTTGAGGAAGAGAGGACTAGGGCCAGGATCGCTGAGAGTGCCAAGAAAGCGACTTCACCAGACCCCCATAGAGACGACTGGAACGCGCTTACGGAGCGGCAACGAATCTGCCTGCAGGCCTTGGATGAGTTGGGGGCATTCGACGCCAGTTCCCGACAGCGGGCAGGTGACGTTGCGCAGAAAGCGGAGGGTCACTCCGCGAACGTGAACGGCTTCAAACAACCTCTTGCCGATCTGGCAAAACGCGGGCTGATTGAAAGCAAGACCGGTCGGGAAGGCGGGTACTGGCTGTCGCCCAACGGCCGCGCGGTAATCAAGGCCGGCGACCGAAGTGAATCCGGCAACAGTACAGACACCTAAACGGTGCGCACCGTTTCCATACCATTGTTGGACTGATTCCCACTGTTCTCTGTGCAAGACTTGGGACAACTGGCGGGCGCTGGGCTCGCCTGGGTTTGTCTTGAGGTACTTGCAATGGGCAGAAACAACACGTCGAAGGCGGACACGTCCACCGCCGCGTTGTTGGACGTAACCGAGGTTGCTGCGCTACTCCACTGCTCGGGACGCCACGTCTACAGGCTGGCTGACTCCGGCAAGATGCCGCGGCCGGTGAAGCTGGGCCAGCTCGTCCGGTGGTCCCGTACCCAGCTCGAGCGCTGGATCACAGACGGGTGCCCCCCAGTGCGATCGGCAAGGGGGGCGGCGCGATGACCAGAGAAGAAAGCGGGCCGCGCCGTCGGCAGAACGGCACGGCCCCAAAGTCTATCGGTCACTCACACCATACCGGCGGGCCTGAGAGGCGGCAATCCCTCAGCGGTGAAGACCTGAAACTTGACGCGCACGCGTTCCTAGAGGCCCGTCGGGAGCTGTTCATCCTTCGGGGCCGGCGAGCACTTCTGACGGCTTTGCTTCGCACCGGTAGGGCAACGGCCGATGACGTTCGGGATACAGTGGAGCTGCCGGACAGCGTTGGTCCAAAGCTGTTCGGACCTGTGCCTGGGCCGCTGGCACGCGTGGGCATCATCGAGCTTGGCGGGTCTGTGAAATCGCGCCGACCGGATGCCCACGGCCGACCGGTCTCGGTCTGGCGGCTGAGGGACCGCCAAGCCGCACAGCGCTGGCTGAGCGATCACCCTGACCGTCCAGACCCAGTGCCGACCGGAGTGCAGGCCGACCCCACGCTTTTCGATTTGGACGGATCGGGGGCGCGCCGATGACGCCGGTAGAGCTGGTGTTATCGAAGCTGCCGGATGCCAAGCGTAGCGGCAACGGCTGGTCAGCTCGATGCCCGGCCCATGATGACCGTCGGGCAAGTCTCTCGGTTTCGGAAGGTGACGACGCCCGGGCACTGGTCACGTGTCACGCCGGCTGCACGTTCGATGTGATCGTATCGGCGCTGGGGTTGGCGCCCCGCGATCTGATGCCCGCGGGCGGCTGTGCCACGTGCCGAAACGGCCCGGATCGGCGGCGATCCCCCCATCCGTCATCGTCGGTGCGATCCGGTGAACACAAGACGTATCCGACAGCTCCCGCGGCGGTGGCTGCGCTGGAGACGAAGCACGGAAAACCGGTGGCGAGCTGGACCTACCACAACGCCGGCGGGCACCCGGTGGGAATCGTCTTGCGGTGGGATCGGCCCGACGGCGGAAAGGACTTTCGGCCGGTGTCACGGCATGGCACTATCTGGCGAATCGCCGGGATGCCCGCGCCCAGGCCGCTGTACCGACTGCCGGAGCTGGCCGACGCCCGGCGCGTCTACGTCACCGAAGGCGAGAAAGCAGCCGACGCGGTGCGTTCCGTCGGGCTGGTGGCCACAACGTCACCCCACGGGAGCAACAGCGCGGGAAAGGCCGACTGGTCACCACTGGCGGGGCGAAGAATCGTGATCCTGCCCGACGCCGATGACGCCGGCCGGCGCTACGCCGATGACGTGGCCCGGCTGCTGGCAAAGGTGACGCCAGCTCCGACGGTCAAGGTGGTGGAGCTGCCCGACCTGCCGGCCGGTGGGGATGCGGTCGAGTACGTTGCAGCTCGCCGCGCGGAGGGCTTGGACGATGACGCGATCCGGGCGGCGGTCGAGGGCCTGGCGAATGCGGCGGCACCGATCGACCCGACCGAGGCGACTGCAACGGCCGTGCCGGTGCTGGTGTGCGTCGCGGACGTGCAACCGGAACCGGTGCGGTGGCTGTGGCCCGATCGGGTCGCCCTGGGCAAGCTGACGCTGATTGCGGGCGATCCGGGCCTGGGCAAGAGCCTTATCACGTTGGACATGGCGGCGCGGGTGTCGGGGGGCACGGCGTGGCCCGATGCGCAGGACACGCCGAACGTGGCCGGTGGTGTGGTGCTGCTTTCGGCTGAGGATGACGTAGCCGATACGATTCGGCCGCGGCTGGACGCCGGCGGTGCGGACGTTTCGCGCATCGTCGTCTTGCAGGCGGTGAAGCACCGCGATCCTGACACCGGCGCTGAGCTGCCCGCTCCGTTCTGCCTGGCAACCGACCTGCCCGCGCTCGGGCTGGCCATCGAGAGGGTGGCAGATTGCCGACTTGTGGTCATCGACCCGATCACCGCGTACCTGGGGCGCATCGACTCGCACAAGAACGCTGAGCTTCGGGCGGTGTTAGGTCCGGTGGCTGAGCTGGCCGGGCGGCATCGCATCGCGGTGGTGGCGGTGACGCACCTGCGCAAGGCGGAGGGGCCGGCCATGTACCGGGCGATGGGTTCTCTGGCATTCACGGCCGCGGCGCGGGCGGTGTGGGCGGTGACAAAGGACCGGGACAATCCCGGCCGGCGGCTGGTGCTGCCGGTC
>Ga0307379_10005999_pt1 | contig 16797 bp, 11 predicted proteins | sample UN2MG_FD_202237 | JGI IMG/M metagenome (GOLD analysis project Ga0307379, IMG submission 202237) | Soil microbial communities from Risofladan, Vaasa, Finland - UN-2 | ecosystem: Environmental > Terrestrial > Soil > Coastal area > Acid sulfate soil | place: Finland: Risofladan, Vaasa | collected... | reverse complement strand
TAGAGCTTGCCGAGCTGTCGCCGCAGGAATGCGGCGGAGGCGGGGTTGGTCTCCTGGAGGCAGACGACGTCGGCGCCGCCGTCGCGGATGGTCTGGGCGACGGCCTTCAGGTCCCTGTTGAGGTAGAGGACGTTGAAGGTCGCGACCTTGAGCGTCTTGGTGGCCGGCGCGGAGGCGGGTCGGCTTGCCGGCTGGGAGGCGGGCCGGCTCGATTGGTCGGCTGGCGCGGCGAGGGGCGCCGCCGCGGCCAGCGCGACAATCGCCAGCACGGCAAGCGCGTCTCGTGTGCGATGCAATCAGCTCCCCCCGGCCTGCGCGAGGATCTCTTCGGGTATGTCGAAGTTGGAGTACACGTTCTGGACGTCGTCGTGGTCCTCCAGGGCCTCCATGATCGCGACGATGCGGCGGGCGTTGTCGCCCTCGACGGCGACGCGGTTGGCGGGGACCATCGCGATCTCGGCCGAGACGGTGGCGATCTCCCTGTCGGCCAGCGACTGCTTGAGACGGGCGAAGTCGGCGGCCTCGCAGAGCACCTCGAACAGGTCGCCCTCCTGGCGGATATCCTGTGCGCCGGCGTCCAGGGCGATCTCCATGAGCGTGTCCTCGTCGACCGCGTCGGCGGCGACGACGAAAGTGCCCTTGGATGTGAACATCCACGCGACAGAGTTGGCGCTGCCCATCTGGCCGCTGTTGCGGTCGAAGATGTGGCGCACCTCGGAGGCGGTGCGGTTGCGGTTGTCGGTGAGGCCCTCGACGAGGAATGCCACCCCGCCTGGTCCGTAGCCCTCGTAGACGACGGTGTCGTAGCTCTCGCCGCCGAGTTCGCCGGTGCCCTTCTTGATTGCGCGATCGATGGTGTCGTTGGGCATGTTGGCGGCGCGGGCGTCGTCAATGGCGTAGCGCAGAGTGAGGTTCTCGTCGGGGCTGCCGCCGCCGGTTTTCGCGGCCACGATGATCCGCCGCGCGAGCTTGCCCCAGAGGCGCCCCCGCCGCGCATCGGTGCTGGCCTTGGACCGCTTGACCTTTGCCCAGTGTGAGTGTCCAGACATCCTGCGGTTCCGTCGAGTAAGGGGTTAGTCGGTATCGGGTTCCTTGACGCCCTCGCCGAGCGGCGCGACGTCAGGCTGCCGGCCGGCCTCGACTGCCTCGATCTTGCCGGGCGTGTGGGCCTGCACCTGCGTCACCTCGTGGTTGACGGGCTTTTCGTCCTTGGCCACCTCGAGCGACCGCTTCCAAAGGGTGACGGCCTTGTCGTTCCAGCCCAGCCGCCAGAAGGCGTCGCCGGCGTGGTCGAAGATAATCGCCGGCAGCGGCTTGGCGTCGTCGTCGCGCTGCTGCCGCAGGATCTCCTCGAACGCGGCGGCGGCCTGCCCGAGCCGGCCCTGCTTGTACAGGACCCAGCCGAGCGAGTCGATGAAGGCGGTCTCCGGGCGGACGGTGACGGCTTGGCGGATGAGCTCTTCGGCCTTCGTCAGCTCGATGCCCAGCTCGGCGTACTGGTAGCCGAGGTTGTTCATGGGGCCGGGCTCGAGCGGCCTGAGCTGCTGGACCCTGCGGAGGTCGTCGAGGGCCTGCTTGGCCTTGCCGAGTTCGGTGAGGCAGGAGGCCCGGAAGCTCACGAGGGCGAGGTTGTTGGGGTCGAGCTTGAGGTACTGCTCGGTCCGCCTGAGCGCCTCGGCGTAGTCGGGCTTGAGCATCAGGACCTGGACGGCGGTCTCGCGCAGCAGGCCGACGGCGTTGGGGTCCAGCCCGGCGGGCTGCGTCGGGGTGGTTGTCGGCGGCACCTCGGCGGCTTGCGTGGCGGCGGGCGCGGTAGCAGCTTGCGTGTCGGGCCTTGCCCGTCGCGACTGCGGCTCGGCCTGCAGCGCGGGCGGCAGGGCGCGGGGCGGGGCGAACTCGGGTAGCTCGTCCGGCGCCTCGTCGCCGGGGACGGGGACGACGCGCCTCAGTTGGATCTGCCCGGCCGGCTGCGACGCGGGCGAGGGCCTGGCCGGCTTGGTGGCGGCGCCGGGCATCTCCCCGAGCCACTTGTCGATCAGTCGCAGGACTTCGTCGTGCTTCTCGGCATGGATCAGCGCGGAGACCAGCGCCGTCCGCGCCCGCAGGGAACCGGGCTGCTCGCGGATCCATCTGGACCCGAAGGCCTTGGCCTTGTCGATGCGTTCAGCCTCGGCGAGGATCAGGAGCTTGAAGGCCTTCCAGTCTTCGGCCTTCTCGTCGGCGAGTTCGGCGATCCACTCGTCCAGGAGCTTGACGGCGAGGTCGTACTGCTTGGCCTGGCTGAGCGTGGCAATCAGGACTTGCCTCGGGGTGTTGTCGAGCGGCTCGGCCTTGATCCACGATCGCGCGAACTCGACGGCCTGGTCGTAGCGTTTGGCGCGGGTCAGCAGGCGGATCTTGTCGCCTTTGAGGCTGGGCAGCAGCGTCTCATTGCCGGGGCTGCTGATCCAGTCATCCAGGAGCTTCAGCGACTTGTCGTACTGCTCCGCTGCCTCGTACAGGCTCATCAGCCGCAGGCGGTACAGGAAGCGATACTGGTCCTTGGAGGCCTGCTTGAGCCAGCCCTCGGCCAGCTCCGCGGCGCGGTCGAACTGCTTGAGCTTCTGGAGGACCTCCAGCAGTGTCTGGCGGGCGGCCAGGTCGTCCTGGGAGAAGGATAGCATTCGTTCGAGCACGTCGCGGGCGTCGGCGTAGCGATCGGCAAGTATCAGGGCGCGGACGTACTGCCTGGCCAAGTCGCCCTGGCGCGGGTTGGCGTCGTAGAGCGGCTTCCACTGCGTAGCGGCGTCCTCGTACCGGGCCGACTGGAGATACAGCTCGGCGAGCAGTCGCCGGGCCGAGGTGTTCTGCGGGTCCTGCTGCATCAGGTCGTTCAGCTTGCGGGCGGCCTGCTCGAGCTTGGACTTCGCCAGGATGCCCTGCCCGGTGCCCAGCTCCAGTCGCAGGCCCAGGAGTCGCACGTCCACGTTCCGGGGCGCGCGCTTGGTGAGTTCGGCCAGCGAGCGGGCGGCCTGTTCGCGCTGGCCTGCGGCGACCAGAAGCTGGGCCGCCATCAGGGCGGTCTCCAGGCTGTCCGGGCGCTCCTTCCGGGCCTCCGCGACGATCACCTGGGCCTGCCGGAAGAGCCTGCGCTTCAGCAGCAGCGGCAGCAGGCGGCGGTAGACCTGGGTCTTGTCGCCGGGCAGCTTGAGCGCCGCTTGCAGCGCAAGGCTGGCGTCGCCCTCGCGGCCCACGCGTTGATACGCCTCGGCCAGCAGCAGCACTGTCGGCAGGTGCTCGTCGTTTTCCTTGTACGCGCCCTCGAGCGCGACGATGGCGGCCGCCACGTCGCCCTTGGCCAGCTCCAGCTTGCCGCGGGCATAGGCGATGAAATGCGGTCCGACGTTGAGTTTCTCGATGCTCTGGATCTGCTTGTCGGCCTGGGCGTACTGTTCGCGCTGGAGGTATATCTCCAGAAGCGCTTCGTGCGCCGGCAGGAAGGATCTCTTTCGCTCGGCGGCCTTGCGATACTGCTCGGCGGCGAGGTCGAGGTTGCCTCGCATATGCGCGACGCGGCCGGCCACGTAGTGATAGGCGAACTGCTGGTCGGCCTGCTGGCGGGAGGCGTCGCGGGCGAGCTTCGTCTCGGCGCCGGCGGGCAGGCTTGCGAGCAGCTCGCGGAGCCCCTGGACGACGGCGGGCTCGGCGGCCTGGTTGGCGGCCAGCGACTTGACCAGGATGGTCAACGCCTGGTCCGGCTTGCCGATCTCGGCGGACAGCTCTGCCAGCTCGCGTGCGATGCCGGCGTCCTCCGGCATGGCCTGGAAGAGGGACTTGAGGATATCGACGGCGTCGGCGGCGGCGCCGAGGCGCTTGGCCGACTGCGACAGCGACAGCGCCCACACCTGGTCGGTGCGGACCTTCTTCGGGGCGGCCTGCCAGATGCGCCCGACCATGTGCTTGTCGCCGGAGGCCCTGGCCGCCTCCTCTATCAACGCCGGCAGTTGTTGCCTCAGCAGCGGCTCGGAGGTCATGCCGGCCAGCACCTTCTCGGCCTCGGGGTAGTCGCGCATCTGAACCAGGCACCGCACGAGCAGTTGCACGGTGAGGAGGTCGGTGCGGTCGCGGCTGTGGGCGCGGCGGAGGAACTCGACCGCCTCTTTGGCCCGGCGCAGATGCAGCAGGACGGCGCCTCGGCGGACCAGCAGTTGCTCGGGGCGCAGCACTATGTTGCGCAGGGTCGCGCGGCGGGCGTACTGCTGCCCGTGCTGCTCCACCCATTGCGACAGCGTGGCGTAGCACTCGACGGCGGCCGTGTGGTAGCCGGCCTTCTCCAGCATCTCGCCCAGTCGCAGCATCGCCTCGGCCGCCAGCGGCTCGTTGGGCTCGGCGCCGGTGCACCTCAGCGCGGTCCGCAGCGAGAGGATCGCGCGGTCCTCCTGCTTGGCGGAGACCGCCAGCTCGCCCAGAAGCAGATGGGCCTTCAGGTCGTCGGGCGCGCTCTTGACGGCCTTGGCGAGGTTGTCTTCGGCGCGGCCGCGATCGCGGAGCCCCGCGTAGGCGAAGCCGAGGAGCTGGCGTATCCTGGCGTTTGTCGGTTCGTAGCCGACGGCTCGTTCGAGGTCGTTGACGGCGGCGGCGTACTGCCTGGCGGCGATCTTGCGGACCGCGTCGGCGACGAGCTTGGCGGCGCGGTCCGGCACCTTGTAGGCGTCGGGTGGATTGACCGGCTTGGGGATCGCGGGCTTCAGCTCGTCGAGCTTGAGCCTGGCCTGCGGAGGCAGCGGCCTCATGGCGGGCTGCGGGTCGTCCGCCGGCGCGGTGGTCGAGGTCGGCTTGGCGGGCTCGCAGCCGGCGAGCACAGCGACACACACGGCCACGATCAGTGCCCAACGATGGGTTATCCCAGGCGCGTCCATCTATGGAATCACCTTATTCAGCGGATACGTGATCAGGCCGGATGCCCCGGCCCGCTTCAACTGCGGCACCAGCTCTCGCTCGACACGCTCCTCGACGATGACCTCGACGGCGATCCAACCCTTGTCGGCAAGGGCCGATACTGTTGGACTCTTCTCAGACGGCAGAAGTTTCGTGATGGCTGCAAGATCTTTTCGGCGCACGTTCATCTTCAGCCCGACCTTCTCGCGGGCCTCGATCGCGCCCAGCAGCAGCATTGCAAGGTTCTCGACCTTCTGGCGCTTCCACTTGACCTTCATCGACTTGCGGTTGGCGATCAGGCGCGTGGAGGAGGTCATCACGGTGTCCACGATCCGCAGGCCGTTCTCGCGAAGCGAGCGGCCGGTCTCGGTGACGTCAACGATGCCGTCCACCAGCCTGGCCTTCGCCTCGGTGGCGCCGTAGCTGAACTCGACCTTTACCTTGAGCTTCTTGCGCTTGAAGTAGGCCCTGGTGACGTTGAGAAGCTCGGTGGCGACGATGCCTCCGCTCAGGTCGCCAGGGCGCCGCACAGGCGCCTCTTCCGGCACGGCCAGCACCCATCGCACCGGGCAGAGCTTCTGCTTGGCGTAAACAAGCTCGGCGATCTGCAGCACGTCCGAGCCGTTCTCGCGAATCCAGTCCAGCCCGGTCAACCCGGCGTCCAGCACGCCGTCGGCCACGTACCGGCTCATCTCCTGCGCCCGGAACATGGTCACGGATATCTGCTCGTCGTCGACGGACGGCAGGTAGCTGCGAGACGAGACGGCGATCCGGTATCCGGCGCGAGCGAACAGGTCCAGGGTGTTCTCCTGGAGCGAGCCCTTGGGGATGCCCAGCCTCAGTTTGTCTTCAGACGACTTGTCGAGCATGCGGTCCTCGTTGTGATGTCCAAGGCCTCACCGGCGCCTTGGTTTTCTCGTGGTCTTCCGGCGCGCCCTCTTGGCGGGCTTTCTGGCAGCCTTTCTTTCCGTGGCCTTCTTGCCGGGCTTCTTCTTGCGGGCCCTTCTGGCTGCGGCCTTTCTGGCCTTCTCGGCCTCGGCCCTTTTGGCCTCTTCCTCGGCGCGTTTCTTGGCTTCCTCTTCTGCGAGTTTCTTGGCCTCGGCCTCCAGGCGGGCGCGCTGCCGGGCTGCTTCCCGCGCGTCCTTCTTGCGCTTGCGGGCCAGCGCCTCGGCCCGCTGTTCCACGTAGGCCCGCAGGTGGTTGTGGACGCCGGGCGCGTCCTTCTGGGCAACGATGCGCTCCAGAAATCCTTGCACGTCTTCGAGCGAGGTGCCGGGAGCGACGTAGCCGTCCATCTCCAGCGTCTCGGCCAGCGCCCGATCAACCGGCACGGCGTGCCCGCCGAAGACCCACAGTATGAGCCGGGCGGCGGAGTACGGGCTCAGGCCCAGCCCCAGCAGGCTCTTGCGCAGCTCCCGCTTGGGCGTCTTGGCCAGGTGCTCCAGCGACATCTGGCAGGTGCGGTCGAACACGCCGTTGAGCACGCGGATGAGGGTGTCCGCCCTCTCGTGCCCGTCCGCCAGGCCCTTGGCGAAGCATTCCTGGATTTCCTTGTGCGCGGCGACGCGGATCTCGTTGTAGTCCACGAACCGCTGCCTGATCGCGCTGAGGGCGTGGCTGGCCTGTCTCCGCGTGGCCTCGGCCTCCAGCATCGACAGCAGCAGAAAACCTATGGCGTCTTCCGTGTCGGCCGGGTCGATCCGGCAGCGCCGAGCCTTGCTCAGGAGCTTCTTGATCTTCCTCTGGTACGCTGTGGCGTTCTTCATTGCCATGCGCTGCTACTCCCTGACGGCGCTGTCCGGGGTCTCGGACGCCTCGGGCTGTCCGGCGCGGAGGTCTTCCTTCCGGCGGATCTCGTCCATGGCCTGCTGGATGATCTGAAGAGTCTGCATCGTTTTCTTGAGCTTCTCGTCGAGTTCGAAGCTGAGGATCGGCGTGTGCCGCAGCTCAATCTCCCGCGCCATCAGCTCCTGTATGTGGCCGGCCGCGTGACGCAGCGCCCGCAGGGCGTTTCGCTGCTGGGCCTCGGTGCCCATGATCGAGACGAACACCCTGGCGGTCAGCAGGTCCTCCGGCACCTCCACGCGGGTTACGGACGTGCGGGCCGGGTCGAGCCTCGGGTCGGACAGCTTGGCCAGCAGCAGTCTGCCGATGATCGAGCGGATGAGGCTTTCAACGCGTTCGGTCCGGCGGGTCATGACTACAGCCATTCGATCTGCGAATCCGCGAGGATCATATCGCGGTGGTTGGCGGCGGCGTTGACGATCTTCTGCAACCCGCCCTCCACGTACCGGCGGTCGCCTCCGACCATCGCGACGGCCAGCACGCTCCAGCGCCTGGAGTCCTGGTCTTCCACTTCGGCCACGGAGACGTTGTGGCCGTTGCGCAGACGGTCCTTGAAGCTCTTCAGGACGCGTCGCTTGTCCTTGAGGCTCGTCGCCTGCGCCACGTTCAGCTTTAGATGCACCAGCCCGATCGTCGTAGCCATGTCCGCGCGGTCTCAATCAGCCGGGCGGCGTGCGCAGGGCCTCGAGGCGTCCCGTTCCGCGCTGGCCGGCCGGCAGTCTACAGCGTGCGCGCCACCTCGACCGTTTGATAGAACTCCAGCACGTCGCCTTCCTTGATGTCGTTGTAGCCGGCGACCTTCAGTCCGCATTCCATGCCCGCGCGAACGTCGCGGACGTCGTCCTTGAACCGCCGCAGGCTCTCCAGCGACCGTTCGTCCTCGATCACGACACTGTCGCGGATGATGCGGACGCTGGCGTTGCGGGTGACGCTGCCCTCGGTGACCATGCAGCCGGCCACCGAGCCGATCCGCGAAACCCTGAAGACCTGCCGGATCTCGGCCCGTCCCAGCGTCTCGGTGCGGATCTCCGGGGCCAGGCCCTTCTCCAGCGCCGTTCGAAGGTCGTCGATGACCTCGTAGATAACCCGGTACAGGCGGACGTCCACGCCCTTGGACTCCGCCAGTTGTCTGGCAACAGGGTCGGCCACCACGTTGAAGCCTATGATGATCGCGTCGGACACCTCCGCGAGCATCACGTCGCCGGTCGTGATGCCGCCGACCGCCGAGTGAAGGATCTTCACGCGGACCTCATCTGTGGCGAGCTTCTCGATGGAGCCGTTCAGAGCCTCGACCGAGCCCTGCACGTCGGCCTTAAGGATTATCGCCAGCTCGTTGGCCGCGCCGGCCTCGATCTGAGAAAGCAGGCCCTCCAGCGTATGCGCGGGAGTCGAAGCCAAGGCCGCCCGGCGGATGGCCTGCCGCCGCGACTGCGAGACCTGCTTGGCCCGGTCCAGGTCGTCCACCACGTAGAAGCGGTCGCCCGCCTGCGGCACCTCGTCAAGGCCGGATACCTCCACCGGCGTGGACGGGCCGGCCTGCTCGACGCTGCGGCCGAGGTGGCCGACCATCTGCCGCACCCGGCCATGGCCCATGCCCGCCAGGAGGATATCGCCCACCTTCAAGGTGCCGTTGAGCACAAGAAGCCTCGCGACCGTGCCCCGTTGCGGGCTGATCTCCGCCTCGATCACGTATCCGCCGGCCGGGGCGTCCGGCTCGGCCTTCAGTTCGAGGATGTCGGCCATCACGCTCAGCGTTTCCACGAGGGTGTCGATGCCCTGCCCGGTAGCGGCGCTGGTCTCGATTACGTCCACGTCACCGCCCCACTGCTGCGGGTTCAGGCCATGCTCTGCGAGCTGCCCCAGCACGCGCTGCACGTTGGCGTTGGGCAGGTCCACCTTGTTGAGCGCCACGACAATGGGTACCTGGGCGGCCTTGGCGTGGTTGAGCGCCTCGATGGTCTGCGGCATGACGCCGTCGTCGGCCGCCACCACCAGCACCACCACGTCGGTCATGTTGGCCCCGCGCGCGCGCATGGCCGTGAAGGCCTCATGGCCGGGCGTGTCGAGGAACACCACGTGCTTGTCCGCCAGGTCGTATCGGTGTGCGCCAATGTGCTGCGTGATGCCGCCGGCCTCGCCGGCGGCCACCGAGGCGTTGCGGATTCGGTCCAGCAGCGAGGTCTTGCCGTGGTCCACGTGCCCCAGGAAGGTTACCACAGGCGCCCTGGCTGACAGCTCGCCGGTCTGTCGCGTCTGGAACTGCTCGATCATCTCCTGCTCGGCCGACTTGGCCTCGTGGATCACCAGATCCATGCCGTGATCGACGACGGCGGCCTCGGCCTGTTCTGCGTTGATTACCTGATTGATTGTCGCCATGACCCCGAGCTGCATCAGCTTCCTGATGATCTCGGAGGTCTTGACGCCGGTGGCGGCCGACAGGTTCTTGATCGTGATCGGCTCGTGGAGCTCGACCTTCCTGCCCTCGAGCGTTGAGGCGACCTCGTGCAACTTGCGGGCGGCGCTGGCGCGGTGTCTGCGCAGTGTTCCGCCGGCGGCGGCGGCCAGCCGCTTGGACCGCTCGGCCAGGTCCTGGTCGCGCCACTCGCGGATCTTCTCGCCGCTGGCGGCGCTTCGCCCGCCGCGGCGGCGCGGGCTGCGGCGCTTGGTCCGCTTGCCCTCGCCCTCGTCTGCGACGCCGGCCGGCGCCTTGCCGCGCCTCCCGGCGGTGGTCGCGCCGGCGGCTGTCGACGCTGCCGCCGGCGCGCGAAAGACTGGGCGGGAGATGACGTCGGGCTTCTCCACGCGGACGACCCGCGGGCCCTTGAGCCGGGCCGGCTTGGGGACGACCTGTGGCCCGGCCGGCTTGATCTCCGGCTTGGCCGGCGGTGCGGGTTCGGCTGCGAGCGGCGCCGCCTCGGCAGGAGGGGCCTCGACGGCCTGGGCCTCGGCGACCACTTCGGCGGCGGCCTCGGTCGGCACTTGCGGCTGGACCGGGGCCGCCTCGGGCTCGGCTGCGGGCGCCTCGGCCGCCGGCGCTTCGGCCACCGGTTGGGCGGCCGGCGCCTCGGCAACCGCCACAGCCGACGGCGCCTCGGCGACCGCCTTCTGCTCGACCGCCGCCTCGGCGGGGGCTGCGGGTTCCTCTGCCTTTGCCGGCTCGGCCTCGGTCTTCCTGCGGCGCTGCCTCTTGGCCGTCGCGCGGGCCTTCTCCACGTCCACGTGCTCCGCCACCTCGATGGCCGTCCCCCCGCTGGGCATCTCGGCGAACCATTCATGGATGGTCGCCTCAAGGCCCGCGGACAGGGCGGCCATGTGGTTCTTGACCTCAAGCCCCTCGGCACGGCACTTGCCGAGGATGTCCTTGCTGGTCACTCCCAACTGGCGGGCGAGTTCGAATACGCGCGTTGCCAACGTTTCACCCGATTCTCGGTAGCCGTTTCTCGATGGCTTTCGCTGTCATGACGGCCGGCTGCATGGAGTCTCAGCCGCCGGAGTCCTTCTGCTTGACCTGCTCGGCGGTCGCGGGGGCCTCCGAGACAGCCGTTTGCTCTGCGTCGGCCGGCGGGATGGTCCCGTCCGTCGCCTGCGTCGCCTGGGGCTGCTCCACAGGCGCCTCGGGCTGCTCGGCAGGCGCCTCGTCGCCTTCTTCCTTCTCCTGCGTCTGGGCCGGCGCCGCCGCGGCCTCCACGGGTTGGGCTTCGGCCGGGGTCTCGGTCGGCTGCTCGGCAGCCGGCTCGGCGGCGGGCTGCTCGGCGGCGAGTTGCTTGCTCGGCGCCGCCTCCTGGGCGGCCTTCGCCTCGGCTTGGGCCTTTTCCTTGGCTGCTTGCTGCTCGGCGACCCTTCTGGCCTCCTCGGCGCAGCGGCTGACTACTCGCTGGGCGAGGGACTGGTCGAGCTCCAGCTCGTTGACGAGCGGCTCGGGCCCGACCTCCTCCACGTCCAGCACGTTCACCATGCCCATCGCCACGATCCGGTCAACCGTGGAGGAATCGACGCCCTCGACCTCGCGGACGGCCTTCTCCATCACGTCCAGGCCGGTGTTGAACTCGTCGGGCGTGAGTATGTCGATGTCCCAGCCGGTCAGGCGCGCCGCCAGGCGGACGTTCTGCCCGCGCTTGCCGATGGCCAGCGAGAGCATATCGTCCATCACGACCACGGTGGCCCGGCCCAGCTCGAAGCACAGCGCGATCTCGGACACCTCCGCCGGCTTGAGGGACTGGGCGATAAGCACCTTGGACGACTCGTTCCAGCGGACGATGTCGATCTTCTCGCCGCCCAGCTCGTCGACGATGTTCTTGATGCGGCTGCCTCGAATGCCCACGCACGCCCCGATCGGATCGACCTTCGGGTCCAGGCTGGTGACGGCGACCTTGGTGCGGTAGCCCGCCTCGCGGGCGATCACCTTGATCTCGATGATCTTCTCGGCGACCTCGGGCACCTCCAGTTCGAACAGCGCCCGGATGAAGTCCGGGTGGCTGCGAGAAAGGACTATCTTGACCTGGCTGGGCTGCTCCCTGACGTCGAGTATCATCGCCCGGATGCGTTCCTCGGGCTGGTGCGAGTCGCCGGGTATCTGCTCGCTCCTTGGAAGGATGGCCTCGATGCGGCCCATATCGACGATCAGCGCCCCGCCTTCCCATCGGGCGACCCTGCCGGTGACGATCTGTCCGCGGCGGTCGAGGTATTCCTCGTAGATGCTGTCGCGTTCGGCCGCCCTGATCCGCTGGATCATCACCTGCTTGGCGGTCTGCGCGGCGATCCGCCCCAGGTCGCGGACGCTCATCGGCTCGCCGTTGACGACCGCCGAAATCTCGCCGGTCTCGCGGTCGATCTGGACCACGATTTCTTCCGTGTGCTCGTTGGCCTTGCGAATGGCCGACAGCATGGCCGCCTCCAGGTCCTCGAACACCGTCTCGGAGTCGATGTTCTTGTCCCTCGCCAGCGCGTCCACGATGCGGAGCAGTTCCTGGTTCATATTCGTCTTTCGTCTATCGTCTATTCCAGCATCGCCGGGCCAACGTCCCGGAAGCGCCTGCCCCGGGACTCCGGCGCGACAAAAAAAGTGGGTCGCTTCGCCCACTTCTTAAGCCACGGCGGCCGTGGCGACATCAAACGCGCCACCGCCGCCTGTCAAAAGGCTGTCGAATACGCCCTAATCGCCCATTCGACCGCCTTTCCAGGCAACCCGCGACGACGGCCTATTCCGGCCTTCGCCGCGGAGCGAAGCCAACCTGGGCCTACGCCGAAACACCGGCTTGGCCTCTTATCAGGCGTCCAATCACAATCGTGACTCCCGGCCTGACATCCTCATATCCTGCACAGATGCACTCCCTCCGCCGCGTGCCGGGCCGCGCCCGACCGCGACGGCCTCTGCTCGACCCGACGGGCACACACCGACCCCGACGGGGTCTCTGTCCTGCGCGCGGGCAAACCCTGTCCGCCGCCGGATTTGCATACTAGGTTACAGCGTCCGGCAATCCGGAGTCAAACGAAAAATCGCCGCCTTGCACGCGGTCGTCCAGCGTCTATGATACAATCTCCCGCCAATTGATTACTATCGGCCTTACAGGGAACCAAACATGATTGACATCAAGGCGTTACGAGCGGACCCGGACAGCTTCATCCGGGGTGCGGCCGCCAAGCGGATGGATGTGGACATCCCGGCCCTGCTGGAGGTGGACGGCCGGCTGCTGGCCGCCCGAAGGCAGCTCCAGGACATCCGCACCGCGCAGAACGCCGCCGGCAAGGAGATTGCCGCCCTCACCGGCGAGGCCAAGCAGGCCGCCGTCGCGAAGATGGCCGAGCTGAAGGCACGCGCAAAGGCCCGCAACGATCTGGTGGCCGAGCTGGAGCCGCGGTTCAACGAGCTGATGCTGCTCGTGCCGCAGCCGCCGGCCGCCGACGTGCCCGTGGGCGACTCGGACGCCGACAACGTCGAGCTCCGCCGCGAGGGGCGGCTTCCCGCGTTCGACTTCGAGCCGAAGGACCACGTCCAACTCGGCGAGGCACTGGACATCATCGACGTCCCGCGCGGGGTCAAGCTCGCCGGCTCGCGCAATTTCGCCCTGAAGGGCGCCGGCGCCCTGATGCATCAGGCCGTCCTGCGGCTGGCGATGGACCGGATGCTCGCCAAGGGCTACACCCCGCTGACCGTGCCCGTGCTCGTCAACGAATCGGCCATGGTCGGCACGGGCTACTTCCCGACCGGCCGCGACGAGGCCTACCTCTGCGAGCGCGACGGAATGAGCCTGGTCGGCACGGCCGAGGTGCCCGTAACCGCGTTTCACGCCGACGATATCCTCGCCGAGGCGGAGCTGCCGAAGAAGTACGTCTCTCTGTCCACGTGCTTCCGCCGCGAGGCCGGCGCGGCCGGCAAGGACACGTCCGGCCTGTACCGCGTCCACTACTTCGATAAGGTCGAGCAGGTGATCCTCTGCCGCAACGACGAGGAGCTGTCCAAGCAGTTCCACCAGGAGATTCTTGCCAACGCCGAGGACGTGGTGAAGGCGCTGGAGGTGCCGTACCGCGTGGTGAACTGCTGTAGCGGCGACCTGGGCGTCGGCAACGTCCAGCGATTCGACATCGAGACGTGGATGCCGTCGCGCGGCGGCTACGGCGAGACCCACTCGGCCAGCCGATACTACGAGTTCCAGGCGCGGCGGCTGAACATCCGCTATCGCGGCGCCGACAGGCAGCTCCGCTTCTGCCACACGCTGAACAACACGGTGATCGCCAGCCCGCGGATACTGATCTCACTCCTGGAGGTCCACCAGAACGCCGACGGCAGCGTCACCGTGCCCGCTGCCCTCCGGCCGTACATGGCCGGCATGGAGCGGATCGAGCCGGCGGGAAAGTGAACGGGCGCCCACGCGGCGCGACAGCGCACTTCGTGCGCGGCGGGGCTCCCGCCTTCGCCTGAGGCTACGGCGTGCCAAGCCCGCCCCGCCGCGGGTCGTTGCGTTTCAACATGCCGCGCCGGAGGGCAGCGCACTTTCCTCCTCGGCACAAAAAGTTTGGGCTTTGTACGTATCGGCGCGCGCGGTATGATCTACGCTTGCCGCTCCCAGGCGGGGGCGTGGGTGGATGTCGTCCTGACAATCGAGGCGAGACAATGATTCGGTTTACGTGCCCCAAGTGCGGCGAAGATATGGAAGTACCGGACTCGCTTGCGGGCAACAAGGAGACTTGCCCAACGTGTGGAAACGTCAGTATCGTTCCGGCTCAGGTCGAAGCGCCACGGGGAAGCGCCTCCGCCGTGCCACGCACGGCGCACGCCCGAGCATCTAGGTCCGGGTCCCCAGGGCAGCGCCGCCAGCCAGCACCAAACTCTGCGGCCAGGAAGGTCTGGATTGTCGCGGCTGTCTTGGTCATCGCTGCTGTGCTTCTTCCACCTTGGCATACCGCACGCGGACTTGACTGGGGCTTCCTGTTCAGCGGGCCTAGCATCTCGCTTCATCCATGCAATTCTTACTGGGAAAGGAGCTTGAAGGAGGGCGTCAGGGATATGCCGCCATCTCTTGCCCGGGAAGCGTTCTTTGACAGATGGCATCTTGCTGTGGAGTACTTGGCGTGCGAGATAGTCGTGATTATAGCACTGGCGTTGGTCGGGCACTTATGTCTTCACAACTCCGTGTCTCGTTCGAGAGCACCTTACGGCCAGTGAGTTCTGATTCGGAGGAGAGGAATTGTGAACAGCAAACTCGAAGAGGTGTTCCGGGATTGGAGTGCGATTCTTGACTCCGTCATGCCGGGGGGAGATAACTGGCAGACGGCGAAGAGCAAGGCGCTGAAGCAAAGAAGATCGTCTGGGAAGGTCTCCATTTGCCTGGGGTCCTGTCCGTTCTACGGCAAGTGTTCAGACAAGAGGAATGGTCCTGAAGGCTTGTGCGAAGACAGGAAATGGCGCGCTGCCTCGGCCGACCCGTTGAATCTAGCAGTACTTCTCCACGTATTGGAGCACTTTGATTACTACAATATGGGCGACATACCTGGTTTGAGCGAACGGTCTGCGGCTATTGTCGAACTCCGAGCGCGGGTCCTTGGCGAGCTTGGAAAGGCTCTCAGAGGGGCAGGAACGGGGAGCCTTCGGTGAATCAGCAATGGGAGTGCCCCGGGGCTTCTGCCCCGCCTCGGTCGCACGGAGCGTGCCGGGAGGCAGGTCTCGGCCGTGTGGGCCTATGCGTACCACGGCCGTCTCGGCCGTGGGGGCAGGGCCGGCTGCCGGACCGCGGGGCAGGCGCCGAAACAGGTGTGAACAGCGCGGCGGCGGTCTATAATAGTGAGCGCAGCATCGCTGACGAGAGGATCGAACCATGTCGCAGAACAGATATCGATTCCGGTTCGGGGGGGCGTGGGCGACGGGGCTGGGGCTTCTCGGCCTGGTCGTCACCGTGGGGATCATCCTCTGGCTGGTCTCGATCTGGGCCGACTCCGTCTCGTCGAGCACGGGCGGGCGCGGGCCGGGGCCGCTGCTGGACCGCGTGGAGGGGCAGATCGACGGGTTCAACCAGCGGAACAAGAACCTGGTGCCCCAGGCGGAGGCCAACGCGGCCGCCCCGCCTCGGGCCCACACCTGGCCGCCCGATGCGAACGCGGCCCCGGCGCCGGTTGATGCGAACACGGCCTCGGCTGCGGGTGATGCGAACGCGCCCGCTGGGCCGGCCAGGCCTTCAGGCGGGCCGGAGGCCGGCACACCGATCGGGCCCATCTCGCCGGTCACACCGGTGGCCCCCATGATCAACGACCAGCCCGGCGTGAACACCAAGAACCTCAAGACACCCGCCACGCAGCTCGACGACGCCATGAAGAAGCGCAACGAGGAGCTGGAGAAGGCGATGAAGGGGGAATGACAAATGTCGAATGACAAATGACGAATGAGACAACGGCGAAGCTGATTTGGTCATTCGGTCATTCGTCATTGGGGAATTGGTCATTGGGCATTGCAAGACAGGGGCTTGGCAGGACAGGGGATCGGGCTATAATAGGATTTGTGGCCGCCAAGTCGGCCACCGTTGAGAATCACTCCATGCACGAGCGGTCGAACATCGAGGAGGCATTGCGGGCGAGCGTTGAACCGCTTCGGTTCGAGACGTCGCCCCGCGCGTTTGACCGGCTCGCATCTCTCCTGTGGGTCTGGCGCGGCTTCTAAGCGCGCCGCTCAGACTCGCATCTACCGGTAAGCTTCCGTAGTCTGGTTTCGTCTAAGCTACCTGCAACAATGAATGAAGAGTTGGGCGGTTGAACAGCACGAAGGCACCAATGAAAACAGAAGAGCACAGATTGCACGGATTTGAGGGATTGCACGGATTCAGTTTCTTGTTTCTGTGCAATCCGGTCAATCTGGGTAATCTGTGACCTCTTTCGGGACCGCGCGGCAGCCCTTGAAGCGCGCCGTGGTCTGTGCAGGCATTTGTGCCAACCGCTTAGACATGAGAACAGGAGCATTCCAATGATCGTCGTAATGAAGCCCGGCGCCACGAAGGATCAGGTCCAGCACGTGATCGAGCTTGTTCGCGAGTACGGCCTGAAGGAGCACCCCATATACGGCACGGACCGGACGGTCATTGCGTGCATAGGTGACAAGAGAATGGTTGACAAGTCCGCAATAGAGAACGCTCCGATGGTGGAGCGGATCGTGCCGATCCTGGCGCCGTACAAGATGGCCTCGCTGGAGGTCCGCAAGGCGCCCACGGAGATACGGATTGGCCCGGCCGGCTTTGCCATGGGCGGCAAGCGGATCGGCGTGATCGCCGGCCCGTGCGCGGTCGAGGGCCGCGAGCAGCTCTTCCGCACCGCCGACGCCGTGAAGGCCGCGGGAGGCATCGGCCTCCGCGGCGGGGCCTTCAAGCCGCGCACCAGCCCGTACTCCTTCCAGGGCCTGGGCGCCGAAGGGTTGGAGCTGCTGGCCGAGGCCCGCGAGCGCACCGGGCTGGCCGTCGTCACCGAGGTAATTGGCGTGGAGCATCTGGACGCCGTGGTCAAACACGCCGACGTGCTACAGGTCGGCGCCCGCAACATGCAGCACTACCCGCTGCT
>Ga0307379_10005998_pt1 | contig 16798 bp, 16 predicted proteins | sample UN2MG_FD_202237 | JGI IMG/M metagenome (GOLD analysis project Ga0307379, IMG submission 202237) | Soil microbial communities from Risofladan, Vaasa, Finland - UN-2 | ecosystem: Environmental > Terrestrial > Soil > Coastal area > Acid sulfate soil | place: Finland: Risofladan, Vaasa | collected... | reverse complement strand
AGGTAGGCGACCCCTCCGACGGCTTCGAGACGCTTGTGACGTTCCAGTTCAGTCACCAGCGAGAGAAAATCCAACCCACCGTTTGCATAGGTGGCTCTCATGGCCTCGTGAATCCAACGGTTTTTTTGCAGATAAAATGCTTCGTCTGGAACTGAGTACACTTCCAGCATAGTCGGTTCCAGGTGACACGCGCCGAGGTAGGCTTCCTCTGCCTCTACGTTATACGGGATCGTTTTTTCACTCATTGCACTCCTTTGATATATACGATGTGCTTTCCTGGTTCGGGGATGTCCACGACCACGTCCGCGTAGTGCGGAGCATCGTAGGACTTTTGGTTCATAATCTTTTGCGCCTTGACCGTGCTAACTTGCTGATGCCAGCGATGCGGAGGCCAGTAGGTCAGCCCGGCCTTGATAATCTCCTGCGCGGCGGTCTGGATGATCTCGAAGTCACCACCGGATTCCTGATATATGGCAACCAGCGCCGGTTTCCATTCACCCTGCGCCTTGTCGCTCTGCGGCTCCGGGATACCGGCCTGCACCATCACCCAGGCAACACGCTTCAGAGTGTCGCGTTCGACGCCCTGTCTGGGGTGAGTGAGCCAGTCGAAGGTACGCCGCCAGGGTTCGCTTTCCGCTTGCGCAGCCCGCCCCGCCAACAGCTTGGCAAGGTAGGCTTCGCGTTCCGCTTCGTCTTGGAGATTGACCCGCTCTTCTAGTAAGACGGGAGCACCTTCTTTTGGCCCGAAAAATTCATCAAGTCGTGGGTTTGATAATGTGTTTGAAGATGGGTTTTTTGGGTCCTGTTCAACAGGAGGGGTGGGGTCCTGTTCAACAGGAGGGGTGGGGTCCTGTTCAACAGGAGGGGTACTGTTCAACAGGAGGGGTACTGTTGAACAGGAGGGGACAAGCGTAATCACACGTGGATTCTTGGTACGGGCTTCATCCATTTGCCGTTTGTAATTGGCATCCTGTTGCTCTTTACGAGCTTGCATCACTTGCCAGTTGATCTTGTCCCAGTCCAGTTGTAGACCATAACATTGTCCGTCGCGTGTTGGTTTTCCGACTTTGATAATCAAGTCGAACTCACAGAGGGTTGCCAGCGCACTCCGCACGCCATCAGTTTTAAGACCGCATCCCCAAGAAAGGCGCTCCCCTGTCTTTTTGCTGATCTTGCCATCGGTCAATACACTCAAAGCGATATTGGCCTGCCGGTTGATCGAGTTGTCTTTGAAACCGATAATCTCTCGAACGATATGGTTCAGGACCTTTTCTTCGTTGCCGGTAAGAAAATGGGATACCTGGTCAATGTAGGCGTTGTGATGCTGGAAAGTGTTGGGGTATAAAGTTGTTTCTACCATTGTTGACTCCTTGTAAACTTATGAACATAAACGAAGACGGCTTTTGTCCAGGCGACCCGGAAGGTGGGTTTTCCGGGGCTTTGGCGTGCCCCGTAGGGCCGCCCAGACAAAAGCCGTCTTAGCTTCGTAACCATATTGACCACCTTCCTAATCACGGACCTTAACAGCCGCAAACCGCCCTGAGAATAGGCATTTGCTCATTGCCCGCTTGACCTGTGAAAGTCGTTGCCTCGACGGGTTGCCAGCCCTCAGCCTCGACTACTTCTATTTTACTCTATTACTGTAAATAGGCAAGTTCCTACTGTAATCAAGCGGCCTTCACCGCTGTAGCCTTCGTAAACGCCGGGCCGCTGAGGATCGCCACGGGATGCCCGGCGAGCCGTCCGGGTACATACCATTGCCCCCTATCTACGTGCAACACCTCGCCGGTGTACTCGGCACCGTAGAAAAGAAGGACGTTCTCGGCAATAAAGCCGCCTATGTCCTGGGCGGTTTCCTCGGATTCCGCCAGGAATGCGAGTGAGATAAAGACTAGCAGGTTTCCCTCACGGTAGAAAATGGGTGTCCAGAATTCGTTGATCTTTTTCACGTTTATCCCCTTGTCCACTCCGGGAACTCGTTCCATTCCTGGCTATCCAGTAGGCGACCGGCTTTCTTTTTACCTACGTAGTGCATCACTTCGCCGTCATCGAAAATGAAAGTGTGCGGGCCACGCTCAACATCACGGTCATCAGGTAGAACCAGGTCGGGATTGCCTTCCCATTGTGATCGCGGGAACCATTCCCCCCACTGCTTAAAGAAGAAAGGCACTTCCGCATCCACACACTGGTCACGCACGCTACGCACCCACTCCGGGTGCATCGGGCGCGCTTGTTTGCCGGATTCGCCGCCACAGATAACCCAGTCAATCCCTCTCTCAATCGTTTTCCATTTATCCATGCTTCCGCAATAGGGACAACGATTGAGGTAAATCCCTTTTGATCCACCCCACTGACCACACTCGCAAAACTCCCATCCTGTAGGACTAGAAATATTGAAAAAACCATGTTCCCCAAGTGGGAATTTCAAAAGCGAGATTTCTTCCAACATCGGCTCAACGCTCACAAATCGCACAGTGGCCGGTATCTGCAATAGAATCGGGATACGCCTGTCGGCCTGTTCCTGATTCTCGGCGGTGACGCCAAGCCAAACATTGGCGGATAATCTACCACCGACTCTCCAGACGCGTCTGCGATAAATATATCCATCAACAAAATCCTTCATCCGCTCAGGGCGTTTCGTGAGAACCTGAAACGTGTGCCTAGTTGCCTTTCTCATTATTTCAAATACGGCCGCAATGAACCCATCAGGCACATCCTCGTGAAACAGATCGCTCATCGAGCATACAAATACCTGCCGCGGCTTCTTCCAGCGCAGCGGCTCGTTGAGCTTGTCCAAGTGCAACGTCACGTCAAACTCGTTCGGACTTTCAGGATACCCACACCGCCCCGCCAGCCGTTTCGCCAGCCGCTTGGCATAGCAATGCGCGCAACCCGGCGAGACCGACGTACAACCCGTGACCGGGTTCCACGTCGCGTCAGTCCATTCTATCTTTGTCTTTCCCATCTTTATCTTTCCCCTTTCGTTTTTTGTTCATAATCTCTCAGAAACGTTGTAACCGCGACGCAGACTTTCAACTGCTCGCGGTCGTCAAACATCACATCGATGCTGCCGTCAGGCAACCACTGCCATTGCCGGGTCGGTAAGGTCAAACAGGGTTGGTTGGCCCGGTTCGGCGGGATGTGCATCTTCAGCGGAAACTTGTTGTTGTTCATCTTCGGTTTTCTCGACTTGTTGATGACGCCATACCGGATGAGCACAAGGCAAGCGAGGGAGATACCCGCACCCGCACGGCACATCAGCGGCTTTGCAATCTTTAGGACAGGTAGCCCGCTTAACCTGGTTAGCCCATTTCATTGCCAAGCGCCGCCTTCAGGTCGTCCGCGTATTCGAGGACGTGAGCGAACGAACACTCGCCATTCCCGTATTCATTGAGCGCGACCAACAGGTCTTTGGCGGAAGTTTTGAGTTGGTCAATCAGTGAACCACGTCTTGCCAGTTCGAGGAAGTTATCTCCATCAGTAGGAAAATACGTTATGGCGATCCATCCAAGACAAACACGAAACCCAAAGCCCTTATATAGATAAATCCCACCCCACTTTCCGACTGAAATAATTATGCACATGCTACTTTCACCCCCTTTGATCCTTTAGCTATAGAACAAAAAAAAGTCCCGCAGTTTTCAGGCTGCGGGACTCGTGGTTTACACCTATGTAACAAAAATATTACTTTGATTTTACATATATATCACACTCATCTTCTCCGACATCCTCAAACACGCGGAACCACCGTTCGATGATCGGTTTCCAGTCCGTACTCTTCGGGCGCGTCAGGTCGGCATTGCAGCGCGCCAGACACTCCTCTACCGTCCCACCGGCGCGCACAATCGTGACGTGATACCCGGCCTCACGTCCGATGTCTGTAATTCGAGCGCGCTCTTGCTGCGTGCGCCCGCTGATTGGCACAATGACAGCAAGGCCGGCTTCCATCGCACGCCGCAACCCCTCGCGGACCATCCCCTTCGCCATCCGCTTGATAGCCGCGTGATATTGCAAACTTCCCCACACGGCCTCAATCACTCGATCATTGTCAAACCGGATGTAGCCGGGATAGGTATCCATCAACGCCGTTTTTCCACTTCCCGGTGACCCAATAATCACCACGAGCTTCTTTTCCTTGATCGGTCTCATAGTTCACCCCACTTTTCTTTTAACTTGTTTGGCGCGGGCCGGTTGACCCGCTTTAGACGAATGTCATTGTTCAACAGCGCCCGTTTTACATCCTCGCTGTAAGGATCGAGGGAGGCGCTACGTTCTAAACGTTTTTCAATCTGTTGGCGTACCTTCTCCGGGTAAAGCTGCAAGAGGAAATCGAAATCGACCTGGCGTGCCTTTTGTAATACCTCTCTCATGTCGATGTGTGTCAATGAGTTCATCCCCGCAACCCGGTTCATCCAGCGCTCAAATGACTCTGGCTCGATCTGGCGGATGATCGGGACGCCCTGTTTGCTCACATCACAAAAGGACTGGCTAATGCGCATATTGCGCTTGTACAGTCCGGCCTTGAACATCACGTCGTAGACCGGTGCGTAGGGAACATTATTTCGCGAGATATAGGTCCATACGTCTCCAAAGCTCCAGTCATAAACCGGATAGGCATTATAGCAATTTGCCGCATCGGTTCGTGTGATCCAATCCTGCCCAAACTGTGGATGTTTGGTCACAGCCCGGAAACGATTCAGGCTCTCGTCAGTGCGCAGCCCCACCAGAACTGCCGTGCGATATTTCCCACCTTCACTCACGTACTGCGCAAATAACTTGTACAAATTATGACGTTCTCTGTCATAATTCTCCAAAAGATTATTCTCGGTACGAATGACGTAGGGGCGTGCCGGCGGCTGATAAATCCACTTCTCTGGGCATATCTCATCCCAACAACACCAGTACGGCTCATAAATACTGAGCGCATTCCGCATCCTGAAAGGCAAGCAAAACCAATAGGGTGTCACGCCTCCCGGCAGCGCATCAAACGTGCGCTCGATAAAACGCGCGGTGCTGATGAGGTTACTTTCCTTGTCCCAGAAATAGACCGTCAAATCGGAGAACACCTCCATTGCCAGGCGCAATGTCAGCGTAGAGTCCTTCCCCCCGCTGAACGCCACCACCACACGATCAAAGTTTTTCTTGACGAACTGAAGCCGCTCCAATGCGGCTTCGTACACGGTTTTGAGCAGATATATTTTTCCCATCATAACCTCAGTATCGAAACATCCTGAACCCGGTTCAGGTAAGGTGCTGCGCGTAGCGCAGCGTACAAGTCGGACTGGATGTCATTTTCAGGAGCAAGATTGAAATACACGAATGGTCGCAACTTGGCGGCCAGATAGTCTACATCTTTATTGGCGACTATGGACTTACCATCAAAAACCGATACCTCCCGGTGCTCTTCCGCGAAGCACCAGTAGTGATTTGCATGGAGGATCCGCTTATCCAACACGGCCCACGGCGCGTACAGATCGGCCAACTCTTTCACAACCAGCGCGCTCCCGGCGATGATTTTGTAGCGTGCCAGGGGCGCGATGTGATTGATAATGTTGCGCGTCATCGATTGCGGGTAATTGCGGATAGTCTCCGCGTCATCCAGGATGAGCAGCGTGCGCGGCGTGATCAACGCGGCAACCTGTAGGAATTTGTTGGTGCGACGTGTGGACATTTCTTCCAGATAGAAGCACGGCTCAAACAATGCCGGGCCACGGGTGCGCTTAGAACGCAGATAAACGATATTCTGCAAATCGGCAATAGCCAGCAATGCAGCGGCAGCCTCGCGCAGCACATCGCCGCGATCCGGGGCGAACATCCCGCAAACGCACCATTCAGTCCAGGGTTTCTTGTCCGTCATCGTTGATCCACGCCCGGTTATAGGCCGGACGCTCAAAAGCTTTCGCAATGCCGGAGACCTGCTTCATCCGCAGGATTTCGTCGGCATCCATCCCCAGGTGTTCGGCGATCTGGTCGTCAGTCCAACCTTCGCGCAACATCGTCAGTACGATCTCGGTCATTAAATCGAGCTTATGCACGCCACGGGCGCGGTTATGTTCGATGGTATCGGCCATGTGCTCAGGCAGCGTCTTCGATTTCGTAACGGTCACAGGAATGTACCCCATCAATCTGGCGGATAGTCGTTTGCTCGTCGTCACCGTGATGTATCGGTGTTCTCCATCAGTGATGAGATACTCGCCGTCGATCTGCGACGTAACCACAGGCTGTGTCACGTGTTTCACCATCGACGTTTTGAGCAACTTCATCTCCGGGGCAAATACGACGTTGGGGTTGTAATCGTTGGGATGCACTGTTTCACTGCGTACCCAGTACACCACGTCCACCGGTTCGTCGAATGGGCTGACCTGGTGCAGCAGTGACCGCACCTTGTTCAGCGCTTCGACACGTTGTTCAAGTAGCAGACCATTCAAATAATCCAGCACCGGCTTGACCAGCGCAGTGAGTTCGTCGTCATCTTGGAATAAATCGAATAATGGCAGATTTTTCATAGCGCCCCCACTTTGGTGTGTTTGTCTTTTGCCTGGTTGACCTCGCGCCGGAACGCCTTCACCACATCCTCTTTCCGGCTCAAGGCGTACTCAATGCGTTCCTCGATCCCGCAGCGGGCGAAGATGTCGATGTAGGTAGGACAACGTTCCTGTCCAATGCGGTGAATACGATCCTCGGACTGAATACGCTCCGAATATTTGAAACCCTGCTCGTAATACACTGCGTAGGCAGATTCAGTAAGCGTCAGGCCGTGCCCGCCGGTTCCCAGGGTGATGACCAGATAACGTCCATTGTCACGCCACTTTTTCAATGACGCAGTACGTTCGTCGGTGTTCATTTCCCCGTAGTATAGGCATGTATCCGGCAGCGCGCCCGCGATCTGCTTGACGCTGTAGACGTACTTGCACCAGATGATCACCTTCTCTTCCGGCGGCAGGCGTTCCAGCACGTCTTGTAACACGTCAAGGCGGCAATGCGGAATCTCGATCTGTGTACCGTGATAGTTCCAGAAACCGGAAACGATCTGTTGCAGCGCGCTGAATAGCTGGAAGATTACGAAGCTGTCCAGGTTGGCGTCGGGCACACTCAGCAGGATTTCAGCTTTGGCCTGCTGGTAGTACTCGCGCTGTTCGCTGGTCAGCGAATAGTAACGCCGGTCAAAGAGTTTTTCCGGTAGATCAAGGCACTCATCTTTCGTGACCTGGTACACATATGGCGCAATTTTGCCCGCCAGATAGTCAGTGTTGTGCGCCCGGACGACCAGACCAGGATAGTCGGGGTGGTATTCCAGATGGTTGGCAGCGAAGGAGTAGAACGAACTGTAACCTAGAATTTCTTGATCCAGAAACGTCATTTGCGCGTACAGGTCTTCCGGCCCCTGCGAGAGCGGCGTGCCGGTCAGGAGTAGCCGGTAGGCCGTGCGCTGGCAGACCTCAGTCAGACGGCGCGTGCGTTTGGCCGTGTAACCTTTGATGTACGAGGATTCATCCACGATCACGAAGGCGCGTTCATCCATCAACTGATTGGCTGCCAAGAACGCCCGGTCGCTGCTGCCGATGGATTCCAAGCCCACGATGTACCAGAACGCCGGCGGAATGTTGGCCGGTGTGGTTTTATCATCAAAAGTGTACACGCTTGAGCAGTCGGTATGTTTGGCTATTTCGTGGGCGATAGTCTCCTTGAGGCTGCACGGGCAAAACCATACAACGCTGCTGATGCGGTGGCGTCTGCGCCAGGCGAGTTCGATGGCCGTGCGGGTCTTGCCCAGGCCCATATCCATAAACAGCCCCCCGACACGCAGGGGAAGCATCTTCTCGACGGCTGGAACCTGGTGGGGGAGCAGATCGGTGGTGAGATTGAAGTCCACGTACTGCATGTCGAGCAAGCGTTCAGGGACTTTGATAGTAGCGTTTTGCAGCGTGGGACGTTTCCACGCGGCCCGTTCATCGGCAGTGTAGATAGTCATCACTGCCAAAGCCGTGGGTGCGTTCTCCAACAATTCGCGGGCTGCGTCGGTGAATTCAAAGCCGTGCAACTCGGCAAAGCCTTGTACCTCATTGGCAAATTCAGCGTGGACGGCCACGGTCTTGCTGTCTGGGTTGTACTGACTACCCGGCAAAAATAAAGCGCGCTTGTAGAAATCCTCAGGGTAGGTCCACCAGATTGAAAACTTCCCTGTGTGCTCTCCTGAAATAAAGGCCAGCACCATGCGCGTCTTAGCCAGAGCGTAGCCGTGAATCGCTTTATCAGCAATAGCGTCTGAGCACTCAATACAGAATCCGGCTTCTAGTAAATGCGCCGTAAGTTCAGCGGCGCGGTCGGTAGGAGATTCAAAGCTCCTGAAACTCTTGGCCCAAAATGCGCCATTCCAGCGATAGCGCAGTGGCTTTACCAGTTCAATAAACGGGTCATACCGCTGCTCGGTATTGGCGGATACTGATCGTTCTCCGGCCAGTATCCGCACAATGGACGTGTGTTGAATCGTTGCCGGTTTTAACATATCAATAGACTCGACGTGCCTCAGGCTGCGCCGCAAAGAAAACATCTTGTGCAACAGTCAATGGGCCAATGACATGTAGTGAATACACTTTACCGGCAAACATTACTTTCGGGCGATTGAACATTAAGCGTTCCTCAACCTTTGCAGCAACCGGGCCTGTCAGATAGATGTCCAGGTCACTCTTCTCGGTTGCCGTACCTTTAGCAACCGAACCGTATAGGTAGGCTTGCGCGCCGCTGCCAAGTTGGCAGGCGAGTGAAGTAGGGGTATCAGGATGTAACATGATTGGCTTGCGCGACATCAGTCAATCCTCCTGCGGCTCGCGGGAGCGTAAATCCGCAACGATGTCTTGCACTGTGTCGTAGGAGCCGTCTGCTTTGAGATATTGCTGGATGTTTACTCTGGTCCCACCAGAAAAGACGGCAGTACTGCCTTCCAGGCGATAATACCCACACACATACTCATGGATTGACGGATACAATGTCCCATAGCGCCAGTAGCATTCACCGCGAGTCATATTTTCTTCAGCAAATTCGATGTCGCGCATCGAAAAGGGAAAACACTTACCCGCATCAGGGCGTGAAAGGCAGTTTGCTTTTCTTAGACGATGAATCGCGTGGAATGTTTCTTCTGTGCTACCGAAGTGGTCAACAACTTCTTTCTGAACGATGACCGTATGCGGGGAATAGTCACCAAATATTTTGACGACTGAACCGTCTGGACTCCATTGCTCTTTCATTGCAAACCCCTTATGTATGTAAGAATTTTACCAGCTTGTGTTACTCACATAGAACAAAAAAAATCTGCTCTAATTTTACATATCTATTATACCAAAATTGTGGTGGAAAAATAGCAACAAAATTGATCAGATTTTTGGGGCTTTACTAATAACGACAATCGGGATGAATGGCCTCGCCAGAAAGGGGCTTTGGAAACATCGCACCCCACCGTATGGCTATACCCGCGAAATCCCTACAGAGGACGGGGGCGTGATCTACCTGGATGTGCCTCAGATTGTGCCGGAGCAGGTCGCCATAATCAAACGCATTGAGGAACTGTACTTGTCCGGTCAGAGTATGCGTGGCATTGCCGTAATGTTGAACTTGGACAAGACCCCGCCCCCCATTGGCTCTGCGTGGTCTGCCGCCTCAGTAACGAATATCATGCATAACCCCTTCTATTGCGGTTGGATCGTTTGGGGATTGAGGCGCAATCAAAAGGTTTATGATCCTAAGACCATGCGTTTTGTGACCAGGGGTGTACCTGTCCCTGCTTATGCAACCATGCTTGCCTCACAGGTACGCCGCCCTACGTTGGACGACTTCCTGGCACATCGGGACATCCTGGTTGCCGATGGTGTGGTGATTGAAAAAGGACAGCACGAACCCATCTGCACGGAAGAACGCAGACGCCAGATTGACAGAGAGATCGAAGCGCGCCTCTTAGGTACAGGGCGCGGCGCTTCCACGTCAGCCGCTCTACCTCGCCTGTTCACCGGACTGATGAAGTGCGCAGAGTGTGGCAGCACGATGTATCCAAGAGCAAACAAGAATGGACGGATATACTACTGTTGCTCGCGCTATCGAGAGGGGGCCTGTAAAACTGGTGTTACCGTCCGTGAGGATGATATTCTAAAAGACGTTGAAGTTGTCATCCACAACTTCATCACCCCCGGCGCAATCGATCAATATCTGGACGCCCGCGCAGAACAAGACCTCACGGGCATACAAGATGCGATCCACAGTACGTCCCAGGCACTCAAAACACTGTCGGGGCGCCGCGCCAGATGGGATACAGCTTACGAAGGGGAAGTTATAGACCTGCAAACTTATGGACAAAAACTCTCAGAACTGGAAATGGAACACGAGAGATTGCAGAAAACATTGATGAACTTGCAAAAACAAGTCGCGTTTCAGCAGAATCACAAGGAACGCCGGGAACAGTTGCTACATAGTGCCGAAACGTTTCCGGCACTTACTACCAAAAACCGCGCCACTGTCAAGCAACGCCTACGCACCCTCATTCAGTGCATTATCATAGACAGCGGTAAGATTGTAGAAATCAAGTTCTTTCAGTAGTTTTGTGTAAAGCCTAAGCAGATGGCGTTGACACAAAACTACCTACCCAACAGATGTTCAATGATCGCCATTTGCCTTTGAAAATCACTCCCCTCACTATCCGGTATCAGTTCTACCACATTGTTGTCGTAATCCACCCGTACCCCGTACAGCATGAACGTCGTCGTGCTGTCCCGGTAGTCAGAGGGCGACGCCTCGGCCTCCAACGCCCGGAACTCACGCAGTTGCACCAGTCCGCCAGGAGTCAGTTCATCAAACGGGACGGGCCGCCCTTCGGGAGTGCGCGCCCTTCGCATGGTGTACATTCCTGACATCTTCGGGGAGGCGCTCTCATTCAGATATGTTGCCAGCAACGAAACGGCAAGACCGGCTGTGGGAACGCCACTCAGATTCACGGCTTGCCGCCGGTAGTACCCACCCAGGATGTTAATCGCACTTGCGGAGCCATAATCAGCCGTGCGCCGCGTTTGCCCGGCTACATCCGTGTATACCCCATATACGACTTGCCCACTTTCAGCCCAGTCGCCAACACGTTCGAGGTTGTCCGATTCCCCAGGATCGAGAGCGTAACGCACGGTTGTCAGATCGTAGCTTTCGAGGAACAGCAAGCGCCGGTCGTCGAGACTAACTCCCCACGCCAGCGGAACGCCGTCTGCATCCCCGAACTGACAGGCCCACATCAGCACGTCCGCCGGTGCCTGATCTGTATCGAAGGCCGCTTGGACAAGCTCGAAGCCGGGTGACTCGATCCGCCGGGTATCGTCCGCCAGACCGTGGTAGCTTGCAGAAAGCAGGTCTACCATGTCATCAGCTATGGTCTTTTGATCCAAAACACTGACGTTGACAGAGTACACCTTCACATTCTCAAACAGGGCGTAGACGGTATCATCCTCTGCTGTGACATTGCCGGTCGCTGTCATTGCCAGTCTGACCTCGAAGTAGGCTGCGCCGTTGGTCGCCACGAGGTCGAGGCTTCCATTGCCCGTCGTGCTGCTTTCCCATAGCAACATATCACCAGCCAAGACTTGGGCCTTTGCCGGAAATAAACCGGGAAAATCAATCTCGTAATCGGCGGTAAACCGAACGGCGCTTTCTCCGAATTGAAAGACGTAACGCATATAGATGTAGTCGTCGGCACTCACGAAGTCGCCGTCATCCGTGCTGCCCAGACGCGGCTTGAACAGCAAGCGGTCGCTTGTGTCAACGCTGAACTTTTGCGGCTCAAAAGGTGAGTCAGGCGTCTCGCTGGTGAACCATTGCGTGTAGCGTCCATCGCAATATACCCAGTTGAATGTATCGGCGTTGGCAACGTGAACCCACCCCAGGCACCAGACCTCGATTTCGTCACCCTCTCTCGTTACCCGCTCGGTGATCCGCGTGATCTGCCCATCGAACAGACAGCGCCACGGCCCTTTGTAGACCCTAATGCGGAAGGCATACCCCAGGTCTGCGTAGTCGAACCCTACACGCCGCTTGACACGGAACGTCAGGTAGCCGAACCCGCTGCCGTCCGGCCCGTAATGGCTGAACCATTGCAGGCCGGACGCATCGGTGAGCCGGTATTCCCGCCCGGAGGCGGGATCAGTCGTGTAGACAGCGATTTTCACTTTTCGTCTTCGAGTCCAAACTGGTCAAAGATATCGATGGCATACCGGTTCACCGGCCAGTCAGTTTTCCCCTTGACAAGTTCCCGCAAGAAGACTTCCAGATTGCCGTCCTTGATCTCGACTTCCCAAGTGTGTTCTAGGTCGTCCCACAACAGCATGCCCCCTTGTTGCCGGAAGCCGACCTTGGTCTTTTCTTCGTCGCTCATTTCGAGAATGTCAAGCAACTTGACGGCCTTCCGTACAGTGGAAGCAGCGCCTTTGACATCACCGACCAGCTTTTCCAGTTGAACCCGTTGCCAGGTGTTAAGGTTTAGATTCATTTTTTCAATACCCCCTTTAGTTGAATAAGATTATATCTTTAGCAATCACACTATCACCATGCGCTTCCGGCGCTATGGTCGAACAACACAGCATACTTCGTGGTTCCACCGGCCTTGCTGGCAATCAGCACGTCGCCGTCATCGCCCTTGCCGGTTCCATTACTTAACCAGATAATAGCTTGATTTTCATTCGGTCCGTCCAAATCTTCAGATAATTCTGTAAAAGAGATGAGACCATCTTCAAAGTTGAATTTCAACCCGTAAAAAGTCATAATACCATTAGTAAGTCCTATACTAGCAGTTCCAGTAGGACTTTCACAATATATTTCTATACCAGTTGAGCTTATTGCATCTATATTATCGATCAACAATTTCTTAAATACACCAGTATCATAAGCATAAATAGAGGGAGGGTACCCGTCACCAAAATCCCATTTGACCTGATTTACAACTGCATTTCCATCTAACAACGTTATTCCGTTAACATCTAAAATCACATCCCCTGCACCTGCATACAACTTGCCATTGGCAGCATCGATCTTAACCTGGTAAACGTTAGAAGTCAGCGAGTAAAAACCAGTGCGATCAATCCAAATACCGGTCCCGGCGTCGGCCGCAGTGGGCGGTGTTGCACCTATCGAAATAGCAGATGATGCACCAGGCATCGTTAATTTCTTGGTAATCTCAGCGCCCGCGCTTGCATCCAGCGTAATCACGGCCGCACCCGCACTATCCTTGATCGTTAATATCCCCGCCGCCGTAATCCCTACTCGCTCAGTAATATTGTTGCGAATACTGATTGCCCCGCCTGAAATCAAGATGTTGTTTTGACTAGCCGCCACTTGTCCAACCACGATGCTCTCGATCGCCTCTTCGCTCAGATACAATGCGATTCGTACGCTTGCCCCGCATCGCATGGAAAGCGCTCCTGCCAAGACATCCCAATACAAATTGAATTTCCCGGCACTGTTATCCCCCAGCAGTACATCGCCCGCTCCCACATTCTCACTGTTATACGTCTGCGCGTTAGCGAACACTGCTAAGGCTGTCGTTGCTGGCGCATTGATATTACTTCCAAAGAAGGCATCGCCATCTGTCTCGATACTCACTGTCTTGACTGCTGTTGCGCTATACGCCGAGATGCCAGTCACGTCGATCTGCACACGCGCACCGGTCTGGTTACTGCGCAAATCGAACTCGCCATCAAGAATGTAAATACCAGGGCGCCGGAATGCTCCCATATCCGCGAGCGGCGCGCCGGAGGCGTAGCGCGCGGCGACTTCCTCGGCAGTCCACACACTACCGAGTACAGCATACTCACCGTATGACCACCCTCCGTGCCGACCAACAGCAGCATACCAAAGTCCCAGTCCCCAATAAATGACGGCTGGTGCTGTCATTGCATTCATAGACGTTCCTATGAGAGCACCATTCAAGTAAAGGTTATATACGTCGTTTATATAATCCGCTGTTAGCACAATATGCAACCAGTCTCCGGCTTTGAATGTGTTATTTAGAACACTAATCCTAGTTGCCCCGTTCATATACACTTGCAAGGCGTTAGCCGCGTTATTGAACCGTATCAGTGTCCTATTATTTGCATCTGCTCCGCTGTAGGATAGTATGTATGATTCTGTTTCTGTGTTAGGCCAGATTGGGTTTGTCGCATCGTAAGACGCTTGCACCCACAGGCTGTGAGTGACCGTGTTCTGATCGCTCAATAATCCGGCGTGAGCTGATAGCAGACAATATGTCGCTGCCCGCGTCGAGGTGCTGGCGTGCGGTGTGCCTGTCCAGGCGTAGCCGGTACCAGCCCCGCCCCAAACCAGGGAGGTTGCATAGGCAGACTTCTCTAACTGTATCCAGTCTACCTCAATCCACTGTCCGGCTGCTGCTGCTGTAGGATCAACAATAGCCCGCAAAACATCAGACGTGGTTGAATCTACTGTACCCGTTAGGGTAAAAGTTTGCCACTGAGTAGTAACTGAAACCAGTACACTTTCTATACCTGTCCAGTTCCGATATATGTAAAGATTCGTTGCTAAAGTTTCACTCCCTCGAACCCTTACTTTCAGGGTGTACTTTTCTCCGGTAGTCAATGCTATCGTATCTGTGGCTTGATGCACATACCAGTTGCCTGCCCCGGCGTTAGCCGTCCCGCGCACTACCGTTCCATTGGTAGCCGCGCTATCTGCAATCTGTGACATTGCCCCCTCAACGATGGACCAGTACGTCGTACTGTTCCCCACCGGGTTACGCAGTACATTCGTCGCCGCTGCCTCCACCCGCAGCGCCCGCGTCCCCGGCCACCGCCCCGCGACCTGTTGGAATGCTCCGCTCAGCGTCGCCGTCTGCCCTCGCAAACTCGTCCAGCCCGTTGGCGTCATCGGGCAACCTGGCCCCAGGAGCAGTAGCCCGTCCGCTGCATTGAAAAGCGTCTTGCCAAACCCGTCCGCCACCGCAACCGTGGACAATGCCTTGAAAGTTGGTACAGCGGCAGCCCCGCTCAACGGCCCGGCCAGGATCATCCCCACGGCCTTTGTTGACAACGAAATAGCCTGCGCGGTGAGAATCAACAATTCATCCGCGCTGGCGGCCAGAGACACGTCTCCGGAGTTCGTACCGGCTATGCTGGCATTGGCTGTTATGGTGAGTGTGTATGCAAGCGCCGCCGCCAGTGTTAATTCCCCCAACCCCGACTTTTTCAGTTTCCCATCCGTCGCCGCAGTTACCAGCGCGATGATGCTCGCCAATCCTGCCGCTGTCACCGCCCGCTCGGTATCCGTTCCAGCCTTGACCTCAGCCACCGTATCCAATTCAATCGAACCCCGCGCGCCCTCCGACGCCGCGTTCATCGAGCTCCCGGCCAGACTTCCCCCGTTGGCGTCGGAGTTGTGAGCGTGTACCATATACGATCCTACTGCGACTGCAGCTAGGGTCCAATCAAATGCTCGCCATTCAACAAAAGTGGCCCCAGGTTCGGTAAAGATCATCTGTGCTGCCAGGCCCTCGGCCAATCTGTCTACTGGAAGGTAATCTACCCAATCGCTGATAGTACCGAGGGCGTCCGCCTTCGGGATCGCGTTCGCTGCCGGCGTAGTCGTCGCGATTTCATCTGCTCCCCCGTGCTTATGACGACCAGCGTGGACTAACGCAGCATACAAACCACCCAGACAGGTTTTGATGTTTGCCCACGTCAGCTTCTTCAGCCCGTAAGTCGCCGCGCTATCGAGCAACAGGGTCTCATCGGCATCTACCGGCGAATCTTTTGAGTCAGCCGCGTGAACCGCAGCGACGGTAGCCGCCACCGCCTCGCTGTCGGCATACCGCGCGTGATGTGGCGCACCATCACCTATGACAGTATGTTCGCTCTCGGTCAAATAGTCTGCTGCCGCTACTCCGCCTAGCTTATCAGCGTCATCGGCTTTGTCTACTTGCCCGTTGTCGTCTGTGTCATAGGTAGACTTAAGCATCAGTTGCAACATCTGCAACAAATTGCCGTCCACATATAGATTTAGGTTGACGTTCAGGTTGCCTGTAGCATCGAACGTTATACCAGGTACGTTCAATGCGGCAGCCACATCGTCGTGACCTAAAGTGCAGAATTTTAGTTTCAATGTACCCCCTGTGCGCCATAGCACCGCAACGTCAGCGTGCGACGCTTTGATAATAGACTCAGTAGGTTCGTGAAGTACCGATACCACACCGTGCGAAGTCTTGAAAATCTGACTACCGGGATTCCACAGGGTGGGCACAACACCGTGTGAAGCACGAATCTCGCGTGGGTAGTCAGGACTCCACGTAACTGCGACACCTGCTTGACTAACCTTCTCGACCACTGGTGCTCTGGCATCAACCAGTATACCTTCTTGGGTGATGCGAATACCAGCAGGTTGAGTATCCTCGACCAGCACTCCCGCTTGCGTAATACGAATACCGGCTGGCTGAACATCTTCGACCAGTATACCTTCCTGCGTGATTTGCTCAGCCATATCACGGTATCACCGATTCGTGGTAAGCCTTGAGTGCATTGATCCCTGCCATATCCCAAGCTACCGTAGTAGCCGGATCGACAGGCATAATGTCATAGTGATAAGCAAGTACTGTACTGAGAACATTCTCAGTAGTATGCACAGTTGCCCCTGACTCGACACCATTGAGCAATGTTTGCGCATCACCTGTGGTCTTCAATGCTCGCGCAAACTTAACCACGGCCTGGATTGTACCCAGTCCACTTACATCTACGAGACCCAACTTGTCAATCTGTCCAGTCGTAACAGATTGTAC
>Ga0307379_10005996_pt1 | contig 16799 bp, 10 predicted proteins | sample UN2MG_FD_202237 | JGI IMG/M metagenome (GOLD analysis project Ga0307379, IMG submission 202237) | Soil microbial communities from Risofladan, Vaasa, Finland - UN-2 | ecosystem: Environmental > Terrestrial > Soil > Coastal area > Acid sulfate soil | place: Finland: Risofladan, Vaasa | collected... | reverse complement strand
TATCCTGTTGAGTAACTTCCTTAAAGGGGAAATCCCCTCCCGGCTTACTATTATTCCATAAACCACATCATGCCCTTGTTCCCATTTCTCGAGGAAACTGTCCACTATTTCCGGGGGATCCTGGAGATCCGCATCCATCAGCACTGCACAGTCCCCGTTACAGTACCTTAATCCGGCAGCTACGCCGCCATCGGCTGTAAAATTCCTGGAAAGCTGAACAATTTTAAAGCGGGAGTCTTGTTGGTGAAGGGCGACAATCTTATCGTATGATCTGTCCTGGGAACCGTTTTCGACAATAATGACCTCGAAATCATAACGGGCGTTCCTTTCCATCAGCGCCTGGAGGCCTCGGCCCAGCTCCTCTATTACATCCTCCTCGTTGTAAGCAGGTATAACGATTGACACCAGCTTTTTTTTCTCTTCAAGCATCCGGTTATCCCTCTTTTCCGTCACTTTACATCCTTTGTTAAGATATCCAATTACACTGAGATGAATCGACAAAGCGGAAAGATTAAAACTCCAGGTCCTTTTTTGATTTCTCCACCTGGTATTGATTGATCTGTCCCAAGGTGAATTCTTTCAGTTTTTTCTGACTCATCCCTGCGTAATAATTCCGGTACCATTGGATAGTCTGCTCCAAGGCCCGGCTTACTGTATAGCAGGGGCGCCATCCTAGTTGGATCAAGGCTTTGCTGCAGTCCAGCTTGAGCCAGTTGGCTTCATGGGGCTGCTTGAGACTGTCAATGAAAAAATCCCCTTCGCCCCACAGTCTGCAGATCTCCCTAGTCAGTTCCTCAACCGTCCATAAATCACTGTCCACTGGTCCAAAGTTCCAGCCACCGCTGAATTCGGTGCCATTTTTCCATAATTTTGCACCCAGAAGCAGATATCCATAAAGAGGTTCCAACACGTACTGCCAGGGACGAATAGCCTTTTTATAGCGGATCCGTATTTTTTCCCCGCTGCTCAAAGCGCTTACACAATCGGGGACCAGGCGATCGGTTGCCCAATCTCCTCCTCCGATTACATTTCCCGCCCGCGCCGAGGCCACCGCAACACGATGGTCCTTTGCGTAATTTTCAGGCGGGAAAAACGACCTGGTATATGCGGAGACAACCAGCTCGGCGCAGCCTTTGCTGGAGCTGTAAGGGTCGTCTCCCCCCATCGGGTCGTTTTCCCTGTATCCCCAAATCCACTCACGGTTCGCGTAACATTTGTCACTGGTGACACATACCAGCGCACGCACGCAATCAGATTGCCGCACCGCCTCGAGCAGGTTTACCGTTCCCATGACATTGGTTTCATAAGTATATCGTGGTTCCTGGTAAGAACAGCGAACCAGCGCTTGAGCAGCCAGGTGGAATATCATTTCCGGCCGGTTCTCGGAAATGACCTCACAGAGTTTCCGGAAATCGCGCAGATCCCCGTGAATATGTTTCAGGTTTTCGCTCAAGCCCACTGCGTTATAGAAATTAGGCTCAGAGGGAGGGTCCAGGGAATATCCTACAACATTGGCACCAAGAGCATCAAGCCAGAGTGACAGCCACCCTCCCTTGAAACCGGTGTGACCGGTCAGGAGAATTTTCTTCCCTTTATAGATGTCGTCCAACATGTTTCCATCACCGTCCAGGTACTTTATTTCCAGATTTTCCAAGGGGCTTCACCCTTATCCCATAATTTATTCAGGGCGATATATTCGCGGTAGGTGTCCATTACCAGGAATGGTCCCTCGTGACGATATGCGGCGAGTTGATTTTCCCTGGCCAGGGTGTACAGTGGCTTTTGCTCCAAGACACAATCATCACCCTCTAAGTAATCGAATATTTTGCGGTTAAATACAAAAAAGCCTGCGTTAACCCAGCCACCCAGAGGCTTTTCTTCGAAATTACTCACCTTTCCATCCTCACCGACATTTACTACTCCCCACCGTGAAGAGGTTTTGACTGTTGTCACTGTGGCGATTAATCCATGGCTATAGTGAAACTTAAGCAGTTCATTGATATTAACGTTGGTTAAGCCATCCCCATAGGTGACCATAAAAGTATCCGTATCAATGTATTTCTCTATCTTCTTTACCCGACCCCCTGTCATAACATTTTCCCCGGTGTCGGCAAGAGTGACCTCGAAACCCTGCTCCTCGTGCCTGGAATGATAGGTAATTCCCCTGTCAGAGCCGAGTTGGATGGTAAAATCATTGTTCAAGGCTTCGTATTCGAGGAAATACTGTTTTATCATGTTTCCCCGATAGCCCAGGCATATAACGAATTTCCTGGCATTGTAGTGGGTGTATATTTTCATTATATGCCAGAGGATAGGTTTGCCTCCGATATCGACCATGGGCTTGGGCCTGTATTCGGTTTCCTCTCGCAACCGCATCCCCAACCCTCCTGCCAGGATTACAGTCTTCATGGAATAATCTCTCTTTCAAGCCTGGTGAAAAACCTCGGAAGTACCGGCTCCTGGCTGTCAAGAGTGAGCCAGCCGGCTGATTTACCTGCCCTTGACAGTCAGGAGCATAAAATAAATTTTAATTTCAGGAGTATTGAAAAGACTTTTTCACCGTCCTCTTAACGGCTAATAAAATAAATAAATCGTTTTGCCCTGGACTTTTAAAGTTCTATTGAATAAAATTTTTAAAAGAGAGACATATCACCCGTAGTTCATTCAATGCCCGGATATTATTATACCGCACAACATCGCAATCGGTTAATTCGGAACAGGATTTCAGCAAATATCATCCTGCTGACAGCCACCCCGGCAATCTGAAAAGTAATATACATGCCGGGCCTGACAACCTTCGGACCATGAAATTCAAGCCTGGGACTGCCATCGAAACCGACCTTTAGACCTTCACCCTTAAGTTTGGAGGTTTGGCACTTCGCGGCCGACTCTACAATAACTCATTGATCTTTTCGATATCATAAAAAGCAAACTATGCCATTTGGCTAAATGATAACATTTCACACAGGTCTCTCTTTACTTTGACTCGTTCAAATACTTTTTTCATCAGACCCTATCAACCTTTTCCTTGTATATTCGAATAAGGTTGGTAACCCACAAAAACATATCATTAATTCAATCAAAATAGTATGAGTTACATAGCGAAAAAGGGGATTTGCAAAAAATATTACAACTAAAGCCTGATAAATAACTGTCAAGATTCCTAAACTGACAAGATTAAAGTGCTTTGATCTGTATAATGTTATTCCGCTAAACAACATCCCTAAAAAAACAAAAGGCCTTAAAAAAAAGAGCATCCTGCACCAAATCTTATTGGCAAAGGCCAAAATTTTTAGAACAAAGTTATTTTTGAAAAAGCTATATTGTATTTCTTTTACAAGTGATTGAGGTAAAGTGCCTTTTGTAAACGCGGGATTGCCTGGTTCAAGATTAATGAAGCGTGTAGGAATATCATAAATAATTCGATAAGCAGATTCTTGTGCGTAAGTATAATTTACTTGGGGCCCAATAGCAAAAGCAATGAAGTAACTCAGATACATTTCAATTCCTGCGACTGGATTTGCTTTTAAGGTTTCATAAACCACCCTGAAAAATAAAAGTTCCATATTGTTAACTTCCGGACAATCAAATGTAAAAAGAAGGTACCCTAAGTAGGCTAGCCCTGGATTGTTGAATATTTCTTTAGACAAGCTATCCGGATGACCACGAAATCTACCAAAAAAATATTCAAAACGAGATGGTGGATAGTTGGTCATACCAAGGGTCTCAACTAAATTATAATCAGGATTGTCGGGACTAAAATACTTTGAGATATCGGATTTTACACACTCAATTAGTTTTTGAGAGGCACTCCCGTTTTCTTCCCGAATTATTAGCCCTCTCATATATGGGACATGAAAAAGAAACCTTCCGGTTGTATAAGCTATTCTTGTTTTAGGTGTCTCATAAAAATGATCTTTAATGGCAAACCAGCCAATATATGAACCTATTATAATAAGCATTGAAATTGCTATATGTAAAAATTTTTTCGGTGCGGAAATAAAAAGAACGAAAAACCAGACAACAAATAATAATGTTGCCGAAGGACGAAGCAAAAACATACAGACTGAAACTAAAGATACAAGATAAATATTATGTATTTTTTTTGTATAAAAATAGCGAGCACATAACCAGATGCCTAAAAACTGGAAAAACATAAAGGGAAGGTCTGAATCTGTGTCTTTGATAAATTTATATGGTATTAAAGAAACTATGCTGAATATTGCCGCCCAGAACGCAAATTTTTTATTAATATATAATGCAGATTTGTAAATAAAGACCGGTATTAAAGCAGCCATCAATGCCTGGAGTAAAAACAAAAATTTAAAAGAATTAAGGGAAGTTACACCTGTAATAATTAAAATGGCTGGGAATCCTGGATTCCGACCCATTATTATATCCTTTTTTTCTCCCAGCATAAATAAAGCGTAATCATAATAGGTCAGGCTATCCCCGCCAAAAGATATTGAAAGAATAACAATGAAAACCGTGGAGAATATCGCGCTTATTAACAGGATATCTTTTGCATTCCGGTTTTTACCGGATACAAGGCCGACAATATATGAAGAAATACAATTTCTGGTGGCAGTAAAAAGGGACTTAATAGAAGCAGTTGACATTGCAGCTTGTTCCGAGATTTTAATATGGCGTCACAAAAAATAAGTCTAGACCGTCTCAGCAAGTTTTGTTTTGGCAGTAGTTTAAAAAAATAAAGCAACCAGGCTAAGATGTCAATTCCAAAACAGATATCGACTTCCAGGCCAGACAAGCCGCAATAATTTCTAACTTTTGGGGAGACAGTGGATTGAGAACAAGAAAAAATCAATATATATTCTGCCTGAAGGCTCCGTGCAGGAAGAACCGGGCGGAGCTTTTTCTTTACAAGCCAAAGTGTAATAGATTCCGGGATGTCAAGTGTAAAGCTGAAATTAATTATCCATCTCGGATCATATTTGATCAGAATTATGCAATCAGGAACAGCTCTCCATAGGGTCTCAGCGGCTGCTTTCTTCCTTACAAGATAAAAACTATCCCTTCAATATCACTTCTTCCCTGTCAGGCACCTCGATAAACCGATCTCCTCGGAGCACGGTGCCGTCCGGGATCACCAGCCGGCCCGAGCCGTGGACATGGATCTCGATCTCGGCGTTCTCTTCAATTGTTACATTGTCGCCGATCTCGGCTGAGCCTGCCCGGTCGAGCTCGAAAGTGAGCCAGCGGTCATCGCTCAAGCTCACCCCGCCATACTCGTTCTTGATATCGAGAATAAAAACGCTGTTCCTGCGTGCGGTGAAATCGCTGCCCACAGTCACCTGGGTCGGATGGCCGGTAAGGGCCACCTGGCAGTCTTCTTCCAGCACCCAGCCTTCGCCCACGCCCATTTCCGCAAGGTCCTCGGCCTCCAGGGCGAAAGCCGGGCTGAACTCGACAAACGCCCTGGCCTCGCCGGGCACAAGGACGCTGTAGGCATGGTCGCAGGCAAGCTTCAATTTCTGATTGCCCTGGCTCTGGGCTTTGTTTCCCAGGGCGCAGACAGCGCTGAAAAGCTCATCGATCGAGGCCTGCCCGGCAGAGGCGCGCATTTTATCCATCATGGAGCGCAGTTTCCGGAGCTCTCCATCGAATGCTCCGCCCTGAGCAGCCTGGGCGATTTTCTCCTTGATCAGAGCCTTGTAGTCCTCGAGGCAGCTTTCCACATCCTGGCGGGCCAGCCTGGCGCCTTGGGCCTCGAGCCAGCGCATGTTGCGCGTGCAGAGAGCGCGGATAACAGTCGCCGGGCTGTCGCGCCCGACCGAGTTCTTGGTGGGCATAAACTGCTCTTCGCGCAGAATCTCTTTCACATCCACATTTTCCGCAGGCACCTGCCGGATAATGTGAAAGGCAAAGGATTCGAACTTGTTGCCGCTGTGTTTGCCGGCGGGTGTTTTCACCATTTTGTTGCGGTATACTTTAAGGGGCAGGTGGCGGACTTTTTCCATTTCCTCGAGATCCATCAAAAACACGTTCACATCACCGTGCTCATACAACAGTCGGCTCGGGTCATCCGGGTTGCGCGCCTCGGCGAGAGTTTCCGGAAACTCGTTGTATTCTATCTTGTCCAGGTTTTTCTGACCGGCCAGTTGGACAATCATGCCTACCCGCTCGAATGGATCGACCTTTTTGACCACCCCGAAAGTGAGGCTGACCCCCAGGCGGAGATGGCTGCCGAGCATGCGCGGGAGGATAATATCGGCCGCCGGGTTGTCCACATTGGAGAAACAGACCACCTGGATGTCACGGGCTTTGAGAAAGCTGAAAATATTTTCCGCTCCGCGGTATCCGGTCTCTTGCATGGCCTTGAACATCCCCCCGTTGCCATTGCCTGAAAACACCAGGTGCCCTTCCATGTCCCTGGGGATTATCCGGGCGCTCTCATCGAGCACCGGGTTCATGCCGTGGTCGAAAAGCACTATGGCCTGCTCCAGAGCCCGATAAAGCGGATGGTTGGTGATCGTGTACAGGGAGGCTTCCCTTGTCTCATCGCTGAGCATCAAGAGGAGCACCGGCATCCGGCCCACTCTGGCCCCCAGGGCCAGGGCCTGCTCGATAAACAGCCCGTAGAATGTTTTTCCCATCACCGGGGTGATCGGCAGCTGCCCTTTGGCGCAGCTCTGGTCAAAAGAGCGCATCTCGCGATCAGCCACCTTGTAGCGCCGCCTGAAAGGAAGCGAGGCGTAGATTTCCTCGAGCACTTTGACAAGCCGCGAGCCCGAGCCTCCAGCCGGCACAAGCCAGCCCACTTTCCCGTGTATCAGAGCTTCCCGCCCCAGCTCATCCTCCTGGTCCCGGAACTCTGCCTGCTCGGTGAAAGTGCGCATGACTTTGGGTAAAATCCGGGATTCATCCCTTTGGTTTTCTTCGCGCTCCCCTTTCAAAATGGCGACCGCCTCTTTGAGCACCTCCCAGTCTATCCGGGCCAGCTCCCGGATCAGATTCCCGCGGAACTCCTCGCTGCGCGAAGCCCAGCCCTTGAACAGATGCTCCTGGCCTGACTCGACAGCCAGGCGTACCAGGCCCGCTGCCCCATCTATGCCGGGCAGGGAAGAAAGGACTTCATTTTTGATCTGTTTTTTTCCGTTATCCCCTTCCAATTATCGGCTCTCCAGAATTTAGTGTTTTGCGATCTGCTCCAAACATCCGTCTCAATTCAAACCGCACTCATGGGTTGAGATAGCCGGCAAGCCACTGGCGGATAGTGTCGTACCAGAGACGGCTGTTTTTTGGATTCAAGACCCAATGGCCCTCATCCGGGAAATAAAGAAGACGGGATTCGATACCCATGCGCTGCAGAGTAGTAAAGGCTGCAAGCCCCTGCTCCAGGGGAACCCGGTAATCTTTTTCCCCGTGGATCACGAGCATCGGGGTCTTGAAATTCTCGGCGTAGCGGTGCGGCGACCACATTCTGTAAAGAGTCGGATTCTCCCAGGGGGTGCCGCCGAACTCCCATTCCGGGAACCAGAGCTCCTCTGTGGAGCCGAACTCGCTTTCGAGATCGAACACCCCGTCATGGTTGACCAGGCAGCGGAAGCGGTCCGTATGCCCCTCGATCCAGTTGATCATGTAGCCGCCGAAAGAGGCTCCCGCAGCGCCCAGGCGTCCGGGATCGATAAAATCATAGCGCTCGAGCAGGCAGTCCACCCCGCGCATGAGGTCGCGGTAGCACTTGCCGCCCCAGTCGCCTGTTATCTGGTCTGTGAATTTCTGCCCGTAACCGGTCGAGCCGCGCGGGTTGACCATTACCACCACATAACCCCAGGAGGCGAACATCTGGGCGTTCCAGCGGTAGTGAAACTCATCGGTCCAGGCTCCCTGGGGACCGCCGTGGATAAGATAGAGCAGAGGGTATTTCCGGCCGGGATCGAATCCCGGGGGACGGATCAGAAAGCCGTGCACAAGCACGCTGTCTTCCGCAGGGAACCGGAACGACTCAGCCTCGTTCATCTCGACTGTTGAAAGTACCGACTCGTTGAGCCGGGTCAGCTTACGCTCCGATTTTCCATCGACTCCAAGGGCCACAAGCTCTGCCGGTTCTGTGAAAGACTCTTTCAGGGCCACCAGAGTCTTGCCGTCCGGGGTGATCCGGATATTTTTATAGGTCTTTTCACGGGTCAGGCAGAGGATTTCTCTTTTTCCCTCAAGGCGGGCCGTTACCCGGAAAATAGAGACTTTTCCCTCATCCTCGGCTGTAAAATAGAGATACTTTCCGGCGGGGTCCCATAGCACCTCATCGATACTGCGGTCGAGCTCCTCAGTGAGGTTTACTTTCCCACCGGTCTTCAGGTCTTTCAGCCACAGAGAGAGGCGGTCCGACTCGAAGCGGGGCCGCGCCATGGCCCGGTAAGCTAGGAACCTGCCGCTCGGATCGAGAGCGACCAGGTTGTCATTGGCCTGGCTGGCTGTGATTTTAATCAGGCTGTCGCCGGAAGCAGAGACCCGCCAGATATCGTTGTTCGTGCTTATCGCTACAACCGGGTCGCGGTTCGCAACATAGTAAACATACTGTCCATCGGGGCTTACGGCATAGTCGGACCCGCTTCCCAGGCTGATCGGCGGACAGTCTACCCGGCCCGGGGTAAGGTCCGAAGGATCCTCCTCCCCCTTTATCCTTTTAATAAACAGGTGACTGAAACTTCCGTTTCTCCATTGATCCCAGTGGCGGTAAAGCAGCTCATCGATTATGCGAGCCCTGGGAGTTGAATCCGGGCCCTTGTAATCCACCACCGAGGCGCTGTCCACAAGTACAGAGGCGTGAAAGAGAAGATATTTGCCATCCGGTGAAAGCGCGCCGCCCTGTGCGCCGCCCTGGATCGATGTGAGCTGGACAGCCTCGCCGCCGCCCGCGAGCGGCAGAATGAAAAACTGTCTGTTTCCGGTGCGGGTCGAGGCAAAGATAAGGGAAGTTCCATCCGGTGTAAACATGGGGCTTGTATTGCCCTTGCCTCCACTCGTCAAGACTTTAACCTCGCCTCCTGTTAGAGGGATGAGGCAGATATCTGAGGATGGCTCGCCGGTCCGGGTATCGTGGGTAGTTCTGGCAAATGCCACCCAGCGGCCGTCAGGGGAGGCAACTGGCCCTGAGATGCGATTGATGCGCAGAAGATCTTCGAACTCGAGCGGCCTTCCCTGGGCCAGTAACTGCCCCTGGCAGAAAAACACCAGAAGGAGAAAGCATATCCTGCGTGGAGACATAAGGCTGCGCTCCTTTCAGAAGTTAAAGCCTTTTTCTGTATGACAATGTCTTACAGACCCTCTTTTGCCGAACCGGAGCTCCGGGCAAAGCGCCTGAAGCCCGAGCCGACACTGCGGGCGAAAGTCCAGGGCTTCAATAGAAAGCTCCCGTGCTCTCGGCAAACATATCCTTAAGCCCCCGGGCTGACCGGCTCAGCGCCTCAGGAGCATGATAACGCCAGCCGGTGGCATAAATTAAAACACCGGCCAAGACCATCAAGCTTGAGATGCGGTACATAGTCAGGTAATTCCAGGTCTCGGCGATCCGCCCCAGGATGGGGGTCGCCAGCATCACGCTCAGGTCAAAGCCGAGCATGTAGAGGGCCATGGATGTACCGCGGTTGCGGGCCGGGGAACTGTCATAGGTCAATGAGCTTAAAGAAGGAAAAATATAGCCGTGACCCGTGCCTGTCAATATTCCCACAATGATAAGGCCAGACTTGCCCGTACAGAATGAGGCGTAATAAAGGCCGGCTGATATGATAATCAGAGCAGCGAGCACTACCAGGCGCCGATCAAGGCGGTCGAGCAGGTGGCCGGTCGAGATGCGCAGGATAATCACGGTAACCGAATAGGAGATGAAAAAGCTGCTCGGCGAACCCAGTTTCTCGAGCTTGGTAAAGTCGGTAACAAAGCTGAACATCGAGGTGTAGCCGATCCCGAAAACAAGTGAGGCTATAAACAGGTAAATCATGGTCGGAGATCGCAAGACCCTGATCCATGGGTCGGGCGCAAGGTGTTTTTCCTGATGCGGCTTATCCTCGCCCAGGCGCAAGCTGAGAAAAAACGACAGGCAAGAGAAAAGAGCAGCCAGGGCGAACAGGATTCTGTAACGGTTGATTGGCTCTACCGGAAGAACTTTCAGCAGCCACTCGCACAGGTAAGGGCTGATTGCCTGGGCCACAAAACCGCCGGCGCCATAAATGGATATAGCCTCTATCCTTCTTGTCGAGGGCGCCTTTTCAGCCACATAGGTCACTATCGCGGTGAAATAGAGCACGATCGAGCCGCCGGCCAAAGCCCTTACAATGAGGAGGTATGCCCCGGCTCTGTGCGCGAAAACCGGCAGGGCTGCAGCAATCGAGGCCAGGCCCAGCCCCGCGATAAGCATCCGCTTGCGGCCAAAACGGTCGATCCAGGAACCCGCAGGCAGCCTGAAAAAAACCGCCGCCACGCCTGGTGCTCCCATAATCAAGCCGATCAGGAACTCCTCCCCGCCCGTGAGCCTGATAAAGCGCGGCAGGAAAAAGTAGATCCCGGCTGAGCCCATTGCCAGGAAATGGACCAGCAAGACACGGATAAATTCGCTGGTAAACAAAACCTCTCTCTGCGGTTTTTTATGCTCACCGGGCAAGTTCATGCGTAACTTCCAATGTATTTATGATCTGCCGCCCTTGTCAAAATCAGGCCTTTAGCCAGAGTATCTTTGAAAATCGATTCATGCCGCCAAACTTCAAATTCGAAAAAGATAAGTTTTAAATGGAGCCAGCACAAGTGGGAACAAATAAAATAATATAAATAAACATTGTTCCCTTTCACGAGAAAATAACCTTTCAGACTCGATATTTTTGGAAGGATCGTGACCGGTACTGTATGTTTAGCTAAAATTAAAGAACTGTATCCAGTAAGAAAGTTCCGCAGGTTATAAAAATAAATACTATAATTACACACCCGGATTACTCATAAAATGCATGGGAGAGCATGTTAGGCCAGTATAGACAAGTGTTTTCTCGACCGGCGCAGGGGGGGCGGCTGTGCGACTTCAGTCGCACAGACCGTTGCGCTTCCAAGCGCAACGGTGCGCATTTCATGCGCCCGCCACCCCCCGGGTCTCCGTGAACATGCCCCTGATACCTGATCTGTAAATAATCCAGGCCAAATAAAAAGCCGTTCTCTTTTTTAACAGAACATTTTATTATAAGATGAAATAAATGCCTTGAACTGCAAAAATAAATTATGGAGGGAACATTCAATATGCAGAGGGTTAAAATGAGTATATTGAGAAAGTTAATCGTTCTCATATTAATCTCGATATTCCCGAATATATTTTCCGCCTGGAGAATAGGCTTGCTTTTGACTCACGCAATAACACCCGCTCTGGCCGTGGAAACAGCCTTCTCTTACAGGGACTATGCCAGAGTACTCACCCTTTATGTGAACGCCAGCGGCCTGGTCAACTACAGCAGGCTGAAAGAGGACCGCGATTTTCTCGACAGGTTTGCCGCTGATTTAGGCGCGGTGAAATTAACCGACTACCAAAGCTGGCAGGAAAAAGAAAAAATCGCTTTCTGGATCAATGCTTATAATGCGCTAACCCTGCGCGTGATTATCGACCACTATCCCATAGAAAGCTCGCTTTTCACCTCTTTAATTTACGCCAGTAACAGTATCCGCCAGATCGACGGGGTCTGGGAAAAGCTCCAGGTCATTGTCATGGGGAAGCCCACCACCTTAGGACAGATCGAACATGAGGTACTGGGACGCCGGTTCAGCGAGCCGAGGGTTCGCCTGGCGCTTGTCTCTGCTTCCCTGGGTGGCCCTTCCTTGAGGAACGAACCTTATTCAGGCGAAAACCTCGACCGGCAGTTCGATGACCAGGTGCGGAAGTTTCTCGCTGACCCGGAAAAGTGCAGCGTGATTCCCGGCAAAAGCAAGGTGAAGCTCTCCCCGATCTTTAAATGGTATGGAGAGGATTTTATTAAAGGCCATCCCGAAACCGATCAATTAAATGCTTTCAGCCCGGCCGAACAGGCGGTGCTCGGGTTTATCAGCAGGTATCTGGACCAGGAAAAAGCTTCATTTATCAATACCGGCAAATACAAAATCAAATATCTGGGCTATGACTGGTCTCTGAATGAACAAAAAGAATAGTTGAGGATCCAGAGGAAGACAGAATGGCAGGAATGCATTCGAAAAAAGGAGCGGACATAATTGCCGGGGCCGCAATTGTAACCGTTGTGAGCCGGATTTTTACTTATTCTCCCGGCGAGTATCAATTCCTCCAGGATTGTGCATTTAACTCAGAAAATTTCGGTCAGCATGGATAACAGTAAAAAAGAGCACGCAGTCGAGAAAGTTCCAAAGCCGCTCAACCGGCTGCAATATGAAAAAAGCCCTTATCTCATTCAGCATGCCGCTAACCCGGTGGACTGGTATCCCTGGAGTGAGGAGGCTTTCCAGAGGGCAAATCTTGAGAACAAGCCGGTCTTTCTCTCTATCGGCTATTCCACCTGCCACTGGTGCCATGTCATGGCGCACGAGTCCTTTGAAGATTCCACTGTGGCCGCACTGATGAACGAAGTTTTTGTCTCGATTAAAGTGGACAGGGAGGAAAGGCCGGATATCGACAAGGTTTACATGACAGTCTGCCAGATGCTCACCGGCTCCGGGGGCTGGCCGCTTACGATCATTATGACCCCGGAGAAAGAGCCATTTTTTGCGGGCACCTATATTCCCAGAACAGGCCGCTTCGGCAGGGCGGGGATGCTCGAGCTTATCCCGCGGATCAGGGAGGTCTGGGAAAAGCGCCGGGAGGACGTATTCAAAGCAGCCGGACAGATTACCTCCGCCCTGCGCCGGGCCGCGGAGGAAACTCCGGGAAAAGAGCTGACCGCAACCGACATCGACCGCGCTTTCGGGGAGCTCGGTATCCGCTTTGACAGGCAGAACGGCGGGTTCGGCTCCGCGCCGAAGTTCCCCACCCCGCACAACCTCCTGTTCTGCCTGCGCTACTGGAAAAGGAGCGGCAGCGAAGAGGCCCTCCGGATAGTCGAGAAAACCCTTCAAAAGATGCGCCTGGGTGGTATCTGCGACCAGGTGGGATTCGGCTTTCACCGCTACTCCACTGACTCCCAATGGCTCGTGCCCCATTTCGAGAAAATGCTTTACGACCAGGCCCTGCTTGCTCTGGCGGCCCTGGAAACCTGCCAGGCCACAGGAGATGAACAATATGCCCGAACGGCGCGGGAGATATTTACCTATGTGCTGCGGGATATGCAATCCCCCCAGGGGGCTTTCTACTCGGCAGAGGACGCTGACAGCGAGGGCGAGGAAGGCCGGTTTTATCTCTGGACAGAGGGGGAAATCCGCTCGGTACTCGGGCCTGAGGACACAGATCTGGCGCTCCGGGTTTTCAATGTAAAACCCGGAGGCAATTTCGCAACCGAGGCCACAGGAAATTTTTCCGGCGCCAATATTTTGCACCTTGAGCAAGACCTCTCCGCCTGGGCCGCTAATTTGGGAATGCCTGAGCCGGTGCTCCGTGAGAGGCTTGAAGCCATACGGACCCGTCTCTTCAGACACCGTGAGTCCCGTGTTCATCCAGGCAAAGACACCAAGGTGCTCACGGACTGGAATGCCCTGATGATCGCCAGCCTGGCCCGGGGCGCCCAGGTTTTAGGTGAAAGCAGATACGGAGCCGCGGCAAAGGGGGCAGCGGATTTTATCCTGAAGAAAATGATAGACAGCCAGGGCCGGCTCCTTCACCGCTTCAAGGATGGCGAGGCCGCGATTGCAGCGACAGCGGATGACTATGCCTTTACTGTCTGGGCCCTGCTCGAGCTTTACGAGGCTGGTTTCGATGTCCGTTATCTTGAGTCTGCGCTCGAGCTGAATGAGGATTTCCTGGAGCATTTCCGGGATAAGGAGCAGGGAGGTTTTTATTTCACCGCGGATGATGCGGAAAAACTGCCGGTCCGTCAGAAAGAGCTTTACGACGGGGCCACTCCGAGCGGCAACTCGGTCGCCGTGTGGAACCTTCTGCGGCTCGGCCGGATCACCGCAAAACCCGAATTCGAGGATCTTGCGGCCTCGATTTCCCGCGCTTTCTCGCATCAGCTTCAGAATGCACCGGCCGCCTTTACCCACTTTTACTGTGCCCTGGATTTCGCTCTGGGATCCGGCCTCGAGGTAGTGATCGCAGAGGGCGGGGATAAAAAAGACACAGAGCGGATGCTCGCCGCGCTCCGGGGACATTTCTTCCCGAACAAGGTGGTCCTCCTGCGGCCTCGAGGCGAGAAACCCGCAATCAGCGAAATCGCGCCTTTTGTCCTGAACTGCGAAAGCCTTGACAACAAGGCCACGGCTTATGTCTGCCGGAATCACAACTGCAGGCTTCCCACTACGGACCCGCAAAAGATGCTCGAGCTATTGAAAGAAAACACAGGAATGAAAATATCCGGCTCCGGGAGACGTACAGTTAAATCAACAAGAAGGCCCAAATGACAGATATTATCACCCATACCCACATAACCCGCGGTGACTTTTATTGTGTGGAACGCCAGCTCGAGCCCTGCGGCCTGGTGATATTCGGCGCCTCGGGCGACCTGACCCGGCGGAAACTCGTTCCGGCACTGTTCAGTATTTTCCAGCGGGGCCTGCTGGCAGAGGGATTTTTTATTCTCGGCTGCGGCCGCAGCGAGCTCAGCGATGACGCCTTCAGGTCTAACCTGGCCGGTGGATTGAGAGCCGGTTCCCGGCAAGCTTTGAAACCCATAGCTGATATCTTCCTCAAGCGCTGTTTCTATATTGACGGCAGCTACGACGACAGAGAGTTTTACAAGAAGCTCTCAAAAAAACTGGGGGAGCTCGAAAAAAAGTTCTCAAGTGGCGGAAACAAAATTTTCTACCTGTCCACGCCGCCGGGCCTTTTCCCGGTGATAGTCACCCGTCTCGGCGAGGCCGGACTGACCACTGAACAAACTCCGGCCGGGCCCTGGGTCCGGGTAGTGGTGGAAAAACCTTTCGGACATGATCTTTCAAGTGCCCTCCAGCTCGACAGGCAGCTTTACAGTGTGCTGAGCGAGCGCCAGATTTACCGCATCGACCATTATCTCGGCAAGGAGACAGTCCAGAACATCCTGATGTTCCGCTTTGCCAACTCTATTTTCGAGCCGCTCTGGAACAGGCGCTATGTGGACCACGTACAGATTACCGCGGCCGAGACCCTCGGGGTGGAACACCGGGCCGGCTATTTCGAGCAGGCGGGCCAGCTCAGGGACATGTTCCAGAACCACATGCTTCAGATGCTTTCCCTGGTGGCCATGGAGCCTCCATCCTCTTTTGATGGAGACCGGGTGCGGGATGAAAAGGTGAAGCTGCTGCGCTCAATCAGGCCTTTTCCAATTGATGAGCTCGAGCGCTGGATTGTCCGCGGCCAATACGGTCCAGGTACAATTCAAAGTAAGCTGGTGCCCGGCTACCGTGAGGAAAGAGGCGTAGCGCCTGACTCTTCGGTAGAAACATTTGTCAGCGCCAAAATAATGCTCGACAACTGGCGCTGGCAGGGAGTGCCCTTTTACCTGCGCTCAGGCAAACGCCTGGGCCGGAGGATCAGCGAGGTGGCGATCACTTTTAAAAGGGTGCCCCACTTGATGTTCAGCTCGATCGTGCCCGAACAGCTCCCTCCGAATGTCCTGGTTTTGAACATCCAGCCTGAGGAGGGGGTGGCTCTCTATATCCAGGCCAAGCAGCCGGGACCCAAGGTCTCTATGATACCCCTGACCCTCGATTTTCACTACAGGGATGTTTTCAGCGCAGGACTGCCCGAGGCTTATGAGCGCCTGCTGATGGATTGTATTTCCGGTGACCAGACCCTGTTTATCCGTCACGATGAGGTGACCGTGGCCTGGAGCCTGTTGACCCCTGTGCTTGAGGCCTGGAAAGAGAGTCCGTCGAAAGGCGCACCGTACCTTTATCCTGCTGGAAGCTGGGGGCCTGCCGAGTCTGAAAACCTGATCTGGAGCGACAACCGTCAGTGGCGCAAGCTGGATGCGGCTGCCCAGCCGGAGTGACCAGCGACACAGCCGGCAGGAAAAGATGGGGATAATGAAACCACAGGTTATTGGATCTGAAAGCCTGGAAGCTCTAAGCAATGCCGCGGCCGATTTCCTGGTGCGAAGGGCCATGGAGATAGTCCGTGCTGTGGGCAGGTTTACCCTGGCGCTCTCCGGCGGCAGCACGCCGCAGCGGCTTTACGAAATCCTTGCGCGAAAACCCCTGAAAGACAGGATGCCCTGGCAGGAAAGCTTTTTTTTCTGGGGCGATGAGCGCTTCGTGCCTGCGGATCACCCGGAAAGCAATTTCCGCCTGGCTTACCGGGCCATGCTCTCCAAAGTGCCGGTACCGGAGAGCAATATCCACCCTGTTGGCACAGGTACAGGCTCAGCCCACGAGGCAGCGGAAAACTACGAGCGGGACCTGCAAAAATTTTTCGGAGTTAATAATAAACCCCGCTTCGACCTGGTTCTTCTGGGCCTGGGAGCGGATGGACACACAGCGTCTCTTTTCCCCGGCGACCCTGTTCTCAATGAGCGCCGACATCTTGCTGCGGCTGTCCGGGCGCCTGCACAGTATGCCGTAAAAGACCGCGTAACCTTGACTTTGCCGGTGCTCAACTCAGCAGCCTGCGTGCTTTTTCTGGCTGCGGGCAGGGAAAAGAAAAAGATGACTGATATTATTCTCAACCAGCCGCAAAAGGCTTTCCGCCTTTACCCGGCGGCCCGGATCCGCCCTGAGGATGGAGAGCTGTTCTG
>Ga0307379_10005995_pt1 | contig 16804 bp, 38 predicted proteins | sample UN2MG_FD_202237 | JGI IMG/M metagenome (GOLD analysis project Ga0307379, IMG submission 202237) | Soil microbial communities from Risofladan, Vaasa, Finland - UN-2 | ecosystem: Environmental > Terrestrial > Soil > Coastal area > Acid sulfate soil | place: Finland: Risofladan, Vaasa | collected... | reverse complement strand
TTCGGGGGCGGCTATGAACAAGTCATCCAGGAGACCCACGCGGCCCTCACCCCCCTCCTCGAGAAATACCGCCTGTCGCTCGCTCAGGATTGGATGCGGCTCCACAGGGTCGTCGGGGTGCTGTTCAACGGTACGGCGCCGTCGGTTTGACCTCGGCCGGAGGCAGCTTCGGAGCATCGCGCTCGTGCTGCCACGCCTCAGGGGACAGCAGATCGATCTCGTCACTGTCCATCCACCGCTTGAAATACTCCTCGTACCAGGCCTCCTCCAGCGCCGCCGCCTCCCGGTTCAGTTTGCACGCGAGTTCATCGTTTCTGACCGCGACCGCGAAGAGGGCCCCGAGAACGGCGCAGAAGATCACGACGCTCACGAGGCTAGAACCCGATCTTCTTGAAACGGCCGTCGGGCAGCTCGGAGAGGAACCGCGAAGGCTCGGCCCGGTCCGGGCGTCCCTGCCTCGACCGGATCCTCGTGAGCGTGATGTCGAGTTTGTCCTTCGCCCTCGTGATCGCCACGTAGGTCAGCCGGCGCTCCTCCTCGATCTCGTTCAGCTTGCCCTTCTCCTCGGCAGCCTTCACCGAGTTCGCGTGCGGCAGCAGGCCCTCCTCGAACCCGACGAGGTGGACGTGGGGGAACTCCAGGCCTTTGGCCGCGTGGATCGTCATCAGGGGGACGGCCTTCTCGCCGGTCTCCTTGTCGAACGACGACACGAGGGCGACGTGCTCGAGGTAGTCCTCCACGGTGACTCCCACGTGCTCGGACTGGTAGGTCGAGAGGTCGTTGGCGAGCTCGTTCACGTTCTCGATCCTCTGCTGCGCCTTCTCGCGCTGCACGATCGACTTGGACCCCGCCGCCGTCTTCTCCAGCGCGTCCCGGTAACCCGTGACTTGCATGACCGAGTCGTAGAAGTCCAACAGCGACATGGCCGAGTGCTTGGCCCGACCCAGCTGGAGCAGGATCTCCCGCAGCTCGATGGCCTTCTCGTCGCCGCTCTCCGCGAGGGCGTCGAACGTGCACAGGCTCCGCTTGGCCGCGAAGGTCTTGAGCGAGCCCATCTTCTTGGCCCCCATGCCGCGCGCGGGCTTGTTCGCCACCCGCAGGAGGTCCACGTCGGCCTGGGGGTTCACGGCCAGCTTGAAGTACGCCAGCACGTCCTTGACCTCGGAACGGTCGTAGAACCGCAGGCCGCCGACGATCGTGTACGGGATGCCCTTGGCCCGCAGGGCCTCCTCGATCGGCCTCGACTGCGCGTGCGTCCTGTAGAGCACCGCGTGGTCGCCCCAAGGGTACGAGATCGTGCTCGCCACCTGGAGGGCCTCCGCCTGGTCGTTCCCCAGAAGGCTCACCCGCACGAGCTCGCCCTCCTTGTTCGGCCGCAGCGTCTTGCCGAGCCGCTTGCTGTTGTGGGCGATGACCGCGTTGGCGCAGTCGAGGATCGGCGTCGTGCACCGGTAGTTCTCCTCGAGCTTGACCAGCTTGACGCCGGGGCGGTCCGCGAAGTCCATCATCCCGTCCGGGTTGGCCCCTCGCCAGCCGTAGATCGACTGGTCGTCATCCCCGACCACGCACAACTCGCCCTTCGTCGCGAACAGGTCGGCCATCTCCATCTGGATGCCGTTCGTGTCCTGGAACTCGTCCACCATCACGTGCTGGAACTTCGTGAGCATGTGCTCCGCCGGCGTGCCCTTCGCGTTGCGCAGGAGCCTCACCGTGTTGAGCAGCAGGTCCGTGAAGTCCATCGCGTTCGACCGCAACAGGGCCTCCTCGTACCGCTCGTAGACCTCCTTCACGATCCGCTGCAGACCCCGGGGCACGCCCGAGTCGTCCCGCTCGACGTCCTTGGGGGACCGGTCGTTCCCCTTGAGCTGCGAGAGGAAGTGCAGGACGAGGCCCTCCGCGACCTTCTTGCCCCTCGTGTCCACGTCCGCGAGCAGGGCCCTCACGAGGGCCTTCTGGTCGTCGCCGTCGTAGATCGTGAAGTTCTTCTTGTAGCCGACGAGCTCGGGGTACATGCGGAGGAGCCGCGCCCCGGTGGCGTGGAACGTGGCGATCCACACCTCGTCCGAGACCCCCATCTTCGACAGGCGCTCCCGCATCTCCTTCGCCGCCTTGTTCGTGAAGGTCACGGCGAGGATGCGCCTCGGCTCGACCCCCTCGCTCACGAGGTCCGCGATCCTGTGCGTGATCACCCGTGTCTTGCCGGTGCCGGCGCCGGCCAGTACCAGGAGACCTCCGCCCCTGTGCGCCACGGCTTCGTTCTGTTCCGGGTTTAACGACATCCAGCCGTTATACGCGAAACAAGCCCGGCCGCGCGCGGGAGGCCTCCCCGCGCCGCCGGAACTCGACGTGTTTCATGAAAGGACAACAGGGCGAAAACACAAACCCCCGGGAAGGCCAGCCGCGCCTTCCCTACCCCGTCCCGGGCTCTCCCCGGGCACCATGCGTCGAGCAACAACCATCAACCGCACCATCCTAGCACCCATCTCGAAGGCCCCCAACGGGCATTCCCTTGCACGCCCCCGCGATGATCCCCCGCACCGCGCGAAGGCCGGCGCTCACCCCATCACGCCGGGCAGGCGCAGCTGGCCGAGGTCCTCCCGCGTCTTCACCAGCTGCCGGTCCACGAGCCCGAGCAGCTGGTGGTGGTCGCGGGCGCGGCCGGATTTCCCGCAGCCGTGGCACAGGTAGTTGCCGTCGGGCCAGATGCGCAAGCTCGGCGTGCGCTCCTGGTGAAAGACGCAGAGCGTCATGATGGCGCCGCCCTCGGTGACCCACGTCTCCCCTCGGCGCCTCACGAGGGATCCTGCACGACCTCCACCTTGTACGGCGCCCACGTGTGGGACCCGTTGGAGTTGTCCCCCGTCGCCGTCCCGTAGTAACTCGGGTGGTGGGCGACCTTCCGGGCATTGATGTGCTCGCCCATGATCGCGTGCACGTCCCAGACGACGCCGTCGACGTCGGTGTAGTGCCCGAGCCCGCGCCTGCGGGGGTCGACGTGGAAACGGAGGGTCTCGACGGGCCCCTTGTGGGGAGAGGTGTAGCTGAGGTGGAACATCCCGGGTTCTACTCCCGGGTTTTCACGAAACGACCGATCTAGCCTCCCCGCAGATGCGTCGCCACGAACCAGCCGGGGACCCACTCCGTCGTCCCGCCGTCCTCGTCGCGCATCTCGTGGGTCTTGGCCTCGTCCTCGCGGTTCCCCGTCGCGACCATGACCCGGGGCTCCCGGCCTCCCGGGAAATACACGCGCAGACGGTCCCCCTCGCGGGGACGGATCTGGTCGATCCTGCGACGTTGGGGCACGATGCTCTCGAGCAAACTCATGGTTTGTCATCCTCCGGCACGGGTGTGGCGTCGCGCCACGCGTCACGAAGCTCCAAGGTCTTCAAATGCTCCGACGCGATCCGGAGACGGTTCTCCAAGGTCTTGACCTCCGCGCGCGCCTCGTCGCGCTCCCGCATGAACCTGTCGTCGTTCTCCTGCTTCGCCCGCTTGTACGTCTCGACCTCGGCACCGAGCCTCAGCACCGCCTCGGCCAGCCGCATGGACGTATGCAGTGGGAGGGGGCCGTGCAAGGTCTGGGTCACGCAGTCGTGCGCGAGCTCCACGTCTGGGTCGGTGCTAGTCATGGCCCCCGTCATCCTTTTCCTCGAATTTTGCCATCTCGGCCCGCATCTTCACGTACGCCTTCACCCTGTCGAATACTAGGCTCGCGTGGGCGTGGTCGTCCATGGTCCCGGCCCACGACTCCAGCACCGCGGCCACCCGCTTGAGGAGCTCGAACTCGTCCCGCGTCTGACGGGCCATGCGCTCGAGCAGGTCTTCCAGCAGGCCGGCCTCGTAGGCACACCCGGCCTTGAACGCCTCGGCGTGGTCCCGCACCCGCGGGCTGTCCTGTTCCCATCGCCCGAAAGCGGCGAGCCTCCGCTCGCGCTCGGGGTCGTCGGCGTGGGCATTAGTCATGGCGAGACTCTACCGCCGGCTTTTCGCGGCGATCTGGAGGCGCGCCTCCAACTGGATCTTCACGCACTCGAGCCGCGTGACGTCATCATCGTGCCGGGAGTCACGTCCCATCATCGAGATGCTGCCCTTGATGGCCGAGAGCACCTGGCGCGCCTCGGCCTCGGACATCGTCAGCTGAATCGCCTCAGCCACCGGTTCCCCCGGGCTCGTGGTCCAAGAGGCCGGCCATGATCCCCTCCCACTGGTCGGGCAGGCGTTTCTTCAGCTCCGCCACGGCGCCGTCCCGCAGCTGGTACCACGCCGGCAACATCGCCCGCGAACGGCACGTGAACCGCACCAACGCGGAGAGCATCAGCGTCGACACGCGCGACGGTTCGACCTTGGAGAGGATCTCGTCGCAGACCCCCGCATACGGGGAGGGGGGATCCTCGACCTTGTAGAGGCCGCGGGCGAGCGAGTCCAGCGACGCGATGTCGAGCATCCCGTCGAGGTCCTCCATCAGCCGGTCGAGCTGTTGGTCCTGTCGCGGCGCGTCCTCGGGGAGTTCCCCCGACGCGTGCAGGTACTCCAGCATGTCGTCCGCCCGCACGGTCACGTTCCCGCACTCCGAACAGCGCCAGTAGTCGCCGGCCTCGGGCGACGGCCTGAACCGGTGGGGGACTTTCCCGCACCCGTGGTTGCAATCGAGCTCGATGTCCTCGGTCATGGCTTGTCCTCCGTCCACGTGATCTCCCTGCACTTGGTGCACCGCCAGCGGTCCTCGGTGGAGTCGATGGAATCCCGGTGGAGTGTCACCCCGCACCCGTTGTCGCACTCCATGTGTTTTTCGAGGGGGTCGCGTTCGTTTTGCTGCCCCGCCTCGCAGTAGGAGCACTCGCGTGAGGGGTCGAGCCGCCTCCCGAACCCCCCGAAGCTCATCTCAAAGCCCGTGTAAAAACAGACCTTGCACCCCTTCGACCGTTGAACCTTGTGCGCCAACGCGTCCGAGAATTTCTCGGCGTCGACTTTCAGCCCATGAACATGAGCGCGGACCATCTGCCCGACCTGGAAATCAGTGAGCACGCCGAAGACGCGCTCGTCCGTCACGCCGAGCAGGTCGAGAAGGTCCAGCTTCAGCCCTTGGTACGGATCGTCGTCAACCACCAGGCGCCCTCCCCGATGGGCCCGGCTCGTCCAGCCACGGGGCCCTGATCCACTCTCCGATCTCGGGCCTGTCCCCCTCCTCCAGGAAGTGCATCTCGTAGGAGAGGCCGTGGGCGTTGTGCTCCAGCAGCCAGCACACGAGGCGCTTGCGGGGCTGCCCGTAGGCGCTGGTGCCGGGTGCTTCGCTGATCTGCGGGGGGTTGTTGCCGCTCATTGTTCCGTCTCCGCTCCTTCTACCCCGATCCCCGACGGGAACGCATGACCGCCATCTGGCGCTTGACGAGCTCGATCTCCTTCACCCGGTCGAATTCGTCGGACTCCGTGTAGTGGAGGGCCGGATGCCCGTGCCCGTCACACCAGCCCCCGTCCGCCCCCTTGGCCCACTTGTGGACGTAGGGCTTTGATCCCTCCGCCTCATCGGCCGTCCGCGCCCGGCAGCTCACCACTTTCCCGCACCGGGCGCAGCATCCCCACGCCGACAGGAAGCCCCGCCGCCGCTGCGCCACCTAGTCCTCCCTCAGGTCGCGGGGGTACAAGGGGTGATGAGAGACGAAGAAGAACTGATCCGGCAGATCCGCGCCCTCGCGGGCTTCGACCCCGTGGAGCAGGCCCGCAAGGAGAAGGTCACCGACATTGGAAACTGGATCGAACGCAAGATCGGGAAGAAACTCAGAGAGGACGGCGAAATGACGGAGGGAGAGCTCGAGGCGCTGACGGACGTCATCCACCGGGGCCTGTTCCCCGACGAGCACGAGTAGCCGGCTCTCCTCGATGTTCGGGCTCATCGGATCGCCTCCGCGATGCACAAGTCCGAGCCGGTCACGGCCGACACGACGTAGTAACTCCCGTCGTTCGGGCCCGTCCCGCTGATCCGGATCTTGTCCCCGACCACGAAGTGCGAGGGCCCCGCGATCTGTATCCTCCCCACGACCCGGGGCTCCCCGCGCATGAAATCATCGACGGCTCCCCAAAGTGCGTCGGGTTCGAACGCGTTGAAATTGCCGTCCACGTGGAGCGACCGACCGAGGTCGAACACCGCCGCGCCCGGCACGAGCAGCCCGGCCGACGTCACCGCCATCCCCTTGAGGAACGCGCGGCGGTCCAGCTGCACGCGCTCCTCGTCGGAGCGGGACGCCCATTCCCGGATCTTGTCGAAAATCTTCATCGTCAGAACCCGTGCTCGTCCAGGATGTCATCCGTCAGGGGCTGCCGAATCTCCCCGACGATCGATACCAGTCGCCCGGTGAAATTCTTCTTCCACCGCGACCACTCGTCGTCCGTCCACCCCTCGGGACGGCGCACGACCACGGGGACGTTCTCATACGTGCCGAGGAATTCCGATCCCCGGAAGTTCTCCTCGACCGCGTCCGCGACCGCCATCCAACTCCCCTGCTGGAACGCCTGCTGGTTCCGCGAGCGGCACTCGTGTCGGATCCAGTCAGCGACCTCTTTCGCCGTTGGCATCAGGAGCCCTCCCAGACCTTCACGAGGCAACCCTCAGCTCGTCGCACTTGGAGCAGAAAGACTCTGGAATGTGGTAGTCCGGGATTTTCTTGTTCCACCGTCCAAGCCGCATGCTCGTGCGCATCACCATCGCACCGCATAGCGCCTTGATTTCACCGACCTCGCGCAGATGGTAGTGCCATGTCCCGGACACACCCTCGCTGATCTCGTAGTCCAACGATTTCACAGCGTCGGCCCCCACTCCCGCGCCCCATCGGGACGCGCGACGACCACCCAGTCGAAGGCGAGAAGATCTTGGTGGCTAGGCTGCCATCGGTCCCGTCGCTTCGCGCGGCCGTCCTCAAGCACGAACCTGTCGTGATCGTGCTCAGGATGATCGAGCACGATCCACATCTTGCGAGCCAGCCAGCCGGCGCGCGCGACCGCGTGACCGTTCCTGATCTTCTCGAGTACACCCCCGAAGGACCGGGCATGCGTCACGGGCCGAACGTCGCGGGCCAGTTCGTCGTCGTGGCCGACGTCCCTCGCAATGCACTGGGCACAGATGGGAACGGTCCCCATGAGCGCGACCGCCAAAGCTCCGCAGGGCACCTCCTCCCCCGGGTCCCCATGCAGGTTGACCTTCCAACCCGTGATCATCTCGCACTTCACGGCTTGTCTTCCCAGATCTCGGTCGTCACCCCGGCCGGCACCAGCTGCTCGGGGCGCTCGTAGTAGCCCTCGAACAAAGGGAACGGCGTCTCCGTCTCCCGGATGACCAGGGTGACTTTCCCCTCCGCATCCGGGCCCCGCGGCGACGTCTGGTCGCACGAGACCTCGATGATCGTCGAGTGCGCCCGCTGCTCCGTCTGCGACATCACCACGATCCCCGAGAAGTCCCAGATGATGCGCTCCCGGTACAGGTCCGCCCAGAACGGCCGCAGGGCTTCCACGAAAGTGACCACGCTCGTGTAGTTCCCCACCGAGCCCCACGTGAACATGTCGCCCTTGGGGCCCAGCGCGACGCCCTTCCCCTCGGCCGCGTGCTCCAAGAACCGCAGGGCGTCCCGGTCCCGCCCCTCGTCGCCTTGGTCGAGCGGCAACATCCGATCGTGGTGCCTGCGGGCGATCCCCGGGAGCCCCTCGGGCTTGTGGATCTGGAACTGGACGGTGACGGGGCAGTTGACGCTCACGGGGAACTCCTCCAAGTCAGGAACACGTCGATGCTGGAGAGGACCGTCAGGACGACGAACAGGACCAGCGCCCACCACCTCGTCTCGTCCCAGATTTGCCGGTCGGTCAGAACCCCGGCCGCCTTCTTCTTCGCGTGGCCGTGGACGAGACCCAGCAGCATGAGGTGGGCGCCGATCGCGAGCGTCACGCTCACGGCTGATCCCTCGGGGCGGGCGGCGCCCCCACGCCCTCCGCCAAGCCCGGCAGCCACACGTTGCCGATCCCTGCCGTGCCGGGCTTGAACATCAGCCGCGCGTTCGTCGGCAGCGTGGCCTCGGCCTCCGTGCGGCCCAGCGGGACCCGGTTCTCCACCTTGCGCTGCTTCGACTCCCGCTTCTGGATCATCTTGTTTCGTCGGTTCATCGTGTGCCTTCTACCCTTCTTCGTGAAAATCTCACATGTACGAGTGGGCCGCCGCCCCGATGCCCCACGATGCCAGGGCCATCATGACCCCCATCACCGTCGCGTAGATGCCGTTGAACAGGCCACCGCGCTGCTTTTCCTCGTCCGTCTGCTGGTGCACCTGGTACGTCAGGAAGCCGAGGATGGTCGAGATCCCGGCCGCGTGCGCCACCCCGATCCCCGGCACGCCCAGCGGCTCCACGAACCACGTCCACAGGTCCCGCAGGACCACCGCGCGCAGCAGCGTGACCAGGACCAACACGATCCCGACGCCCGCGGCGCCGAACAGGAACTTCGTGAGCTTGTCGCCTGCGTTCGCCATCCCCCATTCTACCCCCTCCGCCTTCGTGAAAATATCCCGGGTAGAACCCGTGCCATGTCGCGCAGCGGATACACCGACGATCCCGAGAACCTCGAGCTCTACCGCGCCTCCGTCCGCAGGGCCATGGCCGGCAAGCGCGGGCAGAAGACCCTGCGGGACCTGCTCGACGCCCTCGACGCCATGCCGATCAAGGAGCTCGGCTCGGGCACGTTCCAGCGGGGGACCTGCCCCTGCACGCTCGGCGCCCTCGCGCTGCACCGCGGCGTGGACGTCAGCGACCTCGAGCCCGCCGAGTACGGCCCCGACGAGTACGCCGAGGTCGACAACCGGGCCGCGGGCGCCCGGTTCGACATCGCCCCCAGCATGGCCGCCGAGATCATGTTCATGAACGACGAGGCCGAGTGGGAAGCCGAGCTCCCTGAGGAGCGGTGGGCCCGGATGCGCGCGTGGGCCGTCAACAACATCCGGGACGCGCCATGACCGACATCGACCACGAGTTCACCGACGACATCGTCTGCCCCTACTGCGGCCACGCGCAGTCCGACATCTTCGAGCTGACCGACGCCTTCTCCGAGGAGGGCACCCGCGTCCACTGCGACGAGTGCGAGAAGGAGTTCGCCTCCTTCTGCCACGTCACCTACTCGTTCACGACTTACCGGGTGGACCTGGAAGCCGAGAAGCGCGAGAAGGGGGAGCGCCGCGAGCAGGAGAAGGAGCGCAGGGAGGCCCGCGCCACCGAGGCCGCCAAGTGGCCCCCCGGCACCCGCGTCCGCGTCCGGGAAGACTCCAGGTACGCCGACCACCTCCGCGGCCGCGAGGGCACCGTCCCCAACAAGGAGCTCGACCGCCACCACGGCTTCGTGAACGTCACCCTCGACCCGGCTCCCGGGCGCAAGGCCCACGACACGTTCTTCAGCCCCGCGGACCTCGAGCGCCTGTGAGTCCCGTCGCACCTTCGAGAAATCAGCCGTCGTTCAACTTGAGGATCTCCTCCAGCCGAGCAAAGCGATGCGCGCTCCGCCCCCGGTACTCAGACTCAGTCCATTTGCGGACATGACCGTCCTCGTCCTGAATCGTCCCCGAATCACAAAAACCACACACGAGCGGTCCGTCCATGCTCGGCTCCTTCACCGGCTGTCCGCACCACAAACAAGGCGGGAACCCTGGATAGGAAACCTGAAGGTCCGGTTTCCCAAAACGAGAGATGAGGTACGTCTTCACGATCTCGGCAATCCCCCGAAAGTCATGTTTTCACGATACCCCTCCTGAGACCAACGAGTAGCTAAAGGCCCCGAAGGGGCCCGCCGCGAATTTTCCGAGCCCCTTTTCACGACCCCCCGATCTTCGCCGGCACGTCCCGAAGGGTACAACCACCGACATGACGACCACCGAACTGACCCTCCTGCGCGACGAGATCCTCTCCGCCGACGAGGCCGGGGACCGGTGCGGCTGGATCGCAGACCGCATCGACCGGATCCTGTTTGCCCCACGCCCCACCGTCGTCTGCCTCTGCGGCTCGACCCGTTTCTACACGACCTTCCAGGAAGCCAACTACCGCGAGACCACCGCCGGGAAGATCGTCCTCTCCGTCGGCTTCTACCCCCACGCCCAGGACGAGGCCCACGGCGGGGACGTCGGCGTCACCCCCGAGCAGAAGGTGAAACTCGACGAGCTCCACAAGCGCAAGATCGACCTCGCCGACGAAGTCCTCGTCCTCAACGTCGACGGCTACATCGGCGACTCCACCCGCTCCGAGATCCTCCACGCCCAAACCACCGGCAAGCCCGTCCGCTGGTGGGACGAGGCCAGGATCCCCGAGGTCTAGTCCTCCTATCCCCCGTCCCACGGTAGATGCGACGCCGCGACGCCGTCGAGATGTGCCGCGAGCGCGGGTTCTTCATCGGCGACACCCTCGTCTCCGACCACTGGAAGAAGCCCCGGAGGATAGTCGCCTTCGAGCGCGCCGCCGTCCTCTGCAAGGTGGGCGACGCCCTGGAGGCCCTCACCACCATGCCCGACGACGCCCGGAAACAACTCGGGCTCGCCCCCTAGCGCCAGCGGGCCGTCCAGTTCCTCCCCGGCTTCAAGGACGAGGAGACCCCCCTCCGTGAAAAAATCAGCCCTCCGCCACGGGCAACACGTACTCCACGTCCGGCGCCGCCTCCGGGTAAACCCGCTCGCCCTTGAGCGGCCCGGCCAACTCCTCGTTCAGCATCATCAACACCGCCCCCACCGTCAGCGGCGCCACGTCGTCAGGCGTGGGGTAGTCGTCGCTCCCCATGAAGATCTCCCGCTCCGTGGCCGGCTCGTCGCCGATCTGGACCTCCATCTTGACTCGTATGCGCATGACACGACCCTACCAGATCACCGGCCCTGCTTGGCGACGCCCCTAGCCCCACCGCGACAGGGCCCGGTCCACCAGCAGCAAACCCACCCCCAGCGCCAGCAGGCTCGGCGCCGGCACGGACCTCAGCGGGAAACCGGGCCACACCACCCCGAGCACCAGCAGCACCCCCACGAGGGCCATCGCGAAACCCCAGACGCGCGACCGGCTCACGACCACTTCGCCCACACCCATCCTTCCACCGTGCGACGGTGCACCTTCAGCGGCCTCGCCCCGTTCGGGCCCCCGCCGTACTCCAGGTAGACCGACCCCACCCTCGCGTCCCTGCCGTCCGTCGACCGCGGCCCCTCAGGGCCCAGGTACACGTCGAGCTCCGAGTCCCCGTCCCGGATCGTCAGGAACGGACGCGCCGTCCCCCCGGGGTTGTCCATCACGATCATCCCGGGCAAGCCACCCTCGACCCCCGTCCCCGGCTGGAGCGTCACGTCCCCGCCGTCGGGGTCCCCCCCGTCCCCCGCGGGCTCCTCGAACTTCACGTGCTTCAACAGCTCGCGGAACTTGCCGACCTCCTCGGCCGTCAGCTGGCCCAAGTCGTCATTCGCCATGCCCCCACCCTACCCGCTCCGACAACGGGTTTTCAGAATCTCATGCGCGCGCGACCCCAGGATAATTTCACGATGCACCCCAGAATCGATCTCCCAGAATCAGGGCCCCTCCAAAAGAAACCCTCCCCCTGGGACTAAACCTTAGGTCGATCCCACACGCCCCGCCGACACCCCAAACAGGAGTGCTTGTATTTCTCGTGGGCAGGGCACACGCCCGGCAGGTTCCGCGAGCACAAGGGGCAAAACGACACCGTCCTGTAATGCTCGAACCCGCACGGGCACTTGTGCAGCCCCGCCTTCAAAGCCTCGGCATGCCTGCGGTCGTAGACCTCCCCGCCCAGGAACTCCCGCGGGTCCACGTTGCACAGGTCGCAGTCAGGGTCGTATTCCCGGTGCGCTGAACAGATCCCGCTCATCCCGTCCGTTCCTTCGGACTGTCGGGCACCCGGTGCGACGGCCCAGGTTCCCAGCGGTCTGGCTCGGCCAGCAGGCCCCGCCGCACCATCTCGTCCCAAATCTGCCACGACCCGCACTGGCAGTGGTGCGCCTCGTGCCTCCACTCCAGCCCGAACCCGCCGTCCCCCCGGGGGTGCCCGTAGTAGAGCTCGTGCCCGTGCGCGCAGTTCGAACATCGGGCCCTCGCCGCGATCTCCATGCCCTCCCGCATCCCGTGCTCGTAGATCTCGTCGCTCATGCAGTGGTTCTACTCCTTCGGTCAGGGCACCGTCTCCTCGACCTCCACCCTGACGGCCATGGGCCAGCCCAGAACCCCCTCGAGCATCCGTCCCACCTCCGTGGCTGCGTACCTCTCCAGGAAACCGTGAGGGTCCCTGTACGGCTTCCCGCGGTCCGGGACACCGGCCCTCTCCCGGTCGTCGCACCACTCGCCCTCGGGCAGACTCGTGAGCCGGCCGTCCATGCCTTCCGGTAGATGTTCGGCTCCCGGGTTGACCGAGAACTCCTGCCCCCTGATGTAGAGGTACGTGATGCGGTAGTAGAGCATGCCTTGGTTCTACGTCACGAGAGCCAACGGGTTTTCAGAACCCTATACGCGCGCGCACCCGGGCTATTTCAGGGCGCAGCTGCACGGGAAACCCGTGGGAACAGACCCCCTTCGTGGCGAGGCCCCTGTCTGGGAGAGAAACACACGATCATCGGCGATCCAACCCGGATTCAGAAAGTTGTTCGTGAAATTATCACAGGTCGGATCCGGGGCTGGCGGGGGGGTGGGGCCCCTGCACAATTTTTCTATACGGTTCTGCGGGATCGTCGCGGGGGCTGCGCCCGGCCCTAACCCACCCGGGCGCGACGCGTGGGGAGGGGCCCGCGTCGCGCCCGGGGGATGCCCGCGCCCCTCGCGTGGGGCGGGGGTGGGGGGTGCGCGCGTTTGCGCGCGATCCCGGCGTGGGGGGCCGGGAGCCCTCGCCAAATCCCCGGCGTTAGGGGACCCGCGGGGGGAGGGGGCACAGCCCACGCGTGGGGCCCCACGCGCCACCGTGGGAGGCCCCGGCGTGTGGGCAGCCCACGACACGCGCGCGCCTGGGTGGGCCCAGGGGGCCTCGAGGCGCCCCTGGGAGGCCGCCCCTTGGAGGGGCCACGGGCCACGGTGGGCCCGGGCGTGTGGGAGGGGCACGGGGGCGGCCCATGGCAGGGCCCGGCGTGTGGCACCGCGTGGGGGCGTGGGGAGGGCGCACGCGTGAGGGCGAGCAGATCCCCGGCGTTAGGGCCCGGCGGGGGAGGGGCAGCCCGATTGCCCGTGCGCCCACGAATTCGGGGAGCTGTGGGCAATCGGGGGAGGCGGCGTGTGGGAGGCCCATAGGGGCCCGAATTCAGCCACCTATGGGGAGGGCCCCCTGGGAGGCCCCTATATGGCCCCTCAGAGGGGCCCCCGTGGGGAGCCCCCTATATGGGCCCCTGGGAGCCTGAATTCAGGGGATAGGGGCCCCCTGGGAGGGCCCCTCCGGGAGAGGCCCCTGGGGACCTGAATTCACCCCCTGGGAGGGCCTCCAAGGGGGCCCGGCGTTAGACCCCCCCTGGGGGCCCGAATTCGGCCCTCTGGGAGGGGCCCCCGTGGGGAGGAAATCCACGAAATTCGGGGCCCGGGCGGGAATGACACGGGCCCCATCCCGGTATCAGAGGCATGGACCGCACCGCAACCGCCCACGTCACCACCCCCGCACAAGCCCGCGCAGCCGCCCGTGAGGGCCGGCGTTGGTGCCTGCGCTTGGAATTCTACGGATACAACCCCGAGAACAAGAGCGGCCACAGCGAGAAATTCTGGCAATTGGAGGGGGAGGGGGACGGGACCGTGACCCGGCGTTGGGGCCGGTTTGGGAGCAAGGGCCAGACCAAGGCGGACGGCCTGATGTCCGCGCTGGCCAAGGCGGCCGAGAAGATGGCCGCGGGGTACCGCCCCGTGGCGGGGCGATAGGGCCCGGCCTGAAACGGGCCCCCACGAGGGGGCCCCCGTGGGGAGCAAACACCGGCCCCCGCGAGGATCGAATTCCGCGATGCGTTGTGGTGGCGCAAGCGCCCGGGGTGTCCCCGTTGGGGAACGGGGCACCCGGGGGCGCTTTTTTTCGCCCCGGCGTTAGGGCCGGGGATGACACCGGGGTTAGCCCGGTTGGCACGATACCCGCAAGGGATAGGAACCATGAACGCTGATACCCGCCTCGCCCTCACTGTCGCCCTTTTCGTGCTCGTGGTGCTCGCGTGGATCGCTGGCACCGTGGGGGCCGTGGTCTACGCTTGCCAGCCGGGCAACGCGGGCGCGGTGCTCGTGGCGGGGCTCGTGGCCGCCGTGGGGTGGGGTTTCGTCCAAGAGGCCCGCAACGCGGTAGGGGAGTGCTGCTAGCGTGGGCGGCGTTAGGGCCCGGGTGCTGGCGGCCTTGCGGGCCGGGGGGGTGGGGCGCCGCGTCGCGGTGCTGGCCCTCGCGGCGGCGTTGGGGTGCGAGGGGGAGGATGTGCTGGCAAGCGTCATGCCAGAACTGATGAGCGGGGCCGTGTACGCGGACCCCAACGGGGACGGCCCCGGTCTCACGCCCCGGGAGGCCCTGCCCGAGTAGCCCCGCGCCAGCGGCCGCACGATCCGCCTGGGGCCCGCCTGGAGCCCCAGCTGGAGCTGCGCCCAATTCGGGGGCCGCCCCTGGGACGAACCTAGGCCCTCTGAGGGGTATGACAACCGTGTCATACCCGAGGGGATTCGTGGGGTATCGCAACCGTGTGATACCCTTGGGGAATTCGGGGCGTGCTCGGGGCCGGGGTGCCCGGGGCGTGGGGGTATGACATCCGTGTCATACCAAAAACCCAATGGTTTCGTTAGGGGTATGACACGCGTGTCATACTGAACGGGGGAGCCGTGCGTGTTCGGGGCGTGTGGGGGTAACACGGGTGCGATACCCTTGGCACGGGGCGTGCATTGAAAGAGGGTGTCCAGACGGGACAGAAAGCCGAGAACCACCGAACCATGCTCGCCCTCACCGCCGCCCTCACCGCCGCCCTTGTCGCCCTCATGATGGTCCCCGCGGACCGCATGCCCGAGTGGACCCGCCGGGATCGTCACGCCCGCCGCACCGCCCGGGGGGAGCCCGCCGGCTGGTAGGCCCCCGGCCCCCCACGGGGCCCCGATCGACCCCCGCCCCGCTGGCACACGCCGCGGGGCTTGGGGCGTGTGACCGCCCCGGTTGAAAAGCGACCGGGGCCGGGAATGACACCGGGGTTAGCCCGGTTGCCCCAACGTGCCCAACGAAACGACCGCCGCCCCGGGGAATGACACCGATGCCAGCCCGGCTGGCACGCCCCGTGCAAGTAAAGAGAACATGACCGCCTCCCCGAAAATGACCCCCGCCGCCCGCCGCGAGTATGAGCGCACCGTGCTCCCCCTCGTGGACATGCTCCGCCGCAAGGCGCTCCCCCTCACCCGCAACGCCAGCGACGCGGACGATCTCGTGCAAGACACGCTGGTTCGGGCTTTCCGCCACTGGCACACCTACGATGCGGAGCGCGCGACGGCCCGCGCGTGGCTGTCCACGGTGCTCCGTAACACCTTCCGCAACCGTTGCGAGGCCCTGAACAGCCGGCGCAACCGGGAGCATGCCGCGGGCGTGCAAGGGGCGGATTGCATGGGGACCGTCCCCGCCGCGGACGCGGCAACGGACGCCGCGGACATGGCCGCGCTCGTGCGGGGCGCGGTGGATGCCCTCCCGGCCGACTACGCCGCGGTGGTTCGGGCGGTGGACCTTCAGGGGCTGGCCTACGGGGAAGCGGCCGCGGCGCTTGGGGTGCCCATGGGCACCGTGATGTCCCGCCTGTCCCGCGCCCGCAAGCGGCTGGCGGCGTCGCTGGCGGTGGCCGCGTGAGGGGCGACCCCTGCAGGGGGCCCGCCCCCGGGTGCGCGTGCGGGCCCGCGGTGGATGGCCCCCGCCCGTGCGCGGCGTGTGCCGCCCCGGTGTGCCCCGGGTGTCACCACGAGCACGCGCGCGGCGGTTCCGCGGTCTGGTTCGCGCCGCACCTTGCCCCCGGGGGTGCCCGCTAGGCCCGGCGTCCGCAGCTGCAGCTCTGGGCCCCCACGCGCCACGCTGGCGGGGAGCTTGAATTTCGCGTGCCTGGCGCTCGAAGCCGGGGACGGGCCCAGGGCTCACGTGCGACCCCTGAGGGGTATGACATTCGTGTCATACCTTAGGGTATCGCAAGTGTGTGATACCCTTGGGGTTTCCCGTGGGGGCCTCGGGGTATGACACGCGTGTCATAGCTAGAAACGTCGTATTCGGGGAGGGTATGACACGCGTGTCATAGCCCAAGGGGCGCCGGGGACCGGGGCGGGGATAGCACCCGTGTTATTCCCTTGGCACGCCCCGTGCATTGATAGAGGGCAGAGAGAGAGAAAACCACCATGAACGCACTCGCCCTTGTCGCCCTCGTCGCCCTTCCCGCCCTTTTCGCCAACGTCTGCCTCGTGCCTGCGCAGCGTCAAGCGGCCCCCCAAGCGACCCGCACCGCCCCGGTGTGTGGCATCGACCACCCCCACCCGGCCGGCTGCGACTGTGACCGGGAGATGGACGCCATGTGGGAGGCGGCCCGCCGCTAACCCCCGCCCCGCATAGCCCCGCCCCGTGAGCCCCGCCCCGTGCGGGGCTTTTCACGTTGGGGCGTGTGGCCGCGCGGGGGATAGCACGGGCGCTATCCCCTTGGCACGCCCCGTGCATTGAAGAGGGGCATGAACGCCACCGCAACCCCCCGCACCCCCGCTCCCACCCCCGCCCCGGCCACGGGCTACAACCCCGCCGCCGATCCCGACTACGACCCGAATTGGGATTGGGCCTGGGAATTGGCCGCCCGCGGCGGTCGCCC
>Ga0307379_10005993_pt1 | contig 16806 bp, 13 predicted proteins | sample UN2MG_FD_202237 | JGI IMG/M metagenome (GOLD analysis project Ga0307379, IMG submission 202237) | Soil microbial communities from Risofladan, Vaasa, Finland - UN-2 | ecosystem: Environmental > Terrestrial > Soil > Coastal area > Acid sulfate soil | place: Finland: Risofladan, Vaasa | collected... | reverse complement strand
CAATAGCCTCTGATCACGCTGGGTATGCGTTGAAAATGGGTATCAAAGACTACTTGGACAAAAACGGGATCGCACATCAAGATTATGGCACTCATTCTGAGGAGAGGGTGGACTATGTGGATTTTGCAGCAAAGGCGTTGGGCGGCATGCTTTCCGGAGATTGTGACAGGGCGATCCTCGTGTGCGGAACAGGCCTCGGAATGGGCATCGTGGCGAACAAGTACAGTGGAGTGAGAGCAACTCCCTGCTGCGACGAATACATGGCTCAGATGAGCCGGAGCCACAACGATGCGAACTGTTTGACTCTGGGCGGCAGGATCCTTTCTCTGGATGAGGCCCTTCTCATCGTAGAGACCTGGCTCGGCACACCTTATGAGGCGGGGAGGCATCAAATACGGCTAGACAAAATCTATGCGATCGAACAAAAGAATTTCAAATCATGATTGAGGAGTAAAAGGAATGGTTTCATTCTCTGAAAAAGTGCAGATATTGGCACAAAAGGTTGAACGGAACAATGTTTGGAGGCAAAAGGAGTCGTTCAACCTCATCCCATCGGAATCTACGCCGTCATTACTGGTGAAGATGTGTGAGATCTCGGACCCATCCGGGCGATATGCAGAGCACAGGACAATGAAAGGCCAAGAGATCTATTTTTATCAAGGAATCGATTTTATCAAAGAGGTCGAAGAGGATGCCCAAGCCGAGCTTTCCCGCTTTTTTGGGTGTAGTGAAGTCGAGCTGCGGACGATCAGCGGACAGATGGCCAACGAGGTTGTTTTCAAAGGAATGGTCCGATTTCTCAACAGGGACCGCCCTGATGGGCAGCCCATGAGGAAGATGCGCCTGGTCATGAATAATGATCTGACAAAAGGTGGCCATCTCAGCTCTCAACCGATGGGTGCTCTCTTCAATTTTGTCGCTGAGGATCCTTCCACGGGCAAGGAAAACGTTGTGAATTTTCCTGTTACTCGGGACAATCCTTACAGGCTGGACCTTGAAAAGCTGGCCGAACTTACGGAGACACACAAACCGGATCTCATGGTGTTCGGCAAAAGCATGTTCATCTACCAAGAACCCATCCGGTTTATATCCGATCTGGTTAAGGACTGGGAAATCCGACCGGTCATTATGTTCGACATGGCGCATGTGTTGGGATTGTATGGGGCCTTCCAGTCTCCTTTCGATGAGGGAACAGACCTGGTGACAGGGAGCACGCATAAGACATTTTTTGGGCCGCAGAGGGGTTTGATCGCCGGGAATTTTCCCAAGGGTAGTCGCCTGAGAAAGCTGTGGCTGGACATCAAAAGCCGTGCTTTTCCCGGATCGACCAGCAACCATCACCTCGGCACTCTCCTCGCCCTTCTGATGGCAGCCTACGAGATGAATGAATTCAAGGACGATTATCAGAATCAGGTGCGTGCCAATGCCAAGGCTTTTGCTCGAGCGCTCAAGAGCAGAGGCGTGCTCGTAGAGGGCGATGAGGCGGATGGCTTTACTGAGACTCATCAAGTTCTCATCCGGGTGAGTGCCCATGGGAATGGGATGGACATCGCCCGTAGGCTCGAGAACAACAATCTGATCACAAATTACCAGGCGCTTCCTGACGATGAGACCTTCCTGGAGCCGAGTGGGATCCGAATGGGCGTTCAGGAGATGACGCGGTTTGGGATGAAAGAAGAAGATTTTGACGGGCTCGCAGAATTCATCACAGATGTAGTTTTAAAGGATCAGAATGTTAAAGAAGAAGTGAAAACCTATCGCCAACAATTCCTTGAGATGAAATACTGTCTTTCCTCTGATAAGGCGATTCCCGTGGCCGCAAAAATATTGACGAGCATCTCCCCGAATCCGAATTTTGTGGAGATGTTCTTGAGGAACCTGGAACAGAACCTTTAGAGGTCGCTCTGGGCCTTTGATCGTTATAGATCTAAGAATCGAAACAAAGAGGTCATCACAATGAAAATTTTAATCGTAGGATCCGGGGGGAGGGAACATGCCCTCGCATGGAAGATAACACAGAATCCCTCTGTCAATAAAGTGTATTGTGCCCCAGGGAACGCAGGGACTCTGAGCTTGGGAGATAACGTACCCATAGACCCGACCGATATCCAGAGGCTAGTAGATTTTGCGAACAATGAAAAGGTTGACCTGACCGTTGTCGGGCCTGAAATTCCCCTGGCAATGGGCATAGTGGATGAATTTGAAGCAAAAGGCTTGAAAATATTCGGGCCCACAATGAGTGCTGCCGAGCTCGAGGGGAGCAAAGTGTTCGCCAAACAGTTTATGGACCGGCACAAAATCCCCACAGCACGATTCATGATCGCTGATAATCCTGACCAAGCTAAAAAATTTCTTCAATCGGAAGATATCCCTTTCCCTCTGGTAGTCAAAGCGGATGGCCTGGCCGCCGGAAAGGGGGTCATTATCTGTAACAGCCTGAAAAAGGCCGAATTGGCTGTCAACACGATCATGGTTGAAAAGAAGTTTGGGGAGAGCGGAAATAGAATTGTTATCGAGGAATTTTTACGGGGGAAGGAAGTTTCTTTTATCGTCATCTCCGATGGGGTCAAGGTCCTGCCATTTGTGACCACGATGGACCACAAAGCTGTGTATGATGGAGACAAAGGCCCTAACACAGGGGGAATGGGTGCCATCTCTCCCTCTCCTTTTGTGGATCAAGATCTCTTTAATGAAACGGTGAAGAATATTGTCTTTCCAACTGTTACGCGTATGCTCGAGGAGGGGAGGAAATACAAAGGCGTTCTCTATGTGGGCTTGATACTGACTGAAGAGGGGCCCAAAGTGCTCGAGTACAACTGCCGGTTTGGAGATCCAGAGACTCAGCCCCAAATGCTGAGGTTGGAGAGTGATCTTGTGGAGATCCTTATGGCGACAGTGGAGGGAAATATTCTGGAAAAAGAAGTGACGTGGACGAACAAGCCGTCAGGATGTGTGGTTGTGACTTCCGGAGGATATCCTACAAAATACGAAAAGGGAAAGTTGATCGAGGGCCTAAAAGAGGCCACAGAAATGCCGGGCGTTACGGTTTTTCATGCAGGAACGGAGTTTAAGGAAAATAAGTACTACACGTCTGGTGGAAGAGTCTTGGGTGTTTGCACGTCCGAAGAGACTCTTGCCTCCACGATGAATAAGATCTATGAAGCGGTGGGGAAGATCAGCTTCGATGCCATGCATTACCGCCGTGATATCGGTGCCGAACGGGAGGAGGAAGCATGAAGGTCGCAATATTTATGGGAAGCGAATCGGATTTTGATGTTGTCGAGGGTGCTGTAGAAACGCTGAAAGAATTTGAAGTGCCTTTTGCGCTTGAAGTGACTTCTGCCCATCGGACTCCAGAGAGAACGGTCAATCTTATAGAGGCGTTCGAAGAGAAAGGTGTTGAATTATTCATAGCTGTTGCTGGTAAAGCCGCCCATTTGGCCGGAGTTGTTGCGGCTCATACGTGTCTTCCTGTGATCGCTGTTCCTGTAGGAAGCTCGACCTTGAGCGGTTTTGGTGCCCTGCTCTCTTCTGTGCAGATGCCCAAGGGCGTTCCTGTGGCCTGTATGGGGCTCGGGAAATCCGGGGCCATAAATGCAGCTCTTCTCGCTGTTCAAGTGTTGAGTTTGAAAGATCCGGTGTTGGCCACGAAGATGAAAGAGTACAAGGGAAAAATGGCCGCCCAGGTCGAAAAGAGCTCAGCAAAGATCAAAGACAGGTTATGACGTCTTTCTCTATCCAGAGTTTTGGTTGCCGTGTCAACCAGGCGGAAGCCTTTGTTTGGGCCAATGAATTTCAAAAAAAGGGCTATCGTTACGAAAAGGATCACACAAAGAGTGACGTCATCTTGGTTAACACATGCACCGTTACAAGCCGGGCAGATAGCGATGTCAGAGGATTCCTGAGAAGGATCAATCGGGAAAATCCCTCAGCGCGGCTGGTCCTTACGGGATGTTATGTCGAGAGGTCGCCTGAAGAATTCAAGAGCAACCCGCAACTATGGAGAATAGTTCCCAACAGCGATAAAGACACTCTCCCTCAGATGTTGGCTCCTGTGGCTCAGCCGGAGGATGGGAACTCTCTGCAGCCATTCCGTTCTCGGGCACTAGTCAAGATCCAGGATGGGTGTGACTTACGGTGCACCTTTTGTGTTGTTCCCAGTGTCCGCGGTCGCAGCGCAAGTCTTGACAGAAATAAGATTATCACCCAGGTCAAGGAATACTTGAACCAGGGTTATAAAGAGATCGTCTTGACAGGAGTACACCTCTGCCTCTATGGACGAGACCTGGATCAGACACACTCTCTTGTCGGACTACTCCGGGAGCTGGAGAGACTCGAAGGTTTGTATCGGGTTCGATTGAGCTCGCTCGACCCCAGATTCTTGAGCGAGGCCATGCTCGAGTGTTTCACGACATCCCAGAAGATATGTCCTCATTTTCACTTTTCCCTGCAGAGCGGATGTGATCGCATCCTTCGACTGATGGGACGAAAAATAAGCGTGACTGATTATCAGTGCGTTCTCAATTTTTTTCACCACAGAGTGCCCAATGCTGCTCTTGGGGCCGATATTTTGGTTGGATTTCCGGAGGAATCGGCATCGGATTTTGAAGAGACGCATAAGTTTCTTGAGAGCTCTCCGCTCACTTATTTTCATGTGTTCACCTATTCCCCCAGGCCCGGAACCCAAGCTTCGACTTTGCCTCAAGTGAGGCATCGGGAAAAGGCACGGAGAGCCCAAGTGTTGAGGACCTTGTCTCTCCAGAAGAATTTGAGGTTCCGCCAGCGGTTCTTGGAGAAGGAAATAGAAGCAGTCGTTGTTAAAAAGATAGGAGAAGGAGCCCAGGTTCTGACATCCAACTTCATCCATGTGCGTGTACCGTTTTGCCCTAAGGATGAAAAGGAGCGGGTAAAGGTCAAGTTTACACATGTCTTTGAGAATCACACAGATGGGGTTGTTTTAGAAAGCCTCTCCAAACCCTTGAATGAGGGTGTTGAATGAAAAAATCCTTAGGAGCGAGTCCCCATTCGTCTGAGTCAAAGATCAGAGTCCTTCCTGAAGAGATCTCCCAGAAGATCGCAGCCGGGGAGGTCATTGAACGCCCCTTTTCCGTTGTCAAAGAACTGGTGGAGAACTCTCTGGACGCTCTCTCCTCGGATATCAAAGTCGAGCTCAAAAATGGGGGGAAGAGCATGATCAGGGTCACGGATAATGGCCGTGGCATGAAACAGGAGGATGCTCAAATCTGTTTCGAAAGACACAGCACGAGCAAAATATCCAAGGAAAGCGACCTGGAGCGGATTGACACATTGGGATTTCGGGGAGAAGCACTCCCCAGCATTTCTGCCGTGTCAAGAGTTATTTTGAAGACAACCCATCAAGGTGACGAGAAAGGAACCTTGATCGAACGTGAAGGGGAAAAACTTCTCCGCGTTTCCGATGTTGGTTTTCCACAGGGAACGAGCGTCGAAGCGAGTGGTTTGTTCTTTAATCTGCCTGTCCGGAAAAAATTCCTTCGCTCCGAGAGATCAGAGCTCAACCAGATCGTGAGGTATTTGGCTCAAGTGTCCCTGGCTCATCACGATGTGGGTTTTTCCCTGTACCATGAGGGCAGAGTTGTCTTCAATTATCCACCGGTGGACACTCTCAAAGAGAGGATCTTTCAGGTTTATGGGAAAACGGTTGTGGAGAGCCTGATAGAGATCGGACACGAGGAGGAGACGCAGAGATTGTTCGGGTATGCCAGCCGCCCCCCATCAGGGCGTAAAGACAGAAAACGCCAGTTTTTCTTTGTGAACGGTCGCGTGGTCAAGGATAAAATTCTACAGGCTGCGTTGAACCAAGCCTACTCAGGATTCCTGGAGAAAGACTTTTATCCGGAGGCGTATATTTTTTTAGCGATCCCCCATTCTGAAGTGGATGTGAATGTCCATCCGGCCAAAACAGAAGTGCGGTTTGTGGACTCCAGCTCAATTTTTCGTCTTGTTGCCAGAGGCCTGGAAAGGTCGCTACTCAAAGGTATGGGCGTCAAAGAGGTGTATCCCACGCAGGCGAGAGAGCAGACAGAATCCCGGATTGAAGAGCTCCCTCATCCTTCAATTATTAAAGGTTTTGGCAGGCACTCAGAAAGCTCGTCATTTGAACTATTCCCCTTGGATGAGGTGAGGCGGCCATTCCCTCGTGTTCTCGGGCAATATATGGACCTCTATATCGTTGTTGCGGATGAGGAAGGAATACGGATTATCGACCAGCATAACGCTCATGAGCGGATCCTGTTCGATCAATATGCGGAAATAGACCGAACAAAGGCATGGCCACGAAAACTGGCTCTCCTGCCTGTTCTTTTTGATCTCTCCCTCTCTCAGGAACTAAGCCTTGAAGAGAACCGTCATCTGCTGGAGGATGCAGGGTTCCAAGTGGATGCCATGGGGGGAAGCAGTTTTGCATTGAAAGAGTATCCGGATATCTTCAAAGAGGAGGAAGCCAAGGATGTTTTCCTCTCTCTTCTCGAAGAAATGAACGAGAATAAGATCGAGGATAAAAAAAACACGGTTTTATCCACCCTGGCTTGCAAGACAGCGATAAAAGCGGGGGAATCCCTATCTTTCGAAAAAATGACCTACTTGGTGGAGGAACTGGAAAAAACCAAGAACCCATCCCTCTGTCCGCATGGACGGCCGATCCAAGTGAAGATCGACAGGACGACGATCGAGAAAGGATTGAAACGCAAGTAATTCCTTTTTTTACTTAAAAAGTGTAAAATATGAGACCCAGATGGTTGGGGAGACTGTTTCCACCATTCCCATTCTGAAAAGGTTTGATATCTTCAGTCAACCGCGATAAGGAAACATTCCGGGGAGTAGCGCAGCCCGGTTAGCGCGCCTGCCTTGGGAGCAGGAGGTCGTCGGTTCGAATCCGGCCTCCCCGATTTGCTTTTCTACAAGATGCCTGAAGGGGGGCGGGCTTCCATCTTAATCGTTGAAAAATAAGAGAAGTTACGCTATATTTGATTCGTTTCACGAGCTGTTTGAGTCTGTCAGCGGTAAAGATTAGACGGACAGAAACAGATCGATCGTACAGTTGAGGGTGCGCCTGTAGCTCAGTCCGGATAGAGCAGCTGCCTTCTAAGCAGCGGGTCGGGAGTTCGAGTCTCTCCAGGCGCGCCATTTCACTCTTCTGAAAAATAGCCCGGATGGATCGCCTGCCGATCATTTTTTCACACCCGAAGATCGACCCCTCAAGAAAACATTCTGTCAAAACGTGGGGTTGAGGGAATTAGAGATCAATGGAGTATTGAAGCTTGTATCCATCGCACTTTTTTTGAAAAAAAATAACCCTTAGGGGTGAGAGATTCGATGAAAAAATCATCTTTGGAATCCTCGCTCCAGGTGATTGACGGGAAAATCGAAGTTTGTAAATATAGTGGGGATTTCAATGTCATGCCTCTGCATACGACAAATTTATACAAGTAGGAAGAGAGAAAACTCGAGTGGATAAAACGTCCTTCTTAAAGGCCCCCGGAGCAGTGACAAATTTTGTAGATTGTTTCTTTGTATTGACAAAAATTGTTAAACTCATTATTGTAAATGGACGATAACGATGGGATCTAACTTAAGCGAATTACTCGTAAAAGAAAAGCTTCTCGATAAGGAGCAGTTAAAGGAAGTCCAGGATTTTCAAAAGAAAAACGATGTCAGCACAGGTACTGCTGTTGTGAGCCTCGGCTATATTTCCGAAGAGGATATGGCCCAGGCTTTGAGTCGCCAGTTGGGCTATCCTTACATCAACCTTGACCAATTCGAGGTCTACCCTGATGTCATCAACTTGATCCCTGTAGAGATCACCAAGAAGTATCTGATCATGCCCATTCACAGGATCAGGTCCTTTTTAACACTGGCAATGATGGATCCGACCGACTTGGATGTCATCGAGGATATCCGGTTCAGGACCGGGCTCAGCATCCAGCCTGTCATCGCATCTGAAACGGGGATCACGAACGCGATCAAAAAATACTATGGATCCTCGGACTCGCTGCGTGTTAAGCAGATCGTTGACGAGATCGAACAAGCCGAGGATACAACCGTCAATATCATCGAAGAGGACGAAGAGGATTATGACATCGAAGAACTGGTCCACTCAACGGAAGAGGCGCCGATCATCACTCTCGTCAACACGGTTTTTATCGATGCGATTAAAAAGGGCGCTAGTGACGTACATTTTGAGCCCTATGAAAGGGCCTTCCGTGTGCGCTACCGCTTGGATGGCACTCTGTATGAAATGATGAATTTGGCGATGAAGTTCAAGAATCCTGTGATCTCGCGTGTGAAGATCCTCTCGAACATGGATATTGCGGAAAAGCGGCTGCCTCAGGATGGCCGGATCAAGATGAGAGTCAAGCTCGAGAACGGAAACAAGAAAGAGGTGGATATGCGTGTCTCCAGCGTCCCCACGATTTTTGGAGAAAAAGTTGTCGTGCGTATCCTTGATAAATCGATGCTGAAACTCAACCTGGAAGAATTAGGTTTTGAAAAAGAATCCCTGGAGTTGTTTAAGCAAGGCGTCAGAAGGCCTTGGGGGATCGTGCTTGTCACAGGGCCTACGGGAAGCGGAAAAACAAACACCCTGTATTCTGCCATCTCCACGATCAACTCGATGGAAAAAAATATCATGACAGCCGAAGACCCTGTTGAGTTTTATATCCCTGGCATAAATCAGGTAAATATTCGGGATGAGATCGGGCTCAGCTTTTCCACATCACTACGAAGTTTCTTGCGTCAAGACCCGGATATCATGCTTGTTGGAGAGATGCGTGATTTTGAGACGGTCGACATTGCGATTAAGGCAGCGCTCACCGGACATCTTGTATTTTCCACGGTCCATACCAATGATGCGGCGAGTACGGTCGTCAGGCTTGTGAACATGAATGTGGAAACTTTTTTAGTGGCCGATTCAGTGTGCATGATCGTCGCCCAACGTTTGGTAAGGCGGCTGTGCAAGAAATGTCGAGCAAAACACAATCTTACGAACGAGGCACTCGTGGATATTGGATACACGGCTAAAGAAGCACCGAAAGTCAAAGCCTACAAACCTGTGGGATGTAACGTTTGCCACAACACTGGATACAAAGGACGAGTTGGACTTTTTGAAGTTATGGAAGTGACAGATGAGATCAAGGACCTTATTCTGGCCAAGGCCCATTCAAAGGAGCTCAAAAAGAAATCCATAGAGCAGGGGATGATCACTCTGAGGCGGAGCGGGCTTATAAAGATTAAAGAAGGTATCACCTCAATCGAAGAAGTATTGAGAGAAACAGTGAGAGACATGGAGGTATAAAATGGCTTTAACAATCCAAGAATTATTACAGATCGCTGTGGAAAAAGATGCCAGCGATTTGCACATCACAACTCACGTTCCCCCTAGATTGCGGATCCATGGAATACTCATCTCGCTCGACCACCCGCCGCTCTCACCAGCGGAAACGAAGAATCTTATCTACGCCCTGTTGACCGACCGGCAGAAAAAAATGTTTGAGGAAAAAATGGAGCTGGATTTTTCATTCGGTGTTCAAGATCTTGGACGCTTCAGGGGAAATGTTTTCATGCAGAAGGGAGCAGTGGCTGCAGCGTTTCGAAGATTTTTGCCCGTCATGTGGAGTTTTTCCCAGTTGGGGATCCCCCAAAGGCTTGCCCAACTCTGCTATTTGCCCAGAGGGCTGGTCTTGGTGACAGGCCCCACGGGATGCGGAAAATCGACGACATTGGCCTGTATGATCAACCATGTCAACAAAGAGAGGCCTGTCCACATTCTCACCATCGAAGACCCGATCGAATATTTCTTTACTCCCCAAAAATCCATCATCAACCAGAGAGAACTTTTTGTGGATACTCTTTCCTATCCGAATGCCCTCCGGTCTGCTTTACGAGAGGACCCGGATGTTGTGCTGGTTGGTGAGATGCGAGACCTGGAGACAGTTGAATCTTGCCTCCGGGTAGCGGAGACCGGACATTTGACCTTCTCCACTCTGCACACCAATTCTGCCGTGGAGACCGTTTCGAGAATAATCGATATTTTTCCATCGTCCTACCAGTCCCAGGTTAGAGTTATGCTGTCCATGACTCTGGAGGCTGTCATAACCCAGGCGCTTTTGCCTCATGCCAATGGGAAAGGAAGAGTCCTTGCGATGGAGATTCTCATCCCGAATGCGGCCATCCGGAATCTCATTAGAGAGAACAAAGAGCACCAGATCTATGCGGCCATGCAGATGGGACAGGAAAAGTACGGGATGCAGACTTTTAATCAATCGTTGGCCAGCTTGTATTTTAAAGAACAGATCACATACGAGACGGCCATGAATATCACATCCAAGCAAGAAGAGTTAACAGATATCATGCAAAGAAGGGAAGGACTGAAAGTGACTTCAAGGTCCTTTTCTCCCGGACAAATGAGAAAATAAAGAGGGGTGAACAATGCCAATTTATCAATGGAAGGGAAAAAACCGTTACGGAGATATCGTCGAGGGAAGGCGAGTCTCACGCTCTGTGGAGGATCTATCGGAGGCCCTCCAAAGGGAGCAAATCACAGTCATCGATATTGAACGGAAAAAAGCAGAATTACGGATACCTTTTCTCAAAACACAGAAGGTCAAACTCAAAGAGTTGGCCGTGTACAGCCGACAGCTGTCGGTTTTGATCGATGCTGAGCTCCCATTGATCCAAGGGTTGACGATTTTAGCCGAGCAGACGAAGAACAAGTATTTTAAGCAGGTGATCAAGGATATCAGGAGTGATGTCGAAGCAGGATCGACCCTCAACCAAGCCAAGAAAAAATTTCCGAGGGTTTTTGACGACCTGTATTGCAACCTTGTCGCCTCTGGAGAGCAAAGCGGTTCTTTGGATATTATGTTGAGACGTTTATCCGAGTTTCTTGAAAAGATTGTTCGTTTGAGATCTCAGATAAAGCAGGCGATGATCTATCCTTCGGCGATTGTCATTTTTGCGGTTATAGTTGTGATTTTTATGCTGTGGAAGGTTATCCCTGTTTTTGCGAACATCTTCATAGAACTCGGGGCCACACTACCCGGTCTTACAGCGTTCATAATGGCCTTGAGTGTATTTGTCCAGAAATACATCCTGTTCATATTCGCGGGAATAATTGCTCTCGTCTTTGCTTTCAGGCATGCGAGACGAACGGAATCCGGGCGCAAAGTGATCGATCGATGGTTATTGAAAATGCCACTTTTTGGTTCCCTCCTAGAAAAAGTGGGCTTATCTCGAGTGACGAGGACTCTGGCTACTCTCCTTTCTGGAGGCGTTCCGATGTTGGAGAGCCTGAAGATCACATCTTCGACAGCAGGCAACGTTATCATCGAAGATCAGATCATGCGAGCCCGTTCCCTTGTGGCTGAAGGGACGAGCCTCACAGACGCTTTTAAGGAGGTTGGTCATTTTCCCTTTATGCTCATTCAGATGATCGGAGTAGGGGAAGCGACTGGAACTTTGGATGAAATGTTGTCCAAACTGGCTGATTTCTACGATGAAGAAGTGGAAGCGTCCGTGTCGAACCTTCTGGCCGTCATGGAACCTGTTCTGCTCATCTTTGTTGGAGGGATGGTCGGTACGATCGTTATCTCCATGTATCTTCCGATATTCAGCCTCATTCAACAGTTATAACGAAAGTCCTCAGGGGAATAGGGAAAGAACAACTCCACAAAGAATGTGTGGTGCCGCTATCCCCGTCTCTGAAGCAGACGGGGTGGGATTACTGGAGCCTGTCGTATGAGCACACGAAGAAAAGACATATTCTGGTTCATACTCCTTCGAGTCATCATCATCACAACTATATTGATCTCTGTTGTCACCATTCATTATGCGACATCCGCCACTCTTTCGTTGAGTGCTTTTTACCTGATTTTCGCTGCATATTTCTTATCCTTGGTGTATTTTCTGCTCTACGTTTTGGGAAAAAATTACACATTGCAGGTCTATGTCCAGGTTTTCTTTGACCTGTTGTCGATCACAGCGCTTGTCTATTTCTCCGGGGGATTGAAAGGGTCTTTCTATTTCCTCTATGTCTTTGAGATCATTGCCGCCAGCATCGTCCTCTCGAGCAGCGCTTCTTATATCACTGCCATCCTCTCAGGCGTTTTGTTCGCTGCCCTGATAGATGGGATGTACTTGGGAATTATTCCTTACTATTCGTCTGATTCATCAGCACCGATCTCGATGGATGCTCTCATCACAAACGTTTTAACCTCTTGGGGGGTGTTTTTTCTGGTCGCTCTTCTCATGAGTTACCTCACAGGAAAGTTGAGAAAGACGAGAGAAGAGTTGGACCGGGCGCAGAAAGAGCTCGAAATCAAAAAAAGTCTGGCGCTCGCTGGGGAGGTCTCTGCCCATCTTGCACATGAGATCAGAAACCCCTTGGCCGCAATTTCAGGCGCCATTCAGGTGTTGAGGAAGGAAATGGCCTTATCCGGAGACCAGAAGGATTTGATGAACATCGTGGTCAACGAGTCGGACCGGATATCTAGATCCATCGAACAGTTTCTCAATCTGGCTTCCCCAGGGAAACAGACGTTCGTAGTCGTAGATCTTTCCCAGGTTTTAAAGGAAACCATCGTGCTTCTCCAGAGGAGCGGGGAGTTGAACGGGACTTACCATGTTGAGGGTAATTATAATACTGCTGGCATCTATTGTTATGGAAATAGCAATCAGTTCAAACAGATATTCTGGAATCTGATTAAGAATGCCCTCAAAGCAATGCCGGAGGGAGGCACGCTAACCATCGATCTAAACCAGCGGAAGAAGAACGAGATCGAACTTAAGGTCATAGACAGCGGCCAAGGGATGGCAAAAGAAGATAAGGAACGGCTTTTCGAGCCGTTCTATTCCGGTTTTAAAACAGGGAAGGGAATCGGCATGGCGGTTGTTCGAAGGATCGTCGATGATTATAACGGAAAGATCCAAGTCTCCTCAGAGCTCGATAAGGGAACGGAGATCGTCATCCTTCTACCCCAAGGGAATCTCAATAAAAAAGATATCGTCAAAATGGAAAAAGAGAAGTTAAATGGTTAAAATACTCATAATAGACGATGAAAAGAGCATCCTCGATCTTTTGAGCGTTGTCTTCAAAAAAGAGGGGTACATAGTAGAGACTTCACTGTCTGCAAAGACTGCACTCGAACTGATAGATAAAGAAGAGTTCGATCTCATTTTGACAGATATAAAGCTTCCTCAAATGAGCGGAATGAAAATTCTCAAGTATGCCAAGGAGAAATATCCGGCGATGCCTGTAGTAATGATTACAGCATATGGAACGATCAAACAGGCTATCGAAGCTCTGAAGATGGGAGCGATGGACTATATTGTCAAGCCTTTCAACATGGAAGAGTTGAAAATAATCGTTGCCCAAGGATTGGAGAACAGGAGGATGAAGCAGGAAAATGTGCTCTTGAAAAAGGACCTCGAAGAAAAGTACGGCATGAATAACATGGTAGGGAAAAGCAAGAAAATGTTGGAGGTCTATAACTTGATCGAAAAGATCGCCGTGACGGATTCGACGGTGCTGATTTCAGGAGAAAGTGGAACAGGGAAAGAGATCGCAGCCAGGGCGATTCATTTTCACAGCCGGAGGCGAGAAAGGCCCTTTGTCTCCATCAACTGTGGGGCGTTACCAGAGAATCTGCTGGAAAGCGAACTTTTTGGCCATGTCAAAGGATCTTTTACGGGTGCTATCGTCAATAAAAAGGGAATGTTCGAGACCGCCGAGAAGGGGACTCTTTTTTTGGATGAAGTTGGAGAAATGTCGCCGTGGACACAGGTGAAGCTGTTGAGGACTCTCCAGGATAGAAAGGTCAGGCGTGTCGGAGGAACAGAAGAGTTCCCGATCGATGTGCGTATTATCGGGGCAACCAATCAGGATTTAAAGAAGAGGATCGAAGAGGGAAAGTTCAGAGAGGATCTTTTCTATCGGTTGAATGTGATCTCTCTAGAACTCCCTCCTCTGCGGAATAGAAAAGAGGACATCCCCCTTCTCGTCAGCCATTTTCTCAGCAAGTATTGTGACAAAATGGGAAGGGATATGAAGAGGATGGCTCCGCGAGTCATGAAGGTGTTCGAATCCTATTCCTGGCCGGGGAATGTCAGGGAACTAGAGAATGCCATCGAAAGGATTATCGCCATCGAGGAACGGGAGACCATCACCGAGTCCAGTCTTCCAGACGAGCTAATCAGTCCTCAAAGGGAACAAGATCGAAGTTATGAGGTCAAGCCCGGCTTCGACCTCAATGTGACCCTTGATGATATCTCGCGAAATTTTGTCCAGCAAGCTCTCCGAAGAACGAACGGAAATCTCAAAGAAACAGCAACTCTTCTCGGAATTAATTATCGATCTCTCCGCTATCTCATCGAGAAATTAGGCTTAAGATCAGCAAAAGAGGCAGAGCGTCAGCTTTCCTGAAAAAGAGCGCTGTGCCAAAAATTGTCACTCGGGGTTGAAATAATAACAATTATCGGCATTTTGTAGAGAAAAAATATTGAAAAAAACATATTAATTAATTTAATATCAACTACTTAGGAAAATGGAGAGGTTGGCACATAAATTGCAATTGGAAGTGTGTCATTAAAAATTTAAAACTGGTGATAAGGAAAACACCAGGGTAACCAAGGAGGTTTCAATGTTTAAGAGTAAGAAAGGTTTTACGCTGATTGAGTTGTTGATCGTTGTCGCGATTATCGGTATTCTTGCTGCACTTCTCATTCCTAATGCGATCACTGCCATGCAGAAGGCCAAACAGAAAGCGACCATGAAAGACGTCATGACGATCGCAACAGCACTCGTCGACCACGTCACTGACAACGGAGTTTGCCCTGCCCAGGCCGGGACTTACGCTTCAGGAGATACATTCTATCTCTCTCTATCTCCGTTCTATGTAAAAGTTCTTCCGACAAGAGACAAATGGGCGGGTTTATATTTCATTTACACCGGTGGCGCATCCCAAGGACTGTACGGTACGGATGATCTTAATCCAGGTGATGATTCATTCATCGTTGCTTCTCATGGCAGAGACGCGACCCCAGGACCGATCGGGTATTTGCCAGGTGATCCCGAGGCCGGCCTTTACACAGTAACCACAATGGCATCTTTTGATGAAGACCTGATAGTGTGGGATGGAAACTGGATCGTTGCACCGAAGACCTACTCAACAACCTAACAGCTGAATTAAATTCTGAGTGAAGCCACAGTGGGGCGGCACAGAGTGCCGCCCTTTTTTTTTATCTATTCTCTTTGTGTGATATAGTATAATTTCACCATCGAGCGATGCGGACGTTGATTCTTTGTCTTGTCTATGTCCTGGTGATTTTCCTCGCCATCCCCCTTTTCCTTTTTTGTTTTGTGATAAGATGGCGAATCCCTCTGCTTCTTTTGGGGAAAGCGGCAATTGCTGCAGGTTCAAGGATCTTAGGGATTCAACTGGATGTATCCGGCCGGGACTCTGTGGATAGGGTAAACCCAAGCGTGTTCATGGCCAATCATCTGAGTTTCCTCGACGGTCCCCTGCTTTTTTATCTCATTCCACAGGTCGTGCGTGTGTTCCCAAAAAAAGAAATCTTTCGGATTCCAATCATCGGATGGGCTATGAGGTTTGTAGGATTTGTCCCGGTGGACCGAAAAGGACTGAAGTCAGGCCGCAGAAGCATCGAACGGGCGACACGATTGATCAAGACAAAAGGATTCTCCTACTTGATCTTTCCGGAGGGAACAAGGAGTCGCGACGGGAAGATGCAGTCGTTCCGGCGCGGCGCGTTTTTCCTTGCTATAGACAGCCAGACTCCTGTTGTCCCGATAACTATAGAGGGCACTTATGATCTGATGCCGAAGGGGAGCTCTTTTATAAAAAAGGGGACAGTGAGAGTGATTTTCCACAAGGCTGTTTCCGTAAGCGGCCTTACTCAAGAGGATATGCCTGCTCTCATGGAACATGTCCGAGCTCAAATCCGATCTGGTATTTGATATTTTACGCTTGAAATGGCAATAATAGGGATAGACAGAGAGAAGGAGAGACGATGACTTACGAAAAAAGAATATATGAGCTCACTCAGGCCATGAGTTCATTCTTCGAAAAAAATGGCGAAAATTTTGCACAGGTCATTCGTGAAGTGACAGAACGCCTGAACAGGGATCAAAAAATTCTCATTTTCGGCAATGGTGGAAGCGCCTCTCAGGCCCAGCATTTTGCAGCAGAATTGGTGAATAAATTCCTGCTAGAGCGACCTGCCATTCCTGCAATCTCGCTCACCACAGACACCTCTGTGCTCACTTCCATCGCCAATGACGAGAGTTTTGACACTGTTTTCAGCCGTCAGATCGAGGCCCTGGGCAAAAAAGGTGATATCGTTTTAGGCTTGACCACAAGCGGAAATTCCCCCAATATCATCCGAGCTGTGCAGACTGCTAAAGAATGTGGCCTGTTCACGATCGTGCTCACCGGGGAAGGTGGAGGTAAAATCGGCCCTTTTCCCGATATTCTGTGTGATGTGCCATCGCCCTACACCCCTGTCATCCAGGAAGTCCATCTTCTCCTTCTGCATCTTTTAGCTGAGGAGGTTGAAAGGTCCATGAGTCCATGATTCTTTTACTCCGTGCGGAGTTAAGGTCATGAGGTGTGGGTCAGAGCTAGCGTCTGAAACCACCCCGGCGCGGCCTGGACTTGAAATCAGGGATCTCGGGAGCTCTTGCTTCGGCTTCTGGGCCTTCAGGGACGAAGACTTTAGTTGACCTTCCGCTCTTGTCGATGCGGTAAGACCGCT
>Ga0307379_10005990_pt1 | contig 16807 bp, 13 predicted proteins | sample UN2MG_FD_202237 | JGI IMG/M metagenome (GOLD analysis project Ga0307379, IMG submission 202237) | Soil microbial communities from Risofladan, Vaasa, Finland - UN-2 | ecosystem: Environmental > Terrestrial > Soil > Coastal area > Acid sulfate soil | place: Finland: Risofladan, Vaasa | collected... | reverse complement strand
GGTTAACAACCCTCGGTGGGGAATCAAAAGCACCGAAGCATCTGGCGTCCTTTTGTGGGTCTTTTATCAATCTCGTGTTTGCTATAAGCTCCCAGTTCGCCGGGGCAATAGCAACAGTTGAATTCTTGGCATATTTTGATTATTTTTGCCGTAAAGAATTCGGGGAGGGATATTTAGAAAAGCATAAACACGAAATTGAAAACGAGCTACAACACGTCGTGTATGCCATTAACCAACCAGCCGCCGCCAGAGGCTATCAATCTGTATTCTGGAACATATCTTTATATGACAAGCATTATTTCAATGCTATGTTTGGTGAGTTTATGTTTCCCGATTTTACGGTACCCGATTGGGATAGCCTTAATGAATTACAAGCATTCTTTTTAACGTGGATTAATGCAGAGCGTGAAAGGGCAATATTAACCTTTCCAATAGTTACGGTGGCCATGCTAACTGAAAACGGCAAACCTAAAGATGAAGAATTTACTGAAATGTGTGCTCAAGAGCTTAGTGAAGGTAATTCGTTTTTCATCTATATGTCAGATAATGCTGATAGTTTGGCTAGTTGTTGCCGATTGAGGAATGAAATAACAGATAAAACATTCTCATATACATTGGGGGCCGGTGGTGTATCAACGGGTAGTATTAACGTGATAACCATTAACATGAATCGACTAATTCAAGACGGTCGTAGTGTTACAACCGAGGTAGAAAAAATTCACAAGTACAACATAGCCTATCGTAGCATAGTAGAAGAGTACCAAAAACATGGTATGCTTCCCGTGTACGATGCTGGGTATATCTCATTAGATAAGCAATTTCTAACCATAGGCATTAATGGTATGGTTGAAGCTGCCGAATCCCAAGGGATAACAGTTGGTACAAACCACGAGTATCATAATTTTGTAAATAAAAATTTGAAAGAAATCTATGATGCAAATAAGAAGGCTGCTAAAGAAACAGGGTTTCTATTTAACACGGAGTTTGTACCCGCCGAAAATCTAGGTCTCAAAAACGCTAAATGGGATAGGCTAGATGGTTATTTTGTTCCCCGGGATTGCTATAATTCATATTTCTATGTCGTTGAGGATACTGAAATTAACCACATGGATAAGTTTTTGTTACATGGAACCGAGTATATTCAATATTTAGATGGTGGGTCAGCACTGCACCTCAATTTGGAAGAATATCTCACTAAAGATGGGTTTGTGAAATTGATACAGGCTGCGGCTAAGACAGGGTGTGCGTACTTCTGTACTAATATAAAAATTACCATATGTAATAGCTGTGAGAGTATCAATAAATTTACCACACATAGCTGTGTTGAATGTAATAGTCAGGATGTTGACCATGCAACCCGAATTATTGGATATTTGAAGCGAGTTTCTTCATTTAGCTCCCCGAGACAGAAGGAACAAAGACTGCGGCACTACCATAGGGCATAAACAGCACCTAATCGTTGTTTGAGTACATTAAAGGGGACATTAGTCCCTTTTTCTTTTCCCTTTCCATAAATAATACAAAGCAGTAGTTAAAAATATGGGTGTTCGGGGACATCATTTTAACGAACTATTAGTAAAGGATAATTAAGCGTGTATCAACTAGAATTCAATTTTCAACCGGGCGATAGGGTATATGTTGTTCTTGCAACAGATAATTCCGTCGAAGCCGGTGTTGTAACCCAAAGTAATGGGGATGTATACAGTGGGGCTTCCTCTGTTAAAGAAGACATAAGCTATTTGGTAAGAGTTAATGGTGACGCGGGTTCCACCCTGCTTCCAGCCAGTAGGGTATTTTCTACATTGGAAGAAGCTTTAGAATATGTGCAGTCAATGATTACCCTCACGCCTACGCCTACCCTCACGCCTACGCCTACCCTCACTTTTGGATTAACACCAACAACAACAGCAACACCGACTGTAACGGCATCTTCAACTGTAACACCGACGGTTACACCGGAAGTGACACCTACAAATACTCCGACGGTGACACTCACTCCGACTATGACGGATACCCCCGATATTACTCCGACTATGACGGATACCCCCGATATTACACCTACAACCACTGTTACACCGACATTAACAGCAACGGCGGCTATTACCCCGACTGTTACGCCAACTAACACTGAAACGCCTGCGGTTACCACTACACCAACTAGCACTCCACCGGGAACACCGGGAGTAACATTTACACCTACTCCTACTGTTACAATCACACCAACGTTGACTGCTACTGTTAGCCCTACTATTTCACTTACACCAACGCTTACACCAACGTTTACAGAAACTATTACCCCGACACCAACTCCGGACGTTACATATACGCCACCTATTACGGCATCACCAGCAGCCACACCCGATGGAACTCCGGGGGTAACATTTACATCTACACCAGTCCCTACTGGTACACCAGCTACTACGCCGGGTGTAACCGTAACTCCTACTGTAACTATTACTCCAACTATTAGCCCAACTATTAGCCCGACAGTTACACCAACTATTTCGGGAACTCCTATTGTGACACCAACTATGACGGTAACAACTACTGTGACACCTACATCAGAAGTCACATTTACTCCACATATTACTGCCACAGTAACGGAAACAGCGGCTGTGACACCAGAGGTTACTCAAACACCGGCAGGGACGCCGGGTGTTACCTTTACACCTACACCCACGATCACAACCTCGGCTACCCCAACTCCGACAGTAACACCTACGGCCACAGTAACACCTACGGCCACAGTGACACCTACATTGACAGCAACGGTCACAGTTACGCCCACATTGACAGCAACGGCCACACCAACTATTACGCCATCTGCTACACCCCCAATTGTTGGTGGAATTTATACAGGTGGGTGGGATTATAAACTACGTAATGCTAATTCATCTGGTGTTATAGGTTGGGTCACTACACCACATACTGATAATATTACAGGTGTTGCTGTTAATGATCCAGCAGATGGAAATGTTTTCACTTGCTCGTGGGATGGATATGTTAAGAAATTTACAACGTTGGGTGACGAAGTTTGGTCAACACACTTTGATGATGATCTAACCAGTGTTGCCGTGGATATGAGCAACAACGTACATCTATCCTCAAATAACGGGTTTGTATATAAATTAGATTCTGCTGGTAATCTCCTTTGGACATACGGTGGCCATAACGCTAATGTGGAGGACGTTACTGTGGATTCCAGTGGTAATGTGTACTCAGCTTCCATTGATAATACCATACATAAAATTAGCAGTGATGGTAAACTAATATGGAAGGTTAGTAATAATTCCGATTTTAACTTTTATGGAATTGCCGTAGATAAAGATAGTAACGTCTATGGGACAACTCAAGATGGGGATGTCATGAAATTTGACTCCTCCGCTGAACTACTCTGGAGTTTTGAATCTCATACGGCCCCGGTCCTAGCGGTTGCTGTTGATTATAGTAACAATGTATACAGTGTTGGATATGATGGTGTTGTATATAAGATAGATGCGACTGGTGTTGAGGTGTGGAATTATATTTTACCCACATCAGGACATTCTGTATCCGTCGATAAGTTAGGGTTCGTTTATATTGGTTTAAATAGCGGTACGGTTGTTAAACTAGATTCAAGCGGGGTATTAGTATGGAGTCTCGCATTTGGCGCAAAACGGATTGCTGGCATTGGGTCCTTCCCATTAGTTAGTTCTTTCCACGCCCTTTGGATTTAAAAATCATCGAATGTTCTGTTATCCTTACATTCAACTCTTTTAATATTACCGGGGAAAGTGTAACTAACTGATTTTACATTACTCATTTTGTCACACAATTTAGCTGGGGATGAATATTCACTCGCCCCTATGTGTATATGCACAAAGAACGTTAATATCACCCCAATTATTATACCAACGAGAACCCCCACAATGGCGGCTTCCTCTGATCTTACTATTTTATTAAATGGGCTCTTTAAAAACATCATACCTATATTTATGCAGAGAATGCATATTTTATAGGATCATGGTGTTCATAATTTTTCACTTCAAAATCATCGGGGGTAACCCATGTTTCTAAATCCTTTAACGTCTTGATTTCAGGGTTAATCCACATCTGTGGTGCTTTAAATGGTATATTTTTTAGTTGTTGTTTGACATCACTGAGTTGATCTTCATAGATGTGTATATTCCATAATATATGGGTAAATACACCGGCCTTAAGACCAGTTATACGGGCGATTAGCATTAGGAATAGGGCATAACTAGCTATATTCATTGGAACCCCCAGTGGCACGTCACATGACCTCTGATACATTAACATATCGAGGTGTCCGTCCCTAATTCCAAATTGATAGAACATATGACATGGAGGTAGTGACTGTAGGTCAACTTCGCCCGGGTTCCAGTGGGTAACAATCAGTCTACGATCATCTATCCCCTTGGATAGCATTTCAACTACGTGTTTCAATTGATCTACGGGAGGATTTTTAACAATCTGGTGTATCTCACGATCCCAACTGTAACCCTGCCAATCTCTGGCTTGTACTCCGTAGATACGCCCTAAATCGTCTTCACCTTTACGGTTGGGGTTAGCAAGCCAATCTGCCGATTCATTTGCATTGGCATCCCAAAAGCCACATTTTAAATCTCGGAAATCTTTAGCGTTGTCTAGGCCACGGATAAATCCTAGTAGTTCCCCTATCATGGACTTAACTGCCATCTTTTTGGTTGTTAAGAGGGGGAAGTCCCCGTTAGATAGATCGAACTTCATCATATCGCCTAGATAAAAATGGCAATCTTTACCTGTTCGTTCATTGTGTTGTATTGTGCCGGAGGTTAAAATGTTTTTGATTAGTTGGAGATATTGATCTTCCATTGGATTTTTTGTCACGTACGCAACCATAGTGCATTCCTTATTGTTATTATTGGAATAATTATATCACACGTTGGTTGTGGAATCAAGTAAAATGGGGGGAACCCCCATTTTATTTGTTTACAAGCCGTCTGATATTCTCTATAACTTCAATAGCGTCGGCATCGACCTGTTGTGCAATCTCCAGAGAACCAAACTGTATCTCCAGACATTCTTTCAACAGAACACGAATCTTATCAAAATCCGCTATAACCGGAAGCTCACTATTGGTATACAGCGTGGCCAAATCCATCTCCTTTTGTTTGAACCATTCTTTTAGTTCAGAGAGAGTGTATCCACCATTACGAGCATACTTAAGTTGGTCACGATTGCGTTCTAAATCGAGATCACATTCGGCCAAAACCATTTCAGCCTGAAGCATCAGGCGAATAACATGATATCCACTTTTAGTATCATATCCATATTTCTCTACGTTTTCAGCCCGATTTCCACCTTTTTTGGGATCGTATCCACTTTCGAGTTTTTTCATTTCAGTAAAGGCGTATCCTCGCATCTTATCTAATATACACTTTGAAAGAAACATATGACGGTTTGCCCTCATATGACCACCAACATCATTCATTTGTAAAATACATCTGGTAGGTACAAACAGAGAATCGAGTATATTCGGGCTGCTGATAGCACACATACGAAAATACTTAATGATTGAATAAATGTTAGTATCATACTCTTTACCATCAAGCACCACGTGGTGTTTTTGATATACTTCGAAATTAGCTGGTTTATCATCGAATCCGCCGATATAACCTGTCAAATGGGGGAATATCATAGCCTTATTAGGCACACAGACGCCATACACGTCGATATCAGAGCTGTTCTCCGATACACCGTATGCAGTGGACCCCATGATAACCTCGTACGCTGTGTCAACTACAAATGCGTGCTCGGGGTTAATCAATTTATGTTTACTAAGCTTTGCTACTATACTAGACATCTTATTCTCCACGCGTCAATAACATTCACGTCATATAAATAGACTATATCAGGAGATTATTTATATGTCAACCCTTCACCACAAATTTAATTTTACGGGTCATGTTAAAATTGTGAATGAAACAACCGGTGAAATTTTACTGGATGCAGATAATTCTATACATTCACAGAATATGGCTCGTATAATAGCGAGGGGGTTGTCTAATGAAGATAATTCAATTATATATCGTATGGCATTCGGTGACGGTGGTACGTTTGTAAACGCTGACGGTGATACTGTATTCCACGAACCAAATGACGGACGGCCCCATGATGGACTTCCGGGTGACGGTTGGGAGTCAAGGCTATATCACGAAACTTTTTCGGAAGTTATTGATGAGTCGTCTGGTCTGTTTGGAACCGACCCGGGTTCCGCCGGTCCCGATAGTATACGAGTTGGAGGCGGAGCACGATCACAGAGTGACCCACCAGACCCCAAGATTGGTACTATCTCGGCGGAATTAGGTAAAAAGTCAAAAATCACCATTACCATGTATCTTAATGAGAATGAACCGGCTGGAACAGTCAACCCATTTATGTTCAATGAAATTGGGTTATATAGCCCGGGGCTGGGTGCCATAGCTACGCCTGCCGCCACATCAGTGAATGTGGGCGATAAATATTCAACTGATAGTGTTGTACCACCTCTGACCCCATTTGGTATCTATTCTATAGGTGTTGATGTTGATGGTTCAATTAAAGAAGAAAAAATACAACTTCCCGCGTCGGGATCAGGACCAGCCGGTGTATTTACATATGGTGATGTATGTGAAGGATTAAACACTGGGGCATGGGTTCAAGCTGGTGACAATTTATCAGCTTCTGTGCATTTCTTTATTACAGATTTAACTGCTGGTCAGTACCCATCCATAGTCGGAGAAGAATCGTTTGGGTTTTTAACGGCCCAAAGTAAAATAACAGGGTCATCATCATCAATTGTTTTAAGTGAAATTGACCCGATATTAGGTAAAATTAATTTAATGTTACTTTTAGGTGATAGTTCTACTGATAATGTCAATGTTAATGGGGAAAATGGTAAAGATGTGGGTGTTCGAAATGACTCAGTTAATACTGAAATTGAGCGTGAAAGACTATTGAGCCATCTTATATTTACACCTATCTATAAACCACTAGGTCATATTCTAAAAATCTTATATACCATCACTGCCGGTGTTGCAGACGAAACTACCACAAGCATAACTGGTATCCCACCTTGGGTACCAGCAGCATCAAACACACCATCACCATCACCAACACCAACACCATCACCAACACCGGCACCATAACAGGAGATTGTTTTAAATGTCAGACTTCAGCAGTGAATTAAATATTACCCTTAAGGGCCATGTCCTGATTGTGAATGAAACCACGGGTGAAATTTTATTGGATGAACATAACGATATACACCCCCAAAACGCAGCTCGTATGATTACGCGGAAATTGTCCAATGAACAAAATTCATACATATTTAGATTAGCATTCGGTAATGGTGGAAGTTTTACAGATTCCAGTGGTGAGATTACATATAAACTACCAAACGATGGTAATAACGGCGGTGGATGGGAATCTAGGTTATATCACGAGATTTATTCTGAAGTCGTTGATGATGAGTCGGGTGAATTAGGGAGTGACCCGGGCTCATCAGGGTCAGATAATATACGAATTGGTGGTAACGCTTTACCCCTAAGTGATCCACCGGGTGCTGGTACGGTTTCAAGTGATTTGGGTCAAAATTCTGATATCATAATCACCATGTATATAAATGAAAATGAACCAGCAGAAGGGACTGATATTTTTATATTTAATGAACTGGGGTTGTATAGTTCGGGTTTAGGTGCTGTAGATACCGCTGCGGTTGCATCCGTAGACGTTGGAGATAAACAATCAGACGATAACGCGGTCCCTGCCCTAACACCATTCGGTTCGTACTCAATTGGTCTGGTAGTTGATGGTGTGTCCAAATCACAGGTAATAACACTACCCTCACAAGGCTCTGGTGTTGGCGGGCTATTTACATACGGTGACGTATGTGAGGGCTTAAACACTGGTAATTGGTATACAAGTGGTGATATTTTAACAGGTTCTGTATATTTCTATATTACAGACCATACCGGTGGTGACTACCCAACCATAGCTGGTAAAGAGTCATTTGGGTTCCTAACAGTTCAGAGTAAAACAACCGGTGATTTATCAACTCTTGTTTTAACTGAGAGTACTCCAGTATTAGGTGAAACTAATTTATTGCTGCTTTTAGGTAATAGTTTAACAAGCAATGTCAATGTTAAGGCAGAAAGTGGCCAAGATGCTGGTGTTAAAAACAATCTACTTGTTCCAGATACTGAACGTGAACGGTTAATGAGTCATCTTATCTTTAGCCCCATTTCCAAAGCTGTTGGTTCCATTATCAAAATCGTATATACCATAATAGTTGGTGTTGCGGAAGATAATGCATCAAGTGTGATACAAATACCAGCACCGTCACCAACACCGTCACCAACTATTACAGTCACGCCGTCGATTACACCGACACATACCGTGACACCGACGGTTACACCAACACATACCGTGACACCTACGGTTACGCCTACTATACCACCAACACCGTCAGTTACGGCAGCGGTTACAGTTACCCCGGCTCAAACCCCGGCAGCAACACTACCGCCGCCTCCATCACCACCAGCACCACGAGTACCGTATCCTATCCTGTATGACAAGAAGTGGGGTAGATACCCGGGCTTAGATGTAGTAGTACCAACACCACAAAATCCTTTCATGACAATGATTTTCTATCCCGATGGGGGATGGATAATAAGTACAAATTCGGGGCAAGCATACAATGGTTACTTCGATTGGATTCCCGGTATAATGGGCATCCCGAAACAGTGGTGGAGCCAAAACGCATCACCCGGTGTAGGAAATGATTATTATTTAATTTGGCAATACCTTGGCCCATTCACAGGACAACCATTTATTAACTTCACTTCTGGTATAGGTGAGGGGGGACACGCACCACTTAATGTTGCCCAGTCGTATACTTGGACAGCGACGGATGATGCGCCACAGAGTGATTTCACGAGACTGTTTGTTACTCTTTGGGAAAACCCAAACGTCTTGGTACAAAGTTGTGAAGTTATATTCCGATTTACAGTTACACCATAAGTTAATTAGTGTAGTGTTCGTTTTCTCTGCGAGTTTTACCATCATAGTGATACTTCCTATAATGATTGATAGGAGTAGCTAGTAGCGTCCCCGGGTTTAATTCCCCATCCCAAATAAGGTTCATGGCATGGCTCATCCACGTTTGTTCGTATAGGTGCTCATATTTTACGTCGATAAACACTTTCTGATTAGCTGATTTAGTGAATAAAATGGGCCAGTTACAATAATGATATTCACCTACGGCATATGGTAGCCCACGGTGTGTACCGGTTCTTTTTACACGTGTTGCTTTTGGATTTGTCCCATCTTCTTTGTTGGGGAAATATATGGGTTTCTTTTCCCCGGGCACATTAAACCATGCCCAGTTCTCATGATTATCACCATAAAATTCTGAGAAACATAATTTGAGATAATCGAGTTCCTCGTTTTCTAGTATGTCAATTATTTTATCAAACAATTCAGCATGGTAGGAGGTGAACCCAGATTTACATGGAGATGCCCCTTCGGGTTGGAATAACATATCATCCTCGAAGAATATCATATATTCGTGATCACTAGCTGCAAAGTGCTCTGCCGCAAGCTGTCGGCCACCACATATTCCTATATTGTCTTCTTTAAATTCAATGAACCCGTGCTCCGCAAACATTTCTTTAAATTCGTCATCGACACTAGGATCATTGGAATTGTTAATAACATACTTAGCAACACTACTGTATTCATTTGGCAATGCCTTTTTAAATGATTCCACCCATAGTTTAAACTGGGCTGGTATATTGAACGTAAGTGCGTACACCGCAAGCCGTTCAGCATTGTTGGGTTGTATACTATTCTTCAAATTTTCTAATGCAGTTACAATGAGTCCATTATCATCTATATCCAAGACGTTGCATAATTCTGGGTGTTTATATGTGATAAGCGTGAATATACTTTCCTCTGTGCCCATAAACCCCGAATTCAATGTATTACTGAGAAGTTGATAATAGATGCCATTTATTTCATTGATAGCATATTTAGATCCACCAAACATACCACCCCGGGCAACACGCGTAGTCTCTTCACCAGCTACTTTATTAAACTCTCCTTTCTCGAACCCGTGTACTTCAACCGTTCCATCATATGGAAAGCAAACATACATCATTTTGTTCATATGCTTTATGATTTTCTTCGAGAATTCCAAAGTAAAATAGTTACATGGGTCACCAATTGTATTAGCAATACCACCGTCGATCCATAAGAAGTATTTGGTATCGAATACATTAAAAAGGGATGCGTCGTTCAAATAGAACTGTTTACTCATTACAAGTGGGTTGTACAACTCTAATTGTGATTGTGGGCTTTCTATAATCCACCCACTCCTAGTTCTCCATTCATTCTGCTGTCTAATGCGGTTTGTTTGTTCATAAAATGGAAATGTTCGGATGTCATCTAGGGTCTTGCGTATAACATAAGTGTTTTCCCTATCTCGTTCTTCCCATACAATTTTCTCTACATCCACGTCACAATATATGACCATGGGTAGTTCCGTCTTTAACAGCCGTCGGAATGTTTCAATATAATGATCAAACGAACGACTGAACCCATCGTTTAGATCCCCTCGTTTGAGATCAAACATTGCTGTTACTAGAGTTAAATTACTTTTCATACTTCCACCTGTTATTATTATCTATTATTTTGTTTTTCTGTATTCAGCGAATTCTTCGAAAAAGGCAGAAAAGCTTTTCAATTTGGGTACATACCCATCCCAATCTTCATGATACCAAGTATCAAACTTATATATGGTTATATTATCCTTGAACCGTGGGTCTTCCACCCCACCGGTATTAAGCATATACGTTAGTACGTCCTCTTCTTTAAGGAGGAAATCGTGTTGTAATAAATCTGCACACACATCCTTAGCGTCAAGTGCCCAGTCATGTAGTAGCCTAACGGGGCCACCAAATAATCCACCAACCACAGTACCAACATGTGTGCCGTTTTTAGGATCAGTACCTTTAGGGCCAGACCTAGGTAAATGTGATTTGTCACTATGCTGCCTCTGGGTACACATAAAATGCAATAGGTTATCTTCGCCAGCGTATTCCACTAAAAAGTCGGGTAAATCTTCATTGAAAATTAAATCAAAATTGAATGAATTATCATACTTATGTGATGATGTCACTGCTGTGCTTTCATCAAAGGTGTTAAACTTCTTTGGTAGTATTCCCGGGTGGGATAACCCAGCATCGACCCAATATAAATATTTACCACTATCAAGTCCCATTTTTTCGGCAGTGTGAATTATCCAATCGAACTTACCCCACATTATTTCTATACAACGTGTTCTCCACGATGCTGCCTCTACATAGAATACATCCTTTTGTTTTATCCGTTGTATTTCCGCGAGATACGGGGAATCCTCTAGGTTGTAGTTAATAAATCTAAAGTTTTCATATCCATATTTTAGAAACGCCGGAAATGCTCTATACATGTTAATCTTGTCACTGTAACAGTAGATCGGGGCACCCATCTGATGCATATGAGCCAACGAAAATACATAGTGAGTCCCCCGATTCAACCTACCGTTAAATTGGGTATTAACTAAATCGTCATACACACACGTTACGAACGATACATCGTGTTTCATATTAAACCACCTTAAACTTATCGGGATGCTGCATGAATAGCAACAGCCCATAATCTATATCATTACCGGGAGCACCCTGCCGCATAAAACTTAATAGGTGACTTTCGTAGTTTCTAGAAAGCCATTCAATCTGATCTATGCTGCCCCACACTATATCGAACATGGGGGCTTTACTGACAGTGACTTCACTGTTTATATATGAGTTGACTTCATCTTCACTAAAATTACCAGTATATGTGCTAGTTCGTACAATAACCCTATCCTCGTCAGATGCCAAATTAATAATTATGTTAATGGTACTTTCTATCTCCTCATTATCCACAACATCAGCTATCGTAACAAACATGTGGTATTTTGTTCGATAAAAGTTTTTATGCATTACGGGCTTTATCCAAAGTAAACGGGAATATCTAGTAAATGCATGGTGGGTCATTTCCACCTCGGGGATTTTATCTTGTATCATCTCATGATAATATAGCATGTTATTGGCTATTTCATAATATTGTATGGATTCACCGAATGTTTCCCTGAGTAGATGCATGTGCTCAGTTGGTGTTATAATCACGATGTTATTCCCCCGAGCTTCAATTATCTGCTGCATCTTGGGTATATGGTTAGAGGTCATATCCCCTACACCCTCTGGAATAGCCAATAGGTATAACGTAGTGTCTTCATCTAATGGTTTGATGTTTTCACTAATTATATTACGCTGATAACTCTCCTCACTACCCTTACGGAAAATAAGCCTACGTTTGTAATATACAGCATCCAATTCAGACGTGCGTAAAATATCCAACGCGTCGGATAGCCTAGTAAGTATTGGTTTACCATTTACATTAAATGATGTGTTAAGTAAAACGGAATGATCCGAGATTGCACTAAATTCAGTCAACAATTCATACATTAATGGGTTCTGTTGGTGTGTAACCGTCTGTATTCGACCGGTACCGTCTTCGTGTGTAACGGCTGGAATTACTTCTTTGTATTCGTCCCTAACCTCTGCCACATATGTCATGTGCCTAGATTGTGCATTTTTCGGAAAATGAAAATAGGTTGCAGCATCTTCTAGCCGAACAATTGGCGCGAAGGGTCTATACCATTCGCGGTTCTTAACCTTCGCGTTCAGTACGTCCTTCATATCACCTACCGGGTTACATATAATACTTCTATTGCCCAGTGCCCGGGGGCCGTGCTCCGAGTTGCCATCTATTATACCAACAATATTACCAAGATTAATATAATTTGCCAACTCTTTAGTGCCGACATTTTCAATGATAGAATATGCACCATTTTCAATATATGATGAAAACATGTGTTCATCTAGAATCGGAGTGCCCGAATATGTTAGATCAATCTGAGTCTCCGGCTTAGTTACCATAAGTATACCACCAACCGCTACACCACAATCACTTGTGTTTGGAGGAACGAACACCCTACCATTTTTCTGTTCGAGTAATTTAGCATTAAGTATGACATTAAGAGCACACCCACCTGACATTGTTACTGGTAAGTCGGGGTATTGGTCAATATACGGTTGAGCATACTTAAAAAACTGTTGTTCAAACATAAATTGTGTGGTGGCGGCTATATCCCATGCCGTTTGGTCTTTAATGCGTGTACTCTTATTATAATCATCTATGCCTATTTTGTTCATTAAACGGGGTAGTGCCTCTACAGATACTTCTGCACCGCCCAGAAAGGAACTACCACTATAGCTGTATGCTTCATAAAACTCTGTGAACGCATCTAACCACTCACTACGTACAGTTCCATATGAGCATAATCCCATGAGTTTACCGGCATATACCAGATTGCCTATGTTTAGTGGGTCTCTGGTAATATCATCCAAATGATCAGCGAGTATCATATACGCAAACCCTAAATCTTGGTTGAATCGTTCAAGTAACGTTATACCGTTTGTTCTGCTTGTTCGATATACATTGAAGAATCCCAAATCACCCCCACCGTCATAAGTGAAGGTAAGTGCATCTTCATACGGGGATTGATAAAAGGCAGTTGCGGCGTGGGCCGTGTGGTGATCAAATGAACGGTGCTGTGTATATTTAAACTTTGGTTTAATCTTATTTAAATCACAGTAATTGGTCAAATATAGATCGACATCACTTCTATTTGTTTGGGCCAATAGAAATTCTGCGATTTCATCAAAAATTATCTGTGGATATGCGGAGGGCAGGTAGTTAACCAGCCCCGCATTTTTCTTATTTATCCACCTTTCGACCTCAATGACAGTATACTTACCATTGTAGTACATCGCCACAGCAGCATTGTGAGAGCCGTATGCCGCGATTATCAGCTCTTCGTTCATGATTACCTCTTAGTAATTTAATGGCTTTGTTATCTTATCCATCCAGCCTTTACTTGCACTATGAGCCCATACAGTAAAACTTGTTGGGCGTAGAGTTGACAAGAAGATTAAGCGGTAATCAATGAATCCATTTTCACTGTTGAGATAATTGTATATTTCATCTTTAACCAAGTCTTTACGGTGTATTTCAACATCATTTTCGTCGTGCGTTCCAACGTAGAAAAAGTCAAAGTCATCAACAATCTCGGAAAACTCCCCTTTATGTAAGCATATGTGAACGTCATTTGATCGTGCAAATGAATCCTTCCATGCTTCCTCAGTGTCCCATCCTGTGTCTGTCTCCGGGTTGTGATTGGGTGGGTCTAGCCTATCTATTGTAGCCTGTTGAACTCCACGGTACTGGAAACTGATACCAGCATGTTCCTCATACTGGCGAACAGTTCGTTCTGTACCGAACCCATACTTACCGAAATCAACTGTGCTATTGTCCTCACCGTCCATAGAAAATAAGATTCTATTTCGGCGGTGACACATGTTATTCCTTTCTACCCAGTCTAGGGTAATATCACCTTCGTTTTTCTTAGTGGTTGTATGGTCATCCCATATCTTTGTTCTACCCTTACGGGTGTATTCATGCCACGCAATAACCTTATGCGGATGAAATAGATCATAGCCGTGGGTGTATGCCCTTACAGCTATAGATATTTCTTCTCCATGGAAGAAGTATTCGGGGTCGTGTTGTACCTCTACCGCGAATGAACCATCTACAAAGCAAAAATGTGCCGAATAGAAGCGGGAGGACATTGGCTTGGTACGTTGCTCCCAATTATCAATTGTGGATGGTCGAAAGAAAACAGCACCCTCTGGTATGAATCTATCGAAATCCATTTTCCATGGAGCATGAATGCGGGCCGCTGGATCATTTTCGGGGTCGAACGACGGAATGTATGCTGTCAATAGTGGCTTGGGTACTTCTTCACTCCTCAAGCTTTCTAGCATCTCGATTGATAAGCTATCCCAACCATCAACAAAGCGGTGGTGGGAATCTAGTTGAAATGTATACTTCTCATCTGCGTAGTGCTGTTGAATCTGGTTCCTAGCCCAACACGCACCGTTGGTTTCATTGATATGCACATCTATCACTTGTAATTGTGCACCACTCTTTTCCATGTCGATAATATTGAATCCATCATCTTCACCGGAAAACCCACCCATGACAAACCCGGCATCTAAAAAGATGTCGGATGTTTCATCGTCGGCGTGCTGCCAGCAGATGCAGATGTGTAAGTTTTCGGGGGATGCGGCTTGTTTAATCATGTCGTCTAAGGTGGGGATAAGTTCTGGATCACGATAACTTGCGATCTGAACAAAAATAGTGTTGGCTTCCATAAATTGCTCCTGTTAAATATAATTCTATTTATATGTGCTGAATAGGTGTGCTTCTCTAGGTAAATAAAAAAGACGCAAATGCGTCCTTTTTATTTTACAATTGGATAACTTATCCTTCTTGATTATTTGGTGGTCTACCCGGACCCCGTTTCACAGGAATAGCATGTGATTTCGGGTTTAGGGAAATACCCTGTTGGCCAGCACGTGGAGTGATTATTTGTCCACTCTCTGTTAGTACCTTAACTAGCTGGTGGAAAAACTCAAGGGCGTTCTCACCATTACCGAGGGTTGTGTTATCAAGTAAATCCCACAACTCATATTTACCAGCATCTCTCTTTTTCAAGATAGATACAAGTCGGCGTCTGTCAATATCGTCCAATTCGTCGGTTTTAATAAAATAAAGATCACCACTGCGTTGGTCACGCTTTATGACAATAACTTCGGTTGCTACTCCATTATTGTGAAGGTCAACCCACTCAACGTGGGGTAGTGTATCGTGTACTGCTACGGCTTTTGTGCTCATGTGTAAATCTCCTATATGATTTAATTGTAACTTTATTTATATGTTGTTTTTTTAGGTGAACCGTTATATACTTATAGGAGACGAGGATTTCTCATGGTTAAGCGAAAAAATACACCCAGAGCTGGTTTTATTCCATATTATATTGAACGCGGAACAGTTTATGTCATGTTAATGAAACCATCTGACCCTAAGTATGGTGGGGGTGAATTTCAGATAGCTAAGGGCCACGTAGACCCCGGGGAAGACAATATTACTGCGGCTATGAGAGAAGCCAATGAAGAACTGGGGCTTCGTAAGGATAATGTGGTTTCAGTTGAATATCTTGGAAATTTTCTGGGGTATACTGCAATATATTATGGCAAAGTTAAAAATAAAGATAATTTCGATAAGACCACCTATGAAACAGGAGCTACCACGTGGATGACTGTAAATAAATTCTTAAATATTGGCCGGGGGTTGCACAAACCAATAATAAAAGCATTCGCTGATAAGGTTAAGTGGACCTAACCGGTACTACATTATCACTAATTTCGAAAATATAATCATTTATATTAGAAATTACGTATTCATCACTTCTACCAGATTCCCAGTATAGTTTACCAAAGTGTTCGGCATATCGTTGCCAAGCGAAATCAATATCACAGTGATATAACCCAACTATCTTAAATTGTTGTTGTGCCTGATACTGTAAGACCGTCTTTACACCCTCTAGGGTTATGCCAAACTGGAATACATTATTGGGCCTACCTGAGTTCTGTATGATAAAGAAAACGGCTGGAGAGGCGTTTATGTTGCGTTTAATGCTTGGTATATCCGCCCCTACGAAGTCTTTCCACGTAAACCAGTCCTTGGTGTAAATAAGATCAGGTCTAGATGGTATATCTTCTGGCTTTTTACCTGACTT
>Ga0307379_10005989_pt1 | contig 16808 bp, 10 predicted proteins | sample UN2MG_FD_202237 | JGI IMG/M metagenome (GOLD analysis project Ga0307379, IMG submission 202237) | Soil microbial communities from Risofladan, Vaasa, Finland - UN-2 | ecosystem: Environmental > Terrestrial > Soil > Coastal area > Acid sulfate soil | place: Finland: Risofladan, Vaasa | collected... | reverse complement strand
AGGACCCCGGATTTGAGGATAGTGAGACCAGCTCCAACTACTGTGCTTTGTTTAAGAAATGTGCGGCGATTCAACTTACTATTCATCGGCTACCTCCTTAGTTTAGAGTTATAATTGATGGGACATTTGGTTTTTGCCATGCTGACAGACTAACTGAAAAAAGGGCGGGATTCAAGGATTTTTTTAAGTTTATAGAAGTAATTTTACAGTCTCGTGATGGTGGTATTTAATCTTTGGCGGAAAGGTCTGCACAAATGAGCTCTTCGTCGTTTCTGATGTAGACGTGTTTGTAGGCGAAGGCGGGATGAGACCAGCAGACGCCCCTGTCAAGTTGCCCCTTTGTCGGCTTTATGAGCTTTGCACGGCTTATTTCGTGGAATCCCTTAGGTGATAGTTTGCTGATGATAAGCTCGCCGAGTTCGTTGAACATCCATATATTGTCTTCGTGCCGTACCATGTGAATATTGGCCCAGCGTGCTTTGGGAACAGCGTCGAGGCTTTCCCAGATTCGGTCGCCGGTGTGAAGGTCGAGACATCGAAGCTCACCGTAACTATCCACCCCGTAGATGTAATCGGCTTGCAGGATGGGAGTGGATATACAACAATGGAGACTATCGGTTTTTCTTTCGTTGGGGCCTTTTCGCTGCCAGAGTTTTTCGACAGCGAGCCTGTCGGGCTTGACTTTGAGCATGAGCGAACCGTCGAAAAAGCTGCTTACGAAAAGATAGTTGTTGTGAAAGACGGGGTCGGCAATGTTTTGGACCATGCGAGGTTGAGCGTATGGGTGCTGCCAGTAGAGCTTTCCGGTCATTGGATTAAGCCCGACAACCGTCTGGCCGGTCCAGCAGACCAGCACGGGCCTGCCGGCCTGTTCGATAACGATTGGCGCCGAATAAGAGGCGGAGTCGTTTAGGGCCCGCCATTTTTCGGCCCCGTCAGCTTTATCGAACGCAACGAGACAGGCGTTGTCTGACCCGCCGATTTGTACTATTACCAGACCGTTCTCGACCAAAGGTGCGGCGGCGATACCCCAGAGAGGCATTTTAATTGTATATTCGGCATTGAGGTCTCTACTCCAGAGAACCTTTCCCTTTGCCGCTTCAAAACAGAACAGGTTTCCCATAGCGCCGAGGGAGTAGGCACGTTTGTCGTCGATGGTGACTGAAGCGCGCGGGCCATCACGATGTTCGAACCTTTCATATTTGCACTTGTACTCGTAGGTCCAGATTGGTTTGCCGGTCATAGCGTCGAAGCAGTGGACACGTTCGAGCTGAGCCGGTGAAGCAAGGCGGTCGGTGATATATACGCGGCCGTCGGCGACGGTCGGCCCGCTGTAACCGTTTGAGATTTCAGCACGCCAGCGTATCGGCAATTGCGGAGTGGAGAATTTTTTGACGATTCCTTTCTCGTTCCAGGTGCCATCACGGTTTGGACCTCGCCACTGGGGCCAATCCGCCGCGACGGCAAGATTGTAGAAGCTGAACACGATTAGAGATAGTGTGATACGAGAAATTGAAGCGAACAAGCATTTTTTAGTTGTTCTTAACATCGTTACAGACCTCGGCGAAAAACTATGGGCCTTCCTTTGTATAGAAAGTATCTGTTGATAATTGTCAAAGTAATTTTACAGGCCGGACCTGAAAGCAGCTTAATCTTTGCCTCTGACGTCGAGACAGACGAGCCGGCCATCGGGATTATTTCGTGCGTAAATTCTGCCGTTTGCCAGGACCGGGACAGTCCAGCACTTTTTGTTGGGCAAAATCTGGGCCGATGAGAGCTGCCTGAAGCCCGTCGGCGAAGCCTCTGCAATAGCCAGCTTGCCTTTGTCACTAAGGATAATCAGCTTTTCATCGGAGAGCATAAGGCTTCCTTTGCCAAAACCTTTCTGCGACCACTGCTCCTGTCCTGTCTTGAAGTCCAGACATTTTACGGTGGTTTCGTCGACGCCGTAAATATATCCCTTCCACAAAACGCAACTGTTGAAATGATTACGCATGTTCTTGTTTCGCCATAGTTCAGTGAAATCAGAAGAGCCGATTTTGAAGAGCGCGCATCCCTTGTTATATCCGGAAGAGAGGAATATCTTGTCGCCGGTAATAATAGCGTCTGCGGCGTTAACGTCATAGCTGGTTTTCCACGGAATCTTCCATAGTATCTTTCCGGTTTCCGCAACCAGAGCCACCATTTCCTTAGCTGAAAATATCGCCACGCATCTTTGGCCGTCCATAGTGAAAGGCACAGCAGTAGAGTATCCGGCCGCACCTTTACCGTTTTGCCATATTACACTGCCGTCAGCTTTATTAAGGGCGACACCATTGGTGCCGGCGTTAAGAATGACCATGTTATCGATTATAAAAGGCGAACTGGCAAAGTACCATGTAGGGTGCTTAAAGCCTAAATCCTTGTTAAGCTTTTTATGCCAGACGACCTCGCCCGTGGCCGCCCTGAAACGGACAGCATCCCCATTCTTGCTAAAGGTGTAAACTGAGTCACCGTCTACGGTTGGTGTTGCGCAAGGGCCGCCTTCATGGTCTTTCTTAAATAAAGGGCAGGGATAGGATTTCTTCCATATTTCTTTGCCGGTATCGGCATCGAGGCAATAGAGTATATCATTATCCTTGATGTTGCCCATTGCATAGACGCGGCCCTTACTTACCGCCATCGAAGCAAACCCGGTTCCGAGCGACTTTTCCCACAGCACTTTTGGTCCCGCCTCCGGCCAGGTTGCGACCCATCCTGTTTCGTTCGATATGCCGTTGTGATTTGGTCCGCGCCAGTTTGGCCAGTCTGCCGCCTCGACAGCTCCGTAATAGCCGGGGCCTACCGCAAACACTGCGAAGCCCAGGACCAGCGCCGGCACATAGTTTTTGACCACTTTTCGAAATTCCATAATAGTCCTCCAAAAGTAATAATAAATTCCAGCAATTGTCCTTATACAAGATTTTTCGCTGGATGTCAACCGTATTTATTAAAGTTTTTTAATTATTGTGTACCCAGTGGTCATTATGTATATAATTGTGCGTACAATATCAATCTGATACTGTCAAGACGTGGATTTGCTCAATTATGAATGAAAAAGCATCAAACAATCACAGCAATAGTAAGGATTGCCAACCAGCACGCGAGTATTCGCGTGCCCAACAGTTCGTTAATAACCTTCCCTACGCGGCTATGGCTGTGCTTGGGGCCGCCATTTTCGTTACAGGATTCGAGAACCCGGTATGGGGATGGGCTGCTGCGGGTGCATACCTGATTTACAGCGTGGCAGGAGCGTTCTGGATTATGATATTCGTGTGTCCTTTCTGCGAGCGTTACGATACGATGTGCTGTCCCTGTGGGTACGGTCGTATAGCGACGAGGCTCCGGCAGATAAAGGATACCAGCCGCTTCAAGGAAAAGTTCAGGAAGCATATCCTGGTTATTGTGCCTTTGTGGTTCATACCGGTTTTGGTCGGTGCCGTTTTTGCAGTACGCAGTTTTTCCTGGTCATTATTGGTTTTGCTTATCTTATTTGCTCTGGATGCGTTCGTCGTGTTGCCTTTGTTTTCGACCAAGCACGGCTGCGCAGATTGTCCCCAGAAGGATTCATGTCCCTGGATGAGACACAAAGATTAACAAACGCAGGATTTGTTCGCGGGCCTGCCCTGCTGTTATGCTTCATTCTTGAGTGCCAGTGCTCCGGTTGGGCAAGCCTCTACACATTGCTTTGCAGCGTGCTTTAGACCTTCGGCAATTGAATGGTCAAAAGGCACGGCAACGCGGACGTCAAAACCTCGGCCAATAAATGTCAGGCCAAGTGATTCGTGGGCCTGGGAAGCAATTTGTATACAAAGGCCGCAGTTTATGCACTTGCCGGATTCGTAGATTACATCCGGGTGCTGAAGCTGCTGGACAAACGAGCGGCGCTGGCCCTTATACCGGGCTGGTTTTGCGCGATACTGCCGGGCATATTGCCTTAGTTTACAGCTTTGGGGCTTTCGGCAGTCACAATGCATGCAGCGAGCCGCTTCATCGCTGGCCTGCCTGGCGGTGAAACCGGAACCTTCCGGTGACGGCGTTACCCGATCGGATTTGGCGGTACCGGCCACGAAGGTTTCTATCTCGCCATCTTTGAGCTTGCCAATACGAGTGTTAAACGCAATAGGTGGTCCTGTCACCGGCCGGCTGGACAAATACTGACCGATAGCCACTGCCGCCTCCTTGCCGTCCGCAACAGCCCTGACTGCAAGCCGGCGTTTGCGAACAGCGCCCCCGCCTGCGAATACGCCCGGCAGATTCGTCTCGTAAGTTCTATTGTTTATTGCTATGCCGTTTGGGCATGTCTCAAGACCCATCGACTCGGCATCGCCGGGCTCTAACTTGCCGATTGCCACGAAGACGGCGTCAAAGTCTCTGCGCAAATCCTCCGTCGTTAAGGTGGTACCTATCCGGGTTTTTCCCCGGAAGCCCGCGCCCAGCTTCCGGACCAACGTGATTTCGTTATCCAGCACGTCCCTTGGAAGCTGCTGCTCCGGGACCGCGTATTGCAGCATGCCGCCTGGCTTTTCGTGGTCGTCAAAAATCGTGCAACTGTAACCATCTATTTGCAGATAATAAGCAGCCGCTAATCCTGCCGGCCCGGCTCCAACAATGGCTACCCGTTTATCCCGGCCGGGTTTACAAGGCGGCAAATATGGATGGGCAGATTGCAAGTCAAGATCGGCGACATACCTTTTCAAAAGGCAGATAGAGACCGGCTCATCACATACGGCCCTTCTGCATACTCGTTCGCAAGGCTTGGGACAAATCCGGCCGAGCACTGCCGGCAGGGCAATATCTTTCTTCACAGTTGTAATTGCGTCGCGAAGCCGGCCGGCAGCAATCTGCCGAATCATCAGTGGAATGTTCATACGGGCAGGACAGGCGGCCTGACATGGGCCGATGCAATCACCGGCATGGTCGCTGAGCAGTAGTTCCAACGCGGCTTTCCTGGCCTGACGGACTTCTTCCAAATCGCTTTCAACTCTCATACCGTCTTGTGCGATAGTTCCGCAGGCGGGAACCAGGCTGTCCGAGCCATTAACTTTTACCACGCATACCATGCAGCTTGTTGAAGGCTTATAGCCTTTCAGGAAGCACATAGTCGGTATTTCAATTCCCAGCTTCGCGGCGGCATCAAGAATCGTCGCGCCGTTATCAACTTCAACCTGACGATTGTCTATAGTTATTGTTGGCATTATCACTCGACCTTGATTGCCTCTGTCTGGCATACACTCTTGCAGGTCCCGCAGCGAATACATTTGTCCGGGTCGATTTCATGCTTCTGATACGGCTTCATTTCAATCGCGTCGGCGGGGCAATGCTGCGCGCATAAAGTGCAGCCAATACAATCGTCCGTAATCGAATATGTAATAAGGGCTTTGCATCTGCCGGCAGGACAGCGTCTTTCGAGATGGGCTTCGTACTCGTCGCGGAAGTATTTTATAGTCGAAAGAACGGGATTTGGTGCTGTTCCGCCGAGGCCGCAAAGGCTTGTATTCGCAATCTTCTGTGCCAGGTGGCGAAGCTCCTGGATATCTGTCTTTTTGCCCTCTCCGCCGCATAGCCTTTCGAGAATATCGAGCATACGCCGGGTCCCTATTCTGCAGAAAGTGCATTTGCCGCAAGACTGATTTTGTGTAAACTCCAGGAAGTATCGTGCGATATCAACCATGCAGTCTGATTCATCGAGAGCGACCATACCGCCGGAGCCCATCATCGCTCCGATATCATTGAGCGTTTCATAATCAACCGGGATATGCGCCAATTGGGCGGGGACACATCCGCCGGATGGTCCTCCCACCTGCACCGCCTTTAATTTCAATCCCCCGGCAATCCCCCCGCCGACATCTTCTATAATCTGACGTATGGAAATACCCATGGGTATTTCGACCAGACCTCCTCGTGCTATCTTTCCTGCTAAGGCAAAAACCTTTGTCCCCTTGCTGCCGGCTGTGCCAAGCTCGGCGAAAGCTTGCGGCCCATTGCGTATAATCCAGGGCACGACGGCGTAGGTTTCCACGTTGTTAATGAGTGTTGGCTTACCCCAAAGCCCATTTATGGCCGGATATGGGGGCCTGAGCCTGGGCATACCGCGGCGCCCCTCTATGCTGGCTATGAGGGCGGTCTCCTCGCCACACACAAACGCGCCGGCGCCGGCCACGATTTTTAGCTGAAGTGAAAACTTGCTGCCCATGTGCTTGCTGCCGAGGAATCCTCGCTGCCGACAGGTGTCTATCGCCTGCCTCATTCGTTTGACTGCAAGCGGATACTCAGCACGAATGTACAAATAGCCCTCATCGGCGCCGACTGCATACGCAGCAATAGCGGTGCCTTCGATGACACGGTACGGATAAGACTCAATCAACATTCGGTCCATAAAGGCGCCGGGGTCGCCCTCATCACCATTGCAAATCACGTATTTCTTCCCGGAGTTACTGGCAGAAACAGTAGATAACTTAAGATGTGTTGAGTAACCGGCACCTCCCCTGCCTCGAAGTCCGCTGTTTTTTATCTCGGAGATAACCTGTTGAGGGCTCATCTCAGACAGAGTTTTTCGTAGAGCCTTGAATCCTCCGTTACTTATGTATTCATCCAGGTCAAGGGGGTCTACGCAACCACAGTGCTCAGTGGCTATATGTACTTGCTTTTGAAGGAAGCCGGCCAGCGGTCGGTCGCGTATGTCAACTGAATAACGGGTTACCGGTTCCCAGGCTTCGTCGGTAAGAATTTTGTCTAACATTGTGGAAATAGTGTTTCTGAATTTCCGCGTAATCTGTTTTGGTTTGAAGTGCCTGAGTACAATGGCTCTGGCGTCAGCGGGCATAACTTGTGCATAGCGAAACGAAATCCCATCAGGCAAGACCACCTCCACGAGCGGTGCTAGGAAAGACATTCCCGAACACCCGACACTTTTGACCACGACCTTTGTACCCGTTTCTGTAACAGCCTTCTTTAATGCCTCATATACCTTCCCACTGCCGCTGGCGACACAGCTTGAATCAAGACATATACGGATTTCACCCAGCTTTTTGTCACTTTTTGCATAGTCCCGGCTGTCGGCCTGTCGTGCCTGAGCTTTCTGCTGTTCAAGGAAGTCCCTGAGCACCATCGGGACAGTGTCTGTGGTTAGGTGGCCGTACGTAATATCATCAATCTGTATGGCAGGGGCAAGCATACAACATCCCAGGCACGCTACTTTTTCAATAGTAAACATCTTCTGCGGGTCCGTATCGTCACCCTCCGGGATGCTGAGGTCTCGCTGAAAGGCGTCATAAACCTGTTCGCCACCCTTAACGTGGCAGGCGGTTCCGATGCAAACCTTTATCGTATGCCGCCCGGCCGGGCGATGTCTAAACTGGCTATAGAAAGTTGAAACGCCGGCAATCGATGCAGGGGTGATATCCGTCAGCTCACAGACCCGCTCAAGAGCTTCTTTGGGCAGATAGCCAAAGTGTCCCTGGACGGCCTGCAGAATCTCGAGCACCTTCTCTTGTCCGGTGCCGATTTTCTCAACGGACTGGGACACAAATGTCAAATCCAACTCATCCATCAATCCCTGCTTCCTATACAATACAGGCTTGCCTCGCCCCGGATATAGATTCGTCCATCCATAAAAGCCGGCGACGCAAAGCACTCTTCACCAAGCTCACATTTGGCCAATTCCTTATATTCGGTGCCGGCCTCAGCGATATGCATAACACCCTTTTCGCTCAGCAGGTACAGTCGATCTCCGACGAGACTTGGGGATGCGAGGAAATTCTGTTCCAGGTCTTGCTCCCAAAGCTTGGCTCCGTCAGTGGTTTTGTAGCAGGTGAGCAGTCCTTCTGTTGTAAGCAGAAATATGGATTCGCCGTTGCTGACCGGACAGGAGATATCGGGAGTGCTTTCCTCAATTTTCCAGGCAATGTGGGTTTGAGTAACGTCTCCGCTGCCGTCCGGTCTTATGGCAACCAGCGTACTATAGGGTTCTATAACAAATATTTTCTCGCCCGCGTAAATTGGTGATGGTGCAATTTCTCCACCCAAACATTTGGCTCGCCAAATTTCTGCGCCGTTAGTTGGATTGTATGCTATGACCCAGGGATCGCCGCAGGTAATTATCTGCGGTTGAGATGCAACTTCGACTACTATTGGTGATGACCATGAATTTGGGACCGGTCGTTTCGTCTCCCAGACGGTACGGCCTGTGAACGTATCTAAAGCTATTAACTTCGACTTTCCGTCTTCGGCGCCGCCCTGGTCATATTGAATCAATAACAGATTTCGATACATGGCAAGTGAAGACGCATAGCCATAAGCACTGTCAGGTACGCCTAAATTTCTTACCCAGAGCTTCTTACCGTCGAAGTCAAAACAGCCGACATCGCCGGTTGCAAAAATGGCACAAACCCGGCGACCATCTGTTACGGCGGTGGATGCGGCATAACCGGTATCCTCCATCACATCAATCGGCTCGGTAGTGCCTTGCGGCACGCTCGTCACGTCACCTTGCCATAAAAGCTTGCCCGAAAGTGCATCAAAGCAGTACACTTCGCGCATGTTGGGGTCGGCCCCGGTGACAAAGACGCGGTCCTCCCAGACTATCGGTGAATTGTGGCCCGGCAGTGGGACCTTGCTTTTCCATATAATGCCTTGGCCTGTTGTGCCATTCCAACTCGCAGGGACATTTGTATAGGCACTTACTCCGAGTCCGCCGGGCCCACGAAAGCTTGGCCAATTTTTACTAATCTCGTCCGGCGACGGGTAAGAAGCAACCTGCATATCCACTGCGCTGAAATCGAGCCAGGCTCTGTTAATAAGAAAGAGTGCTGTTGAGCCGAGTACGACTGTAGCCACGGTTAAGGCCCATCGGGCCCATATTGCTCTGCGGACCTGCTCGTTGCGCCTGTCAGGCTGTGGCTGTGGTGCCGGCAGCTTCTTTTTGTAAGCGGATGCGGATTTGAAGCCGATCAGTAATACTACTACGCTGCCAAGAAGCAGGAAGCTGCCTCTGCTGGAAAAATCCCACCTCCGCATCCTGACCTGCCTTATTTGCAAATCTAATTGGCGAATCTTGTCCTGTCTAATCTGTAGATACAGTTGGTGCATCCGGGTCAGAAGGCTCTGGTCATTGGGATTGTCACGAATTTCTATTTTGAGGGCCTCTAATTCTTTTGCCTGATTGGGATCAGCCACGCTCTGCAAATCCAGCTCCTGAATCCGCGATATAAGCTGCTGGTCATTGGGCTGTTGGCGGAGTTGTATTTTGAGCGCCTCCAACTTTTCTTCACGCTTGGGCTCGGCTACTGTTCTCTGGAAATAATTGAAAAGCATAAGTTCGAGGGCGATAATCGAAAATATGCCGCCAATAACAGTGATGGTAACCGCAGTATGATACCATTGGCTTCTCAACTTAGTGTTCCTGGAGGACGTCCTGTGGTTGTCGTCAATCTGAGTTTTCATTATCTTTCACTAATCGTCTCTTTCGCGAGCTTACGCTTAACGTGTTCTTTGGGACAATAATCAAAACATCGACCACACGCCAGGCAGCCTGCCCTATCGGCCTCATAATCCGTCCTTTGGCGCCGGCGCGAGACGGCAATGAGCTTGAGGGCGAACACCAGTCCCACAAATCCGCCGGCCAGCCAGCCACCCCACCCAAAATTTGCCTGGATATCTAAAGCCTCAGCGTAAAGATCTTTGACTTCCTTTCCAGTTGCTCTAAACGCTGAGCTGGCGTCTGTGGTATCTTCTGCCTGGCCGGTTTCTTCAAGATATATGCGGTCGGCAAGCCTGACTGTTGCATGCACCCTGGATGTCACCGGCCGAAAGGCGAACCCAATCCATCCACACGAGAACACCAATACAGGTAAAAGAAGAATTAGAAAACCGAGCCGTTTCTTGCTTCTGTTATAATCGTGCGCCGGCCAGTCTGCAGCAGGTTCTTTGATAGCACCAAAAGGGCACGAATCTTCACATAATCTGCACTTGATACAGTCGTCAGGAGTAATGGCAACACGCCATTTCGAGATACGCGAAAGCTGCCTCAGGATTACACCATAGGGACACACAAACCGGCAATAGGGACGGCCTACGAACACGCCTACGAGTAGAAAGCATGCTCCGAGTATCAAAATGTTGAAGTTTCCGCTCAAATGGAAAAACGAGACGAACGGGTCATACCGGCATATAACAAAAGCGCTGCCGGTGGCTGCAAACAGGACCGCTGCCACCAGGTACACATAGGCAAACAGGCGCAATCCACTTTCCAGCCATTCCGGCACTGAGACGGGGCGCAGGACTACCAAATCCTGGATGGCCCCAAGGGGACATACGGCCGCGCAGAAGGTCCTTCCGAAAAACAGGGTAAATACAAGCGGCAGCAGGAAAAACAGCATAACTGCAATAGGCACGGCGTAGTCGCGGTCAAAAATGGACAAGGCTATATTTTGAATTGCTCCTATCGGACAAACACACCCCTCTCGCCAGAAGCCAAAATAGAACAATGAAAAGATACACAGGGCCAATATTGCCCGCCGGCTGCGCTTCCTCAAAACTAAATATGAAGACAAGCTAAGCGCCGCCAAAAGCATGACTACATCTATATACTCATAAATATCCTGGCGAGGATTAGGCGTAGTAGGGCTCGGCTGTACATAACCGCTTTCAAAATCGGGCGGAGGGAAACGTTCAAATCCTGATGCAATACCAGATGAAAGCAGAAATACTGCTGTGCCGATTGTGATATAAGCAAGACGTGTCATTAAGCGTGGTCCACCTTCTTAAGCAGATAAGGCTTGTCGGCAGGAACCCGCTTATACGCGCCCGAAGGACAAGCAGCGGCAATTGAGCACTCGTTACAGTTCAAACAGCGGTCGTGACGCACCTGAAGAAATAGCGAGCCGTTTCCAAAAGTATTACAGCCCTTAACACATTTGCCGCAACCCATACAGAGCAGTTCATCGATCGTGTATTCGTAATAGGGATCGTCGTCTTTCAGGTATTTGCGCTGAATGGCACCGGTTGGGCAAAGTTGATTTTCTGCACCCTCGTTGATATCATGAGGCTCCGGTCCGAAGTAACCGAAACAAATTCTACAATATCCACACATAGCGTAGGCGTGCACACACTTTACTGCCGATTCTTCCAATACGCAATACGTGGCACAGTTGCCGCAGGCCACACATATTTCGGGGTCGATTTGCCAGACAGTATTCCGGGCGTTGGTCTTTCTGCTTAGAAAACCAGCGGCGGCGCCAAGACCTGTCAAACCTGCCGCCCAGAGACTGCGTCTTAAGAAATGGCGTCTGTTAATATCGTTTTTATTTTCCGCCATCATCTAATCCTGTTAAGATTTGCTTTGTTGACAAAGCCTGAGGCAGGCCGCACGTCTCTAAAACCTCACAGCCTCTGCAAACTCCGTAGTTAATACATTTACCCTCTCGCACTAATCTGCGTCTTTTGGCAAAAAAGGTTCCGCCAGCCGCTCCCAACAACCCCAAAGTTCCATATCGTAAAGCTGCTTCAAGCAGTTGTCGACGGCTCTGAGTTTGTAGGAAACGCTTGTTCATTATTCTTCCTTAATCCTGGTGAATATTCTCACTACATTCTTAATTGTATCGAGTACGAAAATCCTCCCGTTAGTGTCAACTGCTACATCAAAACTTCCAGTTTGACACTCAGCGGCCGTTTCGCATATACGGGATGTGCCCTCTTGTACGAGTTGTTCAGGTCCGGCGACTGCGCCGACAAATACGCCGGCAGGATCATAAATTTTGATGCGTACCAGGCCCTTCTCACAGGTGACAAAACTGTCATCGTCAAGTATGGCAAAGTTTACAGGATTGCAGCAACCGCAGAAACCTTTGATGTTTACATTTGAAAATGTGCCCCACGAAAACTCGAGGTCGCCAACAAATGTGTAAGCCTCAATTCGATGGTTTCCGGGATTGACCACTCGCAACAGTCCATCATGACCAACTGCAAGGTCGAAATGAGGACTCGGTATCACAAAACCCGGGATATTTTTATCCTTATCTTTGCCGCCGATGCGGTTAATTAACTTTCCGGTTGTATCGAAACGGTGAACAATTCGATTGCCCGCATCAGCGACAAACACATCGTTTTTTGAGACAGCGATGCTGGTCAAGACCGCATCATTGCCCAATCTCTGCCATGTCGCCAGCCGCTTTCCCTGGGCATCATAAACTTCCACATGCTCCTTGAACCCGACATAAATCCTGCCGTCACCGGCTACGGTCAGACACCTTGGCATATCGGCAAGCCTGGTCTCGCCAAGCAAATTGGCACTTTCAGCAAATTTGCGAATGGCTTTATCACCGGCTACATAGATAGACCCATTAGAATCCACGGCAATAGCTCGCGAATTAGTAAAGCCGGTATCAATTGCCGGTGCCGATTCTTTATATAGAATCAGGTTAGGGGCAATTTTGCCCAGGTCCGTCAGATCGTAGCTGAACTCTTCACCAAGGCCGCTGCCTCTTTTACCCGTTGTATCAAGCCGTACAACAGCAACAATGGCAACGACAACAGCAACGGCAATGAGAACGCCAACAAATGCTTTGGTATTAGTTTTCGCTAATCGCCCGTTCATTTTGATAGCTTCTCAATTTATAAGTTCAATCTTTCAAACTACTCATTGTAACAAATGAAAGCCTCGACCGCAATGTGACCCGGCTACTGCCCGGTGACATCAAGACATATCATTCTGTTCATATCACGCACAATCAATCTGCCGGAAGCGATGGCCATAGGTCCCCACGACTCTGGCCCTTCCAGCACTTTCGCAGATGCTCGCTGTACGTAGCCGGTAGGAGTCGCTTCCGCCAGAGTAAGCACTCCGGAGTCATTCAAAATATATATAAGCCCGTCAGCAATCATATAAGGACCAAGTCCACGAGGCCCGAAATGATGGGTACTTGTGCTGGTCCACACAACTCGCCCGTTCAAGTCAAGACAGGCCAGTTGCTTGTCCGGCCGAATTCCATAAATATGGCCCTCGTAGAAAATAGGGGCATGCTGCTCCGAGCCAAACACTTCCGGCTTGAGCCTAAAAGACGGCTTAGCACTTATCGTGCCGTTTTCCCGGGTCAATTGCAGCATCATGCTGCCGGCATTGTATCCGCCCGACAGGAAAATCAATCCGTCACCTACTACTAAAGGGGATGCAACATTTGCAATACGAATCTTCCACTCGTTGATTTCCCACAAAATGCTGCCGTCCTCTGCCGAAATGCCTGCTACCCCTCCGCTGGCGCAATAAACATACATACGCGTGCCCATAAATTCGGTCGGTATTACAGAGGAATGCGTCATCACCCAACCGTGGGGATTGGGACTTCTCCATACAACTTCACCCGTCTCACAATCTACAGCCATCATCAGTGTATCACCACCGACAGCAATTATTGCCTTGCCGCCATCAATGAGTGGACACTGTCCGGCATACCAGTCGGGCACGGTGGCGTTAAAGTCTCTCACCAGATTCAGCATCCAGCGAAACTGTCCTGTTACAAAATCGAGGCACGTAACATGGCATTTGGGGCCCAATGTCACGACATATTTTTCTGTCACTGCCGGCACTGTTCGGCTCATCCCGTGATTGCGTTTGATCCTAACAGGATAAGAATATCGCCAGATATCTTTGCCATCTTCAAGTGACAGGCATCGAATAACATCGGCCTGTTTTTGGCGGTCATAATCCAAAACGTAGACCCTGCCGGCCAGAATTGCCGCACCGGCGTAGCCTTCTCCGACATCGATAGACCAGAGGACCGCTGGTCCTTCCGGACTCCAGGTTCGTGCAAGGCCAACGTCGTCGGTGCTTACCGCGTCGAAGTTCGCCCCTCTGAATCGCGGCCAGGCACCGGGTAAATCGGCTGGTACGCCGGCGAACTGGAGCAATTGGCCGCGAAGCTCCTCTGAACCATTCTCATCCGAAGGTATCTGCGGGAGGTTGCCGGGGATGGGCAGGCGATGTGTAAGCTGGGCTGCTACATCGCGCTTAAGCCATAAGTATAGTGATACCACTCCCACTATGACTAATGCGACCGGAATAATCCTCGCAATGACGGAATCTCTCATATACTCCTCGTCAGCATTTCACAGAACCTACTCATTCCTTAACGCCTCCAGTAACCTGCCACTAAGGGCAAATGCCGTTGCCATCCATATCCATACCACACCACTTATTCCTATGGCAAGAATTATCATTGCCAGCGAGAGATAGGGTACTTGTGCTGCCGGCGAACTCAGGGCAGGGCCAACGGCCACGAGCGCAGCGATAACGCCACAGGCCAAACCACACAGGCAAAGGGCCCCGTGTTCATAAAACACCATCCGCTTAAGCGCGACTTTGTCAAATCCCACGGCCCGCAGCATTGCAAGCTCGCCCCGCCGGTCAAGCACGTTGCGCAGAACAACCAGGCCAAGGCCGAGGCTTCCGAGAATAAGGCCCAGGCCTCCAAGCAACTGGAATATCGATAGATATGTATTCTCGACAGCGTTAAACTGCGCTAATCGGGCCGGTGCCGGTGTCAGCGCCAGGCCGAAGTCTGTTAATCCCGCAGAAAGTATTCCTATCACCTTATCGGCTTTTTCTGCGGAAGCATCGACGAGGAACATCCTGTAGCCATCCTCTGACGGGAAACACCTGACAAACTCATCTTCAGCAATGAGTAAACTTCCCTGCAGGATTGAGTTCTTCAGCATTCCAACGATGCGCAACTGAAACGTTCGACCCTTTTCATCGGTATACTCGATGGTCTCCCCGACGGACTTACCAAGTGCCCAAACAATGGTGGCGTAATCACCAATGGCCGGCACAACATCCTCGCCGTGGTCAACATTAAGCAGGTCCCAGGCATCCTGGTTTGTTGGGCCCTGGATTGTGTCGGTGAAAGTAAAGGAGCCTCGCAGCTTCAACTGCTCAGGCTGTACTCCCAACAGTGAAGGTGTCTGAGCACGATTCAAATTCAAACAGCTCGCATCATCACCCTCATGGACACGCAACTGAACGACCTTGAAGTCCTCAAGCCGGCTGTCTCCCAGTCCCATCGACTGACGTCCTGTCCTGGTGTTCAAATCATGCAAAACAGCAATAGCGGACTCGCCGAATATCGCGAAGCCTCCCGTGCCAGAATCGCGCCTGTGGGCATCGGCCAAAGGGTTCTGTCTGTTGGCCCCTACCGCGACGACCAGAAAAATTCCACACGCAAGCAATCCTACGACCGCCAGGCTTCGACCGCATCGCCTCGTTGCATTTCGCAGTCCCAAACCAGCCAGTGACGTCATAGGTTTCCTCCAACTGCCTGTCAGCATTCTCAGTAAAAACTGAGTCAGCCCAAGTCCGGCGATTAAGAGCAAGGCTCCGGCTGCAAAAAACGCGCCGGCGGCAGCGGTCCCTTCGGCAGCAGCCATAAGGATAAGCAGTACCACTGCCGCAACCGCTGCAATCACCGCTACCCATAAGCCGAACCAGCGCTTGGAGACCTTTGCCGTTGTAAAAAATTGCCACTTCAGGTCGCCAACAAGAAGCTCCCGGGCCGGCCGGGACACCTGCTTACGTAAAGTCAGCCATATTGCGATAAGGCAGATGACTACTCCTGCTGACGCCCCCACAAATAATGTAGATGTTTTTGCGCGAAAATATATTGTTGAACCGCTGACCGCTGCTCGCCAGACGGTGGCAAGTCCATAAATCATTGCCCTGGTATAAAGCAGGCCCGCTGCGGTTCCTGAAATTGCGCCAAGCAGCGCCAATAGAGAGCCTTCAATGAGCAGCAGCCGTCTTACTAACTTCGGGCCAAATCCTACGGCCAACAACATTCCGACCTGCTCGCTGCGGTTCTCAACGCCGAATACAAAAAGAAGGCCCATCAACACCAGGGCCGCCGCAATAAGAAACGTGCTAAGGCCCAGGAAAAGCTGGCCGAAGTCAGTCGCTTCATCTCCCGCTTTTATACCGCGCGCCCGAACGGGTTGAAAGTAAAGTCCCACTGAAGCAGGTTCGACTACGCCTAATATTTTGCCGGCTATATTTTCCTTAGACTCGCCGCGCAACGAGTAGCGTACCGCAGTTAAGTTTCCGTACCTGTTCGCCCACATGGCTTGACCGGCCTTGAGCGTAACGAATGCCTTTGGTGTGCCGCGGAACTTGTCCCAATAATCCTCGTCGACTTTACGTATCTTGTCGAGGTCAATCGGAATACCCGTGTCCCAATCTCTGCAATTATCTGCGTCCGCCAAACCCGGGAAATCCGGCATCAATTCAGGATCAACCGCCAGACCTTCCATAGACAAAATTTGGCGAATATGAAAACGCCGTGTTTGCTCAATCAGCTTTCGCATCGGGCTAATAACGAAATAGGTAAGTTCAACTGAATCTCCCTTTTTCGCCCCAAGGTCTTCGGCCAGCCATTGGTTGATGAGAATTTCGTCGTCTTGCATATCCAGTGGAATGATGCCATTGGGACTTTGCGAGTGTCCCATAGCAGTCACCATTGAATAGGGTGTTGTCCTGTCGCCCGAGCGCAATTCGTTCACAAAATAGGTCAAAATTCCCACGGCATTATCTGCTGCATTGATTGCCGCCTTAGCTAAAGACTCGTCAATAAATATCCGCCTGCTGCGTAACTCAAGCACTTCCTGCTGCTCCAGCCGGCGGAGTTCAAGGCCGGCGTCGGCAAGCTGCCAACATTTCCTGATAGCTTCATTTGCTCTTTCAACTGTTATACTTTCCTTTGTGTCCCCGGCGACTAACAAGATGTTGGCTTGTGCGGTGCGGTCGA
>Ga0307379_10005988_pt1 | contig 16809 bp, 11 predicted proteins | sample UN2MG_FD_202237 | JGI IMG/M metagenome (GOLD analysis project Ga0307379, IMG submission 202237) | Soil microbial communities from Risofladan, Vaasa, Finland - UN-2 | ecosystem: Environmental > Terrestrial > Soil > Coastal area > Acid sulfate soil | place: Finland: Risofladan, Vaasa | collected... | reverse complement strand
CGATGGGCACGATCGGCATGGGTCTGCTCATCGGCGGTGCTGCCGGCAACCTCATCGATCGGCTGTTCCGGGGCGATGACGGCTTCCTACAGGGCGGCGTGGTCGATTTCATCGACTTGCAGTGGTTCCCGATCTTCAACATCGCCGACATCGCCATCAACGTCGGTGCGGCATTGCTGATCCTCAACAGCATCCTCATCGCGCGAGCCCACCGGCACGACGACTCGAGCGAGCCGGTCGGCGACGACACAGGAAGCCCGACATGATCACCGAGGCGGTGCCATCGGCACTGGCAGGTGAACGCCTCGACAGGATCGTTGCGATCATCGGTGACCTCAGCCGGGCCGAAGCCGCTGCGATGATCGCCGCCGGCGGTGTGCGCGTGGACGGCGAGCCTGCTGCGTCCGGCAAGGTGCGGTTGCAGGAGGGCCAGCTCATCGAGGTCGATCCGCAGGCGATTCCCGAGCCGCCACTTCCGTCTGCGGACGCCAGCATCGAATTCGGGGTCGTCTACGAAGACGATGCTGTCATCGTGGTCGACAAGCCCGCGGGACTGGTGGTGCACCCAGGTGCCGGGAACCTGGACGGCACGTTGGTCAGTGGGTTGTTGGCCCGCTACCCGGAACTGGTGGGCGTCGGAGGCGATCCGATCCGCCCCGGCATCGTGCACCGCCTCGACGCGGGAAGCTCCGGCCTGCTGGTCGTGGCCCGCACCGATGCCGTCGCTGAGGCGCTGATCGAGCAGTTCGCCGATCACAGCGCAACCCGACGGTACGACTCGGTGGTGTGGGGTGTGCCCGACGCACCGCACGGCATCATCGACGCGCCGATCGGACGTGACCGCGGCGATCCCTTGAAGATGGCGGTCGTGGCCGGCGGTCGTCCGGCGCGCACCGACTACCGGGTCGTGGGGACCTACAGCAGCCCGGCCCTGGTGTCGCGTCTCGAGTGCCGTCTGGAGACGGGCCGCACGCATCAGATTCGCGTCCACCTGGCGTCGATCAACCATCCACTCGTCGGCGATCCGACATACAGCCAGCGCCGTCCCATGCTCGGGCTGACCCGTCCGTTCCTCCACGCCGCCGAGCTGGCGTTCGATCACCCCGTCACGGGCGAGCGCGTCACGTTCACCAGCCCGCTGGCCCCCGACCTCCAAGCCTGGCTCGACGCCGCCGAGGTCTGAACGACCCCGAACGACACCCGGCGATGAGCGAACCGCCCGGATACCGGCGTGTGGCTCATCGCTGGTGGGGGTGGGGTTCAGACGTGATCGCGCCCGGCGAGGGAAGCGCCAGCGACGAGCCGGACGAGGCCGACCCGGATTGTCGCGCTCCGACGTGTCGTGAGGCCGAGCAATCAGCAGGGAAGCGCCAGCGACGAGCCGGACGAGGCCGACCTCGATCGAGCCGCTCCGGCGTGCGGTGAGGCCGAGAAGAGATTACGGCCAGGGCGCGTCGCCGCGGGCCATGGCGGCGATGCCCGCGAGGGTGAAGCCCTCCAGGTAGGTGCGCATGTGGTCGCCGGCCTGATTCCAGATGCCGAGCAGGACGCATTGGCCTTCGTGGTCGCAGGCGCCGTCCTGGTGCGGTTGGCCGAAGTCGCCGAGGGTGATGGGGCCGTCGACGGCCGAGACGATCTCGGACAGTCTGATGTCGGCGGGTTCACGGGCGAGGATGTACCCGCCGCCAACGCCCCGCTTCGACTTGACGAGGCCGGCGCCCTTGAGAGCGAGCAGGATCTGTTCCAGGTAGGGCTGGGGGAGCGCGGTGCGGTCGGCGATGTCACGCACGGAGGTGGGTCCCTGCTCGTCGGCGTGCAGTGCCAACGACAGCAGGGCACGGCAGGCGTAGTCACCGCGGGTCGAGATGCGCACACGATGACGTTACTCAGTCCGCCCGCGCAGCTCGGTTTCTGGGCGTTGTGGTTGTCGCAAAGTCGTCGAACGTGGTGGACTGCCCTGGTGACCACGAGCGTCGCGGCGGACGGCCCGATCATTCCGGACTACGGCGGGGCGAACGTTCGCGGCATCATCCCGTCGCTGCTCGGTCCGGCATCGTGGTCGCATGGCCTCCCGGCGTGGATGCCCGACCCGGTTGCGTCAGCCCGAGCGGTCGTCGTGTTGGTGCTCGACGGCCTCGGGTGGGACCAACTGCAGGAGCACCGGGACCTGATGCCGACGGTGGCGTCGATGGCCGGTGGCCCGATCCACACGGTCGCGCCGACGACGACCGCGACGGCGCTGACGTCGATCACGACGGGATTGACGCCCGCCGAGCACGGTCTGATCGGGTACCGGATCGTCGTCGGTGGTGAGGTGATGAACGTGCTGCGGTGGGCCGTCGGCGACCAGGCGGTGCGGCGCTCGCACCCGCCTCGTGAGGTCCAGCCGTTCGAGCCGTTCCTCGGGCAGACCGTGCCCGTCGTCAGCGTCGCCGAGTTGCAGACGTCGGCGTTCTCCGAGGCGCACCTGCGCGGGGGCGATCCCGTCGGCTGGCGAGCGGCGTCGTCGATCGCGGTACAGGCGCGCGCCGAGGTCGAGGCCGGAGAGCGGTTCGTGTACTGCTACTACGGGGGCATCGACAAGATCGCCCACGAACGCGGCTTCGGCCCGTTCTACGACGCAGAGCTGCGGGCGGCGGACCGACTCGTCGGTGACCTGTTGGAGACGTTGCCGTCGGGCACGGCGGTGCTCGTGACCGCAGATCACGGACAGGTGCACGTCGGCGACCGGCTGGTGGTGCCATCGTCGGAGCTGCTCGCGTCGGTCACCCTCCAATCGGGTGAGGGAAGATTCCGTTGGCTGCACACCGCGAAGGGGTCTGTCGACGACGTGGCGGCTGCGGCACGCGACGAGGTCGGTCATCTCGCCTGGGTGGTCACCAAGGAGCAGACCCTCGACGAGCGGTGGTTCGGCCCGGCGATGGCACCTGCCGTCCGGTCGCGCCTCGGCGATGTGGCACTGGTGGCGCATGAACCGGTGAGCTTCCACGATCCTGACGACTCCGGCCCGTTCGAGTTGATCTGCCGGCACGGTTCGTTGACGTCGGCCGAAGTGAATGTCCCCCTCGTCGGGTCGCTGGCCTGAGCGCTCGGTAGAAAGGAAGCATGTCCGACACGCACGAGTCGTTGCATCCCGACGAGATCACCGAGGGAGCGGTGCCGGTGAGCCCCGACGGCGCCGACGGCGGCGATGGTGACGAGCAGCCGGACGAGGAGTCGATCACGTCGCCGGCCAAGGTGATGCGGATCGGCTCGATGGTCAAGCAACTGCTCGAAGAGGTGCGCGCCGCACCGCTTGACGAAGCCTCGCGAGAGCGTCTCGCCGAGATCTACGACCGTTCGGTCGCGGAACTGTCCGGGGCGTTGTCTCCGGATCTTCGCGAGGAACTGGCCTCGCTCGCGCTGCCGTTCGACGAGGGGGAGATCCCGAGCGAGTCCGAGCTGCGAATCGCGAAGGCGCAGCTCGTCGGCTGGCTCGAGGGTCTGTTCCATGGCATCCAGGCCACGCTGATGGCCCAGCAGTTCGCCGCGCAACGTCAACTCCAGGAGATGCGCCAGCTCCCCGGCGGCCCCCAGATGCCCCAGCAACACCCCCAGGAATCAGGCCCAGATCGCCCCGGGACCTACCTGTAGCCGTTCCGACAGGACCCGTGAGCGGGACCCGCACCGATCGCGCTAACGTCGCCGAAACAACATCCGAGTAATTCGAGAACGAGATCCGTGTCCGATTCCTTCACCCACCTCCACGTCCACACCGAGTTCTCGATGCTCGATGGGGCGGCGCGGCTGGACGAGATGGTGGCCAAGGCGGTCGCCGACGGGATGCCCGCGATCGGGATGACCGATCACGGCAACATGTACGGAACGTTGGATTTCTACAAGGAGTGCAACAAGCAGGGCATCAAGCCGATCATCGGCACCGAGGCCTACATGGCCCACGACCACCGCAGCGAGCGTCCCACGCGGCGCGGCCGGGTCGACGATTCCGGTGGCGACACCGAGGGTGGCAAGAAGCTCTACTACCACCTGACGTTGCTGGCCGAGAACCAGGTCGGCTACAAGAACCTGATCCAGCTGTCGAGCCTGGCGTTCATGGAGGGCTACTACTACAAGCCCCGGATGGACTGGGAGCTGCTCGACAAGTACTCCGACGGACTGATCGCCACCACCGGCTGCCTCGGCGGGCACGTGCTGCAGTCGCTGTTGAACGGCGACGAGAAGGGCGCCGTCGAGAAGGCCGCTCGATTGCAGGACATCTTCGGACGCGACAACCTCTTCGTCGAGCTGCAGGACCACGGCCTGCAGGCACAGCGCGAAACCAACCCGAAGCTGATCGAGATCGCGAAGAAGATCGGCGCGCCGTTGCTGGCCACCAACGACAGCCACTACACGCACCAGGAGGACCACGAGGCCCACGACGCGCTGCTCTGTGTGCAGACCGGTGCGCTGCTGTCGGACGCGAAGCGCTTCAAGTTCGAAGGCAGTGAGCACTACCTGAAGACTGCGGCAGAGATGCGCTACCTCTTCCGGGAGGTGCCCTCGGCGTGCGACAACACGCTGTGGATCGCGGAGCGTGCGGACCTGCAGATCGAGTTCGGCAAGCCGCTGCTGCCCAACTTCCCGGTCCCGGAGGGATTCGACGACGCGTCGTACCTCGAGCGCCTCACGTGGGAAGGGGCCAAGAAGCGCTGGGGCGATCAGCTCCCCAACGATGCGGTCGAGCGGCTCAGCTACGAACTCAAGGTCATCAACGACATGGGGTTCGCGTCGTACTTCCTGATCACGTGGGACCTGATCAAGCACGCCCGCGATGCCGGCATCCGGGTCGGCCCCGGACGAGGGTCAGCCGCAGGTTGCGCGGTGGCGTACTGCCTGTGGATCACCGACCTCGACCCGATCAAGTACGACCTGCTGTTCGAGCGGTTCCTCAACCCGAGTCGCGTCTCGATGCCCGACATCGACATGGACTTCGACTCGCGCTACCGCGACGAGATGATCCGCTACGCCGCCGAGCGCTACGGCCGCGACCACGTCGCACAGATCATCACGTTCGGCACGATCAAGGCCCGCAACGCCGTTCGCGACGCCGCACGTGTGCTCGGGTATCCCTACGGCGTCGGCGACAAGCTCGCCAAGGCGATGCCGCCGATGGTGATGGGGCGCGACACGCCGCTCAAGTACTGCTTCGAGCAGCACCCGAAGTACGCCGACGGCTACAAGGCTGCTGGGGATCTTCGGGCGATGTACGACACCGATCCGGACCTCAAGCGGGTGATCGACGTCGCCCGCGGTCTCGAAGGGCTGAAGCGTTCCGACGGCATCCACGCCGCTGCCGTGGTGATCACCAAGGATCCGGTCACCGACTACGTCCCGATCCAGCGCAAGCCCGAGTCGGGTCAGGACCCTGCCGATGCGCCGGTCGTCACCCAGTACGAAATGCACGGCGTCGAGGACCTCGGCCTGTTGAAGATGGACTTCCTGGGGCTGCGCAACCTCGACGTGATCACCGACGCCGAGGCGATGATCCGAGCGCAGCGCGATCCGAGCTTCGTGGTCGAGGAGATCTCGCTCGAGGACCAGGCGACCTTCGACCTGCTGTCGAGAGGCGACACGATCGGGGTGTTCCAGTTGGAGTCGCCGCCGATGCGTCAGTTGCTCAAGGCGATGGCGCCGAACAGCTTCGAGGACGTGTCCGCTGTGTTGGCGCTGTACCGGCCCGGGCCGATGAGCGTCAACATGCACTACGACTACGCGGACCGCAAGAACGAGCGCAAACCGGTCGAGTACTTCCACGAGGACGCCGAGGAGGTGCTCGGCGACACCTACGGCCTGATGATCTATCAGGAGAGCGTGATGCGCGTCGCGCAGAAGTTCGCGGGCTACTCGCTCGCCGAAGCGGACAACCTTCGTAAGGCCTGCCTGCCCGCCGGGTCACGGATCCTCACCAAGTCGCGCGGATACGTGCCGATCGAAAAGCTGATGTCGATGAGCGATCGGCGTGTTCAGACCATCGACACCGACTCGTCGAACTCGCGGTATGAGGCGGTGGAGGACGTCTGGTCGGTCGGCGTCAAGCCCGTGTACCGGATCACGACGCGGACGGGTCACACGATCGAAGCGACTGGCGAACATCCATTTCTGATCGACGACCGGTGGGTCGAGCTGCGCAACATCCTGCCCGGTGACCTGATCGGCGTCGCCGGTCGGACGATCACCAACGGCGGTGCCAAGTTGGCATGGCACGAGGTCGAGCTCGCTTCGCTGCTGATCTCGGAGGGCTACACGCCGGATCCCGACTCCCGCCTCGGCAACGCCGGCCACTTCTGCAACACCGACTGGGAGCTGCTCGACACGTTTCGGCAGGCGTACGCCGACCATTTCGGATGTGAGCATCACCGCACCGAAACGATCGGGTCGGTCACGAGGCTCCGTCTGTCTCGCAACGAACTCCGTTCGTTGGGTCCGTTGATCGGTGGCTTCGGCACCGCCGGCGACAAGGTCATCTCCGATCGCATCGTCAATGCGCCTCGCGACAAGGTCGAGCGGTTCCTCGGTCTGTACTTCTGCGCGGACGGGTGGGCGGACGAGGCCGGATGCCACTTCGGTTCGAAGAGCCTGCAGGTGTGCCAGACGCTCAAGCGAATGCTCCTCCGGTTCGGCATCGTGTCGAACCTGCACCATCGAGACGTCCCGGGCCACGGTAGGCACTGGACGTTGTCGGTCGCCGACAAGGGCCACGCCAAGGAGTTTGCCCGGGTGGTCGAACCGCATCTGACCACCGTCAAGTACGCCAAGGTTCGACGATGGCTCCACGAGTGGGCCAACACCAAGGGATCGAGCGCAACGAGCATCGGGATCCCGACGGCGTTCGTGCGTTCCGAACTGGAGCGCCGCAGTGCGGTCACCGGCCGATCGAAGCGGTCGCTCGGGATCGACAGCGGCGGGCTGTTCACGACTCGTCTGGTGCACCGCAACACGCTCGACGGGTTGCTGTACTCCGAGCGGCTCGAGGATCTTCGTACCGGCGACCTGCTGTGGGACACGGTGGTGTCGATCGAGTACGTCCGCGACGCGGAGTGCTTCGACTTCCGCATGGCGAACCCTGACCGACCCTACGCGGTCATCGAGGATTTCCTGGTCCACAACTGCGGCAAGAAGATCCGTGAGTTGATGTCCAAGGAGCGCGATGCGTTCGAGTCGGGTGTCGTGCGAACGGGCTACGAGCCGGCGCTCGGCAAGGAACTCTTCGACATCATCGAGAAGTTCGCCGACTACGCGTTCAACAAGAGCCACACCTTCGGCTACGGCCTCATCACCTACCAGACCGCCTACCTGAAGGCGCACTATCCGGTCGAGTACATCGCCTGTCTGCTCACCAGCGTCAAGAACAACCTCGACAAAGCAGCGACGTATCTGAGCGACTGCCGGTCGATGGGCATCAAGGTGCTGCCGCCCGACGTCAACAGGTCGATGTCGAACTTCGGCGCGCTCGCGCCCGACGAAGTCCCGCCCGGGATCACCCTGGCGGTCGGGAGCCCCGGAGCGGTCACTTTCGGGCTGTCCGCGGTCCGCAACGTCGGCGAGGCGCTCGTCGAGCTCCTGATCGCCGAACGTGAGGAGAACGGCCAGTTCACCAGCTTCCACGACTTCGTCGAGCGCGTGCCCGAGCCCGTGCTCAACAAGCGCACGATCGAGTCGCTGATCAAGGGTGGCGCGTTCGACAACCTGGGCCACACACGGCGCGGTCTGCTGACGGTGTTCGAACACATCATCGACACCACGGTGAAGCGCCGCCGCGAGCGCGAGAAGGGCGTGATGAGCCTCTTCGGCGACTGGGACGGCGATGGCGACGGCGGCGGCGATGGCGCCGGCGCTGCGTCGGGGGACGGTTTCGATGAACGCACCGAGATTCCCGATCTCGCCTTCGACAAGACCGAGCAGCTCCGCTACGAAAAGGAGATGCTCGGGCTGTACGTGTCCGATCACCCGTTGTTCGGTGTCGAGGCAGCGCTGCGCCGCAAGGTCGAACACTCCGTGCTCGACCTCCAGACCATGGAGGACGGCGCGAACGTCGTGGTGGGCGGGGTGATCACCAACCTGGCCCGCAAGTTCACCAAGAAGGGCGATCAGATGGCGGTCTTCCTGCTGGAGGACCTCGACGCGTCGATCGAGGTGACGATCTTCCCGCGCACCCTGGCCGAGCAGGGTCACAAGTTCGAAGACGACCTGATCGTGGCCGTCAAGGGCCGTCTCGACCGGCGCGACGAGTCACGGTTCGGGCTGATCGGCCAGACCGTCACGGTGCTGTCCGGGCTCAGTGATGGCCCTGCAGCGCCGCTGAGGCTGCGGTTGCCGTCGGCGGCGCTCGACGAGCTGAAGATCCAGCGGCTGAAGCGGATCCTGCGCGAACACCCTGGTGATTCGGTCGTGATGGTCGACATCGGCCAGGGCAAGGTGCTCAAGTTGGCCGACGAGTTCCGAGTCGATCTGGACCGCTCCGTCGGCGAACTTCGCATGGCCTTCGGGCATGAGGCGGTGCTCCTGTAGAATAGGGCGAATGGCACTGGACGTTTCGACCAACGACGCTGCGGCCCTGACCGACACCGACCTCGACGAATTGGCGTCGATGGAAGATGCGTTCAGCGCTGGACAGCTCTCCAAGGCGAAAGAGGATTGGGTCCTGATCACCACCGCCCGATTCGGCGGCGCGCTGCACGGATTCACGTTCTCGACCCTCGAACGCATCGGTGGCACGCCTTGTGTGTTGATCGGATTGATGTCGGTCAAGCGTTCGTCCAAGCGCGACCAGGTGCTGCGGGGTCTGATCGGGGAGGCCTATCACCGAGCACTCATGGCGTTTCCCGACGAGGACGTCGTGGTCGGGTGTCGTTTCGTGAACGCGGACGGTCTCGAAGCCTTCAAGGACCTCCGCGAGGTGACCCCGACACCAGGTTCGCAGGCTGTCGGCGAGGAGCGCGCCTGGGGCCGCCGCCTCGCCAAGCGCTTCGCCGTCGACGCCAAGTACGACGCCAACACCTTCATCGCCGCCACGGGCAGCGCCGACGGCTACCTCGACCACGAGTCCTCGAAGCCGGACAAGTTCGATCCAGCCGTCGTCGAGATGTTCGATGCCGTGCCGGTTTCCAAGGGCGGAGCCATGATCGTCTACGGCTGGACGATGGCCGAGGACCTCCTCAAGCTCGGGAAGCGCTGAACACCGCGCAGTTCGCGATGACATGACCGAGTTCGCCGAGGTCGTCCGCTCACGACGGATGACCCGCGCGTTCGACAGCCGGCCGATCGACGCGGACGTCCTCGATGGTCTCGTCGACCTTTCGTCGCGGGCGCCGAGCGCCGGAAAGACCCAGGGCTGGCACCTCGTCGTCCTCGAAGGCACCGACACCGAGCTCTTCTGGGACTCGACGCTGCCGGCGGTCAAGCGGGACTCGTTTCGCTGGCAGCACCTGCTCACCGCCCCGGTGATCGCCCTGCCCCTGGCCGACTCCAAGGCGTACGTCGATCGCTACGCCGAACCCGACAAGGTCCAGACCGGACTCGGCGCCGGTGCGTCGGCATGGCCAGTGCCGTACTGGACGATCGACACGTCGATGGCGGTGATGACGTTGCTGCTCGCTGCCGAGGATGTCGGCCTCGGCGCACTGTTCTTCGGCGTCTTCCGCGGTGAACGCGAACTGCGACAGCGGCTCGGGATCCCGCCGGGACTCGAACTGCTCGGCGCCGTCGCGCTCGGCTATCGCTCGGCGGCGTCGGGCGATCCGGCGTCAGGACCCGGGCGCAGCGCCGGCCGCGGCCGTCGCCAGGCTCAGCAGATCATTCATCGGGGGCATTGGTAGGCGGCTCGACAGGTTCGGTCACGATCCTGTCGCCGGTGATGGTCACCTTGCGTCCGGTCAGTTTCTCCGCGAATCCCTGCAGCGTGTCCTGGGGCAGTTCGCAGGCGTAGTTGCGGCACACGTAGCCGAAACCCTCTGCGCGTTCGTTCCACAGGGGCGAGTCGTAGGGTTCGCCCCAGGCGAGCACCGTGTCGGGCCGCCAGACGGACTGCGCGAGGCGCACCAGGTCGGGCCGATCACCGACCACGACCACCTCGGTGAGACCGCGGCGTCGCAGGTCGGTGGCGACCAACGCGTTGGAGTACTGGCCGGGCGACTTCTCGACCGCAGCGGCGAGCAGTTGCAGGATCCGGTCGGCCTGGTTGGTGTAGCGCTGCTCGCCGGTGAGGGCAGCCAGCCGGAACAGCGCGATGGCCGCCGTGGAGTTGGCGGAAGGCGTGGCACCGTCGGTGAGGTCCTTCTGGCGGACCACCAGGGCCTCGGCATCCTCCGCGGTGGTGAACAGCCCGCCCTGCTCGGGATCGAAGAACCAGTCGAGCATCGTGTCGGCAGTTCGCGCTGCCTCGGTGATCCAGCGTGCCTCGCCGCTCGCTTCGGCCAGACGGGTGAACGCGTCCACGAGCGCGGCATGATCGGCGGCGAGGGCCATGTGGCGTGCTCGAGGCTGGCCGTCGGCCTGCCAGCTGCGGAACCAGCGGCCGTTGTCGGCGCGCAGCTCGCGAAGCAGGAACTCGGCGTTGGCGACCGCGGCGTCGAGCCAGTCGCGGCGCCCGAACACGGCGGCAGCCTGCGCCAGCGACGACAGGAAGAGCGCATTCCACTCGGTGAGCACCTTGTCGTCGAGGCCGGGGTGGGGGCGCTGCGACCGGGCGGCGCGGAGTGCGCTGACCGCAGCATCGAGTTCGGGTGGGCGGATCAACTTCCCGCGGGAGGCGATGCGGTTGGGGATCGAGCGGCCCTCGAAGTTTCCGTCGTCGGTGATGCCGTACCAGTCGGCCAGCGCCTCGACCACCGAGGGTTCGACGTGGGGGAGCGCGGCGCGGACCTCGTCGGGCGTCCAGGTGCTGAACCAGCCTTCGACCGTGTTGCCGTCGGGGTCGAGCGAGTCGGCGTCTTCGGCCGAGTAGAAGCCGCCGTCGGGGTGTCGGAGCTCGGTGAGCACGTACTCGATCGTCTCCTCGATGACGAGGCGCCAGTCGGGTCGACCGGTCACGATCAGCCCCTTGAGATAGGTGCCGAGCAGCAGCGCCTGGTCGTAGAGCATCTTCTCGAAGTGCGGCACCAACCACTCGCGGTCGGTCGAGTAGCGGGCGAATCCGCCGCCGACGTGGTCGTACATGCCGCCGGAGCACATGGCATCCAGCGTCGTCTCGATGATGCGCTTGGGGCCGTCGCCGGCGGTGGTCATGTAGGCCCGAAGCATCAGCTCGAGGTGCGAGGTCGTGGGGAACTTCGGTGCCTGGCCGAAGCCACCCCACTCGGTGTCGAAGGCCTTGGCCAGGTTCTGGAGTCCGGCGTTGAGAACGTCGAGGCCCGGCGCATCGTCCTTCGGACGCAGCTCGGCGGTGGTCGACAGCGCCTTGGTGAGTGCCGTGACGTTCTGGGTCACGTCCTCGGGCTTGTTGCGGTAGACGTCGTCGATGGCATCCATCAGCTGCATGAACGCCGCCTTCGGGAAGTAGGTGCCTCCGTAGAACGGTTCGCGTGTGGGCGTCATGAACACGGTCATCGGCCAGCCACCCCGCCCGGTCAGGGCTTGCACGGCATCCATGTAGAGGGCGTCGACGTCGGGGCGTTCCTCGCGATCGACCTTGACGTTGACGAACAGCTCGTTCATCTTCGCTGCCACCTCGGCGTCCTCGAAGCACTCGTGGGCCATGACGTGGCACCAGTGACAGGCCGAATACCCCACCGACAGCAGGATCGGGACGTTGCGCTCCTCGGCGGCAGCGAACGCTTCAGTACCCCAGGGGTACCAATCCACCGGATTGTCGCGGTGCTGGCGGAGATACGGCGAGGTTTCGTCGGCGAGCCGGTTCACCCCTCCGACCGTACCCGCCCCCTTCTCGTGAACAACGTGCGCATCTGGAGCGCATCTCGTTCACGAGAACGGACTCGCGACGTCGGATCAGGCGCCGATGGCGTGGTAGCCGCCGTCGACGTGGATGATCTCGCCGGTGGTGGCGGGGAACCAGTCCGACAGGAGCGCGATGACCGCGCGTGCAACCGGTTCGGAGTCGGTGACGTCCCAGCCCAACGGCGCCCGGTCGTCCCAGACGTCCTCGAACTTGGCGAACCCGGGGATCGACTTGGCGGCCATCGTCTTGATCGGGCCGGCGGCGACCAGGTTCGAGCGGATGCCTCGGGGTCCGACCTCCTTGGCGAGGTAGCGCGACACGCTCTGCAGCGCCGACTTGGCGACGCCCATCCAGTTGTAGGCGGGCCACGCCTGCCGGTTGTCGAAGTCGAGGCCGACGAACGAACCGCCCTCGCCCATCAACGGCAGGAACGCATCGGCCAACGCCTTGAGGGAGTAGGCCGAGATGTGCATGGCGATGGCGACGTCGTCCCACTGCGCGCGGAGGAAGTCATCGCCGAGGCAGACCTCCGGAGCGAACCCGATGGCATGGAGCACCCCGTCGACGTGCCCCCACTTCTCGGCCAGCGCCTCGCGGACCGCAACCCCGTGTTCGGGCACGGTCACGTCGAGTTCGAACACGTCGATGTCGTCGCCCAGCTTTCGTGCGGTTCGCTCGGTCAGCTTCAGTGCTCGGCCGGCGCCGGTGAGCACGATGTCGGCCCCCTCGGCCCGCGCCAGCCGGGCCACCCCGAAGGCCAACGAGGCGTCGGTCAGGACGCCGGTGATCACGATCTTCTTGCCGTCGAGCAGACCCATGCACCGGACCGTAGATGATCGGTGCCACCGACCTGCGCCCCTTGGTGATTCCGTAGGCTGGTGTGCCACGCTGTCGCCATGCGCATCGGCATCTTCGGCGGAACCGGACCAGCGGGAAGCGGGCTCGCAGCACGCCTCGCCAGCACTGGATATCCCACGGTCATCGGCTCTCGATCGAAGGAGCGGGCTGCGGAGAAGGTCGACGAACTGCTCGCAGCGTGGCCCGATCTCGTCGGCCTCCTCGACGCCGGTGACAATGCCGAGGCCGCCGATTGTGACCTGGTCGTGATCGCGACGCCGTGGGACTCCGCCGCCCGCACTGCGCAGGAGAACGCCGCCGCCCTCGAGGGCAAGGTCGTCGTGTCGATGGCCAACGCGCTCGTGCGGGTGAACAAGGAGTTCCAGCCGCTCGTGCCGCCCCGCGGCAGCGTCGCGGCACACGTCCAGGCGGCCGTTCCCCACTCGCACGTCGTCGCCGCGTTCCACCACCTTCCTGCGGCAGAACTCGGCAACCTCGACGACCCGATCGACTCCGACGTGCTGATCTGCGGCGACGACCCGGCGGCGGTCCACTTGGTCAGCGAGATCATCGAGAAGTTCCCCGGATGTCGACCCCTCGATGCGGGTGAGCTGTCGAACGCGATGGCGATCGAGGCGTTCACGGCGGTGCTGTTGCAGCTCAACGTGCGCTACAAGACGCGCGTCGCGCCGAAACTGACGGGAATCAAACGCGACCCGCGCGCTGTTGTGCCCGGGTGATGCAGCTCTACGACACCGCGCGGCGCGCCATCGTGGCGTTCGAACCGAACGACCACGTGCTGATGTACACCTGCGGGATCACACCGTACGACGCCACGCACCTCGGGCACGCCGCCACCTTCATCGCCTATGACGTGCTCCAGCGGCGCCTGATCGACAAGGGTCACACCGTGCGCTGCATCCGCAACGTCACCGACGTCGACGATCCGTTGTTCGCCAAGGCCCGCGAGCTCGGGATCCACTACCTCGACCTCGCTGCGGGCGAGGAGGCGCGTTTCGAGCGCGACATGGAGGCGCTCAATGCGCTGCCGGTCGCCGCGGCGCCGCGTGCCTCGTCGGCGATTCCTGACATCCGGGGCTTCATCGGCATGGTGCTCGACCGGGGCTTCGCCTACGAGTCCGGCGGTTCGGTGTACTTCGACGTGTCGAAGTTCGGATCGTTCGGATCGCTGAGCCACTACTCGGACGAGGAGATGCTGGTGCTCGCGAAGGAGCGCGGCGGCAACATCGACGATCCCAACAAGCGCTCGCCGCTCGACTTCGTGTTGTGGCACCCGTCGGCGTCCGACGAGCCGTCGTGGGACACGATGTGGGGACCCGGACGCCCGGGCTGGCACATCGAGTGTTCCGCGCTCGCGCTGCGCGAGCTGGGAACGACCATCGACCTGCACGGAGGGGGAGCGGATCTGATCTTTCCCCATCACGAGTGCGAGCGCGCACAGTCCGAAGCTGCGACGGGCGAGCCGTTCGTGAAGCACTGGATGCACACGGCCTTGATCCACAAGGACGGCGAGAAGATGTCGAAGAGCCTCGGCAACCTCGTGTTCGTCGATCAGCTCCGCGAAACCTGGGACCCGCGAGCGATCCGCTTGGCGATCATCGAGCACCATTACCGCGCCGAGTGGGAGTGGGACGACGAGCTGATGCCGCGCAACGCGGCCCGACTCGACGCCTGGAACGAGCGCGCCGGCTCGAACCCCGACCTCCTCGACGAGGTGCGCGGACGGCTCGACGACGATCTCGACACTCCGGGCGCTCTCGCAGCGATCGATGCAGCAGCGGCGATGGGCGCCGGGGTCGGCCAAGCTGCCGCCCTGCTCGGCGTCGATCTCGACTGACCGCCGCGCACCTCTCCGCGGTCATTTCTCGATCCCGAGATTCGGAGCGAACCCTGCGCGGGGCGCAACATCGGCTCCGAATTTGGGTTGCCGGCGTCGTGCCCTCGAAAATTCGGAGCGAGCGATGCGGTGGGCGCAACGTGGGCTCCGAATTTTCGGTGGGGTGGTGGTGGGGTGTGGGGTGGGGGTGGTGGGTGATCGGCTGTTGACACGAAGTTCACGGTTTGGGCTTCATTTGCGCGATCGTGCGGTCTACTCTGCAGGCATGACGTCACGGCCGGGAGCAGGAGCGATGCAGCAACGCGTGCGCCGCATCGGCCGTCCGGTGGCCGCTCGCCTGTGGAACATCGAATTGAGCGGCTACGAACGCCTCCCGGTGTCGGGTCCGGCGATCCTGTGCCCGAACCACATCAGCTTCCTCGACTCGGCGTTCCTGATGTTGACCGTGCCGCGCAACATCTCCTTCGTGGGCAAGGCCGAGTACATGGACTCGTGGAAGACCAAGTACCTGTTCCCGGCGATGGGCATGATCCCGATCGATCGGTCGGGCGGCGACAAGAGCACCGCTGCGCTCGACGCAGCCGAAGCGGTGCTCCGGCGCGGCGAGCTGTTCGGCATCTTCCCCGAGGGCACGCGCAGCCGCAACGGCGATCTCCACAAGGGCCGCACGGGAGCGGCCCGCTTGGCGATGAAGCTCGACTGCCCGATCTTCCCGGTCGGCGTGATCGGGACCGACGAGATCCAGCCGCCGGACGCGAAGGTCCCCAAGCTGTTCAGCAGCTGCCAGATCAAGATCGGCCGCCCGATCAGGCCCGAGCGCTACCGGGGGCGCGGCGCCGAGCACATCGCGTGGCGCTCGATGATCGACGAGGTGATGTTCGAGATCCGCGAACTCACCGGACAGACCTACGTCAACACGTACGCCGGTTCGACCGCGGAGACCGAACCGACCGTCGCTGCCAGGGTCGCGTCGGTGTCCGAGCCGAACCCGATCCCCGTCGTCAACAAGAACTCGGCGATCGAACGCGAGCTCACCCTCGTCGCCGGGAACTGAAGCCGTCCGGCAACTCACCCGTCGGACGGTCGCGGCTGCTCCTATCCTGAGGGCCGCATGTCGAACATCACGGTCTCACTCCCCGACGGCTCCGTTCGCGAACTGGCCGACGACGCCACCGCACTGGACCTGGCCGCCGCCATCGGCTCCGGCCTCAAGAAGGCCGCGGTCGCTGCCGTCGTCGACGGACAGGAGACCGACCTCACCGCGCCGCTGCGCGACGGCGCCACCGTGGCGATCATCACGGCGGCCACGCCCGAGGGTCGCCATGTGCTGCGCCATTCGACGGCCCACGTGATGGCGCAAGCCGTGACCCGCTTGTTCCCGGGCGCCAAGTTCTCGATCGGCCCTGCCATCGAGAACGGCTTCTACTACGACTTCGAGCTGCCCGGCGGGGCGACGTTCAGCGACGACGATCTCGAACGCATCGAGGCCGAGATGCGCGAGATCGTCAAGGCGAACCAACCGTTCGTGCGCTCCGAGATGTCGATGGCCGAAGCCAAGGAGCTCTTCGCCGACCAGCCCTACAAGGTCGAGATCATCGAGCGCGTCGAGTCCGCGGAGTCGGACAACGAGGACGCCGCGGAGGTCGGCGAGGGCGGGGTCATCAGCGCCTATCGCAACACCGACAGCTTCGTCGACATGTGTGTCGGCCCCCACGTGCCCTCCACGGGCAAACTCGGCTTCTTCAAGCTGCAGCGCGTCTCCGGCGCCTATTGGCGAGGCAACGAGAAGGGCCCGATGCTGCAGCGCATCTACGGCACCGCCTGGGAGTCGAAGCAGGCACTCGCCGACCATCTCCACCAGCTCGAGGAGGCAGCCAAGCGTGACCATCGAAAGCTGGCCACCGAACTCGACCTGCTGAGCTTCCCGCACGAACTCGGCGGCGGCCTGGCGGTCTGGCATCCGAAGGGCGCCATCGTGCGCAAGCTGATGGAGGACTACAGCCGGACGCGCCACGAGCACGGCGGCTACGAGTTCGTGTACACGCCACACCTGGCCAACGGCAAGCTCTTCGAGACCTCCGGTCATCTCCAGTGGTACGCCGACGGCATGTACCCGCCGATGGAGATGGACAACGGCACGTACTACATGAAGCCGATGAACTGCCCGATGCACTGCTTGATC
>Ga0307379_10005986_pt1 | contig 16810 bp, 11 predicted proteins | sample UN2MG_FD_202237 | JGI IMG/M metagenome (GOLD analysis project Ga0307379, IMG submission 202237) | Soil microbial communities from Risofladan, Vaasa, Finland - UN-2 | ecosystem: Environmental > Terrestrial > Soil > Coastal area > Acid sulfate soil | place: Finland: Risofladan, Vaasa | collected... | reverse complement strand
GAATACTAATGCAAATGCGGGCAATGCTATGGCGAGAAAACCGACAACGAAAGCGGCCAGGCTGGTGATCCACGCCGATGGCGGCTCGCGGGGCAACCCCGGCCCGTCGGCTATCGGCGTGGTGATCGAGGATGCCGGCGGCAACGTCATCGAGCGGTTCGGCCGCCGCATTGCCGACGGCACGAACAACGAGGCCGAGTATAAGGCAGCCATCATCGCCGCCGAGCGCGCCATTGCGCTCGGCGCCGTCGACGCCGAGTTCCTCTTCGACAGCGAGTTGCTTGTCTTTCAGGTCACGCGGCAGTACCGCGTGAAGAGCCGCCGGCTCGCCGGCCTGCACGCGCTCCTGATGGAAAAACTTGCCCGCATACCGAAATGGGCCGTGCGGCACGTGCCGCGGCAGTTGAACGCCGAGGCCGATGCACTTCTCAACCAGGCGCTGGATCAACAGGATTGAAGCGAAGAATTCTCCCCCGCAAGTTTTACCTACAGCCCACGCTCGATGCGGCCGCCGCCCTGCTGGGCAAGGTGCTGGTGCACGAAACGCCCGACGGCACGCTGGCCGGCATCATCGTGGAAACCGAGGGCTACCTCGGAGCGGAAGACGCTGCCTGCCACTCTGCCCGCGGCCGCACGCCCCGCACCGAGGCAATGTTCGGCCCGCCCGGCCACGCCTACGTCTATTTCACCTACGGCATGCATTACTGCTTCAACGTGGTAACCCGGCCGAAGGGCGTGGCGGAGGCCGTGCTGATCCGCGCACTCGAGCCGCTGGAGGGTATTGAAATCATGCAGAGGCGCAGAATGGTGGGAAATCCCCTGGCGCTCACGTCGGGGCCGGCGAAGCTATGCGTGGTGATGGGCATCGACCGCCGGCTCAACGCCGCCGACCTCATACGCCCGCCGCTGTGGATCGAAGACCGCGCCATCGACGCGTGCCGCGTAGTCTGGCGGCCCCGCATCGGCATCAGCCAGGCCAAAGAGCACCTCTGGCGCTGCTACATCGAGGGCAACCGGTTCGTGTCGAAGAAATAAGGCCTGCACCCTTCACTCGCTCAAACTTCCTCGAATTCCGTCCTTCATCACCTCGTCCACCCTGTGTGGCGAGAGGCGGGCTTTTCACGGCTTTTCCTTTGCCTGCAGCCGGGCCACTGTCTCACGCAGCTCAACGATCAGTTCCCGCAAGCGCTGGTTCTCTTTCTGCACGTCATCAAGCTGTTCGTCACGGACCGCCAATTTCCTTAGCAAGGCATTCAGCGTCTCATCCTTGATGCGTTCCATCGCTGCGCTCTCACCGTAACATTCAATTGCTTCAGCCACCGCATCGTCTGCGTACTTGTTCGACGCCTCGGCCGCATCTCCGAGGCCTGTCAACAACCACACCAGGTTACAGGCGGTCGCTTCGGAGATTTTGCGAAGGGCGGAAAAAGCAGGCCGCGTACCGTGCTCCCAACTGTAATAGGTCGTCATTGAAACACCCAGTTCCCTGGCAAAATCCGACACGCCACGAACACCGTGACGATCGGTTCGGAGCTGAGTGAGTCGTTTGGAGAGGCTGTTTTCCATTTTCCCTATGATTCCTTGAAAGCCTATAGCATTCCACCACAACATATACAGGCTGGATGCTATCTCACAAGGGCTTCCGGCACAGGGAAACTTCTTCGACTATTGTGGAATTTTCTCTTGACTTCTTCGATGCAGTGTGTAGAATGTTCTCCATCGATCTGAAAGCTCCGATACAGTAAACATGAAAAAACTCACGACGGCGCGGCTCCCGCCGTTTCCAGAACGCAGAGGCCGCGTCCGACCGTGAACAGGGCGTGGGGCCGGATTCCAGCCCTGCAAACACTCCGGCCCACGCCCGCCCATAGAACAAGACGTAATTGCAGAAGTCCAGATTTAATGCTGGAATTATACACCAGCATTTCAGTGGGCGCAAGAGAAAACCCGCCTTTGCATGCGAGGCTGATTTGCCCTGCGCCACATTCACTACTACTACATCCACAGCCGGGGGCGGCTGTGCTACATCCACTACATTCTACATTGCTGGTGGGCGAGGCGGGACTCGAACCCGCAAGGGCCTTCCGGCCCGAGGGATTTTAAGTCCCTCGTGTATGCCATTCCACCACTCGCCCGGCAACGGGGATATTGTAGGAATTCGGTCGGGTTTTATCAACTGGTTTGTGGGCCGCTCTCGCCCTGCCGGATGATCTCGTCGAGTTCCTTGAGCTTTGCGGCGGCATCGGCGTGGCGGATGTCTTCGGGCGGCACCTTTGCGTAATGCTCGCGGGCGGCTTCGGGCGTGCCGGTGTGGATGTGACAGAGCGCCAGGCCGAAATGCGCGGTGTATTCGTCGGGGTATTCGCGAACGATCTGCTCCAGCTCGTCGATTGCGCGGCCGGCGTCATCGATCTCGAGGTAGTTCCACGCCTTGCGCAGGCGGATCGCCACCTTGGCGTCGGAAGGCTGCCAGAGCCGGCTTGCCTGCGCGGCGAGGATGCGGTGCTGCACGAGCGTAGTCTCTCTTTCCTCCTCGAGGAGCAGCGTGTAATGGCCCTGGGCTTCCCTGGGACGGCTTTTCATCTCCGCGCAGACGCCCAGGTAGTATTCGACGGGCCGGTAGCGCGGGTGCAGCGCAGCGCCTTCGTTGAAGGCGTTCTGGGCAGCGTCGACGTCGCCCTTGGCAAGCAGGCCGACGCCACGCTCGAAATGGTCGAGGGCAACCAGCTTTTCCTTGTCTAGCAGCCTGCCTTTTTCAATCTCGGCGAGGCGCGTGCGTGCGGCGAAGTCGCACCGCGGATCGTCGGCCACGCTCTCGTAGGCTTCCTTCGCGCCCTCCGCGTCGCCCATCAGCTCGCAGCACAAGCCAAGGTGAAACATCGAGATGGCATCGCGCCGGTCTCGCCTTGCGGCCCGCATGAAGATTTCGGCGGCTTCCTCGGCGCGGCCTTCGCTCTCGAGCTGCATGCCGCGTTCCATTTCACGCCGAGAGCGATACAGCCGGAACAGCGTGGCGACCAACAGCCCGATGAAACCGGCGATGATGACGGCGGCCCACGGGAAATCGGACACGGCAGAGTCGGCGGGCGCGGCACTGGCGAGAATCACGGTGTAGTTTGCAGGCATCATTGACTCCTTTTAGCCTTTTGGCCTCTTAGCCTTTTAGACTGTTAGCCTTTTAGACTGTTAGCCTGTCAGGCTGCTCGCTTGGGATGGTTCCTCTGTGCAATGCCCAAAAGGCTAACAGCCCAAGAGGCTTCCCCATCATTTTCCCAGAACCTCGCGCAGGAGTATCCGGGCGGCGTCTTTGCTGGGAATGGGCCAGCCGCCGGCAACGTCCGGATCCTGATGGATCGGCGGCCGGAGGTTTGGCAATCCCACGCACGACGGGCAGCCCTGCCGGCATTCGCAGCCGGTGAGCATGCCGTAGACGACCTCAAACATCTCCCCCACCGCCTCGAATCCCCGCTCGGAAAAGCCCAGCCCGCCCGGGTAGCGGTCGTAAAGGAATATCGCTTGCCGGCCGTCGTTGTGATCGATTTCGATGTTTGCGCCGATGTCGCGCGGGTCGCACATCGAGATCACGGGCAGGGCTACGGCCAGCATGTTTCGCAGCGCCACCAGCCCCTCGATGGGCTTGTAACCGGCGTCGGCCACCGTTTGCATGGCCGTCGCGGGCGGCTTGATCCACACGGCCGTAGTGTCGAGCTGCTGCGCCGGAAGCTCGAGCTTCTTATAGCCGATGTTTTCGCCGGTGAAGAACTTGAATTTGTTGAACATCACCGTGGCCCAGGTAACGGTAACGTCGCCGCAGCAGACGTCGACGTCCTTGAATTGCCTGGCGCTGTGCTGCGCGGTGACGTGCAGGCTCTGGCTGAGCACGGGCTGCGTGTAGTAATCGAGCTCGGCCTTTTCAACGCAGGCTACCTTGCCTTCGAGATCAAGCTCGCGCACCTGATAGCTTTCTCCCTCGTGGAGGTAGACGGCCTCGGGGTACACAAGCTCGGGCGCGCTGATGGAATCGACCTGGCCGATGACGCGGTTGCCCTGGGCGGTTTTCTCCACTATGGTCACCGTATCGTCGGAGATGGTGCGCAGGCTGGCTTTTCGAGAGGGCGTATCCGTGCACGACCAGTACCAGCGGCCGTCGATCTCCTTCAGCTTGCCGGCGTCGGCAAGCAATTGCGCTACGCCGGCGGCCTGCGGGCCAAACAGCTCCGCATCGCCGCGCGTGAGCGGCAGCTCGGCGGCGGCGCACGCGAGGTGTGCGAGGAGGATGTATGGATTTTGCGGGTCGATCGTTGCGTGCTCGGGCGTTTTTCCGAAGAAATAGTCCGGCTGCCGCATGATGTATTGATCGATGGGATCGTCGTAGGCCACGAGCACGGCGAGGCTGTCGAGCTTGCCGCGGCCTGCGCGGCCGGCCTGCTGCCAGGTGGAGGCTATGGTGCCAGGGTAGCCCGCGATCACGCATGCGTCGAGCCCGCCCACGTCGATGCCGAGTTCGAGGGCGTTTGTGCTCACCACGCCGAGGAGCTCGCCGCTGAAGAGCCGGCGCTCGATATCCCGCCGCTCTTCGGGCAGGTAGCCGCCGCGGTACGGCTTGATGCGTTCGGCCAGCTCCTTTCCGAGCTGCTCGCGTGCGTAGCGGTATATAAGCTCGGCCACAACTCGCGCCTTGGTGAAGGTGATTGTCTGCACGCCGGCGCGCATAAGACTGCAGAAGATTTCCTGCGCTTCCACGTTCGTGCTGCGGCGCTCCATCTTCACCTTGTCGATGAACGGCGGATTCCAGAATACGAAGAACTTTCTGCCGGAGGGCGAGCCGTCGTCGTCGATCAGCTCTACCTGCCGTGCCGTGAGCCGCTGGGCCAGCTCTCCGGGGTTGGCGATGGTGGCCGACGAGCATATGAACTGCGGCCGGGCTCCGTAATGCCGGCACACGCGCTGCAGCCTTCTGAGCACGCATGCCACGTTTGACCCGAAGATGCCGCGATAGGTGTGGATTTCGTCGAGCACCACGAATTCCAGCCCCTGGAAGAACCGCGCCCACCGCGTATGGCAGGGCAGCATGCCGGCGTGGAGCATATCGGGATTCGTGAGGATGAGGTTGGCGGCGGAACGCACCTTGCGCTTGTGGTAGGCGGTAGTGTCGCCGTCGTAGGTGCCGGGCCGCACGTTCTGCGCAATCTCGCTGCTGGCTTCGGCCAGGCGAGCCAGGCTGCGCAACTGGTCCTGCGCCAGGGCCTTGGTTGGGAAAATGTAGAGCGCGTTCGCGCCGGGGTCATCGAGCATTCTCTCGATCACCGGCAGATTGTAACAAAGCGTTTTGCCGCTGGCGGTAGACGTTACAACCGCGATATCCTTGCCCGCCCGTGCGGCGGCGGCGGCTGCTGCCTGGTGCGTGTAGAGTTCGGCGATCCCGGCAGCTTCGAGAGCTGCGCGCAGCGGCTCGGGCAGAGGCGGGTGCAGCGGCGCGAACCTCGCCCGGCGGCCGGGCAGTTCTCTGCTGCACGTCACCTGGCCACGGTAGTCAGCATCAGTGCGCAGCTTGTGCAGAAAATTGTCGAGCGATGACGGCATCTTGATTTCTGGAGGAGGAATATGGAAAGCAAAATCCCCGCTTTCATTCTATTATATCGCTCGGCCGGCAGAAATCAAACGATTCAGCGGACTGCCGGTTCGCGCCGCTGCCATTGGTGCGCCATCCGCCAAGGCTGCGAAAAATACGTATTTTGCTTGCGCAAAGGGCCAGGGCTTCTTATAATGACTCAAGAATACGCCCCATCCGGTATCGTGCTCCTGCTGCGCAACTTGTTAAGGAATTATCCCTTGGACCAGATTACGTGGGCCAGGATCAGCGTACAGTATCAGGCAGAACTGCTGGCCAGAGCCAGGCGTGAAGGCGTGCCCGTGCACGACGCCGAGGATATTGTGCAGGAAGTGCTCAAGGCCGCGGTCAACTACGAGGGAAGAGCGGGCGCGGAAATCAGAACCTTCCTGATCGCGATCCTGCAGAATCAGGTGCGCAAGTGGATACGGAAAACCTGCGCCGCCCGCGGGAACGTAACCGTTGATCGCGTGGCCAATACGCTCCCAGATCGAACGAGGGACCCTTCCGAACTCGCCGGCGAGGGCGAAACAAAGCAGATCATCCTCAAGAGCTTTCTGGAGCTGCCCGATTACTGCCGCAGCGTCTGCGAGCTTCGCCACGTATACGGCTATTCCTATGAGAATATTTCCCGCGAGCTGGAGATTCCCATCGAGACCGTGAAATCGCGATTGCACCGGGCCCGGAAAATACTGCAGGAAAGGTTGCGCGACATCCTGTAATCTGCGGGAACATCTTCACATTCCAGAATACTAATTGAGTGCGGGACGTTGCTCTTGGCATACGTTCCCTTCGAGAAATGAGGGCGCCGAGGACACAAAAAGTGGCCGCCATAGATAACACAGCACATATCGAAGAACAGCTTTCCGCCTACATTGACGGCGAACTGAGCCCGCCGGAGCGAGCACAGGTGGAGGCCCATCTGGCCGTCTGCTCGATGTGCCGAGCGGAATACGAAGGGCTGAAGCATGTGACCGAGCTGGCTTCTGATAGCCTGCGCTCGGTGCACTGCATTTCGGACGCCGACAGGGCGGCGTACGTGAACGATCTGCTGGACGAGGCGAAGCACCGGGAAGTTGAGGAACACCTGAAGCGGTGCAAGAGCTGCCGCGCCGACATCGAGCAGTTGAGGCATTGGCTTTCTGAAGCTCCAATGCCCGCACACGAGCATGCGGCCGCGGCAAAACCCCGCAAACATTTGTATCGCTACATCAGCGTTTACACTCCCCTTGCCGCGGCCGCCGCCATTGTCGTCGCAGTCATATCAATGATGCTCCCCAAGGACGACATCCAGCCGCCGTCCATCACCGGGCTCACCGTTCGCACGGCCGCCGTCAGGGCCGATCAGCCCCAGGGCGACATCAGCGTGCCCTTTGGCGAGCGCTGCGTGCTGCGCACCAACGACCAGATACGGTTTTCGCTGCACGCCGGCAGCTACAGGCACGCCGTCGTCTTCTGCGTGCTGCCGTCGGGCGAGGTGGCAAAAGTGGTGCGACACGATTCCCTCAGCGGAAGCATTCAACTGCCGGAGAACGGCCTTTGGCGGCTTGCCTCCACCATCGGCACCGAAGCCATCATCATCGCATTCTCAAGGGAACCCCTCACCGACGAAGACGTCGCGACCGCGAAGAGGGTCCTCTCGCAGGCCGGAGACATGCCGCAGCTACCCTACGGCAGCATCTGGTGGCTCGAACGAGACGGAAACTGGGCGAGCAACGGGCCTGTTGACGAGGCGGTAGTAGACCTTGACGCGAGAGTGACCGCCTTGCGCAAAGCCCTCGCCAACCGCGCCCCGGTGTTCCAGGGCATCGCCTACGATCACCAGTGATGAAGATGGAGGCCTTCCGGCATTGGTCAGGCTTACTTAACCCCGGACTTCACTCGGCGGCAGAGGATCGGCGATGCTCGTCAAAGCATTAATCATTGCCACGTCGGCAATCACAACCCTCCAAGCCGACCAACCCGTCTACTTCTACGGCACCATTTGGCTTACGACCGCCGACGGCTTGCTCTTCGATATCCGCCAGCCCTGCGGCTCTACCGACGGCGGCACCGACGGCGCGTTCAACGGCTTTGGCTATTCGCAGGTGAACGGCCAACCATACTGTGCACCCGGACCGTTCGGGCTGATCATCCACCCCGACTGGGGCAAGACGCTGATCGCGCCACCGATGCCGCTGCACAACGGCCTGAGCATCAGCCGAAAGATTTACGTGCCCTACCGGCCCGGCCGGAACTACGTTCGCTACCTCGACATAATCCGGAATGACACGCCGCATATGCAAACTGCCCACGTGCAGTTCTTCGGTTTTTCAGGCTTGGGCAATGCGGCCACAATGCGGAAACTCACCAATGAATACGTCATGATCGGCGCAGGCCCCGATGGCACCGGTCAGCCGCCGCCGATCGGCGTGCTTCTGCAGAACGGATTGCGGCACGCACCCGATAAAATAACCGACTGCATCTTCTACGACGCCGGCTTGTTTTCGTGCGCGTACCTCTGGGTTCAGATCAAGCCTCATTCGCGGGTGTCGCTGCTGCATTTTGTGGTGCAGGGCAAAAGAACCGGCTCGATCACGCCGCACGTGGCGGGAATTCAGGATGACTACGATGACGTTGAACGGCAGTTGGAGGAACTGCTGGCATCGCCAGACTTCGACTACCTGGACCCTGAAGACCTGCGCACGCTGTGGAATTTCTTCATCGACACCGACGTGAATATGGACGGCCGCGTGAACGTCCTGGACATGATCGTCGTGCGAAATGACCTTACGAAAACGCCCGAGTCCGCCTCCACCCCGCGGTCTGACGTCAACCATGATTTGAGGATAAACATCCTGGACATGATCGCAATCCGCAACGACCTAGGCTGGCCTTATTGAAAACCGGATGTTGCGTCGTAGCCGGGGGATTACATGCTGTATCGAAAAACCGGAATCACGCTTTGCCTGATCGCTCTATCGGCCGCATCCTGCCTGGCCGCCGAACCGCAGGCGCTTCTTAAAGCCGCCGAAGAGGCATTCCAGCACGGGCAGTTTCAGCAAGCAGCCGCCCAGTGGGCGGCCGCCGCCGAAGCCTTCGCAGGCGACGGCGACCTGGCCAACCAGGCCCGCGCCCGCGCCGGGCTCGGCTCCGCTCATATCAGGCTGTCTGAACACGCCAACGCCACACGCGAATTGACCGCCGCACTAGCGCTATACACCAAGATCGACGACCCCGCCGGCCAGGCCGCCTGCATCACAAATCTCGCCGAGGTGCTATTCCAGCAGGGAAGCTTCGACCAGAGCCTCGAAATGCGCAAGAAGGCCCTCGCCCTGCGCAGCCAAACCAGGGACGAGCTGGGCAAGGCTATCGATCTCGTGGGGATTGCGCAGGTTTACAGCAGGAAGGGATTGCGACGCGACGCCTGCGACACCTACACCGAAGCCCTCGCAGTTTTCATCGACGCCGGATCGTCGGAAGGCGAGGCGGCGGCGGTCTCGGGCCTGGGCATCGAATACCACAAGCTCGGCGCCTACGACATGTCTCTCGAATGCCACAAGCACGCGCTCGAAATCCACACCGCATCCGGCAACGAATTCCAGCAGACACGCGACTTCACCAATATCGGCAACGTGCACGAGGCGGCGTCTGACTACGCCGGCGCAATCCAGCATTACGCCAAGGCACTGCAAATCCAGGAGCGCCTCAAGGATCAAACCGGCACCGCCCAATCGCTGGCAAACATCGGCACATGCAACAAGAACCTCGGCCGCTATGGCCTTTCGCTGCAGCAACTGCGCCGCGCCGCCAAAATATTCCAACTAACCGGCAACCAGAGCGGCCTGGCCGACTGCTACACCAACCTCGGCGTCCTCTTCCGCCACATCGGCGTCTGGAAGCAGGCCGAAACCTACCATCGCGAAGCACTGAAGATTCATGAAAAACTCGGCGACGAGCCCGGCCGAGGCGCCGCCCTTTCAAACCTCGGCGTCATTCATGCTCTCTCGAAGGATTACCCCAAGGCCCTGAAGCTTTTTGAGCAGGCGCAGAAAATCCTCGAACAGACACACGACAGGAAGCACGCGGCCATTGCACTGTTCAACGCCGCCGCAGCTCTCACCGAAATGAACAAGCTGAAGGAGGCGGCCGACAAACTGGACGAGGCCGCGGCGCATTTCGACAACATCAAGTATTTCGAGGGCCGCGCCTACTGCAAGGCTGCACGCGCGTCGATCGAGAAGAAACTTGGCCGCGTGAAAAGCGCCAGGCGCTTCTGCACCGATGCCCTCGAGCTCAGCCGGCAGTCCGACGTGACCGAGCTTGTGTGCAAGTGCCTGGGCCAGCTTGCCGGCACAATGGCCGATGATGGCGACACGGAAGAAGCCCTCAAAATGTACACCGAGATGATACGGGGAATGGAGCAGCTCCGCCGCAGCGTTGGCACATTCCAGCTCGCGTCGGCTTTCCTCAGCAAAACCTCCGACATCTATGAGCAGGCCGTGTGCCTCGTGGCCGGGCGCGCAAAGGACGACCCCGAAATGGCGTCGCTGGCGTTCCGCTACATGGAAATGGGGCGGGCGCGAAGCTTCCTCGACATGCTCGTCGAGTCGGGCGTTGATATACGCGAAGGCGCCGACGAGCAGCTTCTGCGCGAGGAGCGGCTGCTATTGGCAAAGATGGCCGCAATAAACACCACGATCAACACCGAGCGGCACCAGCAGGCAAAGCCCGAGCGCCTGCACGCACTGGCCGCAAAGCTGCAAGACGCCCAGGCCGAGCACAACAGGTTGCTGATCGACCTCAAGGAGCGCTGCCCCGAATATGCGCGCCTCTACTATCCGGAGCCTCTGCCGGCCGAGCAGGTGCGCCGGGCGCTGCCGGCCGATGCCATTCTGCTGCAATACTCAATCGGCGAGAAAGGCTCGTTCCTCTTCGCCCTCACCCGCGAAGCGCTGCAAGTGTACCCCTTGCCCGACGAGACGACAATCCGGCAGAAGACAGCGCACTTCCGCCAGATACTGATGCACCGCGACAGCCGCGGCTACTGCCCGGCCGCGTTTGACCTGTACCGCACGCTCGTGCAGCCGGCCGCCAGCCTGCTGCAAGGCAAGCAGCACATCATAATCGTGCCCGACGGCCCCCTGCACCACCTCGGCTTCGAATGCCTTCTCACCGAGGAAACCAGCAAGGTGGATTTCGCCCGGCTGCCGTACCTCCTGCGCCAGGGCACGGTGAGCTACGCGCCGTCGGCCACGGCCTGGGTGGAGATCAACCGCCGCCCGCTGCCCGCACCCGAGTATCAGAAGGAAATACTGATCTGCGCCGATCCCGACTACGGCAGCCGCGAAAACGAAGTGCAGCTCGCAATGCGAAACACGCTGGGTCTGAATGCCAACCTCGTCCGCCTGCCCTATTCGTCGCTCGAGGCGAGAAACGTTGCTTCAGTATTCGCCCCGCAAGACACGGTTCTGCTCGATCGCCGCAAGGCGTCGGAAAGCCGACTGAAGGGCATGGACCTCTCGGTATTCAAGTACCTGAACTTCGCCACGCACGCGGTGCTCGACGAGGAGCGGCCCGAATTCTCCAGCATAGTTCTGGCACAGACCGATGAGGAGGACGACGGCTTCCTGCAGATGCAGGAGATATTCAACCTGAAGCTGAACGCGAGGCTCGTGTCGCTCTCGGCGTGCAGCACCGCCTGCGGCAAGGTGCTAGACGGCGAGGGAATGGTAGGCATCAGCAGGGCGTTCTTCTATGCCGGCACGCCATCGGTGGTGGCCTCGCTGTGGAACGTGAACGACGCATCCACGTCGCACCTGATGACCGAGCTATTCAAGTCGCTGAAAACTCACAACCTCTCAACGGCCGCCGCGCTGCGGCAGGCGAAGCTCAGGCTCATCGAAGGCTCTTCGGCCTCGCCGTTCGACGTCGTGCCCGACAATCCCTCGCACGTCGACCCGCAGGCAAGCGGCTCATACTCGCACCCCTTCTACTGGGCGGCGTTCGTTCTGATCGGCAAATGATGCACACAGCGTTTCTGCAAAAGAATCCCCAGTTTTTCTGCTTGCTCTGCGCGGCAATATTGCATATAATAGCCTGCCCATAAACTGTGCTCAACGAGGAATTATCATGGAGGAACCTCTATGGCTGAATTGGCCGCAGCACGATGGACGAACGTGAACGAGCAGTTCAAGGTGTGGCTGCAGAACCAGAACAAGTCTCCTTTCACCATAAAGAACTACCTGCATGACCTGCAGATGTTCAGCCGCTGGCACCACCAATGCTATGGAAAGCACCCGGACCCATCGTGCATTCAGCCGCTCGATTTCTTCTCTTACCGCGCATTCCTGCAAACGGAAAAGCGGCAGAGCACAAGCACGGTGAATCGCCGCGTGGCCACGCTGAAGACCTTCGCCGATTTCCTGCAGGTAAACTCGGTAACTCTCGAAAACGTGGGCGAGAAGGTGAAATACCTCGACACTCCCCCGCAGGCCGCACCGGATGTCCTCTCGCACGCACAGGTGCTGCAGTTGTTCAAATCGGTCGACCGCACCCGCAAGCTCGGCAAGCGCGACTATGCCGTCATCCAGCTCTTCGTGCAGTGCGGGCTGCGGCTGAAGGAGTTGGCCGACATCCATGTGGCCGACATGAAGATCGGCGAGCGCACCGGCACGTTGCGCATCCCTTCGGGCAAAGGCGGCAAGCCCCGTGAAATACCATTGAACAAAACGGCTCGCGAGGCAATAATGGAGTATCTGGCGGCGAGGCCCAGGTTTCACGGCGTGAAGCACCTGTTCTTCTCGCAGAAGAGGAAGCCGCTGGCACCCAGGAGCATCCAGGACGTCGTCAAGAAGTACATGAAAAAGGCGGGCATCGGAGGCTTCTCGTGCCATAGCCTCAGGCATCTTTTTGCCACAAACCTCTACAACAAGCACAAGGATATCGTGCTGGTGAAGGAGGCGCTCGGCCACAAACGGCTGGGCACCACACTGCGCTACAGCCACAAAACAAAACAGGAAGTGCAGGCCGCACTCGAGGATTCGCCGCTGAACGTGATGAGGTAAATTCGATCCGGATTCTTACAGGCAGACGTGAACAGCCCCGAAAAGCATAACTCGCAGCCTCAACCGTGCGGATCGGAATCCCTTGCCGATGAACAGCCGCAGCATCCGCCGCAAGCCATCGAGCTGCTGTTCCTCGGCACCGGCACGTCTCACGGTGTGCCGGTGATCGGGTGCGACTGCCACGTGTGCCGCTCGGACAACCCCCGCAACGTCCGCACGCGCACCTCGATTCTGCTGCGGTTGCGTCCGCACAACATAAACATCCTCATCGACACTGCGATCGACCTGCGCCAGCAGATGCTGCGCGAGCGCGTCTCCCACGTCGACGCCATCCTTTTCACGCATCACCACGCCGATCATATCCTTGGGCTCGACGACATCCGCGTGTTCAGCGACAGGCAGGGCCGGATCGACTGCTACGCGCCGCCCGCCTCCGCCGAACGCATCAAGAGCGTGTTTTCCTACGCGTTCAACTCGCCCGAAATCCCGGACTGGGGCGGGCTGCCGCGGCTGAACCTCAAACTGATCGACGGCCACATCGACATCTTCGGCCAGCGCATCATACCCCTGCGCCTGCCGCACGGCCGCATTACCGTCTACGGCTATCGCATCGGAAAGCTGGCATACCTCACCGACTGCAAATCCGTGCCCGACGAGGCGATGGAGCAACTGCACGACCTCGACGTGCTCGTGATCGACGCATTGCGTCATCACCCCCACCCCACGCACCTGTCGATAGACGAAGCCCTCGAAGCTGCGGCGAAGATCAACGCCGCCCGCACTTTCTTCACGCACATCTGCCACCGGGTGGACCACGACACTCTCGCCGCATCCCTGCCGCCGCACATCCAGCCGGCCTACGACGGGCTGGTGGTTAACGTAAAGGCGTAGGCGCCGGCACCGGCCTCACCGACAGCCGATTATCCTATGAGTTTGGGGAATCACGAGGACGTTGACGAGCGCCCTGGAGAGAAATGAATGGGCGGTGAGGATGCGATCTGGGCCGGGTGCGTCGGGGCCGGTTACAGGCTGCAACACCACCGGGATGACGGGATCGACCCGCCCCACGATGGCCGCCACTTCGGCAAGTTCGCGGTCGGGCGTGCCCTCGCAAAACACAACCTTCACAAAAGCCTCGCGCCTCGCGGCCGCCTGGAGGAATCGCCGGTGCCGCTCGAATTGCGGCTCCTGGCCCGTAGCCGACGGCAGCTTGATGTCCATCGCCACCACGTCTATCAGCGCAATGATCCGCTCGAGTTCCTCCGGCAGCGTGCCGTTGGTTTCCAGGTGCACGCAAAGGCCGGTCTTCAGCGTTGGCAGCCAGCGCAGCAGGAAGCCGGCGTGCAGCAGCGGTTCGCCGCCGGTGAGGCTGATGGAATGATGGCGGGCTGAGCCGGCCAACGCGCCCACGGCCTCTGAAAGCTGCGCGGCATCGAGCGGATTGCGGCGCGAGTCGACCGCGCCGCCGCCCGATTGAATGCTGCACGTGCCGGTTGGCGCACCGCGGGCCGTATCGCAGTAGCGGCATCCAAGGTTGCAGCCGGCAAAACGGACAAACACCTGCCGCCGCCCCACGTACAGCCCTTCACCCTGTATGCTCGAAAACACCTCGACGATTTCCGCGGTTGGATTGTTTTGCATTGGCGCGATTCAGGTTCTTTGATGGGTTTTCGCGTGCCCGGGATCAATGCTCGATGCATCTCATTCTACTCGCACCGCCGCGGCGGTTCAACGGCAAATTGCCGCCCGCCGTTCTTCATGCTTGCATCCTCCACGGGCCATGCATATAATACGTTTCTGTTCTACCCGGTGCCCGATCTACGTGGAGCGAACGCGGCCTCCACGACACAAGGTGCGATCAAATGCGTTGCTTCATCTGCTTACTGGCGTGCCTGCTTGCAGTGTTGATCTTCCCGGCCCAAATGCTGCACGCCGACGAGTTGCGATTTGTTTATCCGGCCAACAGAACGACGTATGTTGCAGGCGAGGCGATAGACCTGTGGCTGCGGCTCACGGGCAACTACGCGGGCAAAGGGCTGCTGACAATCAAAACGCCCGCCGGCACGATCACCACGCTGGAGGAGCCGGTAACGCCGTCTACCTCCCTCACGCTTCCCTATTCGATAAACTCCGCCCTGCTCAGCCCCGGCACGTACGGCGTGCAATTCACGGTCGGAAATTCCTCGTGCGAAAGCGTCTTCACGGTGGTTGGCGCGGTGCCGCAGACTACTTTTCCGATCGTAGTGCCCGTTCCGCCGGCCGACGTAGTGCAGGCGCGGCGCTGCCGCGATCTCGGAGCCAATACCGCGCTCGTGTCGGCCACCGAGCAGATTAACGCCGAGGCGTTGGCGGCATCGGGCCTGCGCTGGCTGCGAGAGATGATCGTGAAGCCCGACGCGACGCCGCTGTCGCTCGTGACGGTTACCGGCGGCAGCATGCACGCCCAGGCCACGGTGCAAACAACCAGATCGGCGCCCGGCTTCGCGGGCATCCTCTTCCGCGAGTTCCCGCCGCTGCCGATAAACGATGCCGACATCACCGCCGGCTACCAACGCCGCCACGATGCCGCGCCGCCGGCCTGGCTGGAAGGCAACAAATCGCCCGACTGGGCGCAGTTCATTGAGTTTCGAGAGAGCCTCTGGCCGGCCGTGCTGCAACTGTGGGCTAGATCGGCCAAAGAGGTGAACCCGCAGCTTTGCGTAGTTGCGGCGGCCCAGGGGTTCGAGCAGAAAATCGCAGAGGTGGATATTGAGCTGTGCAGACTTCAAGCGAGACCGCTGGGGGTGCTCCAGCCGTTTTTCGAGGCCGCCCGCGCTCGCAAGGCCGGCAGCACACCGCTCTGGATGGCGCCGCTTTCCGCCGATGCGAACGATGCCGGCACCATCCGGAAGATGATCTATGCGTCATTGGCCGCCGGTGCAAAAGGCATCGTGTATCCGCCCGAGGCTATGCAGCCGCAGTTGATCGGCGAGTTTGCGGCCTTCAGCAGGACTATCGCGGCGCACGGCGAGCTGCTGCTGGCCCTGAAGCCCCAACGCCCGCGGATCGCCATACTCGACTCCGCCGCAAATCGAACTCGCGTGATGGGCGTCAATCCCGGCGACAATCGCGAGCCGGCGGCGCTGCACGGCAAGGTGGCCAGCGCGTGGGCCGCGTGCGCGCTCGCGGGCTCGCCACCGGCCATCATAGGCGACGACGAGGCGCTGAACCTTGCCGACGGCCGCTACGCCGTGGTGATAGCACCCGGCCTGCTTCAGCTTGCCAGGAAGGTGCATGATGCCGTCGATGATTTTGTCGCCGCCGGCGGCACGTTCATAACCGACAGCGACTGCCGTGCTGAAATCATGAACGCAGTGAAACTGCCCTTTGCATTCCCCAACGTGCACACAACACCGCCCACGCCGGAGCAGATAGAGGCATTGAGACAGATCATCGAAAAGCCGGCGCCGCCCACGATTCGCTGCTCGCGTGTCGACTTCCTTGTTTCCGAATTAACAGCCGGCGGCTCCGACCGCTTCTTCTTCGTGCAGCGGCTTTCCGATGGCCCCGAGCTGCAGTTGTCGGCGGAGGTTACCTTTCCGCGTGCTCGCGCTACTTACGATGTTTTCGCCGGCAAGCCTGCCTTATCGGTCGACGAGGACAGCGATGCTTTTTCGAGGATTCGCGTGGCTCTCGACCCGGGCCAGGCCAAGCTGTTTGCGGCGCTCGATGCGGGCGTGGCCGGCGTGCGGCTTTCGGCGGTTTCGGCCAAGAACAGAACTCTTTCGATCACGGTATCGGCGGTCGACGTCAACGGCCGACCGCTCAGGGCGCCGGTGCCTGCGGCTTTGGTAATACGCGACGCATCGGGCGCCGAGCGGTTCCGCGTGTACCGCTGCATCGAACGCGGCAAGCTCGAGCTTTCGCTGCCGCTGGGCATGAACGAGCCGCCCGGAAACTGGTCGGCGCACGTTGCCGAGCTTTATTCCGGCCAGGCTCAAACGCTAGCGTTCGACATGCCGGAGCAGTTCACCGAGAGGCTGATAACCGCCGCCGATCACGTAGACGTTTATGATCGTGCAGCCTGCGTGGAATTCTTGAGAAAAACAAAATCCGTTACCATCGTGGCGGGCGATCCCACCCACACCAAGGCCGGCGAAGGCCTCGCCCGGGC
>Ga0307379_10005985_pt1 | contig 16813 bp, 10 predicted proteins | sample UN2MG_FD_202237 | JGI IMG/M metagenome (GOLD analysis project Ga0307379, IMG submission 202237) | Soil microbial communities from Risofladan, Vaasa, Finland - UN-2 | ecosystem: Environmental > Terrestrial > Soil > Coastal area > Acid sulfate soil | place: Finland: Risofladan, Vaasa | collected... | reverse complement strand
CGAAGGCGAGGGTTGTCAGCCGCTCCTAAGTTGACTTGTTGGTCTTCCACACTTATCTACCCTACACATCGCCAAATCCCGCCGATGCTGGACACTCCGAGCGTGGATTTCTTGCGATTTTTCGAGGGCCCCGTACGGATCTTTCGTCGGCCGATCCTCCCTGCTATCCTCATAGACGAAGATGGCGAGGCAGCCTCGTTGTTGCGCTGTGACGCCAGGTCGGCCAAGCTGGCTCACAAGAGGAGAAAGGATAGCGGAGATGTCAGATTTAACGGGCAAAGTGGCAGCCGTCACCGGAGGCGGAGGGATCTTGTGCAGCGCCTTGAGCAAGGCACTAGCCGGCCGGGGCGCCACCGTGGCGGTGCTCGACCTGATGCCCGAGGCCGCGGGGAAAGTCGTCGACGAGATCCGCGCCGCCGGCGGTAAGGCGATCGCCGTCGAGGCCGACGTGCTCCGCCGCGAGAGCCTCCAGCAGGCGGCCGAAAAGATCCACCGGGAGTGCGGGCCGGTCGACGTCCTCATCAACGGGGCCGGGGGAAACAAAGCCGAGGCCACCGCCAGCCCGGAGAAGTCGTTCTTCGATATCCCGGCCGACGCCATCCAGTGGGTCTTCAACCTGAACTGTGTCGGCACGATCCTCCCCTGCCAGGTGTTCGTCCCGGACATGATCGAGAAGCAAGAGGGGGTGGTGATCAATATCGCCTCAATGGCGGGTATCCGCCCACTTACTCGGGTGGTCGCCTACTCGGCGGCCAAGGCGGCGATTGCCAATTTCACCCAGTGGCTGGCCGTCCATCTGGCCCAGGAGTACAGCCCGAAGATCCGCGTGAACGCCATCGCCCCGGGCTTCTTCCTGACGGCTCAGAACCGGTTCCTCCTGACCACCGAAGACGGAGAGCCGACGCCGCGGGGCAAGACCATCCTGGCCCACACGCCCGCCGGCAGATACGGCACGCCGGAAGACCTGCTGGGCACGCTCCTCTGGCTGGTGGGCGACGAGTCGGCCTTCGTGTCCGGCACCGTGATCCCCGTCGACGGAGGATTCGCCGCGTTTGGCGGGGTATAGAGAGCGAGCGGAGGGATGACTCTCGCAAAGGCGCCAAGACGCAAAGAAGGAATTGAAGAGGAAGGAGTCTTAGCCTCACAGGAGAGGCGAACCCATCTCTCGGTCGTTGTGTTTTGTCCATGACCCAAAGCCGTACAACTCATGCCTTGCGTCTTTGGGCCTTTGCGAGACGCCTTTGTGCCGGGTGTTTGAACCGTGTTTGAATCAACAGGACAGGAGGGCATGCTTATGGGTACCTCGCCGTTTCGACCAGGCCGTCGCGCGATCACCCGGCGAACGGCCGTCCGTCGGATGCTCGCTGCATCGGCAGCCGTGGCCGTGCCTCCCGCGTTGGGGCTGGCACAACAAGCCACCTCAGGCGGCGCGATCCACGTCGAGCGCCAACCCACCGGCGCGGAGATCTGGCAGGTCACCACCGAGGAGTTCTCGCACTCGAACATCTATTGCGAGGTGCCCTACTGCTCGAGCGACTCGCGGTACTTCGTCTACCAGCGGAGCAATCCGAAGCTCTCCGGAAACCGCACCGAGCTGATGGTCGTCGAGCTGGGAACCTGGAAACAGGACCGGCTGGATACCTGCACGGGAATCGGCGGCTCGGCCATCTCCCACGACGGGCTCTTCTATTACCTCAAAGGGACCGACGGCGGCGAGATCGACCTGTTGCGGGCCGACCTGGCCGACGGCTCGATCGAGCCGGTCTACCGTCTCCAGGACGACGTGGGGATCCGCAGCCTGGGCACCGTCACCACCGATCGCCGCTACTACGCCGGCGGGACGAAGGTCGACCCCGGCTGGACGATGTTCGATGTCCTCCTGGTCGATCTGGAGGAGGGCACGCAGAGAATCCTCGACCGCGACCCGTTCATCCTCAACCCCCATCCGCAATTCGAGCCCGGCGAGGGCCGAACGCTGATGATCCAGCACAACCGGGGCGGCAAGTACTCGCCCGACGGCAAGCTCGAGCGGCTCGTCGGCCCGGAGGGGGCCACGCTCTACCTGCTCTCCGTGCCGGACGGCGAGCGGACCACGCTTCAGGTCGGGACGCCCGATACCACCGCGTGCACCGGCCACGAGGCCTGGATCGGCGATACCCGGGAGATGCTGCTCACGGTCTCGGCACGCGACGATTACGCGCCGGAGAAGGGCAACCTGCTGGGGGTCCGTGCCGGCGAGCCGGCCCGCGTGGTGGCCAAGGGGTATCGGTTCGCTCACGTGGGGGTCAGCCGCTGCGGACGCCTGTTCTCCTGCGACGACTTCCAAGGCGCCTACCCGCTCGTCATCGGCTCCAACCAGAGCGGCAAGACGGCCGTCGTTTGCGAGTCCAAGAGCTCACCCACCCGCAGTCAGAACACCCATCCCCACCCCTACCTGACGCCCGATTTGAAGTGGGTGATCTTCAACTCCAATCGCTCGGGCTTTCCGCACATCTACGCGGCGAGCGTTCCCGAAGGAATGGTCGACCAGCTTACGGCAAGTTGAGCGTGTGCGGGGGTCTGTCCGGGCTTTGGCACGCCGGCAAGGCCTTCGGGTCGAGAAAGCTGAGCCGGTTCAAGTATCCGCAGTCCCGACAACGGACGAGAATCTCGGTCTGCCGGGTGCCCCGGTAAAGGGGCACGATCCCGTCAAGCAGATCCAAGTCCAACGTCGGGTCTCGCGAGAAGAGATAGTCTGTGAACGCCCGAAGGAGGAGGGGGGCGTCGGGATCGGACGACACCTGGCCCGTCAAATGGTGGAGCAGCTCATCAAGCGACAAGACCCCCACAGGGCGGGTTTGCTCCGAGACGAAGATCACTCCTCGGGCGCCCACGGCAAACGCCGGCAGGACGTTGTAGCTGAACAGCTCGCCCAGCTCGACGTTTTCGCGGGCGAGCACGCAGGGGGGGAGCCTTGTCTCGGGATCGGCCAGACTGCTCACCCCTCGGTTTTGGGCCGACTGCAAGTCGCGTCGCGTCATCAGACCGACCGGAGAACGATCCTGGTCGATGACGACCGCTAGGCGGTTTTGACCACAGATGGACAGGGCATCGCTCGGCGTGGCGGATTCCGGCAGGATAGGGAACGTCGTGACCGAGCGATCCACGAGACGGCCCACCGCAAGTCCTCCCGTCGGAATTCGTTGGCCCATGCCCGTAACGCACTGATTTTACCGTACCGGGTGACAATACGTTGTCACTCTGTGTAGGGAATCCTTAGAATGGCGGAATAACGCCAATGCGAATGAAAGGGCTAGTCGTTGATTCTAGGGTGTAAAGCTGGATAAGTAAATAGGGAAGACTTAGAATGGGCAAGTTCGCCGCCTATCAGCGACCCCGACGCGACGGACTCTGAGGCCCGTTGTGCGACCTGCCCCCCACCTTGGTGAGGCGCATAAGACGAGGCCGTCGGAACGAGTCCGACGGCCTCTAGGGCGACAGTTCGCTGGGGCCCGGCGGGCCGGCGTCAGGCGCGGCACGCCGGGCCATGCCGGGGGGGTATTGGTAGATGTTGCCTTGGCGGTAGAGCACGCCGCCGGTCCGCACGTCCTGAACGGCGAACCAGAACGAGCCGCCGTTCCATTGGGCCTGCTGGAGGGGCGCCTGGTGGGCACCGGCGTAGCTCAGCGGTTGACCGTTGATCGACAGGATCACGTCGCCCGACTCGAAGCCGAGCCGCTGGCCGACGGTGCCGTCCCACGCGGAGTTGACTCGATAGCCGTACCAGGGGATTACCGTGCAGGTGAGCCCCAGGAACCGCACGCTCGACGACGCCCCGCCGGAGGGGTCGAAGTTGTAACGCGGCTGGGCCGGCGGCTGCACGTAGTAAGCCGCGTCCCGCGAGCCGTAGCCGAGAGGTCCGTATTGCGAACCGCCCCATTGAGCGCCACCCCCACCCTTCTTCTTGCCGAACTGTCCCTGCTGTTGCTGCTGCGGGGGATAGTAGGGCGGGAACTGCTGTTGCGGCGGCATGTACTGTTGCGGCGGCTGATAGGGCGGGTACATCGGCGGTTGCGGCTGCGTCGGCTGCATGTAGTAGGCAGCATCCCGCGAGCCGTAGCCGAGGGCCCCGTACTGAGCGCCGCCTGATTTCTTCTTGCCGTACTTCTTGCCGAACTGCCCCTGTTGCTGCGGTTGATATTGCTGCTGGTACTGGCCCTGCTGCTGGTACTGCTGCGGGGGCTGGTACTGCTGCGGGGGCTGGTACTGCTGCGGGGGCTGGTACGGCGGGTAGGCAGGAGGCAACGTCTGGGTCGGCGGCGGAACCGTCATCATTGGAGGGACGGCTGGTGTTGGAGTGGCCGGGCTCGGAGTCACCGCGGGCGGTTGCATGTAATACTGGGCGTCCCGCGACCCGTAGCCAAGGGCCCCGTATTGATAGGCGCCGCCGCCCTTCTTCTTGCCGTATTGCTGCTGAACCGGCGGCACGTACTGCTGCTGCTGCTGTTGCTGCTGGTACTGCGGTTGGGGCGGATACGGTGGGTAGTAGGGCGGATACGGCGGATACGGCGGAGGCGTGGGGGGCGTCGGAGGAACCGGCGGCGTTGGCGGGTAGGGCGGCGTTGGCGGGTAGGGCGGCGTTGGAGGAACCGGCGGCGTTGGCGGGTAGGGCGGCGTCGGAGGAACCGGCTCAGGTTCAACCTCCGTCGGCGGTTGCGTCATGTAATACCCTGTGTCACGAGAGCCGTAGCCCAACGCCCCGTATTGATGGGCGCCGCCCCCCTTCTTCTTCCCGTACTGCTTTTGAACCGGCGGTACGTACTGTTGTTGTTGTTGTTGCTGCTGCTGGAACTGCTGCGGTGGGTACTGTGGCGGATACTGCGGCGGGTTCTGCGGCGGGTAGTAGTCGGGATTGGGTTGCATGAACGCCGGTGATCCCCCACCGCTGCCCGGGCTGGGTGGCGTCGCGGCCGCGGGCACCACGGCCAACCCTGCGACCAGGAGCGTAACTGCGACAAGAAGGGGCAAGCGGACGTCACTCATAGCATCTCTCCTTACAGTAAGAGCCTGATGGCGCATCTTTGCTAGTGTACGCCATGGTCGCGCACGGGGCGGGGTCCTATGAGGCTAATTGCTTTTTGCCCGTCAAACCCGACACCGGAGAAGAGAATATCTTGGCGACGAGGCGGTTATCCGCAGGCGGCACAGCCGGAACCAGCGGTCTTGCCGTCATCATAGTCCCGCCCACACGGCAATTCACCCCCCCGGCGGGTGCAAGGGCACAAGAAAACCGCAGTTGTGCAGCCAACCACTCGGCCCGGCCGCTGAGTGGCCGGCCGGGACCGTGCGTAAGTCGTTCCCAAGACTCATCTTAGCGAAAATTGGCCACGCAAGGCACGATGAGGGCGTGCGGGGGTCCGGCTTGGGGGAACTCACTCCCCAGGCGGCCTCCTTGCCCGATTGGCCATACGTAGAGAGGGGCGGACCACGGCATGGCCCCATGATCGGCGCCCACTGAGCAGCGACAATTCGTCTCGCCCGGGCTATCGTAGAATTCCGATCGAGAAGGCATGATATCGACCGTCGGTTGTCGCGACGCAGCATTCGAAGGTGCTCCCATGACCCACAAGCATCGGCTGGTAAGCCTCGCCGGCATCGTCGTGGGCCTCGTCGCCCTGGTCGGCTCTTCAGCCCCCCCGCTCGCGTGGGGCGCTGAGCAGACTTCGCCCAGAGAGCCGACTCCCCCGCCGCGGCTAGCCCTTCTCATTGGGGTCCAGAGTTACCCCAAATTGGGCGTCCAGCGACAACTCAGCGGCTCCCGCAACGATGTCCGGCTGGTCCATGCGCTTCTGGTCGACCGTTTTGGGTTCCGGCCCGACGAGATCGTCACCTTGCTCGATGAGCGGGCGACGGGCGCGTCGATCCGCAGCGAGATGGGGAGGCTCGTCGAGCGACTGAGCGCTATCTCGGCCGACGGTCCGGCCGCCCAGGTCGTCTTCTATTTCAGCGGACACGGCTCCCGGGTGCCGGATCAGGAGGAGGGCCACCGCGACTGCGACGAGGAGGACGGCCTGGACGAGACCCTCGTCCCTTACGACGCCGAACGGGAGGGGGGCGATCAGGACATCCGCGACGACGAACTGTATGCCTTCGTCGAGGCGGTCTGCTCCGGCGGCGCGGCGCGAGTCTGGACCGTGCTCGACTGCTGCCACTCGGGGACGGGCGTCCGGGGCGTCACGACGATCCGCCGTCTCGACCGCAACGTCGCGCCTCGGGAGTCAGCGTCGGGCGAGCCACGAAAGATCAAGCCCAAGCGTCTCCCCGACGACGCGGTCGTGCTCTCCGCGTGTCGCGCGAGCGAGGTCGAGCCGGAGTATCGTGAAAGCGACCAGAGCTACGGACTGTTGACCCGGTTCCTGGTCCAGGCGCTCCGGGAGACTCCGGACGTGTCGGCGCTCTCGTACGGCATGCTCCGCCAGATGATCGTCGATCGCTACCAGCGCGATGCGGTTGTCCCGGCCCCTACCCCGCAACTGGAAGGTACGGCCGAGTCACTCCGGCACGTCGTCCTCGGAGCAGGAAGCCAGTGCGACCGAGAGCCGTACTTCCGGGCCGAGCCGTTGGGCGGTGATGGGCGCACGGTGCGGCTGGCCGCGGGCGCGTTTCACGGGATCACGGTCGGCTCGCTCTATCAACTATATGAACGGCCGGAGCAAATCGCCTGGCAACCCGATCGCACCGGCGACGCGCAACCTTCCCTGGCCTGGCTGGAGATCGAATCGGTCGATGGCCTGACGGCCACTGCCCGAGCGTTCCAATGGGCCGACGCCGGGCAGAGCACGAAGACGGAGATCGGCCTGCCACGCGACTTTCAGCACGGTTACGCAGTAGAGCGATACCACGAGCACGCCCATCCCGGCGCCCGACTTCGGGTGGTGCGGGCGATCGACGCCGAGGCCGACGGTCCTCCCCTCGGGCCCGACGACCCGGCCGTTCCGCCGGCCGTTCGCGATGGGCTGATGTCGATTCGCGGCGCGGGCGAATCCCAGTGGCTCACCTGGGTCGAAGGCGACGCGGCCTGCGACCTGCTGTTGCGGATCGACGGGCACTACGCGGCCCTGTTCCCGGCGATCGGGATGACGGCCGGCGCGCCCCGCGGGGATCGTGTCCGAGGCGCGTCGATCCCGGCCTCACTCCGCGGCGGCTGGGGGCCCATCGATCTGGCCGCGCCCGATGAGGCCGGCGAGCAACTGAAAGACTACCTGCGGCGGATCGTCCGTGCTCGGAACCTGATCCGCCTGGCGGCCACGCAGACCGCGGGCGGCGGCCAGGCGCGGGTCGATATCGAGCTTCTCGCCGTCAAGCTGAACCGCGATCTGGAGATTGAGACCTCGCGACGCTGGGCCCCGGACGCCGAACGGTCGCTGGTAATGCAAAAGGACGACCTGTTCGCGCTCTCGGCGACCCTGGCGCCGAGCTCCCCAAAGGCGATGTACGTGACCGTGTTGGCGATCGATCCGGACATGCAGATCCACGCGGTCCTGCCCCATCAGGAAGGCGTGGGCCTGGTCGACCAGCAGCGGTTGGAGCCGGGCGCGTCGCGGACGAGCAGCCCCTACCAGTGCACCGAGCCCTACGGGCCGCACCAGGCGATCGTCCTGGCGACCGAAGACCCCAACGACTTCCAGATGCTGGCGCAGCCCGCCTTGCCGCGGACGCGCAGCACGACGACCGGCTCACCCCTGGACGAGCTGCTCCTGGAGCACACCTACTTCCGCACGCGCGGCCGCCGCCCCCGGCCTCAGCAGTCGGCCGACCCCTCCTGGTCGGCCACGCTCCTCCGCTGGGACGCGGCGCCGTGATAGGGGCAAGGGCTCCCCTGCGTTTCTCGCCGCCGGGGATGCGGGGATGGGGTCAGACGGATGGCAGGGATGGGGTCAGAGCGCCGTTAGTCGTTAGTGGGTGCGGGCCTGACTCTTGACACACCCTCTCTGAGTACCTTGAGCCGTCCGTACTTGGCGCGATCCCGCTCTGGTTTCCGCTTCAGTCGCTTGACGACTCGAGGGACACCCCTGCCACCCCGGTGGGCGTAGTCGGCGACTGCCCGGGGGGTGAAGTGTGATGAGTTGCCCCCCATAACTGCCGCTGCCCCCGTTCCGCTATCGGGGTCACGGCGCCGTGGGCCGAATCGAGTCAACCGGCCCGGCGATTCAACGCACCGCGGAAGAGTTGGCCCAGAAACGCCACTAACGACTAACGGCGCTCTGACCCCATCTCTAGTCCGACTCCCACAACAGCACGGCCGGTGCGCCCATTGCCTCGGCCAGTTTCACGGACTGTTCAAAGCCCTGCGGATTGAGCCAGCCGAAGACCCAGACCTTGAGCTTGCCGCCGGTCTCCTCCTGCATCTCACGGCGAGGCGGTGGAAGCCGCGCCGGCGCTGAGGGCCAACAGGGCCACGACCAGCGTGATTCGTTTGACTGCCTTCATCGTACGTCTCCTCGTGTAAGTAGGTGATCGGTTGTCGCCGCCCTTTCCATGGCCACCGCCCGAGGAAGGCCGACACCCGAGACGGCCGGGTCACGCAATGAAGCCCAATCATCTTTCGGCGGACAGCACCCCTGGGGGGCGAGATAGGGAGCACTTGACATCGACAAGTTCGCCATCTATCCGCGAGCCCGAGGCGACGAACTCCGAGGCCCGTTGGGCGACCTGCCCCCCACCTTGGCGAGGCGCATAAGACGAGGCCGTCGGAACGAATCCGACGGCCTCTAGGGCGACAGTTCGCTGGGGCCCGGCGGGCCGGCGTCAGGCGCGGCACGCCGGGCCATGCCGGGGGGTTATTGGTACATGTTGCCTTGGCGGTAGAGCACGCGGCCGGTCCGGACGTCCTGCACGGCGAACGAGAACCAGCCGCCGTTCCAGTTGGACTGCTGGAGGGCCGACTGGTGGGCGCCGGCGTAGCTCAGCGGTTGACCGTTGATCGAGAGGATCACGTCGCCCGACTCGAAGCCGATCCGCTGGCCGACGGTGCGGTCCCACGCGGAGTTGACTCGATAGCCGTACCCGGGGATTACCGTGCAGTTGAGCCCCAGGAACCGCACGCTCGACGACGCCCCGCCGGAGGGGTCGAAGAAGTAGGCTCGGTTCTGGGCCGACGCCGTCGAGGCCGCGGCTGCGGTAAGGGCCAACAGGGACACGACCAGGGTGATTCGCTTGACTGCCTTCATCGTAACTCTCCTCGCTTGTGGGAAGGTGATTGGTTGTCGCCACCCTTTCTATGGCCGCCGCCCGATGAAGGCCGACATCCAAAACGATCAGGTCACGCGGAAAAGGGGCGTCCCTAGGCGGATAGTACCTATGGGGGCCAGGAAGATGGTGCGCTGATTCCCCGGCCGTTTGGGGGGCTGCTTTATGGGGTGCTTCCGCACGCGACATCCACTCCCGGACGAGACATGCTGGGGGGGGGTGACTTCCGTGTAGGCGACTCGATTCGAAATGGCCCAGCGGGCGGCGTGTCCCCGAACCGTGATGTCCTGGGCCGCAAGTTCGCAAATCGCTCCTTCCTTCGGCGCAACGCGGAGAAACCGGCGGCCCCGTCCCGGCGTGTCTGGCTTCTCTGGCCTTGGGCGCTACAATGTGTCGCGTCGATGGAACGGAGTGTTCGGAAACCGGCCAACGTCGACCGAGTGCCTGAGTTCGCTGAGCGAGCCGAGTTTCCGTCGGAGGCTGTTCTCGACCTAACGGCCGAGATCCCCTTGAACGGGTCCACCAGCATTATTCGAGCGGGGGGGGGTAAGAGAATTGCCGCACCAGACAGGATCGAAACGAGCGTTCGTTCCGTTTTTCGGGATCTGCGCGGCGGTCTTCACGGGCTGCGCCCAGCAGGCCGAATTGCCGCAGCGGGAGCCGCCGACCGCGAAGGTGAGCCGACCGCTCGAACAGACGGTGACGGAATACCTGGAGGAGACCGGCACCACCGAGGCGGTGGGGCGAGTGGACGTCCGCGCGCGGGTCACCGGGTTCTTGGAGCAAGTCAACTTCGAAGCCGGGGTCGAAGTGCGGAAGGGAGACGTCCTCTACGTAATCGAACAGCGTCCGTTTATCGCTGCGAGAAAGGCCGCCGAGGCGACACGTGACGCCCAGAAGGTCGAGCTGGACCGCGCCGAAATCGAGTACCAGCGAGAGCTGAAGCTCAAAGAGCGGAACGCAACCGCAGATACCGACGTCGTCACGGCCCGGGCCGAGCGCGACGCGGCCGTGGCGGCCGTGGCCGCGGCCGAAGCTGCCCTGGACCAAGCGAAGCTCGACGAGGAGTACACCGAGGTCAAGGCGCCGATCAGCGGCCGTGTCGGCAAGACGCTGGTCAAACTGGGGAACCTCGTCGAGAAGACCGCGGCAACCCATCTGACCACGATTGTCAGCTACGATCCCATCTACGCGAACTTCAACATCAGCGAGCGGGCCCTGTTGAAGCTCAGGGAACGGCGCCGCCCGGGGGCCGACGAGATCGACAAGCAACAGGTCAAGGTGCTGCTTGGCCGGGCTACCGATCCGGGGTTCCCCTTTGAAGGACATTTCGACTACGCGGACCTCGCCGTGGACCAGAGCACCGGAACCTACGCCATCCGGGGCATCTTCCCGAACGCGGATTTGGACATCGTGCCCGGGCTGTTCGTGAGAATCCGTGTGCCGATCGGGCAGCAGGAAGGCGCGCTTCTGGTGCCGGAGCTGGCCATGGGGGCCGACCAGGCCGGGCGGTACGTGCTCGTGGTCAACAGCCAGGACGAGGTGGAGCGGCGCGCCGTCACGGTCGGCTCCAAGTACCGCTCGGGCGACCCGCAGTTCGGCGACATGGTGGTCGTCGAGGAGGGGTTGCAGGCCGCCGATCGGGTAATCATCGTCGGCCTTCAGCGGGCGCGGCCGGGTGGCAAGGTCCGCCCCGAGCCCGTCGAGTTGCCCGCGGTCGTGGACGAGCTCGAATCGGCACGACAACAGGAGGTCCCCGCCGGTCCGCCGGCGGAGGCGCAACCGTCCCCGCCGCGGGCTGCCGTCCCCGCGCCCGACCAACCGACCCCCTGACGCAAGCGCACGCCCGCCATGATATCTCGATTCTTCATCCACCGTCCGATCTTCGCCTCGGTGATCTCGATTGTGATCTTGATCGCGGGCGTGGTGTCGCAGCGCGGCCTGCCCGTGTCGAAGTTTCCCGAGATCACGCCGCCCACGGTGCAGGTGACGGCCTTCTATCCCGGGGCGAACGCCCAGGTGGTGAGCGAGACCGTGGCCGCGCCGATCGAGCAGGAAGTCAACGGCGTCGAGGACATGCTCTACATGTCGTCCAATAGCGCGGACGACGGCTCCTACACGTTGAACGTCACGTTCGAGATCGGCACCGACATGGACATGGCCACGGTGCTGGTGCAGAACCGCGTGGCGATCGCCACCTCGAAGCTGCCCGAGGAGGTCCGCCGCCAGGGCGTGACGACCAAGAAGCAATCGACCCAGATCATCCAGTTCGTCGTGCTCATATCGCCCGACGGGAGCTACGACGACCTCTACTTGAGCAACTACGCCACGATCAACATCAAGGACGAATTGAGCCGAATCCGCGGCGTGGGGTCGGTCACGGTGATGGGGGCGGAAGCGTACAGCATGCGGGTGTGGCTCGATCCGCGCAAGCTGAAGGCCCGGAACCTGACCACCGAAGACGTCGTGGCGGCGATCGGCGAGCAGAACGTGCAGGTGGCGGCGGGCCGCATCGGCGAGCCGCCCGCCCCGGAGGGGACGGCGTTCCAGCTCGTGGTCAATACGCTCGGCCGGCTCCGCGAGCAGGAGGAGTTCGAGAACCTGATCATCAAGACGGCCGAGGGCGGTCGGATCACGCGCGTCAAGGACGTCGCCCGGGTCGAGCTCGGCGCCAAGAGCTACAACCGCCAGTCCACGTTCAACGGCCAGCCCTCCACGGCGATCGCCATCTACCAGCTCCCGGGAGCCAACGCGTTGGATCTGGCCGCGCAGGTCCGGGCCAAGATGGACGAATTGAAGGGGCGGTTCCCGGAAGGGCTGGACTACGAGGTCCCCTACGATACGACCCGCTTCGTCGAGGCCTCGATCGACGAAGTCTACGCGACGCTCTACATCGCCGTCTTCCTGGTGGTCGTCGTGATCTACGTCTTCCTCCAGGATTGGCGGGCGACGGTCATTCCCTGCGCGGCGATCCCCGTCTCGCTCGTCGGCACGTTTGCCGCGATGGCCTGCCTGGGCTTCTCGATCAACATGCTCACGCTGTTCGGGATCATCCTGGCCATCGGGATCGTCGTCGACGACGCGATCGTCGTGGTCGAGAACACGTCGCGGCACCTCGAAGCGGGGCTCGGCCCGAAGGACGCCGCGATCAAGGCCATGCAGGAAATCACGGGCCCGGTGATCGCGACGACTCTGGTGCTGCTGGCCGTGTTCGTGCCGACCGCGTTCATGGCCGGAATCACCGGGCAGCTCTATCGGCAGTTCGCCCTGACGATCTCCGCGGCCGTGTTGATCAGCACGATCAACGCGCTGACGCTCAGCCCCGCGCTGTGCGGCCTGTTGCTCCGCCCGCCGCGCGAGACGCGGTTCGCCCCCTTCCGGTGGTTCAACGAGTCGCTCCGGATGGCCACCAGCGGCTATACGTTCGTCGTCCGGTCGATGGTGCGGCGCGTCGCCATCGTGATGATCGTCTTCGCCGGTATGGTCGTGCTGACCGGTTGGGGTTTCACGAAGGTGCCCACCGGGTTCCTTCCCACGGAAGATCAGGGCTACTGCTTCGCCAACGTCCAATTGCCCGATGCCGCCTCGCTCAACCGGACCGTCGCGGTGATGCGCCAGCTCGACGAGATCATGGAGAACACGCCCGGCGTGGCCGACTGGGTTTCGGTGGCCGGCTATTCGATTCTGAGCGGCACCAACGGGTCGAACCTGGGCCTGATGGCCATCGTGTTCGAGCCGTGGGAAGCTCGCCAGGAGCCCCACCTCAGCCAGGACGCGATCGTTGCCCACCTCCGCGCTGAGTTCGCCAAGATCGAGGAGGCGATCGTGATCGCCTTCGTGCCGCCGCCCATCGACGGGCTGGGCAACGCCGGGGGCTTCCAGATGCAGCTCCAGGATCGCGGCGGCGCGGGGCTGGGGCAACTGGAGGACGACGCCACGTTGCTGGTCGAGCAGGGCAACCAACAACCGGGGCTGACCGCCCTGAGCACGACCTTCCGCGCCCGCGTGCCCCAGTTGTTCGTCGACGTCGACCGTACCAAGGTCAAGACGCTCGACGTCCCGCTCAGCTCCGTGTTCAACACCTTGCAGGCGTACCTCGGATCGGCCTACGTTAACGACTTCAACCAGTTCGGGCGCACGTGGCAGGTTCGCGTGCAGGCGGACCATCCGTTTCGGGTCCAAGCCGACGACATCCGGCAACTGGACGTGCGAAACCACCGCGGCGACATGGTGCCGATCGGCACCGTCGTCGACGTTGAGGAGACGTTGGGGCCTCAGGTGGTCCAGCGGTACAACCTCTACCCGAGCGCGCAAGTCAACGGCGAGCCGGCGCCCGGCTTCAGCTCCGGCCAGGCCCTGAGCCTGATGGAGCAGACGGTGAAGGCCGAGCTGCCCTCGATGAGCTACGAGTGGACCGGGATGTCGTATCAGGAGAAGCAGGTCAGCGGCGAACAGTACGTGATCTTCCTTCTGGCCGTGGTGTTCGTCTTCCTCGTGCTGGCCGCGCAGTATGAAAGTTGGACCAGCCCGGCGGCCGTGATCGCCGTCGTCCCGCTGGCAGCGCTGGGCGTGGTGATTGCGCTGGCCATTCGCGGCTCCGATAACAACGTCTACACGCAGATCGGCGTCGTGTTGCTGGTCGCCCTGGCCAGCAAGAACGCGATCCTGATCGTCGAGTTTGCCCGAGACGAGCGACGCCAGGGCAAGAGCATCTCGGAAGCGGCGGCCGACGCGGCCCGGCTTCGGTTTCGCGCGATTCTGATGACGGCGTTCTCGTCGATCCTCGGGTTCATGCCGCTGTTGGTCTCCAGCGGCGCGGGCGCGGCCAGCCGCCAGGCGGTGGGCACGGCCGTGGTGGGCGGTATGATCGCCGCCACCTTCTTCGCGGTGCTGTTGGTGCCGTCCTTCTTCGTCGTGTTCCAGAATCTCAGCGAGATTCGCACGAGGTTCGGCGCAAGCCCCGCCGTGAGGAGCGTCGACGAATCCATCCCGCCCGACCACAGCGACGCGCCGGAGCCCACCACCTAAGAAAACGACTTCCCGATTTCTGTAGCAGGCACACGCCGTGTGCCGTAGCCGGCGGACGGCACACGGCGTGCGTCGTTATGAGCGGACGGCACACGGCGTGTGCCTGCTACTGCTATTCTTCGGCCGAGTCTTGGGGAGCCTGCCCAGACCGCTCGCCTTCGCCGACGACTTTGACTTCGAGGGATTGCGGTTCCCCGTCGCCCGTGGTGTAGGTGATTCTCGACGGCAGGGAGAATCGGATGCCCTGCTCATCGAACGCGCGAAAGATCTGGAGATTCAGCTTCTCGCCGAAGGCAAGGAAATCCCAGTAGTTCGGCGGGTGGTACCAGTAGATGATCCGGATGTTGAACGCATCGGGATGGAAGTCGGTGAAATAAACGCGGGGCGGGAAGTCGGGCTCCATTCCCTCGTGGTTGTCGAGGGCTTCTCGTATCAGCTCAATCGCCTTGACGACCTTGGCTCGGGGCGTGTCGAGAGGAATATGGACGTCGGCGATTCTCCGAATATGGGGACGCCGCCCCACGTTCTCGATGCGGCTGCGGGCCATCTCTTCATTGGGGATGGACGCCATGTGCCCGGTGAGCAGTCGAAGCTTGGTCGACCGCAGCCCGATGTCCTCGACGATGCCGTCATAGTCCCCCACGATCACCCGCTCGCCGGCGCGGTACGGCTTGTCCAGCAGGATCATCACGCTGCCGAAAATGCTCTTGAGCGTGTCCTGCGCGGCCAGCGCGACGGCCAGCCCGCCCACTCCGGCACTCGCCAGCAGCGTGGTCAGCGGGATGCCGAGATACCTTCCTCCCTCGAGGAACACGATCACCGCCGCCGCGAGAGTGAGGACCCGGCACACGATCCGAATCAACTGGGCATCCAGTCCTTTCGGATGAATGCGGGGAGACGCGATGATGATTTCCGCGATCCGGTTGCCCGCGCCCGCGAGCACGACCAGCAACGCCAGCAGGAATACGACGTTGGCGACGAAGCTCAGGACGTACAGCGTATCTCCGCGAATCGTCAGATAGTCCGTGGCGACTTCTTTGAACGCCAAGGGAACGAACATCGCAACCACGGAGAAAAGCAGAGTCACGCAGTATCGAACCACGCCCTCTGCGCGCATCGGCTTGCTGCGTACTCTTCCGAGGCGGTACGCCAAAAACATCACGGCCGCGCCGATCAGCGCCGTGAGCAATAATCCGACCCATTGCCAAATCGCCAGTCCGACAACGCGATTCGAACACCATTTGGGCAGCCGATGCACCAGGGCGGCGACCGTCGGATCGGCGGGTTCGGAGAGATACCACCGATGAAACCCCGGAGACACTTTGCGACCTTCCGTTCGATAGGGCAACCGCTTCGCGTACTCGTAGAACTCCGCCACGCGTAGCACCGTCTCGGGCGAAAAGAGGTACTCACCGCGACGCGGCCCTTCCTCGACCCTCGCGATCGTGATTCGAGTGTCGGGAATCCGCCAGCTTGGGAGCTTCTCGCTTCCGCCGGCGGCTTCGATCGCTTCGGCGTCGGGGATCTCTTCGTCCGGCGGCAACTCGATTCGATCCAGCACCTCCTTCAGATAGACGGCCGCCTCGCCCCCAGCGTGTTCGCGCGCATACTCCGGAAGGTCGCTCAAGTCCAGGCAATCCAAGATGCGATTCACAACCGGCACGTATTGCGGATCCCGCCGCGTCTTGGCCCGCTCCGCCAAGATCATGTCGTGCATCTCGTTACACGAATCGAGGAAGCTCGTCAACGTCGCCCGGGGGCTCGACGTATCCGCCGGTCTCAGCGGGTTCCGGCTCTCTTCCGCACGCGCAACGTGTCCAACGGCGACCGTCCAGACCAAGAGGGCAATCGCGCCGCGTCTTGCCCGAAGCCACACACTACCCCCCCAGGTCGGTTGTTCGGGAGAACGTCCGAGTTTCATCGCATCACCTCGGCCTCAAGACCGGCTCGGCAAGTGGGATTCGCGGGTTGCATCTCGATACTCACCCCTGTGCAATTCTAGCGCGCACGGCACATGGCAAGGCCGAAGCGAACGGAAAGCCGCCCACGTCTACCTCTTCGGCATCAGCACGCCGCCGATCATAATCGGAAACGCTCCGGCAGTCATAGGGGAGACGCTTCCGGCCCCGCGGTTGCGATGCAAAACCTAGCGAGGCAGGGCCTCAGACCGAGGCGAGCGTCCAGTGGTCAGGGTTCGGGGTTCAGGGTTCAGGATTTGCGTGTATACGTGGAACTTCTGGTCCTGAACCCTGAACCCTGAGCCCCACAAACTTGACTCATTTGCAGCAAATGTCCGAAGCCAAGTGCCCCTAGCGCAGACCCGATCCCCTCTGCTGTGGGGTACGATAACAGATCGCGGTAGTGTTCTCCCTGAACTGAGAGCCCCGCGCGCGGCGCAAGCCCGGATTGGACGGCTCGATGGGCCCGCTCACTTCGACTCAGGCATCAGGGCCAACAGCTCCAGCTCGGTGTCGAACCGGACGATGATCACCCGCCAGTTGCTGTTCTTGTCCGCGGGGGCGTCGCTCCGGGGGGTGCGGTAGAAGGTGAGGTAGAA
>Ga0307379_10005984_pt1 | contig 16815 bp, 12 predicted proteins | sample UN2MG_FD_202237 | JGI IMG/M metagenome (GOLD analysis project Ga0307379, IMG submission 202237) | Soil microbial communities from Risofladan, Vaasa, Finland - UN-2 | ecosystem: Environmental > Terrestrial > Soil > Coastal area > Acid sulfate soil | place: Finland: Risofladan, Vaasa | collected... | reverse complement strand
GGCTTCGACGCCGCCCTTACGGCCGGCGCCGCCGCTCAGCTACTCGGCGGCTGGGCCCTTACCGAGACCGGACTTCCACCGGTAAGCCGAGCACGGCTTGTCTGGACACACCATCACATCGGCGATCCGCCGCAGCACCACCTCTTCCCCCTTCTCGCCGGCCGCCTCCATGTTCGCATAGAGTCTCCGGCGCGCCGCCGTGACCTCCGCCTCCGCCCAGATATACCGGCACCCCGTCCGCACCAGCCATCCCTGCCGCTCCCGCGACAGCTCCTCGAACGCCTTGCCCTCTTCATCGGGCTGCCGCCACTTCTCCCACCGGCCACTGGCAACGACGGCCGCCTTGAGCGCCTCCATCATCCCTGACGTCTCTCTCACCCTCCCCGACTCGGCCAGCTCCGTCTCCTGCGCGGCCAGCTCCTCCAGCGCCTCATACTCCGCCTCCGTGAACTCCGGCCCCACATTCGCGCCCCCCATCCCCGCCTTTGGATAGGCCTCCGGGTTCGACACCGAGTCAGAGTAGTGCCCCTTGATCACCGACCCGTACTCCCGCGCTGCTGACACCAGCTCCCGCGCCACCGCCGGATCGAACTCCGTCGTGTGCAGGTCCGTCCCCACCTTGCCCACCACAAAACACGGCCACGCATCCGACAGCCCCGCCTCCTTCAGCCCGCTCTTGAGCCCCTCCAGGAACCGCCGGAACACGCTCATATCCGCCAGCCCCCCATGTACCTCCTCCGTCCCCACCTCGTAGCTTACCGGCGGCAGCCCCTTCCCGCGGCGGTGCGACTCCGCAAACCGAATCAGCTCCAGCGTCCGCTCGATCACCATCTCGATCGGCATGGGCTGGCCCTTCGGCAGCGTCCGGTCCACCGTCGGGTCCACGTGCAGCAGGTCATACCCCGCGTCGAGGCACGCCGCGAGCGAATCCTTCACCCCCGCCATCGCCCGCTCCAGCGGCCACCCCTCCCGCGTCTGCACATCCTTCAGCCACGGCCCCCCGTGATCCAGACCCACCACGACCGGCCCTTCGTATCCATACTCCCGCGCCAGTTCCCGCGCCAGCCGGACGAAGTCCCGCTGCGTCCACCCCGTATACCCACCGTCGAGATCCACCTGATTCAGCGTCGCCGCGAAAAACAGCGGCGCCTGCGCCTCCTTCGCCGCCACCATCGACGCCTTCACCACCGCCTCCGAGTTCGGGCAAATCGCCAGCACCGTCGGCGCCGGCCCCTCCTCTCTCGCCGTCCCCCGCAGCACCTCCAGTATCACATCGGCCACCGGCCGGACATGCCCCTTCGCCTCTTTTCGAATCACGCTGTCATCCCCGCGGATCATCTCTCAGTGCCTCGCGACTCCATCTTTCTTCCCGTCAGCGGAACAGAAGGCTCACCTCTCGCACCTCCGCGCTGTCAATCCGCACGCATTCCAGCTCCGCCTCATACTCGAAGGCGCAGGCATCTCCGTTCACCAGCACCTCGGCCGGTCGTCGCGGCGCTCTGATCCGAACCATGCTGCTGTCGTAAAGATCTAGCTGCGCCTCCACCTTCTCCTCGTCGAAGCTCAGCGCGGCCTGCCCGCAGCTATTCGTCTCGAACAGCAGAACCCCGTTCGCCGAGAGGCGCTGGCCGTCGTGCAAAGCCGCCTTCACCACCCGCCCCCCGGCCCTGCGCACCATACCCGACCGGCCGACAAACGCCACGCCCGCGGCATCAGCCTCGGGTTCCTCCAGCGCAAAGAGCGCCACATCCTCGATCCCCTCCTGACACACGACCGCCCCGAGCACGTTCCGTTCCCGAATAGCCCTGACCTTCCGGATCTCCTTCCTTGCCAGCGGGCGCGGCGCAATGACCGACAGGAAGCGCCCGCGCTGCACCGGCTCGGCCCCCCACAGCTTGAACGTCGTGACGGTCTGGGCCGAATCGAAAGGACTCCGCGCCCCGACCTCCTCCAGGTCCTTCGCCGCGCGCTCGTAGCGGAAGGTCTCCGGCGCGATCACCGTCACCTCGACCGCCGCCTTCCCCTGGACGATCGTGATCCGATCCCGGTCGACCTTCACCTGACCGTACGTATGGAGAAGCCAGTCGATCCGAGACGACTTCGTGGCGTCCACCTCGTCGAACAGGATAAAATAGTCCGGTGGATCCGACTCGCCGCTCCGGCGAAGGTACATGACCTCGCGCACGAAGCTGTTCACGTCCTCCGGCTCGTAGCCCAGCGAAGCGTCGCCCACGAATCGCGTGTACCACGGCACGTCGACCAGACCGCCGATCACGCTCCGATGCTCCGGCCGGCCCCGCGCCCCGGCAACCTCCACCTCTCCCCGCTGGTCCTTGCCCTCGACCATGATCGTGTTGTGGGCCTCCGTCCGGCAGCCCCATACCTCATGCGGGTACTGAAGATCGATGATCAGCGGCTCGCCGTAAGCATAGAGAACGAAGCTGTTCAGGTCGTGGTGCTGGTGGTCCCAGTCCTTCTGCCCCCCCTTGAAGGCAAAGAGCACGCCCTCCGGATCCTCCCACCCGTTCCGCAGCATCGCCCAATCCAGGCTGCCGAAAACCTTGGTTCGCGGCAATTCCGTCAGCGGCCTCGGCTCCACGGTGGGGTCGCACCACAGGTAGGCGAACACATCCGTAGATTCCACGCGGTCGGCCACCCGATTCGCCAGGTGCTGAGCCTGGCCGTTGCGGTACTCGCCCGCCAGACGGTAGAGAATCGGCACCGCGCCCCGGGTACCCGTATCGCTGTTGGCGAACGGGATGAAATTCAACTGGCTGGGCTCCATCAGGTAAGCGAACCAATCTGAAAGCTCTCCCACGTTGCCCGTGCTGAACAGATCGACCCGTCCGCCCGAGACGTGACGGATCGCATCCATGAACGTAATGGCGTGGGTCCACCCATAGACCCCATAGCTTCCGCTCTCCCCCCAGCCGCCGTCGTTCCCCAGAGACCGCGTGTAGTGCCACACCTTCTGCTGGCACAGCCTCACCCAGTCGGCGGCCCTCGGCTCGTCAGGAAGAAGGCTCAGGGCCGCCACCCCGGCCTGCCCGTAGATCACCGCCCCCCAGTTGCACCGATACCAGTAGGTCCACCACTCCCCCTCCTCGGTGGCCCGAAGAATCGGCTCGATACCATCGCGGACGATCGCCTCCCGGATTCGCGAGCGCTTTGCTTCGTCCAGCGCGTCGTACAGCCAGTCATAGGCGATCGACAGCGTGCAGATGGCCTCCGCCGTCTCGAGAGCTTCGGCCTTCGGCATCAACCACTCATCCCTCGCCAGAATCGCCTCCAGCTCCGGCATCGCGCGCGTCGCATAGGCCGGCTCTCCGGTGAGGGCGTACACGAACGCGAGATTCCGAAGCCGATGCCGGTTGTCCCACATCGACTCCCCGGCCGCCCCGTCGTCGTCTTCCCCGATCAGCTCATCGGCCTGCGCCTTGATCCGCTCCCACATCGCTGACGCTGGCGCCCTACCGGCCTTATCCAGGATTGCCGGAGCGTCCGCCCGGTTGAAGAAGAGATAGGGATGCGGGCCCGGCGCCGCCATCTCGACCTCCACCTCCCGCCGGCAGGCGGCCCCCAGCCCCGCAGCTCGAACCGTGTACGCCGCGTCGACCGGCGCCACATCGAAGCGCAGCACGCGTCGATCCCCCGCCTCCTCCATCCACATCTCCACCGGCCTTCCCTCCGCGTCGGCCACCGTCCCGCTCTCACACCCCGCTGGCAGCCAAACCTCCAGCGTCAGCGGGTGCGTGTAGATCTCCGGGTCCGTCGCGCAGGCGAGCGAAAGCGTCAGCGTATCGGCGCCGGTCCCGTGCGCCAGCACGTCCGCCCCGTCTCGCTCCTCCCGGTACTGATAGATGGCGGCTATGCCATCCTGCCAGATCTCATCGCTCCTCGCCCGCGCCTCTTCGAGCAGTCGACGGAAGAGCGGCTCCGAGATCCCAAGGTGCCCCTCTCCGATGCAGTGGAAATGGCACTGCATCCAGCCCCCCTCGGCGATGGCCTCATCCAGCCGCTCCTGGAACCGCTCGAAGCCGAACCACTCGTAGTCCTCGCTGCACGACATGCTCCCGGTCGGCTCGTACAGATGGTACTTCTGCCGGAAGAACTCCATCGGCTTGCGTTGGAGCCACAGCGTCGCCCCCCCCGGCTGAAAGGCCAACACCGAGCTTCGCTCCGGCTGCAGTTGCCTGATCCGATCAGCGCACTCGCCGATCTCCGCTTCCGCCTCCTTGTCGGTTCTTGCTCCCTGGTGGTTCATCGTGTGGTTGCCTAGTTCGTGCGCCTGCAACACCGCCGGACTCTCCCATGCCGCCCTCTCCTCGCCGAACTCCGCCTCGCCGGGGTTGATGAGAAACGTCCCGATCAGCCCATACTCCTTCAACAGAGGAACCGCGACCTCGACGTGCGTCGGATGGGAGTCGTCGAACCGCAGACTCAGCGCTGCCCGCTTCCCCCTGAACCAACGGCATATCCGCGGCCCTACAGCCGTCTGTCCTGCACCTCCGTCTGACGACCCCCAAGGTGGAGTACCACCAGGTGGCACGATGTGCACCCGTCCCTCGCCGTTGGCAGTCATGTCGGCCTCCTCCGCCCAACTCCTCATTGCGCACACGGACAGACAGAATCCTGTGGCTACGACGACAACGCGCAGCATCGCCATCGGTCTCATCGATCGACTCACCAGCGGCGCTCGTGCCGCGCCTGTCCCAGTTCCGGCGACGGGCACCCGCGCGCTCGATGTCTCGCCGGGCTTCGCCCTCATCTCCAACCTATCGACCTACAGCCCACCGGGGCCTCTGCACCCAACACGCAGGGCAGGAGATTGCCTCCTGCCCCTCGAGCGCTCCATCGGAAGCAGCAGTCGCGGAGCTAACCGGCCCCCTTCCGCGCCTCCTCCAACGCCTCCTTCACCCGGTCCCGAAGCAGGTACAGCGACTTATGCATGATCGTATCCCCCGTCGTCGGATCGAGCACCATCGAACTCAGGCACGGATACCCGTGGTGCAGTTGCCCCGCCTTCTCCGGAAGCGCGTCGTCCACCGGCAGTCCCACCAGCTTCTCCGCCACGAAATCGGTCAGGCCGCACGGCGCCCCGCTCATCACCTCGACCGCGGCGATCTTGCCGTCGACTATCTCAAACCTGAACGTCGGCACACCCACTCCGAACTCCTCGCAGAACTCCGTGATCGTCGGAGTGCTCGGCACCAGCGAACAGAACGGCTTCGGGAACGCCGATTCCATGTCGTTCGCGGCGCAGGCCTGCGTCACCTGTCGCTGCAGCCCCGGCTTGATCCAGTTCGGGTCCTCGATGGGCGCGATCAACGCCTTCGTGCTGCCTCCCCCCACCATGTTCGGAATCTCCAGCAGCAGCTCCGGGTGGATGTTGATCGCAATGATCACATCCCCCGCCCCCAGTTCCGCCGGCAGATACTCCGCGGCATCGTCCAGCACCGGCGGCAGCGACCGCGGCAGCTGGTACGCGTCCACATTCCCCGGCGACATCTTCGACAAGTGTGCCAGCACCCGCTCGAAATAACGCCCGCCCTCATGGACGATCTCCACACGCACGCTTCGTGACCTCCTCCGCTCTAAAGTTCAGACTAGGCCCGATAGGCCTTCAGAAAGTCGTCGGCGTAGACCGCTCGGTTCAACAGCACCTCGGACGCGATCATCGCGTCCATCAGCTCCCTATCCAGCACATCCACGATCGCCGCGTCCAGGCCGGCCGCCAGCGCCATCACGAGGTATGTTCGGTTCAGCAGCTCCCGCAGCTGCGTGCTCTGCGACACGTTGCTCAGGCCCAGCACCGTCTTCGGGGGTGGGTCCGAGAGCACTTTCACATTCCGGATCGTCTCCAGGACATGCCCCGGCGTCGGCTGCGTCACGTTCACGGGCAATATCACCGCGTCGATCATCAGACGCTGTGGCTCCAGGCCCTTCTCCATCCCCGCCGCAACGACCCGCAGCGCAATCTCCGCCCGGCCGTTCGCATCCCGCGGAATCCCGTTCTCGTCGATCGTCAACGCGATCAGCGTCGCCTCGTGCTCTATCGCCATCGGGACGAAGATGTCGAGCTGATCCTGCTGTCCCTTCGTCGAGTTGATGACCGAGCCCGGCCCCGCCAGCTCCAACCCCTTTCGCATCACCTCCGGCTTCGTCGTGTCGATCGCCAGCGGCGCCTCCGTCACCTCCCGGATCGTCTTCACCAGCCACCCCATCGCCTCCAGTGCATCCGCCGCTGCCGGCCCGACATTCACATCGAGGCAGTTCGCACCCGCCTCCAACTGCTTCTTCGCAAGCTCGTGGATTGGCTCCGGGTTCTTCGCCTGAATCGCATTCTTGACCGACGTGAACATCCCGTTGATGCGCTCGCCGATGGCATACATATCTCAAGCCTCCTCGCCCATGAAAGAATCGATCGTCTTTCTCAACAGCGACACCGCCTGCGGGTGCCACATGACGAACACGTTCGTGCCCCCGTGCAAGAAGCACGTCGCCGTCGTCGTCTCCCAGCTCACCCCCCGCTCCATCGCCGCACCCCATTCCGGTGCCGTCTCTGCATCCGTCCGCGCCTCCTTCGCCTTCCACGCCTCCGGGCCGACGACGGCCAACATCGGCATCGACAGCATCCGATCGCCCGACAGCGCGGCCAGTCTCGTCCGCTCCATGATCGAGTAGGCATACTCCATCCCGTAGCCGAGCCCGCCCGTCGCCTGGAACATCACGATCCGCGACAGATCGAGCCCCATCTCCGACACCAGAATGTTCACCTGCTTCTGGATGTTGATATCGATCGGCGCCTGCGTGATGAGCTTATGTCCGTCCGCCATGCACGCCGCCGTGATCGTCTTGTAGTTCTCCTGCGTCGCCGTCCCCAGCAGGCAGTTCTCCCCCGCCGCCACCTCGCTGCATCGCGGCATGATCTCGTTGTCCTTATCCGCCTGACCGCAGCCCCAGATGATCAGCGGCACCCCCACCGCCCCCAGCACCGACTTCACCGCCTGCGCGCACTCCTCCGCCGACTTGTTCCCTTGGTCTGGGTGCGCCCCCAGCATCCGCAAGCACACCATGTCAGCACCGAACTCCTCGACGCACTTCTTGGCCCAAGCCGCCGGATCGTCGGCCGCGTCGCCCAGCGCCTCCTCCAGCGCCGCCGCCCAGTCCTGCGGCTTCACGTCCAGCACCTCCATCGCGATCATGGGGCGATTCGGCGTCTTCCCCTCGAAGTGCAGAAACGGCAAGCTTGTGTCCCCGCCGATCTTCACCACCGAGGTCCGCGTCCCGCCCTCCGCTGAAGTAGCCCCGATGCTCACCTCATTCACGGCGGCGGCCCATTTCTCCACTGGCATCTCAAACGGCATCGCTATGCTCCCTCTTTCAGATCGGTCGGTTCGCTCCCGGGCGCATCCTGCAATCCCGCGAGAGCGCGAACCCGACCTATGTCAACGTGCTTCTGGAAGAGCGCCCGCGCCCGTTCCACTTTCGCGCTCTCCCGCACCCTGAGTCGCCCCGTTATGTGCTCGATTCGCTCCACCGTGGCCAGCGTATCATGCGGCGCCAGCAGCAGCGGCACCCCGAGCTGCTGCGCTCGATTCACGATCGGCCCGCTCGGGTAGATGTTCCCCGTCAGCACGATTGCCCGTGTCGCCGTCTGCAGCGCAGCCAGTTGAATGTCCGCCCGGTCTCCGCCCGTGATCACAGCCTTGTCCGCCAGCTGCCTGAAGTACTTCGCCGCGCTCGCCACCCCCATCGCCCCGATCACGAAATGCACGATCAGCTCGTCCAGCGCCTTCTCGCAACACAACAGCTTCGCCGGCAAATGCTCCACCAACTCCCTCACCGTGATCGCCCCCAGCAAATCGTCCGGCGGCACAGACCCCAATACCGGAATCTCCCGGCTCTCCAGGTGCCGGCCCAGCGCCCCCTTCAGGGCCTCCTCCTCATCCGGCCCCACGAAGTTGAAGATCACGCCCCCGAACCGCTCTCCCAGCAGCCGACGCCCCAGTAGCGCCTTCTCCACCATCGCCTCCGCAGACAGCCTCGCCAGCAGGATCACGCGCGCCTCCAGCAACTCGGCCACCGCCGGCGCCGATAGGCCCAGCAGAGACCCTCTCGACAGATCCCCTACCCCCCCGACCAGCATGATGTCCCGCCCCTCTGACACCCGAGCATAGGCCTCCCGAATCCGGTCCGGAAGGCCTCCCACCTCTCCCTCCAACGCTCGCTGAACCAGCTCCGGGCTCAGCAGAATCGGGCAGATCGCGTCCGTCGGCGCCTCCGGGTTCAGCCGCGTGCTGATGAAGTGCGCATCCTCGTCCGTCGTCACCCCATCCACGTCGCGCGGCAGCGTACCCAACGGCTTGAAATACCCCACCCGATATCCGGCCTCCCTCAGCTCCAGGCCGAGCGCGAGTGCGGTCAGCGACTTCCCCGAGAAGCTATCCACCGACGCAATATACAGCGGCGGCCTCATGCGCTTGCCTCCAGTGCGCTTGCCACCGAGGGGAACCGCCGCAGGTCAGTATGCGGCAGAAAGAGCCCGGACACATACCGATCCATGTACCCCGGAACGATGCTCAGCTCGAAATTGATCATGCGGCCGGCCAGCTCCTCCATCCTCTCGCGGGCCCCTCGCCCCAGCAGCGCCAGCCGCGCCCCCGAAACGGCCGTGTTCCCCACGAACCGAATCCGCTCCAGCGGCACATCCGGCAGCAGTCCGATCATCACCGCGCTCTCCGCGTCCAGGTAGTTCCCGAACGCCCCCGCCACGAGGATCTGCTCCACCTGCCCTGCCTCCAGCCCGAGCGACTCCAGCAGCGTCTCCGCCCCCGCGTACACCGCCGACTTGGAGCGGATCAGGTTCTGAATCCCGTCCTCCCCCAGCGAGATATCATCCGACCGCCCGACCTCTTCCCCCCAGACGAACACGAACTCCGGCCTCTCATTCCTCACCCGCACCCGCCTGCTCGGGAATCCCAGGTTGATCCGCCCGGCCCGATCGATCACACCCGCCCGTAGCAGCGTCGCCAGAGCATCCACCAGCCCCGACCCGCAGATCCCCCGCGGCCTCGCCGCCCCGATCGTCATGTACTCGACCCCATCGCTTTCGCGGTCATAGGACAGCCGCTCTATCGCCCCCACCGTCGCATACATCCCGTACTCCACCCCCGAGCCCTCGAACGCCGGCCCCGCCGAACAGGAGCAGCACATCATCCACTCCTGGCTCCCCACCACCATCTCCCCGTTCGTCCCCATATCGATAAACAACGTCAGCCGCGGCGACTCCCCCAGCGCCGTCGCCACTACCCCCGCCGTGATGTCCCCACCCACATAGCTGCTTACACACGGCGCCAGATAGACCGGCGCCCCGGAGCGCATGTCCAGCCCGACCTCCTCCGCCCGCAGCGTCGGCGCCGCCCGCAGCGCAGGCACATACGGCTCCCGCCGTATCGCCGCCGGATCGATCCCCAGCAGCAGATGCGTCATCACCGTATTGCCCACACAGGCCGCCCCCACGATCTCCTCCCGCCTCACCCCATGATCGTCTGCGATCTTACCCACGCATCGGTTCACAGTCGCCCGCACCGCCTCCCGCAGCTCAGCCAGCCCCGCCTCGTGCTCCTGCGCGTAGATGATGCGGGAGATCACGTCCTCCCCGTGCACAATCTGATCGTTCAGCGAAGCACACGCCTCCACAAACCCGTGTGTCGCGAGATCGATCAGGTGCACCACCACCGTCGTCGTCCCGATGTCCACCGCCAACCCGTACGTCTCCCGGCCTCGGGCCGGCTCCACCCCGAACACCCGGCTTCGACCATCGAAATCCCCCACCAGCGCATCGACCTCCCACCTGTTGCCGCGCGCCACCTCCGGCAGCGCCCGAAGGGCCGCCAGATCGATCTCCATCTCGGACAGGCTCTCCCCCGTCGCCTCCTTCAGCCGTGCCAGAAGACGCTCGTCATCGCTCGCCTCTCGCTCCTCTTCCGGGGACACCAGCTTGAGAGGGACCCGCGCCGCCAGGAGCCGGTCGGCCTCCCACGCGGCCTCCGCCTCCTCCACCCGCCCCATCAGAATCTGCAGCTCCCCTCGCTGCGATTCCAGCGGCACCTCCACCACCAAGTCGTCCTCTATCGTCGCCTGGCAGGCGAGTGCGACCCCCTGCTCCGCTTCCTCCTTCGAAAGCAGATCCCCTCGCTTCCCGCTCGCCCGACCGAGCGACACGATGACTTTGCATTTCCCACAAGCCCCCTGCCCCCCACAGGAGGAGTCGATGGGTACTCCCGCCGCGTTCGCCGCCTCCAAAATGCTCCCGCCGGACTCGACCTCCAGGCAGGCGCCATCTGGTAAGAACACAACTATGTGGCTGCTCATCGCACAGTGCCGCTCTCGACCGCCGGCTGTCACACCCCCGTGTCCTTGCCCGCCATCTCGCCTCAGGGCTGCCAGGAAGTCCGCAGGAACGTCGGTATCCCCGACGACTCCCGGGGCCCAACGATCACCTTCCACTCCTGGCCCAGTTCATCCTCGAGCTTGCCGCTCAGCACCGCCACGTGCCCCGGCAGCACGAGCTTCCGGTGCTTCACCTTGCTCCCCACGTCGAACGCCTTCACCTTCTCCGCAATGATCTCGGCCGTGAACTTCTCCGCCGCCCACGCCGTCAGCACCGAGGTCCCCTCCGTGTCGACGACCACGATCCAGGCCGGCACCCGGCTCGCCTCAACATCGCCCTCCACCGTGAAGTACGTCAGCGAGAAGTTCGTCGTCACCAGCACCGGCGCATTCTCGTCCGGCGTGCCCACCTGATACAGACCCTCCTCGATCTGGATCGGCTTCTGCGGGTCCGTGTAGATATTCTGCCGCACCGTCATGAGTGTCAGCAGCTCCCACGGATCCATATGTCGAACGACGACGATCCCCGCGTACTTCGCAATATAGCTCGCCGCCTGCTGCGTCTCCTCCAGCGGGCCGTCCGCCTCCGCAAACGTGATCGTCGGAAACCCCAGCGGCCGCAATCGCTTCCGCAGCGCCGCCCGCCGAATCGCCGTCTCGTTCGCCAGCACGTCGGCGGGCCTCCGCGCTCCCGAGTCCAGTATCAGATCCGTCGCGCCCGCCCCCTGCGCCTTCTCCGATACCTCCGCCAGAGAACCCACATCGGATCCCCGAACCGCCAGCGGACACCCGTGCTCCTTCGCCAGCCCCGCCATCGCCTCCACGCTATCGGCCGTCGCGGCATAGATCAACGGCCTCTTTGCCGCGCACGCCTTCAGCGCCTCCCCCATCACCGATGGGTCCTCGTTCATCAGTATCAGCGGCACGGTTGACTGCTCCGCCGCCATCGTCGCCGCCTTTACGAACGCCTCCCCCTCCCCCTTCAAGGCTACCGCATTCAACTGCAACATCTGCCCCACTCGCTCGAATGAGACATTGCCGACCGCCTTGATACGCGCCGCCAGCTCCTCCTCCGGCAGCCTCGCCTCCACCATCACCGCGATCCCGGTCGGATGGTAGAACGTCTCCTCGTGCCTGAACAGCACCGTCTCGTTTCCGACCTCCAGCTTTCGATCGCCGGTGCCTATCGTCACCAGCTTGATCGGCGGCGCCGACGCGCCCGACAGCGCCTGCTTCGCCTCCTCCGAAACGTGCGGACACTGATCCAGCGAGGCCTGCTTCTGCGCCAGCTTCATGGCGAACGCAAGGCAGGTCGGTACACCGCAATCCCTGCAGTTCGTCTTCGGCAATTGCTTAAAGATATCCAGGCCCGTGAGACCCACGTCTCCACCTCCTAATCCTTATCTTGTAGGGCTGGCCTGCCCACGCCAGCCGCCCAGTCCTGTGTCCGCCGGTGCTTCACCAGCCCCGGACGCCGATGCCCCCGGCCTCCTGCAATTTCTCCGCTCCCTACAGCAGCGAAGGCATCTTCAGAGCCGGATGGTCCTGCGCCTCCAGCCACGGCATCAGCTCCTCCACCGTCGTCGCCACCGTCTCGTCCCCGATCTTCTCGTAGAAATCCGACAGCCCCAGCTCCGCCGCCCGCTCCTTAATCCTATCCGCCAGCGCCTCCTTCAGCTCCTTCGGCATCCACAGCACCCGCGGCAGCCCGCCTTCCGCCGAGATGAACTTCTTGCTCACCACATAGAGACGGCCGATCCCCAGAAAACCCGGCGTCTGCATCCCGCCTCCCACCGTCCCCGCCAGCGTCGTGAACGGCATCCCGCACGGCGTCATCCCCGGGTGCTCCCGGTTCACGATCATCACCCCGTGTAGCTCCCCCGTCGGCTCCGGCAGGATCGCCATGATGCACTCGAAGCACCCGCAAGACGTCATCGGGTCCTCCATCAGCGAGTAGGCGTTGAACCGTTCCACCGACTTGTTCGAGGTCTGATAGACGAACTCGTTCACGCCCTCCCACTGACCCTTCAGCTCGTCGATCGTCGTGCCCTTCGCCACCGGCTGGTTCGGCCCGGCGGGACTGATCTCGTAGGCCGCCTTCCCGTCCAGCCAGTTGTACGCCCCACACAGCCCCAGCCGCTCCGGGCTGATGATGCACACGTGGTTCGGCGCGTAGGACTGACACAGCGTGCACGAGTAGAAGATGTCCACGCTCTCGTCGGTCATCCCCGCCACCCGCGCATCACGCGCCGCCCACACCTTCCGCGCTTCTCCCCGCAGCGGAAGCATCTTCTCCTCATCGGTGTAGATCGTCACCTGCACCTTGTCCACCAGCACCGGGAACTTCTGCATGTACTCCGCCCGCAGCAGTTCTCCGAAATGCTTCAGCCGCAGGCCCGACCCGAACGCGTCCTTCGAGATCCGCACCCAGCTCATGTCTCGCTGGCCCATGTGGAACACGCCCATCGCATGGTTGATCAGCGTGTGAACCTGGCGCTCCAGAATCGGCTCGAAGTCCTCCTGCATCTTCCGCCCGGCCACCTCGATGTACATCCCCAGCGGCATCGCACCCCCGACCTCCGCCGAATCGCAGTCCGGCCCCACCAGCTCGATCTTCCCGTCCTCCACGCTGTCCATCGGTCGCATCCGCAGAAACTCGAAGGCCGTCGTGTACTTGCCCCCGAACTGCACGTGCATGTCGTCCCGACGGACCGTCTCCCCCTCGAACGCCGCCGCCACCGGCACCGGAATGTCGATCTTCGACACGCTCACCTTCACCCCGCGCACCTCGACGCAGGTCTCAACGATACGCTTCCGGTCCAGCTCCCTCACCAGCGCCTCATACGTCGTCACCCCGGTCGGCCTGATCTCCGGAATCTCCGTATCGCAGATCACCGGGAACCCCATGTTGATCGCCCCGGCCCCGCTCGCATACTTCAGGTCGTCGATGTCCCCAAGGCCCAGTCCGAAGGCGAAAATCCGCGCCCGCGTGTAGTCCAGGCACGCCTTCCAGTCGCCCTTCTTGTGCCCGCCGAACGTCAGCGCGCCCCGGATCGCCCAGTTCAGCGCGTAGATGATCGACTCCGTGTCCGGCCCTAGCGGCACGATGTACCGGCCCCACCAGGCCTTCTTCAGATCCCCGTCCTCCGTCTCCGACGCGTCCTTCGGCAGCACCCCCGCCTCGATCAGCTGATCCCTCATCGTCTCCCCTTTGTGGTTCCCGATGAGGAAGGTCAGGATGTTGCGCTTCTGCAGCTCGCGGATGACGTGGACCGCTGTCTCAGTATCCGGAGCCGCGCCCACAATCGCCGCGAAACCAGGCAGCCGCCCGTCCACGAGCTGGATGCCCAGCGTCCGCAGGATCGTGTCCGAGATGAATCCGTGCCACCCATCGAGCGGCTCCTCACCCTCCAGATAGGCGATCGCCTTCAGCAGCTCCTCCGCCAGCAGCGTCGCCACACCCGCGTCCAAAGCCGCTGACAGATACGGAAGCCACACCTGCTCCGACGGCTCCTCCGATAGCAGCGACTTCGCCGCCTCCAGCACCTCCCGTGCCTGGCCCAGCGTCGACACCTCCAGGCCCAGCAGCGCATAGGCCATCGGCAGGAAGAAAGCGGTCTCCGGAAACTCCAGCGCCTGCGACTCCCCGTGCCTCCCGATCGCCGCGTTCAGCTTCTCCTCTGCCCGCGCAACGATCTCATTCGATCCTCGTACCGCAGCAGCAGCAACAGCCTTCGACATCAGTCCTACTCCTTGGACCACCTGTTGGGCAGGAGCTTGCCTCCTGCCGGAGCCGTTGGGCAGGAGCTTGCCTCCTGCCGGAGCCGTTGGGCAGGAGCTTGCCTCCTGCCGGAGCCATTGGGCAGGAGCTTGCCTCCTGCCGGAGCCCTTGGGCAGGAGCTTGCCTCCTGCCGGAGCCATTGGGCAGGAGCTTGCCGCCTGCCGGAGCCCTTGGGCAGGAGCTTGCCTCCTGCCGGAGCCATTGGGCAGGAGCTTGCCTCCTGCCGGAGCCGTTGGGCAGGAGCTTACCTCCCGCCGGAGCCATTGGGCAGGAGCTTGCCTCCTGCCACCGCCTCTCCCCCGCCCGCCCCTCAGTCCGATGCAATCACATCAACTGCTCGTCCGTCTGCATCCAGCCCAGCTCCCGCGCCATCTGCACCTCCAGCAGCGGCAGGCAGTCCGCCACCGCCTCCGACAGCTCCGTCCCCCAGCCCGTCTCCCCCGGCTCCACTCCGTAGATCACGATCTCTCCCACCCGCAGCCCCGCCTGCTGCAGCAGCGCGAGCTGATCCAGCAGCCCGTGCTCGTGCGCCGACAGCGCCGGCGCATCCCGATCAGCCACATCCCGCAGCGACACCCGCGCGATGCTCCCCGGCTCGCGGCCCGCCCGCAGCGCATCGATCACCACCAGCTTGTCGATGTCTTTCCAGTCCGACAGCGCCTCGAACACCCCCGTCCCGCCGTCCACCAGCGCCGCGCACTCCGCACACGGCCCGCTCGACAGCGCCCGCACCGCGTGCACTCCGACTCCCTCGTCCTGCCGCAGCAGATTGCCGACCCCCAGCACCACCACCTTCTTCACAGCATCCAACATCTCGTTATCTCCCGCCCCCTCGCTATCGCCAGGCGCCCCGAGCCGACACACGGTCGGCCGACCTTTCCTCGGGCCCGCAGGCCGACTCCCTTACAGCCCCGCCGCCTTCAAGACCGCCGGCACGTGGTGCCCCCAGCCCAAGGGCATGATGTGGACCCCTCGGCACAGCGACTTCAGATCCCGGATCAACCTCCCCGCGATCTCCACGCTCGTCTTCACCTTGAAGTCCGCCTTCTTGCCCTCGGCTTTGGCGGCCTTGTCCTTCTCGCCCGCCTCGGCCATCTCCGCAATGAGATCGTCAGGGACCGTCACGCCGGCCACGTTGGCGTTCATGTACCGCGCCATGCCGGCGGACTTCAGCAGCACGATGCCGGCCAGCACCGGCACCTTCAGGTGCCCTATCTGGCTCGTGAACTCCGCAAACTGTCCCACGTCATAGACCGCCTGCGTCTGCAGGAACTCCGCGCCGGCCGCCACCTTCTTCTCCGTCTTCATCACCTGCATCTCGACCGGATTCGCCCCCGGCGTCACCACCGCTCCCAGGCACAGGTCCGGCTTCCCTTCCAGCTCGCTGCCCATCAGGTCGTGACCCTCGTTCAGTCCCTTCGCCACGCTCAGCAGCTGAACCGAGTCCAAGTCGTACACGGGCTTCGCGCCCACGTGGTCACCCAGCTTCGGATGGTCCCCGGTCAAGCACAGCACGTTCTCGACGCCCAACACCCAGGCCGACAGGAGATCGCTCTGCAGGGCGAGCCGATTCCGGTCCCGACACACCATCTGCAGCACCGGCTCCGCGCCCACGTCCTTGATCAGATGGCACGTCGCCAGCGACCCCAGCCGCATCGCTGCCGCCTGGATATCCGTCACGTTGATCCCCTGCACCAGCGGCGCCAGCAGCTTCGCCTCCTCCAGCACGTGCTGCAGGTCCGTCCCCTTCGGCGGCCCCACCTCGGCGGTTACCACGAACGTATCAGAGGCCAGCGCCGGGCGCAAGCTCATTCCTTCTCTCCTTCCTTCGACAGCACCCGCTCCTCCGGATGCGGATGGTTCTCCTTCGGCGGCCTGTACTGCTTCAGCCCCTCCAACTTCCCCTGCCCCTTCAGCCGTTCGTAGATCAGCAGCCAGGCGCAGTCCGTCTCCGGGTTCACCTCACACTTCCCCTCGGCCGTCGTCCCCCCGCAGGGGCCGTTGAGCAATCCCTTCGCACACCGCGTCACCGGGCAGATGTACCCGGTCAGCTCCAGTATGCACTCCGCACACGCCGAGCACATCTCCCGGAACTGCCCAAAGCGCTCCACCCTCCCGATGAACAGCGTATCGTTCGCAACGTGGACCGGCTTGTCCGTCGCGTCCGCCGCCGTCTGCGCCCCGTTGCCGCACGACATCACGAGCAGCGCCTCCGCCGCTTCAACCTCGCCCTTGTGCTCGCGGAGCTGCCGCTTGAGCTGAAGCAGGTGGCACCCGGGCTCCGCCACGACGCTCCCCGTCACGGTCTTACCCTGCTCCGACAGCTTCCCCGCCATCTCCGTCAGCTGCTCTTCGCCGCCGACCTGACATACCGTGGCGCAGTCGCTGCACCCCACCAGGAACACCTTGTCTTGGCCCTCGAGCATCTCGAGGATCTCCTCGAACGGCTTCGGTCTGCTGATGATCATCGAGCAACTCCTTCTCTCTCAACTCGCCCCCTGATCGGCCGCGATGGCCCGCTCAGGTACAGCTCTAACCCTCCACCTGCCACTTCGTCGCCTCCACCGTGTTCCGCAGCAGGATCGCCGTCGTCACCACCCCCCCCCCCCCCGGCCCCCGCGGGGTCCTCGCCCCCGACT
>Ga0307379_10005981_pt1 | contig 16820 bp, 16 predicted proteins | sample UN2MG_FD_202237 | JGI IMG/M metagenome (GOLD analysis project Ga0307379, IMG submission 202237) | Soil microbial communities from Risofladan, Vaasa, Finland - UN-2 | ecosystem: Environmental > Terrestrial > Soil > Coastal area > Acid sulfate soil | place: Finland: Risofladan, Vaasa | collected... | reverse complement strand
GGTTACAGCGCGGCAAAGGCCGTTACATATATCGATTGTACGCAAGCATTTTTTAAGATTGACCGGCCGGGAGATTTCTATAGCTGATGCGCAGGTATGCGGCGAAAAGTTCCTGGCTGTCAGGTCTGCATAGTAATCGTCGATTATTGACTGGTTGACGTGGCCGTTATTCCAGGTAAGTTTTTTGTTATTGACCAAATCAGTAAGGGTATCGGCGCCGGCAGCATTGATAATTGCAATGCGAGGTATCTGCTGGATTAATCCTAATTGTTTGAGTTCGTAGAAGGCCTTGCCGAACGCGCTGGAATTGCCGAGGTTGCCGCCGGGTACTATAATCCAGTCGGGAACGGTCCAGCCGAGCTGCTCAATAATCCTGTACATTATGGTCTTCTGGCCTTCGAGCCTGAAGGGATTTAACGAGTTCAGCAGGTAAAGGCCCAGTTTCGAGCAGGCGGCCTGTACCTGGTGCATACAATCGTCGAAGTCGCCGAGGATTTGGATGGTTTGTGCGCCGTAGTCCATTGCCTGGCTGAGCTTTCCGAAGGCGATTCGGCCGGAACCTATCAGCACCGTGGCCTTCAGGCCGCAACTATGGGCGTACAGGGCCATCGATGCCGAGGTATTGCCTGTCGATGCACAGGCGCATGAGCCGGCGCCGACCATTATGGCGTGGCTGAAGGCAGCGGCCATACCGTTGTCCTTGAACGAACCGGAAGGGTTAAGCCCCTCGTACTGCAGGTACAGGCAGCCGGGTTTGATGTCAACATATTTGGCTACGTTGTCATTCTGCTGTAATATTGTCTGACCTTCTCCTATGGTTACCTTGTATTTATCGTCGCAGAAGTTCAGCAGTTCCCGGAACCGCCATACGCCGGAAAAATCCAGCGGATTGTCCATAGTTGCGCGGCGCTTACCGAAATCGCTGAGTTTTTCCGGCAGTGCAATCCTGTCCCAGTTATACCATATATCCAGCAGCTGGCCGCAGGCCGGACACTTGAAAATCGTTTCACTGCAGGAGAATTCTTTTCCGCAGTCAGGATTAATACATTTCTGAAAGGCAGTATTATCTTTATTCATAGAAAATTCCTATCCAGGGTCATTGCGGCTGGTTCTTTCCGGTTTTTGGGCAATTATAAGCGGTCAGCAGGTTTTTTGGTATAGAAATTGGCTTTGTTTTGCATAAAAGGTCAAATGGCTCATTGGTCAAATGGCATTTTACATTGTGGATTCATTTTTTTAATGAGGTTTAGTCTTTGGATTTCGAGTACAGAGGGCTTCTTACGGGCCCCAATAAATTCCGGCTAAACGGCCTCCGGTACCCATCCTTCGTTACCGCGTAAAACGCGGGGCTAATTATTTGGCCTGCGGTTTTGCCGCAGGTTGCGTTTAGAATGACAGTTTAAGGTTCTTTCCCGCCGCTGATTTTTGCCATCTCAGCTTCTGTGAAAGTGCTGTTTGCGATTGGGCCCGGCTGCCAGGATTTTTGTAGTTCGCTCGGCCTTATTTCCCCCAGAGGAATGACGAAAACATCCTGACCATATTTATCCTTTTCAATTCGACCGTCCGCCTTTTCCACTACCAGCCGCGCAAGTTTCTCGCAGACTTCTATTAACCCGGGGAAATTGTACGGCGTATGACTGAACTTGCCGTTTGGATCAATTGCGGAGATAAATTTCTCCGGCAAATTCGAATACCCTATCGTTGTAAACAAAATCCCCGCAGCATTTGAAGGATTACAGTCACTGTCCTGTCCGCAACGAGTGGAAATGATAATCGTTTTGTCCGGGTCGCCTCGGCCGTACAGCAGCCCCATAACAATATAGGCACCGTTTATCTTTGCGTCGATATTGAAGCCGCTGTTATTGTTATTGCAGGAAAACCGCCTATAGTCAGAATTTATTTGATATTTTTTCTGAATCCGCCACCAGGTTTCCTGCCAGTTATCAGGATTTTGCCTGTACCACTTAAGCACATCAGTGATACACTGGTAATATTGACTTTTTGGCGGGATACATTTCAGTCCTGCACGGATAATTTTTCTGATATCATTTTCGAAGAACGCCTCGGCGTACATTCCGCCCACAAACTGGCCGCCGTAAAGACCATCGCCATAGTTCATCAGCCGACCGAATTTTTCGCCCAGCAGCACAGCACTATTACCCAATCCCGGGGAGATAAGCCCTGAAAAATCCGCTTCAATCTGGTAATCAATATCGTCGGCGTGGCTGTTGAAGTGTGGGTGTCCTGAATCCGGCGGCGCTATCGCCTTTCGCAGATTACTTCGGCCGGCTTCGTTCGCATGCCAGAGCTGGTACCGGCTGTTTGCAAAATCAATGCCCGCCTGGCGGATAGAGACATCAAGGCCATAGAGTTCCAGTGTCCGCAGAAACGTCATTTCAACATAGATATCATCCTGCTTAAACTGGTTTATCATTTCAGGTTTCCAGTGCGGCATTTTATCTTCGGGGATTATGGTGCCCTGCCATTTGAACTCGGTAGGCCCGCCCCAGCCAACACCCGCCATCTGACCGACCCAGCCCGCCTTCATTTTGTCGATATAGTCTTTTGCGGTCAGGCGACGATACTTCGTCTCGGCCGCTTCGAGCCGGTCGCAATTAGCAGCGCAAACAATGCCTGCGGTTACGATAATTGTCATTAATCTTCGCATAATTGAGATTCTCCACTGCGCTGAGAATGACAGTTTAAGGTTCTTTCTTGCCATTGATTTTTTCTATAAGTTCGGGCAATTCCGCCAGATGGTCGATTAGCCAGGCACCTTTGGGCAGCCTTTTGCCGGCGTTGGTGTATGCCTTTTTCAGAACCGCCGGCATGCCGCTTTTTACCGCGGGCCTGACGTCCTTGTCGATACGGTCGCCGACAAAGAGTATATTTTCCAGTGTCTCGCCGAGTCTTTCAGCGGCAATTTTAAAGATGCGAATGTCGGGCTTGCGAAAATCAAACTCATAAGAATAGACCCGGACAGTGAAAAAATCCAATATACCTAACTGTTCAAGATGCCTTTCGAGAGAGCTGCTGTGCACAAAGGTATTTGACACAATACCCAGCTTAAGGCCTTTTTCTTTCAGGCTGCCCAGTGTCTGAGCCAGATTGAGTTCTATCGATGCGACTTTACTCAGCGGTTCATACCACAGCCAGGCGAACTGTCTCCATTGCTGCCTGTTAAGCTGAATGCGTTTTTTTGTGCCTACGCTCCTTAGCAAAAGCAGGGCGTTAAAATCCTTTCCCGTTATGTGCGAAATCAATCGGCGTAAGTAAAACGCTATAAGATTTCGCCAGCAGTAGTACTCGAAACTGCCGGGCTGCTGGGCACAGTTTTTCAGAAAATCATAGGACAGCCTCGCGCCCTGGCGGAAAAGCCCGGAGGCATTGACCTTCCCGTAATTGAGCACCGTCTCGCCAAGGTCAAACAGCACGGCTTTGATTTTTTGTGGCGGCATGATTTTTCTTTTGTTTCACTTTTCCTGAGCTTGCGGCCGGCTGTTATCTGCGGGGTCGTTTTTCAAAGCCGGCACATTCTTACCGAAAACTTCGGCTACCCAGGCGAACATTTCTTCGTCGGATATTGCCGATACCCTGTCGGCGGCGTACTCGGCGTCAATTTTGTCTTTTATTCTGGTTATGTACGGATTGTGCTTGGCGATTTCTATCTGGTACTTGTCTTCTATCCAGTGTTTTATGCCGGCAGCCCCGGTCTTGTCTGTAATGGCCACTTTTACGGGGCGATTGAGCAGTTTATTGGTATCAAAGCAATTGTATATTTCCTCGTCCTTGAGCAGACCGTCGGCGTGTATGCCGGCCCTGGTAACATTGAAATCCCTGCCGACTAACGGATAGTTATGCGCAATCTCAAAGCCGAGTTCCTTTCTCGCATATTCGGCAAGTTCGGTTATGGCCGCATATTTGACCCCCTTTGTAATTCCTTTTATTTGCGCGTGCTCAACGACCATTCCTTCCAGCGGCGGATTTCCTGTACGTTCTCCGGCGCCCAGTATCGAACTGTTTGCCGCACAGCAGCCGTAGAGCCAGGCTGTTGCAGCGTTGACCTGTACTTTATGCAGGTCGTTGTGGCCGTGCCATTCGAGCCATTCAGCGGGCACGCCGATTTGCCGCAGACCGTGGACAAGTTTTGGTATGCCGCGAGGCAAAGCTACTTTCGCCCAGGGCAGGCCGAATCCGAGCGTATCGCACAGACGGATTTTTACCGGCATGTTATATTCGCTCGAGAGCTTCATTAACGCCGCTGCAAAGGGCAGTACAAAGCCGTCAAAATCGGCCCTGGTAACGTCTTCGAAATGACATCGGGGGACAATGCCGTTATCAAGGGCTGTTTTGGCGATGTCAAGGTATTGGTTAAGCGCCTCTGTTCTTGTCATCCGCAATTTCAGGAATATATGGTAATCGCTTGCAGACGTCAGAATGCCCGTTTCCTTAAGCTTCATCTCGGCCACAAGCTTGAAATCGGCAGCGACAGCCCTTATCCAGCCTGTAATCTCAGGATACCTGTAACCGCGGTTTTGGCATAGTTCCACGGCTTTTCTGTCGCGTTCGGCGTACAAAAAGAACTCGCATTGCCGAATAAGGCCCGTGTCGCCGTCTATTTCGTGCAGGAAATCATAGATTCTGAGGATTTGCCCGGCAGTGTACGGAGGTCTTGCCTGCTGACCGTCGCGAAAGGTGGTGTCGGTTATCCATATATCCTTAGGGATGTCGTAATCGACTCGCTGGTTGTCGAAAACCACCATCGGAAATGCGCTGTAGGGGAACATTTCGCGATACAGATTGGGCCTGCTTACGTTTGTAATTTCAGGTTTTTTTTTGGCCATATTTTCCTCCTGCAAACCGGATAACGTCATATCAAATTCAAGAACTATGATTTGCGCTGTATAACCAGGTCCCGGCCGTGACAATGGCCGAGGTGGGATTCGAACCCACACGCCCTGAACGGGCAGGGGATTTTAAGTCCCCAGCGTCTGCCATTCCGCCACTCGGCCGGTCCGGACCTCGGTGATAGATTACCGTATTTAGTAAAACTCTGCAACTTGTTTTGTAAGCATTTCCTGTGCCGAACGGACTGTAAGGGGGGCAATGGTTTAATGCCGGGTGTATCTGTGGACGGGCCTGCAGTGTCGAGTATGCCGGAAAGGCGCTACAGTCAAATCAAGGCTTGAGCCGCTTGAAAAAACCGGTAATTGTCTTTTTCAGCGCAGCGGCGCGAATTTTGTTATACAGACACATCAGGTTTTTGTCGTCTGATATGCTCACGGCTTTTTTAATTCTTTCCGCCGCTTTTTCCAGTTTACCCATCGCCAGGTAAACAACAGACGAATCCCTTAAGGCGGGAATGTGCTGAGTATTGATGTCCAGGGCGTGCGCAAAAAACTCGGCTGCTTCTTCCAGCCGTTCTCTTTCGGCACTGATACGGCCGAGGTAATAGTAGGCGTCCGCCTGGACAGACTCCTGGGTTGATGGTTCCGCTGTACCTTCCATAGTGGAACTTTCCCAAAGACCACACAGCGTCTTTGGCACGGGATACCGGATGTCGACGGCGCCGAGCAGGCAATGTGCCGCATAGCGCAGGTCGCCAATCGCCAGAAAAAACGACCCTGTCGATACCAGTACATTTATGTCCTCCGGGGCCCTTTTTACCTCCGAAACCAGGTAGGATTTAGCCTGTTTTTTATCTTTTCTCATCAGGGCGTACTCACCCATTCTGTAGAAAGGGCCCGTAAGTGTGTTATCTTTTTCCAGCGCCTGGTCGTAAAGCTGCGTTGCCTGCCCGTAATCGCCGCAGTTAAAAGCAATCTCGCCTAAATAGAACAGCGCCTGTGCGGAATCGGGCTCAATTTCGATTATCCGGTGAAATTTCTCCCTGGCCGATTCGATATCTCCGACTTCAAGCAAAAAAAGGCCGAAATCCAGTATAACATCGACATCGGAGGCGTTTTTACGCAGCTCCTCGAGGAAATACCGGCGGCTTTTTTCTGCATCGCCCATGGCCCAGTAGGCTTGTGCGATTCGGTAGTTAATCTGCGGGTGATTAGGCTCAAGTTCGGCAGTCTTTTGCCAGCAACTGACGGCTTTTCTGTATTCGCCGCGGACAAACAGGCTGTTGCCGATGTTATAAAAGCACAGCGCGCAATCAGGCTCTATCTGCTGTGCCAGATAAAACATCTGCTCGGCCAAATCGTACTTGCCCATCTCCGTATAAGTGATGATTCTGTTGCAGTAACACGGTTCAAAAGCCGGTTCAAGCTGCTGAATATACTCGAAGGTTTCGACAGCCTTGTCATACTGGCCCACGCGGGTATAGTCCACCGCCAGCGAATTTAGTATTTCCAGGTCGTCGCCGCACAACTGCAGCGCAGCCTCATACTCTGTTATGGCCTCTTCGAACCTGTTTATCGCGTCCAGTGTAAGGGCCTTGTTGAAATGCCATGCGCTGTTGGCCGGGTTTATCTCAAGCGCCGCGTCAAGCTCAGCCAGGGCCTGTGGAATCTGGCCGTTTTCATAAAGCTCATACGCGTTTTTGGCGTTGAGTTCGCCTCTTTCGTAGGGGCTGAATGCTGTGCTTTCGAAAGCCATATACTTGTTTTACTCTTGAAATCGCTAATTCGAGCCTGTTATGCGAGTAAAGTCACGTGCCAAATGCGTTTCGGCCACTGCAAGGGCATGGGTTAGGGTTTTTTCTCGTGACATCGAAGTTTTTTGCCCGAAGTAAAATTCTGCTGGCGATATGCACTATAACCTGTTACGATTCAAGAAGTTAGCTTGTATTTAGCGGTCGTTGTGTTATAATGTTGCAGTGCAGGGTTGCTGTTTTTCTGGAAAATCAACAGCGACGGTCTTATAATAGTTGCCGGCTGCAAGCAGGTTTTTTTGGAGAAAAAAGAATATGATAGAACAAATTAAGGGTCAGGTTACGGCCGGCAAGGGCCGGTATGCCATTGTTGTCAGCAGGTTTAACGAATTTATTACCAGCAAGCTTCTCGACGGCGCAACCGACGCACTGAAACGTCACGGGGCCTCCGAGGAGCAGGTAGCGGTTGTGTGGGTTCCCGGCGCCTGTGAAATTACCATCGCTGCAAAAAAACTGGCGCAAAGCGGCAAATACGTCGCTGTTATATGCCTCGGTGCGGTAATACAGGGCCAGAGCCGCCATTACGATTATGTCTGTCAGCAGGTCGCCCGCGGTATTGCGCAGATAAATTATGATTGCGCGGTGCCTGCCATATTCGGCATATTGACCTGTGACAGCCTCCAGCAGGCCATAGAAAGAGCCGGAACAAAAATGGGCAATGCCGGTGCCGAGGCTGCCGTTACAGCAATGGAAACGGTCAATGTCCTGCAGCAGATTTGATAAAAGTCCTGTTTAACACGACCACAGCAAAAGTAAATATCGCTAATGTATCTTTAGGACCTGCAGGTGGATAAAAGAACAAGGGCCAGAGAATTAGCTGTGCAGGCGATTTATCAGCTCGATGTTCAGGGCCCTGATTTGCTCGAATACTTAGGTCAGTTTTTTATTGAGAACGAACCGGACGATTCTATCCGCACCCTTGCCGCAGACTGGACAACCGGAACCTGGGAGAACCTGGCGGCCTGTGACGAACTTATTGTCGGTTCGGCGTTAAAGTGGCGGTTGTCCCGGCTGGTGCCGGTTGACAGGAGTATTCTCAGATTGTCCGTTTATCAGTTGAAGTTCTGTCCCGAAATCCCGGCGCCGGTGGTGATAAACGAGGCTATAGAGCTGGCCAAAAAATTCGGGGCCGAGAAGTCACCGTCATTTGTTAACGGCGTGCTTGACGCAGTCCTGAACAGGTTAAAGAATCAGCATTAAGCTGACTTGCTCTTGTTTGGTAGTCCAAATACCGGGTTGGTCGTATGAGAACAATCGCAGTGCTGAACCAGAAAGGGGGAGTGGGAAAGACCACTACAGTGGTCAATACCGCTGCTGCGCTTGCTTGTGCAGGTTGTAGAGTAGCTGTTATTGACCTGGACCCTCAGGCGCATTTGACGATTCACCTGGGCCTTGACACCGAGACAATTGAGGCCGGCTCATACAAAGTCATCACTCAATCTGCCGAATTTGAACAGGAAATCCTGCTGGTACGCCCGAACCTTTGGCTGCTGCCGGCCAACATTAACCTGGTGGGTGCCGAAAGCGAACTGGTCTCGGTGGTTGCCAGGGAAACTATCTTAAGGCAGGCGCTCAGTACCGCCGCCGATAAATTTGATTTCGCTTTTATAGACTGCGCCCCGTCGCTGGGACTTTTGACACTCAATGCCATGGCCGCCGCCGATGAGATACTTATTCCGCTGCAGCCGCATTTTCTGGCGCTGCAGGGATTCGGTAAATTGCTGCAGACGGTCGATATAGTCAATAAGAGAATCAACCCGAAACTGAAAGTAACGGGGATTTTACTTTGCATGTTCGACAGCAGGGCGTCTCTGCCGAACGAAGTCAAGGCTGATATCGAGCATTTCCTCGAAAAAGCCAGGTCTACAGCCTGTGCCTGGGCCCAGGCGCAGATTCTGCCGGTGCACATCAGGCCGAACATAAAACTTGCCGAGGCACCGGGCTACGGAAAGACCATCTTCGAGTACGAGCCGGACTGTCACGGCGCCGAGGACTACAGAAAAGTGGCGGAGTTTATACGTAATCAGTCACAAACTGCCTCACCGCCACGGGAACAGCAAAGCCGGCATCAAATTGAAATCAGGTCTTTTTCATCACCGCCTGTCAGGACACCATCTCCCGAACCCACACAGGCTGAAACTGCACAGGGACCGCTGCAGTAACACACCGACCATAACACCGCCTCACATTCCGGTGCCTTACAACAGTTGCTGAAAATTTGACAGAAGCTGCTTTATAAGGCCTAAAAACTTCGCAGCAAGGAAATAATCTATGACCCTGTAGTCGGCGGCCAATGTCAAGCTGACTTTTTTGCGAAGCTGTAAATTGCCTTTTTCGGCATCAACGGTTTGAATGATGTTGCCGACGGCCAGAATGGTGCTTGCCGGCAGCGGCACGATACCGATAAATGAGTCAATACCATAAACCCCCAGATTGCTCAGCGCTATGGTTTCGTCCTCCATTTCCTGCAGTGTCAGTTTGTTGCTGAGGGCCTTTTCGGTAAGCAGTTTTTCCATCTGGGCTGTCTGGGGCAGGGATTTTGTATCAGCCCGCTTTATTACAGGCACTACAAGACCCTGTGGTGCGTTAACCGCAAAACCGACGTTGATATTGTCGGGGATTCTGATGTTGTGGCCGTCGAGCCTGCCCAGGACAAGGGGGTATTGCTTTGCCGCCAATGCCAGTGCGCGAATATAGAAGGCGTTTGTTGTGATTTTAACACCGCACGACTTGCGCAGCGAGGGCCTGGCGGCTGTCAGGTCGGTAACATCGGCTTTTGTTTCTATGTAGAAACAGGGTTTGCCGGCCTTTGATGCCGACATCCTTTGGCCGATAAGTTTCTGGATTCTGCACAGCTTTTTGTACGGCTGTGTGGTTTTGCGCGGTATTTCCAGCCGTGTTTCTGTAATTGGTTCGGTTGCTGTAGTGTCCTTTTCCATCTGCAAAAATGGGCGATACCGGATTCGAACCAGCGACCTGTCGGGTCAAATCCGTGACCGTTCAGTCCTGACGAGAGCATTATAACCCAAATTACCCTGTGTTCAATAACAGAAATTTTTCGGTTTTTAAGCAGATGACTTATGGGTGAAGTAAAAAAATTACCGAAATTGCGACCCCAACAAAGCACCGGTTAATAGAAACATCTTTGAATATTTAATTGGCATCATCAAATTCCAATCCCGGTGACACCAACCAGAGATTTTTCGTAATCCTTTACCATAAAGTGTTTGCTTCTGCCTTTTTGGATTACTGTGTGGCCTTCGGCTTCAAGTCGTTTTTTGAGGTTCGCAAGGCCGCCAGGGTATTTTTCGTTCAACAGACCATCGGTTTTGAGCGTTCGCCAATAAGGGGTAATTCGCTTTTTGCCGCCTCTTTCAGCTTCATCAGCGGCGTTGGCGGCAATCCAGGAGAATATGCCGGTCGTTATCGGACAGCCGAAATCGGCTCTGTGCTTTTTGGCCAGAATCTGCCTGATTTCATTTATGGTTATGAGTTTTCCTTTGGGCACTTTTTGCATAATCGCATCCACCTCAATCGGTGCCGGAATGACATAAGCGCCTCCCGGCCAGTTCTTGCCGTTTTTGCTATCGTACCTTTGAATTCTCGGCAGGTCCCTGCTGTCGGCCAGCTTCTGCTGCCAAGATGTCTCCTTTTTCATTTAGAAGTTCCGTTGACCTTTTCTGGTTTTAATCTGTTTCTTTTTGGCCTCTATAATACTTTATTGATTCAATGTGCCATATTCTCAAAGTCAGCGTATCAATTATAACTATCCAGAACAGGACCCATCCTATGCAAGCATACAATAGTTCCTTGTCTTCGTGGAATTCATTAGATTCAAAGAGCGTATATGAAATTAATAACCAGATTAATAAAAGTATTACAACTCCAACTCTTGACCGACGCCAGGATTTTTCATTTTTTACAAACTTGTCATCTCTTTTCCTAATTTTTTCACCGTTTTTCATTTTATTAACCTTTAATTTCTATTGGTATTTTCACTATAAATTCACTGCCCTTGCCTGATTTACTTTTGACAGACCCTTGTTATGTGAAACTGGAATTTTTCCTGCCAGGATGTGTTATGTTTCATTGTGTTTGCCCGTGATTTGTGTTGGCAATTACATCATAAATCCGCGCGCATTGCCGGTTCCGCCGTCAACGCCCCGACAGCTCAAGGCTGGACCCCGGTATATCGCCGACTTTTCAGGCACAGGCTTTGTGGAATTTTTCCGCGGCCTGCCGGATCTGCTCATCGGTGGAATCAATGTTGATTCCGAATGCTGAGCCCAGGCCGGCATCCACTACGCCGATACTGATATTTACGGCCCTGCTGAGAATATCGTCCGTGCGAGGATAAGCGCCTTTGTCGTGGGGCAGATTGTGTTCCTTCAGATAGCGATTCACATGCTCCATGTTCGCATATACGTGCCAGCCGCTGTGGTCAACGGTAGTTGCCCCCAGTGCCCTGCTGACAGCGGCGGCCTTTTCGGCACTGTCGAAAATAACCGTGCACAGGGTTCCGCATTCACCCTGCGGGTCGTTGAGCTTACGGAACTTAAAGCCCTTTATGTCGGATATCATGCTCTTGAATTTATTCTTCTTCTGCCGCAAAGTGGTTATGATTTTATCGATTTTGCGCAGCTGCGCAAGAGCCACTGCGCCGGTCAGCTCCGTGACCCTGAAATTCAGGCCCAATATGCTGCGATGGCCGACCTCCAGGCCCGCCCGCAACGGCTTATGTCCCTGGTCGTGCAGTCCGAAGGCCCTTTCATAGAGTTCTTTGTCGTTTGTTGTTATTACGCCGCCGTCGCCGGCGGTAATTGTCTTGAAAATGTTCAGGGAAAACGTACCCATTTTGCCGATTGAACCAACCTTTTTGCCATTATAGGAACCGCCGCCGGCCTGACAGGCATCCTCAAGGACCATCAGGCCGTGTTTATTAGCTATATCCGTAACGGCATCCATATCGGAGGCGTTGCCGAGCATGTGGACCGGCATAATGGCTTTGGTTTTTTTTGTAATGCGTTTTTCTATATCAGCCGGGTCGATATCAAGACTATCATCAATTTCCGCAAGTACAGGTACAGCCCCAGTGAAAATAGTCGCGCTGTACGTGGCCACAAAGGTGTAGGCCGGCACTATGACCTCGTCGCCGGGTTTTATACCCATAGCTAAAAGTGAAATCATTATCGCGCTTGTGCCCGAACTGGTTACCAGCGAATGGTCCACGCCGCAGAATTCGGCAAATTCCTTTTCGAAGGTATATACCTTGCGCCGAAACTTCGGGTCCTTAAGGTCACCGTACCGCGACAAATAACCCGACTGCATTACATCCATAACCTCATCCGTTTCTTCCTTACCAATCCAATATGAACCCGGACCTGCCATTTGAAACCTCCTTTTTAATTTCGCGAATTAAAACCCTGCAATCGTCAAAATTTGTACAAGTATAGCAAAAAACCCAGTCACTTCCAGCCAATTTTTTTACGTATTGAGAATAGGGTCATCGCCTCCAGCAGGCCAGCCGGCTTTGCCGTTGACTGTGCGGCCACACACCGCTAACATACCGGCCTGTGACCTGATATGTCGCGTCAGGACAATGTCCTGAATCGCTGTATTAACCTGAAAATTCACGTATCTTTTGGAGGTATCGCTGGTGCCGGTGATAATAAAAACAACCTTACTTTTGGTTATTTCAAATCTTTTTATGACATTCGCGTGGTACGGCCATCTTCGCAACCTCTCGGGCAAGGTCTGGTACGTAGCTGCGATACTGAGCTGGTCTGTGGCCTTTTTCGAATATCTTTTTCAGGTGCCGGCCAATCGTATCGGGTACACGGCGCTGAGTCTGCCGCAACTGAAAATACTTCAGGAAGTAATCACATTGTCGGTATTTGTACCCTTTGCTGTTTTATATATGAAGAAAACGGTGGACCTGAATTACCTGTGGGCGGCATTGTGCGTGCTTGGTGCGGTTTATTTCATCTTCCGGTCATAATTTGCCGGTAACGATTTGATGTTACCGGCCTTGAGCAAGGTATTCAGGTTGGGCTGGTTTGGCCCAGCCTTGTTTTTGTGCATTTTTCAAAAAAATCGATTATAATTAGACCCAAAAGGGCTGTTAGTTTGTCGTATGAATGACGGTCGATCGTTCCGAGTTTGACAAACGGGTCGTTAATGCTTGAGGATGCGCTGCTTAAAATAAGGTTTAACCGCGGGGACAAGGACGCTTTATGTCGTATCTATCAAAAGTACAAAAACGATTTACTGAAATTAGCGGTAGCTCTTTTAAATGATACAGGTCTGGCTGAAGATGTTTTGAACGATACGTTTGTCAGTTTCACGGAATCTGCAGGAAAGCTTCGCCTGACCGGAAATCTGAAAAGTTTCCTGACAACGTGTGTGGCCAACCATGCCCGTAATGTGTATCGTCAAAGACAGCGGAAAAAGACGCTCGAGCTTGACGAGGCACTGCAGATTAAGGCAAATACCATTGAGCCGGAACAATCTGTTATCTTGGCCGAGGAATACCCACTGCTGCAAAATGCTATGGACCAGCTTACCTATGAGCAGCGTGAAACCGTAATTCTGCACTGCTGCAGCGGATTGAGGTTTAGACAAATTGCCGGATTACAGAATATTTCGGTTAATACAGCCAAGAGTCGGTATCGCTATGGTTTAAATAAGCTGCGTACAATATTGAACAGCGAGTTAGAAAATGAAAAAAGCTAAAAGTACGGAAAAACATATCAAGGATATTTATACAAACAAGTTGCATGTTACTGCAAACAGCAGCCTCGACAAAAGAGTCCTTACCAATTCGATGAATGCGCTTGAAAAATTAAAGGACGTAATGTCGGCTAACCCACAGCCTGGTATTTGGAGTACCGTTGCGAGAAGCAGAATTGCTCAGCTCGCCGCTGCAGCGGTAATAATTATTGCGACGTGTCTTTTCTTTATACAGCAGCAACAAACCAGAGAGATTAAAAAACAGGAAATCACACAAACGCCAAAGTCACCGGCTGAATTGACTACTTTCGCCTCACTTAGCTTTGCTTATCGCCAGGGTGGAATGGAGATGGTTGAGGAAATGTGTGATAAGGCCTTGAAAATGGCTGGACCGCGGCCAGCCAGTGTATCGATGCAGGAATTCTTTGAAGAAATTAACAATGGCAATTCGGAAAGGAAAGAATTATGAAAGCCAATAACAGAATAAAGCTTGTTTGTTGCCTTTGGATTGGGCTTACAATTTTGATATTGCATTCGTCAGCATTTGCCTTACCCGCAGACCCTGATAATGCGGCGCTGCTGTATTATCAGGCATTTTGCGTCTATGAAAAACCTGATGATTCTATGAAGGATATGGTGGGAGACTTGGCTAAAGGGAATATTGAACCAAATCCTACGATTGCAAAATACATTGAGAGTTGCCGCCCTGCGATCAAACTTGCAGAAAACGCTGGCGAACTTGGCAAATGCGACTGGGGCGTTAGATATTCCGACGGACTTGATGCCCAAGCTTCTTATCTGGCACAGACCAGAATGCTAACTTACATAATCCTTGCTGATGCAAGAATAGCTCTCTCACAAGCCGATTATGATTTGGCAATTGAGCGATGTTTAACCGCCCGCAAGCTTGGTATAGACGTCGGCCAAGACCCCTTAGTTGTAGGTTATCTTGTCGAGAAAGCCATTGAGAAACTTACAAATAAATGTGTTCAGGAAATTCTCTCTGCTGATGTAATGGATTTGCAAACGTTACAGCAACTTCAAGAACAATTGGATGAACTTGACAGCAGAATCAAACCTGTAGAGTTCTTTTTAGAAACTGAACAGGAAGTGATGGCTATGTATATAACGCCGGAAAAAATCCAGCAAGTGCTTCCTTGGATTGATCCCGAAGAGGGGGGTTTTGTTAACGTTCCTGCTAACACCAGAAAGTATATTCTTGATGCCGATGCAGACTTTTGCCGAAGAAACCGAGCTTATTATGATAGATATTGGTGCGAGCTTTTTTCCGCTTTTAACCTGCCATACCACCAAGCTTATAATAAGCTGAAGGAATTAGACAAAAAAACTGCCGAAGATTATAAAGAAAATCCTGATGCATTTATTGCCATGCTTTTAGGTCCAGCTGCCTGGAAAATCTATAGTAATGGCATTCAGAGTGAAACTTCTTCAAATGCTGTAAAAACCGCAATTGAGCTTTATATAATAAAAGCCCAAACCGGCAAATTGCCGGATACTTTGCCCACTGGTATGCCTAAGGACTTGTTCACCGGTAAGGACTTTGAGTATGAAAAGACTACTGATGGCTTTACCCTTCGCTGCCAAGGCAAAGATTTGGACAAAGATGAGACCTATGAGTACGAATTCAAAGTAAAAAAATAGTCTCAAGATATTATCAGTAATAAAAGGCCGGACCGGTTTGGTCCGGTTTTTTTTGCGCAAAATTTTATTTTCGCTGTCGCAAAATCGGTCTTTTCTGCACTATATAGTGAGGATTCGAATTCTTACGGGCTTTTGAGCGGTTCGACAAGCTCACCACGAGGTGTTGATGGCTGAAAGCGACCAATACTACATCCAGCAGTGTCTAAACGGCCACCCGGACGAGTTTCGCGGTCTCGTTCGGCGGTATCAGGCAGGTTTATCGGCTTATCTGGCAGGCAAGTTGGGCAATAAAGCCTCTGCTGAAGAAGCAGCGCAGGAAACCTTTGTGCGGGCATACTTCGGCTTGTCTGAACTGAAAAAACGCGAGTCGTTCTGTTCGTGGCTTTTTGGTATCGCCGGGCGGGTGGCAAAAGAGCAGCTAAGAAACCAAGGCCGGGATGGTATGGCCGATGCTGTGACAGAGCAGGCGGCAGCGGCAAAACCCGCTGAAGATTATCAGTTAGAACAAGCAATAGGCCAACTGCCGGATTCGTACAGAGAATTGATACTGCTGAGATTTTATGGCGGGCAAAGCTGCCAAAAGATTGCTGAAAGGCTCGATATACCGGTCGGAACGGTTACTAAACAGCTCTCAAGGGCCTATGCGAAATTAAGGCAGTCGCTAAGTGAGGAAAAAGAGGTGCAAAAATGAATTGCACAGAATGTATTGAAAAACTGGCTGAATTACTCGAAAGCCTTTTGTCGGAATCACAACGGCAAATAGTCCAAGAGCATCTGAAGGACTGCCGGCAGTGCCAGGCTGAATGGCAAAAGCTAAAAGAACTTAGCGAAAGATTAACTTCTGACAGCCAAACCTGGCAGCAAACTAATCTTGAAGATGCGGTTTTCAACCGGATTATCGTCAAACAAAATGAAAAATTAAAACAGGCTGACAGGGTCAATCGTCACTTTAGGATATGGAGACGAATTATGAACAGCAGAGTAACAAAATATGCCGCAGCCGCGGTAATTATTATCGCCGTGCTTTTAAGTGTAAGTATTTTCCATCAATCAGTGCCCACAGTATCCGCCGCGCAGCAGGTATTACAGGATGCGATTGAGGCAGTGTCAGATGTATGGTCGGTACACATGAAGGCGAGAATGCGCACATTGCCAGGCGATAATTTCTCGTTAATTGGTTTGAATTTCGATTTTGTACCTATAGAGATGTGGAAGCGTACAGATGAAAATGGCGTGGTGCAATGGAGAGTGGAGAAACCCGGGCGGGTTTTGGTTATGGATGGGCAAAATACTACCATGTTAATACGGCCGAACCATGGTGTTCTAATGGAAAAACCTTTACCGCTGGGCTGTTTCGATTCCTGGTCGGGTCGTTTATTGAACGTGCATGACCTGTTGGACAACGAGTTGAAAAATGCAAAGAATAATCCCGGCCGTGAGGTCTGTTTGCGCCACGAAGAAGTTGAAGGACAAGACAAAATTATACTTGAGGTCGATGTAGCCGCAAATGTTCCCGAGGGAGACTATCTGCGAAACTCATTTATCACTAATTCTGACCATTTGAAAGTTTACCAATTTGATGCAAATACAAAATTACTGGAGGGTCTTCAGGTGTATGTCCACACCGAGGATAAGGATATCCTGATTTTTGAGATCACGGATATCGAATACAATTCAGAAATTGAGAATGGCATCTTTGCATTGGATTTGCCGGAAAATATGAATTGGTATGGACAACCCCAAAAACTACCGGACAATGAGAAGTATGAAA
>Ga0307379_10005979_pt1 | contig 16821 bp, 13 predicted proteins | sample UN2MG_FD_202237 | JGI IMG/M metagenome (GOLD analysis project Ga0307379, IMG submission 202237) | Soil microbial communities from Risofladan, Vaasa, Finland - UN-2 | ecosystem: Environmental > Terrestrial > Soil > Coastal area > Acid sulfate soil | place: Finland: Risofladan, Vaasa | collected... | reverse complement strand
GAAAAGGACACTGAAATCATAAACAGGATGGAAATGCTCCCCCCGGATGAGAATGCGATCTTTCGTTGCTGGAATGAAGGCTATCCAGATGAGTGCGTCTATATTGGCCTGTTGCAGATATCCTGTTGGTGTAGGCATTGCCAATGCGATGCTCCAGCCACGCAACTCGATCTGAATGGAAATCCGAGATGTGACGATTGCAAGGAGATTAGCGTCAATATATACAAGAGGCTCTGTTTGCGCCAGACGAAAAAGGGCAAGAGGTGCCCAACGTGCGGCGATGATATCCGATGGGAAGTCTTCAGAGAGATTTATGAATCCAAAACGGCAACATATCGAATCGATGCCGGAAGCTGCGGGTGCGAGCGCCGAGAGTGGCGAAGAAGCTTGGGACCCTATCGAGAAGAACCGTCTCTAGCCGTGGAGGAGTTACCAGTACTCGAATGGGAAGAAGTGTCGCCGCAGGACCGAGATCCGGAAGGAAGTACTGACAAAGAGTGGCGCTCAGGTTTTCCCCTGGCGGAGAAATATTGTTCGCACGGGGTGCTGTATCGGCATTTTCTCGGATTCGAACTTGTCCATTTCCCGCTAGATTCTGGGAGTACTGACGAACAGAATTGGTGTCTGCGTGTTCATAAAGAATGGCTCACGCCAGTCAGTTACCGGGTTGGTTCCCGGGAGGAAGGCGAGCTTCTCGCATCCAGAATCAAAGCTTGGGGCTACGACGACAGCTGGGGTTATGATTGGTTTCTTCAGCAGGATGATGGATGATTGTATGAGGTTCGAAAGCGCATTCAATGGGAGGGTCGAATCGCAACATGCGCTTAAGAATACATAGGGGTACCCGTGAAATCGGGGGGAACTGCGTGGAGATCGAGGCAGGGGGATCCCGGCTCCTGGTCGACCTGGGGCGGCCATTGTGGGCCGACCCGGAGGAAATGATTGGCCTTCCATCCGTGCCGGGGCTCGCCACTGGTGATGACCCAACGCTCGTGGGACTCGTGCTGTCCCATCCACATATGGATCACTACGGTCTGATTGGGCAGGTGCATGCCTCCGTGCCTGTTTTCATCGGTGAGGCAGCAAACCGGATCCTGGAAGAAGCCGCTTTCTTTTCCCGCGCCGGGGTCCGCCTGCGACCACAAGGATTTCTGCGCCACCGTAAGCCCATGTCTATCGGTCCTTTCCGCGTCACACCCTTCCTGAACGATCACTCTGCCTATGATGCCTACTCCCTGCTCATCGAAGCAGAGGGAAAGAGCATGTTCTACACCGGAGATTTCCGGGGGCACGGCCGTAAGGGGAACATTTTCGAAGAGTTGTTGCGCCTCCCACCGGAAAACGTCGACGTCATGTTGCTTGAAGGCACCCATATTAAGCCAGAAGGTGCTCCCGCCCACGGGCATCAAAGTGAGTCGGAGTTGGAGCATGCCTGCATCGAGCACTTCGAGGGAACCGAGGGCCTTGTGCTTGCTATGTTCTCCGCCCAGAACATCGACCGGCTGGTGACCCTGTACAGGGCTGCGCTTCAGGCGGGCCGGGACATGGTTGTGGACTTGTATACGGCCCGGATTGCCGTGGCCACGGGCAATCCCAACATTCCCCAGCCCGGATTCGATCGGCTTCGAGTTTTCGTTCCGCAGAATCAGCGCGTGCGCGTCAAGCGGAGCGGCAGATTTGACCTGGTGGAGTCGATCCGAGACTGTCGGATCTTTCCCAATGAGCTTGAGTCGCTTCGGTCGCGCCTGGTGATGACATTCAGGATGTCTATGGCGGAGAACCTGGAAAGGGCAGGATGCCTCGAAGGTGCACGAGCCGTCTGGTCCCTGTGGACCGGATACCTGGAGGAAGAATCGAGCCAGGCGCTTCTGGATTTTCTGAAACAGCACGGGATACCGATGGAGGCATTGCACACCTCTGGCCACGCTGGCATCGAGGATCTGCAACGGCTCGTCGATGCCATCAATCCCGGCTACATCGTACCTATGCATTCGGAGGCTGCCTCCAGGTTCAAAGAGTTCTTCAAGAACGTTCGCCCGAAGGACGACGGCGAGTGGTGGGAGGTTTGATCATGAAGGCAAGCGAAATTGAGATATTCCTCAGCCAAAAAGGACACACGTTCGAAGCGTCATCCGACCGACACCTCGGGATATCATCGCACTATGTGAGGGGTGTCTTGGATGAAACTCCATTCTTCGCTGTTGGTGGTGAGCGTACAAAAAAGACGAGAATCGATGTCATTGTGAACGCCATCCACTGGTGCCGCAAAGAACACCCGGCCGCTGAAAATATCCTCGTGGTTCTAGGATCGGGCACCGTGGCTCGCGATGAAGAGGTCTTCGATGCCATTGCAACCCTTCAGGCGTGCTATTCAGGGAAGCCCCAAGCGCAGGTGTTGGTTGATTTCAAATCGCGAACCTTGAAGGCGCCTCTTTTTTCCCAAGAAGGGGAAAAGTGGCTGGCCCCGCTCAAGAAACGCCAAAACCAAGCCTTGCCAGCCCGGCTACGCGACCTTTCCAGGGCGGTTGGCGAACCAAGCTTCCGCTGGTACCGTTCGATTTCGGATCCGCGGTGGTCAGGTCGTGTAGAAGGACTTGAGGTCTGCACAGCCAAGCCAAACGGCGCCTCGGGCACCTTGAACGTCGGTAAGAAGGGCAGCACAGGCAAGGAAAGTAGCGAGAGAAAGACTTTCAAGAAGATCGCCGATTCCATGGCAGGCGACTTCGAACTTCCCAAGGACCAGATTGGTGTTGCCAAGGTCATCCGAGACATTGCACATTCGCGCAGGGACGGAGACCTGGCTGAAGCCCAACCCGAACACCGGCTGGAGGCCAGAATCCTGAGAGGGGATGTGAAGGTAATCGTTGATGGGGGCGGTTTGCTGGACCCTGCAATTCCTGAATGTCCCTTCCAATTTCCCACCTACTGGGCGTCCAATGGAAAGCCTCGTTTCCTCGATGCCCTCATGCGGAAAGGAACTACTCCCTGGGCTGTTGAAATAAAAGTCGCGACCGGTGGGCAGGCCAGCTACTATCGGCACGGCGTGAGTCAGGCTGTGCTTTATCGAGAATTCATCCGGAAAGCAAAGGCTCTCCACCCATGGGTCGATTCAATTGGGCTCAAGGCGTCTGAATGTCGGGCTGCCGTCGTGTTTCCGGAAATGCGGGGGCCGAGGCGAGAGCGGCTACTTGCGGACCTTAGAGCAACAGCAGAAGACTTCGATGTTGCAATCGTTCCGCTTTCCAATGTCTAGAGGGTGAGTGCGAATTTGGGATCCATACCGCCGACTGGAATTGCTCTGAAGCCGCTCAAGCAGCTTAGACGCCATCTGAAATGGGTTGCTCCCACCCTTGAAATATCAGGCAGAGCCCAGCACAGGCGTGTCGAGGGGCAACTCACGGGGAGCGTCGAGGGAAACTGCTTCGCAAAAGTGTTCTTCATCGCCGAGTCAGGAATCGGAACGTTTGAGAAGCAGATACGTGACGTATGTCGGGCGGTGGCGTATGTGCAGTACGACAGTAGGCGCGGCGACTACCCTGTAGAGATGCGAGTGTTCGGGACAGACGGAGATGGGCTGGTGAAGAAAATCCGGGTCGGAGAGCCACCCGCAATTGACCGCATACGGCGCCGTCTGATCGAACTGGTCGGCGATTCACCAGGGACGAACAATCCGGTCATCAAAGATGTCGGAAGGCCCGAAAAGGGCGATCTGGTGCTCGTGCTCTGCCGGAATCGGTCAGTGGCGGTTGGGGAAGATGCGGGGAAAAGGCTCGAACGGCTGAAGCCAAAGCATGTTGTCTGGGTGGTACTGGAGGATGAGGGATTTACTACTGGGAGTGTACCTCCAGCTTATGGTACAGAAACAGGCGAAGAGTGAAGCTGATCGTATCTGAATTGGAAATCCCCGTTTTCTAAAAGGGAGGAATAATAATGGTAATCGAACGAGTCGCTGAAATGCTGGCAGCTTGTAAGGCGAACGATACTCGGTTGTCACCGACTATGCTCTACAATGAGGGCTGGATGCTCAGACTCGTTCTTGACTGGTTTGAACGCAGGGGCGACGATATAGCCGACCATGCGTTGTGCATTCCCTCAACATGTAGCTGGTACTCAGAAGCTCAGTTGACGTCCCAGTTCAGGCCTAGGCATCGTGGTGATAATCTGGGAGAGGGGAACACACATGCTGACGGAGTCATTGGTCAGTTCGACATCGGGAGAAAGGATGAGGCCGACTTGTGTAAGAGCAAGGGCGACTTGGGGCTCAAGACAAGCGCGACACATTTCGTTGTCGTCGAGGCAAAGATGTTCAGTGGTCTTTCAAAAGGGACAAAACGAGCCCCAGAGTATGACCAAGCCGCTAGGAACGTAGCCTGTATTGCAGAGGTGTTGGCTAAGTTTGAACGCAGACCCGACCAGATGGAGAAACTTGGGTTTTTGGTTTTAGCACCGGATTGTCAGATTGATGTTGGTGTGTTCAATGAACAGATGACCAAAAAATCGATCTGCGACAAAGTGAAAGACCGGATGGGTAAGTACGAAGAAAGGGATGATGCTGAGCAGAAGAAAAAATGGTTCGATGAATGGTTCCGGCCAACGCTCGACCATATCGACCTTGGCGTGATGTCATGGGAGACGGTTGTAGATTATATAAAGAAGAAAGCTCAACGTGACGGCGAAGAACTGGCAGAGTTTTACCAGTTCTGCAAGAAGTTCAATGCTCCAAAATCCTGAAGTTCCCTTTGGATAGCAACTCGAATACTCCCCAGGCCATCGTTCCCCGCGTACCGAAACAGATGCGTACCGCATCCCGCCCGGCAATCAGAAGCCCCAAACCCAGCAGGGCCTGCCTCGAAGACGTGGCTATCACGCAAAGCAGAAGCCAGTCCGCACTCGACCGACTTCTTGCTCTCGGCCCACAGTGCTCCCAGAACTCTGGTGCCAGGATCCGAGAGCAGGTAGTCGACGTGCCAGTGCTTCTTCTTGGATTTCGAAAAATGCCGGCGCAGCCGGTGGCCCAGGCTGGTTGAGGTCGTTCCCATGGCGGAGCCGGCGTAGATGTAGATGCCTGGGACGAAGCGATGCTGGCCGAGTTTACCAATGTTGATGCGGATGGATTGATTGACTTGGACGAGGAGGGCGTAGGTGCCTTTCCTTCCCTTAAGCCTTTTAAAACTATCAGCAATCGCCTGTTCAGTAAGAGACACGGTCACTTTTTAGTGAATCCGGCTATGCCAAATTTATTATATAGCTTGTCAGAAATATGGTTGGCAATCTCTGAGATGCTAGGTGCTGGTTTATTATTGAGTACTGCCAGGTATTCGTGGTTCTTTCCGTGCCGGGGAGGCTTGGATTCAAGTACTTGAAAAGTTCTGTGATGCCACTCTCGCAACAGATTCATATCATTAATGTCTCTGAATAGACCTTCTGTTGCGGCAACCGTCTCACTAACGAATCTTGGAACCTCAATCCAGAGGATTCCATTTTCCTCCGACAAGTGTTTGGATGGATTGTTGTGGCCAAACCGGACTTCAGCGTTTGCGCTATTCTTGCCATAATTATGAACCATCATATCGCGAACAGTCCGGATACTTTTCTCTTTCCCTCGGTAGTTGTTGTTTGCGGAACACATGTACTTGGTGACAAAATCTCTGAACTTTGTTCCCTTACCATTCCAGCTTCTTTTCCTAGGATTTTCTTCGTTGAACTGGAGGATTCCTAGGCATTCGATACAACTGGCAGAAAGAATAACTGATCCAAGAAGAGAATACCCGCATATGCATCTGAGGATATCTGAAACCGCTGTATCGTAAAAGCTTCTGACGATTTCGTCTTTTGTAATTTTCCTTCCAGTTTTTTTCGATGAGACCATTTGTTCCTCCATAATGCAGGGGAAATCTACGGAACTGACGGCACTGTATATTGTGCTCCGGAACGTTCCAACTCCGAAACCACTACTTCCTGTAACACGTTCTTCGTGTCCTGGGAGCCATGGTCGAATTCGAGCCCTATGCTGTACTCGAACGGGGCAGGACCCTCGCAGTGGACGCCCCGGGATGGAATGCGTAACGACGGGCGGCCCGCTAGCTGAAGCAGCACTTCGACCGATTCCCCCTTCCGGATGGGAGCGCGACCGACGAGCTTCACACCACCAACCGAGAGGTTTTCGATGTGGTAGGAACCGTGGAGCTTCCCGTCTTTGAGCACGAAGGCTGCGACTTTTATCTTCACGCGCTGGTTGCGCCGCCGCTCACTACACGGTGATGCCGAGTTCATCATACCTCCGGATCCCACCTTTTGTGTCCCACGCAATATCCGTGCCCGGCGCCGGCGAGAGGAACTCCTTGATCACAAGGTGACTTTCTACGCGGCTGATCGGGAACCGGTGGGTCATTCCAGCCCGGTGGGGTAGCGGATACCCACTTCATACGGTATTTCTGCGCACGCCTTTGTCATCCCATCCCTGTCCGCTTCACAGAAACCTGTCCAGCCCCGCTCTCCGAAGGGTCTCCGTTACTAGCTCACGGCCTCTTGGCCACCGAGTCGATCGGCTTGTCCAGCTTCTTGATCCACTCCCACTGCTCCCGCGCCTCGCTGGACTAGCGGCCGTAGCGCTTCACCGTGAGGTTGACGTCGGAGTGGCTGAGCCAGGCGGAGACTACGACCACGGGGCGTTGTTGCGCCCGGGGAGATCCTACCTTTCACAGCCGGCAACCTCCGCAACACCGCCGAGAACAAAATGGGCTCCCAAGGTGGCCAGGTCAGGCGGGGGGGATCCTTACCCCAGCCTCGCTTGGGAGCCCTAAACTTGGCGGTCGTTCTTGGTATTGTACCACACCGGACTCCGGGTGCGTGGCACGTAAATGCCTGTAACCTGGTGAATGGTACAGGTACCCCTGAACCGGCCGAGGCACCTCAAACGGCTTCCTATGAGTTTGTTTTCCGGCCTAGAGGTTCATATTTTGAGTCTGGACGGGTCCGAAGCGAATACAGGCCCTGAGAAGCGATCCGTTTTCAATTACATCCTTGACCGCGATTGTCATCTGCAACATGATCGCGGCAGCGCCCCCTGCCCCGAACGACAGGACCGCAAACAACGCGGGAGCCGGCGGCGGCTATATGGGAGCTAGGACCCATCCTCTCAACGTCGTCGGTCTCCGCGCTGTTTGCGGCCCTCGCCGCGTAGCATGCGGCCCCCGTAATTTGGGGGTAGTTTGAGGGTTGGGGGCCTTTTCCAAAAAGGGGGAATAGATGAAGCAGCCTACGCACGCATGGATAGCAATTCGAGCGATCGAAGATAATTTCCCTGCTACGGGCGGCTTCGTGTTACTCTCGGCATGTTTTTGAAAACTAGTGCCGGCCACGTGACTCGGAACGATGCGGCGGTGCGGTACAGTTATCAACGCCTTGTATAAGACGTAAGATTCTTGTGTTGGTGCGGGTCAGTTGTGACAAGCAAAAGGGGGTACTCACCATGACCGTCAATTCCAGACTCGGACTCCTGTTGGCTGGCCTTGTATTTTTCGGCTGCGCCCACGTCGAGATGACCGAAAGAACCGAGGACAAGCCTGTCAGGAACTACGTCAAGACATTCGGACCCAAAGGCAATGCCAGGTATATTGTCAACTGTAAAAACTCACCGGCAACGAAACTGACCTGCTACATCGAAACAGAAGACAAGTGCGATCAATCAACCATCAACGTCGTGAACAGGACCGTTCATGTCGAGAAGTCTACAAGCACGCTGTCCAAGATCCTCGAATGGGCAAGTGCGGGTGTCCTGGTTGGCGCGGGAACACTGGTAACCGTGGATGCAGGGTACATACCGGCCTCGGGTGACCCCCTGGATAGCAACCCGGTAGGGAGGACGGGGGCATACCTGATAGGCAGCGGACTTCTCGCGGCCGGAGCGGGACTGCTGGCTTTGGCAATAACCGACTCTGCACGAGCTATCGACGAGATAAAAACAAGCCGGGATATTGAAAACATCGAATCTACATCCGAGATTGCCTGCAAACGATTGCCACTCGCAAATTACCCTCTTTCCGTTCGAACCAGCGTTAACAAAAAAACAGTGAATACAGATGGTGAAGGAGTGCTTTCCGTTGACATTCGCTACATCGTCAAAAAAGAAGAGATTCTGAACGGAACAGCCAAACCAAGGCTGTTGATCTATGACGGCAATACTTTGATTCACGAAGCCAGTACACAGGACTTTTGGAACAAGGTTATCGCTCAAGACAAAAAGAGAAAAGAAGAAGAAGAAAAAAGACTACAGAAGATTGCAGAAACCAACCTTGAAATCGGCGCCCTAATTGAGCGCAACGATGGTCCAACCTGCTTCGCCTGGCTGGACTCGAATCCGAAGATCTTCGAAAACAGACAGACCTTCAAAAGACTGGACGAACTGGAAAAGTGCGCCGCGAAAGGTGTCGCCAAATGGGCCGACGAGGTTTTTCGAACCGGTGACTTCGAGGAAGGAACCAAACAACTTCTGCATGCTGAACATCTTGATCCGCAAGGAGGATGGCTGAAAAACCTGAAAGAACTCCAGAAAAAAGTCTACAAGGACCGTTTTACTGCTCATCTAAAAGGATGGCGCATCAAGGACGCCAAAGAGATGGCAAAACACTGCCCGGAAATCATCAACAGCGCGGCGTTTTGCAATTCGCTCGAAAAGAAGGCGCAGAAGGCCGATGTCATCTTGGCCGTTTGTTCGTCTGGTTTGGGCAAGATGAAGGGTGCGCTGGTTACGATTGCCATCGAAAAGCATGCGAATAAATTGCTTCACAACCTGTCTAAGCGCGTGTTTCTTCGATCGGGAGGATTCAAGGACCTGGAGTGGGTTCCCGCCCAGAAAGTCGAAGAGGTTCTTCCCGGAAATGACACGGAATTTCAGAAAGAATGCCTGAATAATGTCGATTGCATTCTTGGCATCCTTCGCCAGACACATGCAACTTTTATCATGAGCGTTGCCCTGAAGCGAGCCGGTCCTCGATACCTTTTCGAGGCCTACCTGTACCAACCCCTGGGAGGCACGATCGACAAGCTCAAGATAAGCTTTGAGGCGACCCTCGGCGAGATAAGAAAAAACGCATGGAATAAAATCAACGCCTTGCTCGGAAGCGCAATGACACGGCTGGAAAAGTCCAGAGAACAGAAAATCCACGCAGATAAAAAAGCCCAAGAGGAAAAATCTTCACAAGAATCCGAGAAACCTGCGGCACAAACGGACCGGCAAGCCCTACAGGTCCCGGAGCAATATGCCGGTGTCGACCTGGCCTCCATGTTTGCAACCGATCTTGACGTGGAAGAACCCAGCGAGTGCGTGGATCTGTTTGACAAGAAAAACCCTCCTTCCGAAAAGCCGCAGGAACAAGGTGTATTCAAAAGACCAAGGGTTTTGCTGCTTGATCTGGAAATGGAACCCAAAGGGCAGTTCAACATGGGAGACAAGTTCCTTGCTGAACAAGGGCTTCGTCGCACCCTGATGAACACTTTCAGGATGAAGCGGAACGACTACATAGTTCCCTGTAAAAAAGTAAAACTGGAGGACATCAAGGGAAAGAAGCTCCAGGACGTCGACTTCGTATTTCATTTGACACTCAAGAAGTGGACCGAAGACCGGGGAAAAAAAAACGCCAAACTCGAATACGTGAACACCGAATTCGATTTGAAGATATGGGATCTGCGAAGCGGAAAATGGGAGGAATACGGAGACGCCGATATCGGCGTGCCTAACTGGCTCGACAAGGGCGTCTTCATGGCTGAGGATGCGGGCAACGCAGCGGTCGAAAAGACACTCGACAGCACCGGCTTGAAGGATGAGATCAAGTCTGTCGCCAATATGGTCAAGGGGGCCAAGGGCGGCGTGGTTTCCGACAAGTTCGACGATGAAAAGAAAAACTGGTACGTCTACAAGGTCAAGCAGACCTTGTCCATGGCCGGGAAGAAGCTCGGAGTTGAAGTTGCCCGATGCAAGGACTTCCGCCTTAGAAGCCCGGTGCTATCCAGGCAGGATGACGAAATCGGGATCGGGGTAGGCGAGGCGGAGGGAGTGAGGCTTAGTGATACCTTCCTGTTCGTCCGTTCGTCTCCCGATGATTGGGAAGGATTCGGCCGAGTCGACGATGTGGGACCGGGCGGAGCGGAGGGCATGAAAAACCACTCAAACGTGGAGGTTATTGCCGACTACGACAGCCCCGATGATGAGATAAAGGTACTGGAATACCCTGTCGTTGGAATCATGGCGGGATTGTCACTTGGACTGTTGCCATTTCGCCACAACGAAATCGAGCTGTATAACGGCGACGTCATGGCCGAGAATCCGATTGGCATGTTCGGCCTGGCGCTTGACTTCCGCTGGAGAATACCCTGGCTTCCAATATGTGAGCTATATCAAACCAATCGCATCAGCTTTCCGATTGATGCTCCCATTTTCATCATGAGTATCGACATAGGCTTCGAAAAACGTTGGTTCTGGGGTCGCTTCGCCCCGGTATTAGGTCTAAGGTATTCCTTGGGTATCGTCGGAATGCCGATGGGCAAACCAGGAAACCATGACGAGCAGGTTAGGGCTATCGGCATTGGTCATGGGCTAGAGGGGTACACCGGCTTCAACATATTCGTTCATCCGGCCGTGACACTCAGCCTTCAGACAGGCTGGAGACAATTCTTTAGCGATTTGGATTCGTTTACTTTCGATGACTTCGATTATCATTTCACTGGTTCTAATGGGAGACCGTGGTCCATTGACCTTTCCGGTCCATTTTTGCTTCTGGGAGCTACGTATGAATACTAGGAATGGCTTTATCCAGCATTTCTACTGGAGAGTGACATGAGAATCTATTCAGCAATGACTCTGTCCCTTGGATTCATGTTAACAAGTGGTTGCTCCTATCTCACCGAGCGCCAGGGGCCGGAAGGGAAGCAGGGAGAACAGGGGGGCCAGGGTGTGCAGGGACTGACCAGCCTGGTCAACCTGACGGACGAACTGCCGGGCGCCAACTGTGCCGTCGGTGGAAAGCGCGTGGACACCGGTATCGACTCCAACGCAGATGGCATTCTCGATGCGGATGAAGTAACTGACACCGCATACGTGTGTAACGGCGATCAAGGTGTCGAAGGGCCTCAGGGCATCCAGGGAGAGACAGGACTCCAGGGGCCGCAAGGAGAAGACGGATATGTCGGTGCTGCCGGACCCAGGGGTTTTACGGGTTTGGCCTGCTGGGACACAAACCAGTCCGGTACATGCGACACCATACCAGAAGACCTGAACAACGACGGCATTTGTAGTGCATTGGATTGTATGGGTCCACCGGGACAACAGGGTGAGCAGGGGCTTGAAGGACCACCAGGCCCCCAGTGTTTGACAAAAACCAAATGGTTTGCACAGCAAACGGCAGATAACACTGTTGTGGGTGAGAATTGGGTTGATCTTACTGGTGCGTTGGTGCAGTTCGATTTGACAGAAAGTAAAAATGTGGAGCTTAGGGCTTCTGGTGGTGTGAGTGGTGCTTTTGGAACTGGGACCTACACGCATTGCGGCTTCCGCTTTATGATTGATGGTGTGGCATATGGTGACAGTATCTGGGGAGATAGGATTGTAGGCTGTGGAAAATCCAGTTCTGGCCATCCAGGATGGTGGTGCCAATGGAACATTGAACGAGATGTGACTCTTGACGCAGGAAATCATTCTATACAAGTGCAAATGACTGGTTGGATCAGTTCAGATGTGTATTGTCGTATAATTGGTAATGATCCTTACGCTGCAAAGTTGTTCGTTGAAATTTTGTAAACACGGAGGGCTTCATGAATCGAAGTTTTCAGATGTTACTGGTATTTGATTTGATGATTTGTATCGGCATTTTTTCGTCATCCTGCTCATATCTCACCGAGCGCCAAGGCCCCGAGGGTAAGCAGGGAGAACTGGGCGGACAGGGAGTGCAAGGGTTGACCAGCCTGGTAAACCTGTCGGACGAACTGCCGGGCGCCAACTGCACCGCTGGAGGCAAGCGCGTGGACACTGGCATCGACTCAAACTCGGATGGAATTCTTGGGACGGATGAAGTCACTGACACCAAATACGTGTGTCATGGCGATCAAGGCATTGAAGGGCCTCCGGGTTTGGCCTGCTGGGATACAAACCAGTCGGGCACGTGCGACACTATACCAGAAGACCTGAACAACGATGGCATTTGCAGCGCATTGGATTGCATGGGTCCGTTGGGAACACAGGGACCCGAGGGGCCTCAGGGACCTCAGGGAGGCACCACTCTTAACTAGAGCGTGTCCGGCAATAGGGTGAAAAAAATATCCACAATCCGTCGCAGAACATATTTTCCTGGCTGCCGACAATCGATCCATGTCCGTACGTTTTCCTTCGCCTTGTTTCCTCGATCGCCCTATCTTTCAATTTCTTTATACCGCCACTGCCATTTCTTTCTTCCTCAACTCTCTCATCAGCTTGTTGAGATTGAACCCAAGCATGGCGCGCTGGCCGCAAGCCCCCATCATATCGACCGAGCGCGCATAGGGCCGATTGAACCCGTACTTGCTGCTCTTGACTGTCCCGATGCTGCCCTCTACCTGCGCCCTCTCGCTCACAAGTTTCTCTTTCACTTTTCCGCCGACTCGCCAACGCGCTTTTCCCCGGGGGGCCACGCCCACTTGCTTGACCCCCATTTGGCGAAGTTCCGATATGTTCTTGGCGCTGTATCCTCCCCGGTCGTATGCATAGGCTTCGGGAGCCTTGCCGTACTTCTCTTTCAGGTCTTGCACCGCCTCCAGCGCAAAGCGCGAATCCATAACATCCCCACGCCTCTTCGCAACCGTTCCAAGAACAAAACCCCCCTTCAATCGGGTGATCCCCCATCTCAGGCCAAACTCCACCTTCTTGCCCACCTTTCCCCTCACGATCGAGTACAGCTGCGGAATGTTCAGGCTGACGATCTTGCCGGTTGCCACCTTGCCGGTACTCAACCACTTTCGAATCTGCGGCAGCAGCTCTTTCATCGTCTCGTGCAGATTCACAACCTTGGCGAACGCGACCTGACCGTATTTGCGCAACCCACGCTCTGCTCGTACCGACATCTCTCCAAAAGCCCGGTCCAGATGATCTTGCACCGACTCCACGACTCCGGCCATCTCCTCCATCAGCCTCTTCTTGGCTTTGTGGGTCTTGGCGAAAAGCCGGTACTCGCGGATGTTCCGCTTGGCCTTTTTGACCTTTCCCTTCACCTTCAGCCCGAATCTCTTCAGCGCAGAACCGGCCCTCTTGCTCGCCCTTTCTACAGAACTCAGAAACTGCGACATCAATCCCATTTCGTTCGGATACGGTATGGCCGCCTCCTGCGCCGTGGTGTCCGCCACCGCAAGAGTCGGGTCGGCCATACCCAGCCCCACCGCATGCCCAACCACGTATTCGTTGATCAGGCGGTGGCCCTCCTCGCCCAGCATCGTGGCGAAGTCGTGGATCGTCCTGTAGTCCGGCGTCCAGTTCGTCTCCGTCAATCCACACAGATATCGGGCCGGCCCGTAGTGTTGGATCAGGTCCTCGGCATCCCGGTAGGGAACCCTGCGGTTCGATATTACGATTATTGCACCCGTCAGTGCTCTCAGGTGCGGGAGCCTGCCGGCGGCATTCTTCATCTTTCCAAGCCGGAACTTTTCCACGCGCTCCAGAAGCTCGGTCCAATCCAGTTTGTCCGCAAGCTGGATAAGCGGATGGTTGGGGTCGACTCGGATGACTGGCATCTTCGACCGAGCTATAAGCTCTCCTTGACGGCTTCCGCCGACACGCTTTGGCATATCTGGCCTCCTGTAAGATCATGCCGTCAAGGTAATCATCTGAGACCGAATATCAATAATACTTCTCTCATTTTGTTGAGTATTTTCGCCAGTATTGCTGAAAATTACCGGACACGCTCTAACTACCAAAACTACATTACCGTCGCCATGTCAGGCGCTGATTTTATATCCATTCAGGCGGCCATTGACTCCATCTCAGATGCGACGGTCGACAATCCTTACGAGGTATGGGTGGCACCCGGTGTTTACGAGGAGAGAGTTATTCTTACACCGTATGTCCACCTCAAGGGAGCGGGTAGAGGCGTTACCGTAATAAATAGCGATGTGGCTGCATCTGCACTACCGCCACAAGATGCAACCGTGACCATGGCTCGTGGAACCTCGCTTTCCAGCATGTCTATCTACAACACCACTAGCGGCATTTACGGGGTTGCCGTCTCAATTCCCGCGGATAGCGAAGGCGTTCTGCTTGCGGGCGCGGACGCATTTGCACTTGGGTCCGGCTCTTATAACCTTGCCGTGGCCGTCTTCGGCCTTGGCACCACGGCCACTCTTCAGGAAGTCAGGGCCAGTGCTGGAAACGGCGTCAGTGTCAACTATGCCCTCTACAATGGCGACGGTGCTTCATCATTTGTTCGGGGTGGCAAGTACGTTGCCTCAGGACCAGGCCTTCCTAATGGCATCTTTAACACGGACGCCGGAACCATCCTTGAGGTAAGTGGCGCCGAGATCGAGGCGAGCACGGCCGTCACGCATGCGAATGGAGCCACGGATGCGAGCCTGCTCGCTTTTGCTTCTGGCAGTGCCAGCATTGGTACAGCGGTGCCTGCTGCCGGACTCAAGCTTGACGTGGAAGGACGGATCGGCGCCACCGAGTATTGTGATAGCGACGGACTGAATTGTGTGTCAGCTCAGTCCCTCATGCCCGCCTTTGAGTGTCAATTAGTCGCTGCCACATCTGCTGTCGGGTCTAACCAGGTTACTGTCAACTGCCCAGATGGAACAACGGTTGTCGGAGGTGGGTGTTCGACCATTCCAGGTCCCAATGCGGGTCTTTTTGTCTCTTGGCCGGCTGGCAACGGCTGGACCTGCACAGAGGATCCGCCGTCCACGGACGTCTCTGTCAGAGCCATTTGCTGCCAACTGGTGTACTGATTCGGTGGTTCACAGGTGTGTTATCACATCCGCATGGATGACGAATGACTTTCAATCCGAAGGAGGCGAATTAGTCTACCAATTAAATCCAAATTATGGTCAAGGATTAGGCGATGACTACAGGTACTAGGTCTTTTACCTTGCGTTAATCCCTACGTGCCGGGAGGTGCATATGGTTTTGCAGAATGACTTGCGCCAGTTTAAAGAGCTTGTCAATGAAGGAAGGGAAATCCTTCAAAAGGCCAGTACCCGCACTGCCAGAGATGACATTACTCCAGAAAAAGATCCCACTCTGAGTACTGAAGAAGAGGCTCATGCTTTGACTTGGGCAACTAGATGTCTTGCTTTCTTGGAGGAAGTAATTGGTGATACGGACGATTGGGTGCCTACGTTTCGGGCATTTTATGGCAGCATAAAAACAGAAGGTGGGCTACTTAAATGTCAAACGTTGTTCGAGGCAGCAAGAGACTCCTATCTCAAAATGCGGGCTAACGACAAAAACAAAGGAATACAAGTGGTTTCGCAGAAAGGAGTGAGCAACAAGGATCCCTCTCAAAATAAAATCTTGAACGCAAAAAATAGTGTTGTAGAGCTGAGAGCAGAACTTACGAAATTATACAAAGAGGGTGTGAAACAGTTGAATTCACAAACCTCTCTAATTCTACCGTTTGAAAGATTTGCTCGTTGGAAAGAACATGCATGTGTTGTCTTGGCCGAGAAGGTTTCCACTGCTGAATCTGTGAAGCTCAAGCGCAAAGTGCCCTACCGGGGAGAGGAGGAGTTACTATCCGATTTGGAGGAAGCATTCCATACTTATAGAGATTTTCTATACGCACTTGAAGAAACGATCACAAATCATCCAAACTCAGTTCTTAATGTCTCTGAAGGATCGAAGTCGTCGCGAGAAAACCTTTTAGAAAATGTAGAAAACTCGATCACAGATAAGAGGAAGACACAAGATATGGCTGGAGAACCAATTCACAAAGAATCCCAGGTGCGGACTCAGAACAATGATGATGCTTTCTTCCGAGATCTTGGCAACATCGTAAAAAGATATCCTGCCAAGTCAGTCGCGACCATTGTAGCCATGTTGTTATCGCTTGTCGGATTTGGATGGTTTATTCACAGTACTGTTGCACCGGATGAAGGTTTAAGGATTAGGTTGGCAGTTGAAGATGCCTTGAGAAAGCATGATATTGACATACCGGATTCTAATGACACAGTTCAGCTTATCCAGCAGTTATCAAAATCTGTTGTTAGACAAGATAGAGTAAAAACAACTTCTCTAGATCTCAAGGCATCCCCCAAAGTCAGTCTTGGCCAAGAACCAAAGTATAACGAGCCTCCAAACGTTAACCAACTTATCAAACTCAAGGAAGAAGGGGATAGAATTCGTAACTACTGCAAATCAAAGCTACAATTGCCTGAAAATGACAGAAAGAAGGAGCTTGAAAAAGTATCAAAAACTGTCCAAGACTGGGAACTGCGAGTTGTGACAGAAGTCGGTAAGATCTCAAAGTCAAGGGAGAATCGATTCAATTCCGCAAAGAACAAGCCGAGAATGGGTGTATATGTCGGGAGCATTGCGATAGGAAATTGGGTGCAGAGAATGGATCTGGACATTGAAGCTTTGAATTCAATAATAGATGGGAAATGAGTTGTGATAAACTGGTTCGGCCGGGCAATAAATAATTGTCTCGTAGCAAGCCATCTTTTACAGAGGGGCTAGTGAAGCGGAACCTGTCAACGACTTTGGGACACTCGACGAACGCATTTAGTGTAGCGCCTCCATGCTCGAACTCGATGCACAGGAGACCGCCTTGGACGTTTCTGCCTCCTCTTCCGGTGAGGGTTGATGTT
>Ga0307379_10005978_pt1 | contig 16822 bp, 8 predicted proteins | sample UN2MG_FD_202237 | JGI IMG/M metagenome (GOLD analysis project Ga0307379, IMG submission 202237) | Soil microbial communities from Risofladan, Vaasa, Finland - UN-2 | ecosystem: Environmental > Terrestrial > Soil > Coastal area > Acid sulfate soil | place: Finland: Risofladan, Vaasa | collected... | reverse complement strand
AAAAAGTATTACTGACCACCCTGGAGCTTAAGATTATACTCCAGGCAGATGTGCCTGTTATCGATTCTCTCAGCGTGCCCAGTTTTTATCCGGGAGACAGCCTGGAAGTGATTGCTTGGGGCCGGTTCCCCCAGCCGGGGATCCAGGTTGACCTGGGCGACGATCCGAATATCGAGCTGCTCGGTGTCAACCAGGTCAGCGCAGCGGAGATGCGTTTAACCGTGTCAGTCAGCTGGGACGCCGGCGAGGGAGAAATGGACATCACCCTGGTCACTCCCGATGGAGACAGATTCCTGGGCTATAAGGGCTTTCCGATTGTCTTGCGCCCTGCGCCGAAGATAACCTCCGTGACGCCATCGGAAGTGCTTGTAGGTTCGCAGAGTGTCAGTCTGACAATCGACGGCTCATGGTTCAATAAAGGAGACAGCCTGTACTTTTCCGGCAGCGGGATCATTATCCGGAGCTCGGAATACATTTCTTCCAAGCAATGGACAGTCACGATGGATATCTCATCCGATGCGCCTTTAGGGTTCAGGGATATTATCGTGGTCAATCCCGCCGACAGTACCGGAGTGGGTAAAACATTGTTTAAAGTGCTCGGTTTACCGCGCATTTTCAGTGTCAGCCCGTTTTTTATCCTCCCGGGTCTGGACAGTGTGGCTGTGGCGATTAACGGCAGAGGGTTGGCAGAGGATGTCGTAGTTGAGTTCAGTGGCGACGGGATCAACTTATTGGGTCAGAGGCTGGCCGCCCCCAGCCAGCTGATTGCCATGATCTCTGTTGATAAAGATGCAGCGCCTGGCACAAGGGATTTACAGCTCAGGCTGAAAGATTATGCTTTTTCATATTCCGGTGCGTTGATGGTCAAAAAAGACCTGCCCCCGGAGATTGTCCTTCCGGATCAATTGACTGTAAGAGAAGGCGTACAGCTCTCTTTCATACTGCAAGGCCGGGATCCAGAGGGAGGCCCCCTGATTTTTCAGTCCGGCGAATTGCCTGTGGGAGCCTCATTGACCGGCCGCTCCTTTACCTGGCAGCCTGGTTACGACCAGCAAGGAACCTATAGCGTCGAATTTACCGTGTCTGACCGGTTGGGGGACTCAGTCAGCGGATCTGTTGACATAGAGGTTTTAAACAGAAACCAGCGGCCTGCTTTTACCCGGATCGGGAACCAGAAGAGCGCGGTCGGTGAAGAAACCGCATTCGAGATTACCGGTCGCGACCCTGACGGAGACCGTCTTGACTTGAGGGCGCAAGGGCTGCCTTCAGGCGTCTCCTATGAGCAGACAGACGATACCACTTTCGCTTTTCGCTGGACACCTTCAGCGGAAGACCTGGGTACTGTTCGCGCACACTTGACCCTGTCCGATCCATTTGGCGGCTATGACCGCCGGAACATGGCTTTCACCGCAACAGAACCGGACAGGCAAATCAATCAGCCTCCCGAGTTCGTCGATTTACAGTCCGAGGTAATAGATGAAGGGGAAACTTTCGAACTGGCTGTACAGGCGAGCGACCCTGATGGGGACCCGGTGGTGGTCTTTACGGGCCCTTTACCACAACACGCCGATTTCGATCCTGTAACGGGCAGTTTCTCATTCCGCCCGGATTACACTCAGGCCGGAGTATATTCTTTCCTGTTCGTGGCTACTGACGGGCTGTTGAGTGCAAATCAAAAAGTCACGGTGGAGGTAAAGGATAAAGACCTGGCCCCTGCCATCCTGCCGGTCGCGCCCAAGGAAGTTTTCGAAGGAGCCAGGCTTTCATTCGCTGTCGCCGCTGTGGATTCCGGCGGGGATGTTTTAAATTATACTGCGGATAATCTTCCCAGAGGGGCCTCACTTGATCCCCTGGCCGGGATTTTCCGGTTCACCCCGGACTACACCCAGGAGGGAGATTACTCGGTCAAGCTCCGGGCCACCGATCCGGCAGGGAATCATACAGAGACAACTGCATCGGTAAAGGTCAAACATGCAAATCAGCCGCCGCGGCTGGATAATATTCCCAGCCCGGCCGCTCAGCCCGGGGATACAATTTCGTTGTTCGTCTCCGCAGTGGATCCGGATGGGGATTCGCTCGAATTCGGTTTCACCTCCTCCGACCTGCCGGATACCTTGTTCGATAAAGGTACACAGATGTTCACTTATCATGCAGGGGATAAATCCGGAGCTTATGAAGGCTGGTTTATTGTCCGGGACAACTCAGGGGCTGCTGACTCGCAGATGGTCATAATCAATATCGTCGCTCAGGGTGCCAACAGCCCGCCGACAATTGGGGAGATACCAGATCGATATTATTATGCGGGAGACACTGTGAGTCTGACATTGTCGGCCCAGGACCCGGAGGGAGGCAAACTTTCCTACAGCGTGTACAATGCAGGGGACCTTCCAAATAAAATGCGGAACGTTTCTTCCGGTGGAACTTACGAGTTCACTGCAACTCGTGAAATGGCTGGCAGATACAGGGTCATTTTTCAGGTCTCAGACGGCACTCTGTCCGCAGTTACAGATGCGATAATCACCATAGAGACTGACAATTCTCCTCCTGAATTGAATCCGATAAGCACTCAAACCGTGAATGAAGGGGAGACCCTGGCAGTGAATTTCAGCGCCAGTGATCCGGATGGCGAGGCTTTAAGCTATAGTATCAGTCTGCTTCCGAGAGGGGCGGGATTTGATCGGACCAGCGGCAGGTTTACGATCACCCCGGACTTTGACCAGGCGGATACTCTTTCCCTGGGTGTCTCTGTAAGCGATGGGCAGGCCAGTGCGACCGGCAGCTTTCAACTGGTAATTATCGACACCAACCGTCCTCCAGTGATTCACAGGGTTCGTGATCCGGAGGTGGAAGAGGGGGGGCTGGTGGAGTTTGAAATAGAGGCTGATGACCCGGATGGGGACTCGCTCTGGATAGAAATCGATACCACCGGGATACCGTTTTTAGGCGGAGCATCACAAGCGAATGGAAACTCAGCGCGCCTTCGCGATGCCAGCGGGCTCTTGTTGGACTCGGATAAGCTGGAGGATGACAAGCAGATTCCGGCCGCCTGGATCAGTTTTTACGCGGTTGATCAGCATGGCGCCAGAAGCGCGGAGGAAGCGGTCGATATCGCAGTACTGCGCAGAAAATTGGCGCAGTTGACAGGCTTGGAGCCGGGACTGGTGGAACAACTGCTTTGGGACGGCCTGGGGATCAAGATAGAAGTCAAAAACAACACGACTCTGGCCATAAGCAGCAATATAAGCGTGCTCGAGCGCAGCGGAAGGTTGAAACAGTATCATGAGGATTTAGCTGCGGAGCTGCTTTTAAGCGGTGTTTCGGAATCCGGGGAGAAAAGAAAGCTCGATCCGGCAGGAGTTTACGGTTACACATATTTGAGCGCCAGCGGCGATGAGCTTGTCTTCTATGGGATTAGAAGGTCATGGAAGCTGGACTTGAGCGATCTGCCCGCTGAGACTGAAATTACGGTCACTTTCGATTATTTTGAGGAAGACCTGCCCAAGGATCTGGAGGGTTTCAAAGAGACAAAATTAAGCCTCTTTGGCCTGGATAGTGTAACCAGTCAATTCGTAAAAGTAGAGGACGCGGTAATTGACTGGTATAACAACGCAGTCATTTTCAAGGTGGACAACAGGTCATTAACCGATTATACCCTTGGATTTGAGAGTATTCTTCAGGCACCTTCTCTTAAAGTTGAAGTGCTGATCGGCGGCCAGGCAGTCGAGACCGACTCGACATATGATACCCGGGGCCCCTACACAGTGCGTGCTGCCGCTCCGGAAGGAGCGCTGGTTACCAATGCTACGCTTTACTACCGCCCAGACAGCCTTGCCGGCTATCAATCCGGGCCAATGCAAAAGATCACAGGCGATCAGAACATGTATGCAGGCCAGATCCCCGGGCTGGGCAAGGAAGGAACCATCCGGTATTACGTGCGTATGGTGATAGACTTTGAAACTGTCACCTCTCCCTCGAATTCGCCTGTTTCCTATCACGAGCTGAAGGTTCTTTTCTCCACTCCAGGCGATGTGGACAAGAACAGCAAGGTCGATATTTTTGACTTGCTCGAGCTCTTGAAAGTGCTCTCAGGCAGAGTTGCGAGCTCATCCAGCAGCGATGTCGACCGGAATGGAGCGACAAATATTTTCGATTTGCTGGAGTTACTGAAGATTCTCAGCCATTAGGATTATTCACTTGTCATAATCAATCGAATGCCCGCCATTCAACAGTGGCGGGCATTTTTTTACGCGCGCTTGTCGGACACATAACAGATTTATATATTAATTGAAAAGAATTCCTCGAAGCTCTGCTTCCGGGTTGCCTGCTGCTGATCACAGGCCTGGGAAACGGCGGGCCGTACCCTAAGACGGGGATTGAGTGAAAGTTTTACATTAAATTCATAAATCGAATTCCGGACAGATAACTTGCAGCTTGCCGTTTCACAGTTCATTGCAGATTGCAATAAAGTGCGGTGGCAACTGTTCGAAATATTGTTCTCAAAGGGGCGAATTTTTAAAAATGCTTTTTAATAGAGAAAAAAAACTTGTAAAAACGAGCGATCCGGTTAATACTAAAATAGCTCCTGAAAATTTTTAGCTTTTAAACCAGCACAAGCTTTTCCTGTACGCCCTGATATAACTTCAAACTCTGGAGGAGCACAGATGGAATCCATGGACCGCCGTAAGTTTATCAAACGCGCTGGTACGAGCGCAGTAGGCCTGGTAGCTGCCGGGCCTTTTATCAAGTCCGGGTTTGCCAAAGACAGTCCTAATGACCGGGTCAACGTGGCTGTGATGGGTATTCGCAGCCGGGGTCAGGCGCATGCAGAGGATTTAGCCCGGCTTAAAAATGTCGATGTCACCGTGCTTTGCGATATCGATGAGCGGCTTTTTCCAGAGACCGTAGCATTGGTTGAGAAGGTGTCAGGCAAGAAGCCGAGAACCGAAACAGATATCCGCAAGGTGCTCGAGGACAAGGATGTCCATGCAATCTCGATCGCCAGTCCCAACCACTGGCATGCCCTGGCCGCTATCTGGGCCTGCCAGGCGGGTAAGGATGTCTACGTGGAAAAACCGGTTTCCCATAACATCCGGGAAGGCCGCAAAATAGTCGAGGCCGCGCGCAAATACAACCGTATCGTACAGACAGGAACCCAGAGCCGGAGCTCTTCAGTTTGTCAGACCGCCATGGAGTTCCTGCATTCCGGGGGAATAGGTGAGCTATACATGGCCAGAAGCTGCCTGATCAAGGCCAGGGATAGTTTCGGGCGGGCAGCGAACTCCCCGGTTCCGCCAGGGGTGCATTATGACCTCTGGCTGGGCCCGGCACCCTGGCGTCCTTTCAATGAAAAGCGTTTCCATTACAACTGGCACTGGTTCTGGGACACAGGAAACGGCGAGACAGGGAACACCGGCCCGCACAATTGCGACCGCGCGCGCTGGGGGCTGCAAGAATACGAGCATCCCCGGAAAATCCAGAGCCTGGGCGGCATGTACCTTTGGAAAGACTGCGACCAGGAAACACCCAACCACCAGGTTTCAGTAATGGAATACCCGGATGGCAAGATAATCCAGCTCGAGGTGCGCGGCCACTATTCCAACTCAGAGGAGGGGATACTGCAAGGCGAGTTTTTCTATGGCTCGGAGGGCTGGCTGAAGCTGGGCGGCAATAGCTGGCAGTCCTATTTTGGACGGAAAAACGAGCCTGGTAAAGGCATGGGAAGCGATGAGTCCAAAGCCCAGGCTGAAAAGCTGGATTTGCGGGGTACCGGTGGTTCGCCTCACTTCCAGAATTTCATCGACTGCGTCCGCTCGCGGCGGCAGCAGGATTTAGCAGCGGATATTCTCGAGGGACATCTCTCTACTGCCATGTGCCACCTGTGCAATATTGCTTACCGCACCGGCCAGACACTGGTTTTCGATTCCGAGAACGAGAAATTTGTCGGGGAAGGTGAAGACGAGGCTGAGATCTATCTAAGCCGCGAATACCGTTATCCTTATGTCGTGCCTGAAAATGTATGATATCAGATTTTATATGCCTGTCTGATTGGCATGGCGTGAATCCTCATTCATAGGGGCGACATATACTATATGTCGCCCCTTCTGCCGCGTGACAAATAAAATGCTCAAGGTCCTGTTGGTTGGTCCCATGCCTATTCCGCCTTATACCGGCGGAATAGGCAGCTTTGTCAATGCGTTCCTGAACAGCCAACCGGCTAAAAATATCCGGGTGACTCTGATAAATACCGCGTTGCCTCGAGATTCATGCGGCAGACTCTTGCCCAGGTTTCTGCTCAGCATACGGTTTTTTACTGCTCTCACAGTTCGCCTTCTCACCTCGCGGTATCACCTGGCGCACATCCATTGCTCGGCCTATGATTCCTTTTTGGAGAAATCGTTGATGCTGCTGTTATGCAGCCTCAGGGGACTGCCGGCCGTGATCCACATTCACAGCGGATCATTTCCGGACTTTTTCCACAGGACCAGCCTGAAACGGTATGTCGTTTATGTCTTGAGCCGCGCTCTGGCAGTGTTTGCAGTGTCAAAGGCAAGCGCTGATTTTTTCCGGAGCATTTGCCAGAGCACGGTCTATCTGGTACCCAATTGCGTGAATCCCGGATTTTTTTCTATCGGGGAGCGGGAGAGTAATGTTTCGGAGCTCCTGTTCGTCGGGCACATCGACCGGCGCAAAGGAGTTTTCGACCTTTTCCGGGCCGTGGAGCTGCTCAGGTCCCGGGGCTTCGGGAACCGTGTTGTCCTGGCCGGCGGGGAACTTCACCCCGGAGCTTTGGAGCATGCCCGCCAGTCTGCCTCCCAGGCCGGGATCGGGAATCTGGATTTACCCGGAGAGGTTTCCCCGGGGGCCCTGCTTGAGCTATACCGCAGGGCAAAGATATTCGTCCTGCCCTCCCATGTCGAGGGCCTGCCCATAGCTTTGCTCGAGGCCATGGCCACAGGGCTGCCGGTGGTAGCTACGAAGGTGGGAGGCATCCCGGATGTAGTGGAGGATGGCCTGAGCGGTTTTTTAATTTCGCCGGAAGATCCGGAAGCCCTGGCGGATAAAATCATTTGCCTGTTAGAAGATCCCGGGCTTTGCCGACAGATGGGCGAAACGGGAAAGCGGATTGTTCTGCAAAATCACCATGCGGATCAGGTGGCCGAGGGAATAGTACGGATTTATCGGCAGTTGATCACAGAAGGTGCAGCTCTTTGATTTGAAGAGTGCGTGTCCCGGCACTTACCAAGGTTGCCGGCAGTCTTTTGCGAAAGCTCAATAAACTAATATTATGCGTCTTTAATGGGTTTTACCCCGGCGGATTTCAAGTCCGCTGCCTTACCAGTTAGGACTAGCCCTCCGTTAATTTTCAGTGCTATTTATCCAGCCTCGGGCAAGAACCTTATCCGGTTTGTAACTGCGTGTGGGATGAATATCGAGTTTAACGTGGCGGGTAAAGTCTAACACAGAGGCGTAAATCTATCAAGAAAATACTTACTCCAGCAGGGCGACCGGCAGGGTGAGCTTGGCGAAGAAAGCGCGCTGATTCTCTCGCCCGGCCAGCGGGTCGAGCCGTCCCATACCGTCCAGGATATCGAATCGGTCGGCGGTGTAGGCCACGTACAGCGCCCCGAACGGCGGGGCGAACCGCCAGCCGAACAATCCGTACACGTACATCCGGTCATTGCGGCTGTTGTACTGGCTGGTCAGACGGAACCAGAGGTCGGGCGTGAAATTGTAATTAATGGTAAGGTCGCACAGGTACGTACCCTGGCTGGTGGGATTGGGTGAGAAATGCAGGCGGGTCACCGCCAGGTCGAGCCTTAACTCGTCCGAGAGCTTGAAGCCCCCGCGCTGGAGGATACTGTTGAAATCGCGGTCAAAATTACGGCCCCAGTTATGTGAGAAGTATATATTGTTCCCCGTCCGGCTGTCCCACTCCCACTCCCAGAGCTGGGTGCTGTTGTGGAACCGTTTCTCGAACAGCTCTGTCTCGTAAATTTTAATGTAACCGACCCGCCAGACAGACAAAAATGTGACACTGATCCTGCCGCCCAGGCGCACCCGCTTGAGCGCGCCGCTGTGCCGCCAGGTCACACCGTTGTCCTGGTTGAAGCTGATCTTGTCGATCCCTAAGCGATTGATCCAATGCTCGCCCAGGAACCCGGTGGAAAGCTCGCGGCGATCATCGTCCTGGATATATCCTACCGGATTGACATTCTGCCGAAAGCCGGGATCGATAATGGAACCCGCTACGTTCGCTTCATAAAGCCATTTGCTGTAGGCGAGTCGCAGAGCCAAAGCCCCGGCTGCATCTTCATCGCCAGACGGAAAAGTTCCCACATACTGACCGCGCAGGCTGGTAGTCGGCGTGAGATTAAGCACGCCGTCGCCGCTGAGCACCCGTGCGTAGCCGCCGTCCCAGGCGCGGCTGACCGCGGTTATACCGATATTCGAGGAGCCGAGGATATCGCGTTGGAGCCGCAGGACCTCCGTGTGCGCGGCGGGTGTGGCCTCGCCGCGGGTGCGCTCATCAGTCGCCAGCATAGCGTAGTTGAACTGCCCGAGCCGTCCGTTTGTTTTCACTCCCCAGTCGATATCGCCGATCCGCCGGCTGTAAAAGACATTGATCAGGTTGTTGAACAGCTCCGCGCCCTCGATAAAATACAGGCGTTTCTCCGGGTACTGCGTTTCGTAGCGGGTAAGGTTCAATTGGGTCAGGTCAGCCTCGACCGTGGCGAAATCCGGGTTCCAGGTCAGGTTCCCGTCCACCGTGTTGCCCAGCTTGAGCCGCAGGTCGGCCCCGCCGATCAACTCGCGGCCATCGGCCGAGGCAATCGTGCGCCGTCCCGAGGATGGCTGGTTCGAGTCCAGACCCACCAGATAGGGGAACAGGGTGGCCGAGAACAGACGGTCGAACGCGGGCAGGCCCAGAAGCTCGCCGGACTGCGAGATGCGCCAGGCGGCTTCCCGCTCCTGCCAGAAACTGGTCTCGAACAGCTCCGGGCAGTTGCGCCGGAAATTGATCCCCCAGGTCAGGCCCTCGCCGCGCGGGGTGCGCAGCTCGGAAACCGGGATGGCCATCTCGCAGCTCCAGCCCAGGCTGTCCTCATGCGAGACCACCTGCCAGGCGCAGTCCCATTTCTTGTCGTTGGAGATCCCGTCCTCCCCGATCCGGCCGTCCACCTGAGTGCCCAGCGAGTTGGTGGAGAAATAGTAGCAGTCGCGCCGGGTGTTGAAAGTGTCGAGGTAGAGGGTGACTGCGTTGTCCTGGTCCATGTCGCTGTCGCGGGATGTGTTGGAGCTGCTGGCCCGGCTGCCGGCGGGATTGAGGCAGCGGAAAGCGGCGTAAATGTGACGGCTGTCGCAGGCCACGGCCACGTGGGTTACGACGCCTGAAAGCTCGCCCGGCGTGGGCTTTAGCTGGATGAAATCACTCTGCCAGTCGGCCGCGGCCCAGACCGGATCGTCCAGAATGCCGTCGATAACCGGAGCCTTGGCGGCCGTGGCTGCATGTATCTGTCGCGGAGACGGATTATCCTGCGCCGATGCCGGGACGGCGAGCGCCAGGACCAGACTGAGAAGCAAAACCGAAACCGTCTCTTTGCGCATCACTCTCTCCGCAGTTAACCGGAATAAGTTTTATTATGATTTTTTTGGACGGAGTTTTTCGCTTTTTCAAGAAAGACCTCGAAAAGTGCGGTAGGCTCCCGGATGGTCCGGGCCTGCTCCCGGACGGGCCGGGAAGCCCTCAACTTGTTGGTTGAAGCCTTACTGTGAGGATGCCCTCAGGGATGTGCGCCCATTATCCGACATTCCCCATATCAAATTTGAAGCAGCAAAAGAAAGCTTTCATCTTCGATTTTGGGCCATATTGTTCGTTCTTTTCAGCTCTCACCGAGAGATTCCAATCCAAAATACAGAAGAATACCCTCTCTCATCGCGAATGTCAACGGTTGTCTGGGTCTGAGCAGGAAAACAGAGATTATTCTCCCTCAGTTCATACCAGGGAGCCACATTCTCAGGCCGTGCAAAGTCGCAATCGCCCAATCCGGAGCAGGATTTCAGCAAACAGCTTCCTGCTGACTGCCACCTCGGCAATCTGAAAAGTTACGTACCTGCTGTGTCTGACAACCTTCGCCCCGATCTTTATCAGTTTCGTAAGCAGAGTGCGCAACGACCAGTGCTTGATTTCCCGTGGCAGAACCAGCCGCCGCAGAAAGTTGCCCAGGTTGTAGGCCAGGACAAATAGAGCAAGCCTCACCTGGTTCGAGACAAAATTCTTACAGGATAATCTCGTCCAGTTCAGAGCGTACTTTCCTTCCTTGATCCATTGCTCGGTGGTTCCTCGCTTGTTGTAGAAGCGAACCACGCCCTTGGCCCTGGCGCTCATATTGGTCACAATGAAACCAAACCGTGGGAAAAGCTCGCCCTGATGCCACTCAACTTTCGCCACCACCCGGCGAGGCTTGTCCCAACTGGCTGCCTGATACTTGAAATCCTCGTACAGCACTACTGGCTTTCTCGGAGGCCGTCCTACTGGACGGGTAAGCAGGTGTTCAATCAGCCTCTGTAATACATCGTTTGACGGAAGACGGATAGCATACAAGAATCCGTTTCCCTCCAGATATTCATAAAGCTCAGGTTTCGCAAAGGCTGCATCACCCCGGAAGTATTGCCTGATATTCTTGTGTTCGTACCGTTGGACAATCGGTTCCAGAACTTCCCTCCAACGCTCAGCACTGTTTACATTGCCAGGACGAAGAATAGCTCCTTCACAATCCCCAAACTGGTTGAAGCAGAACAGGGGATGATAACAGGTACATCCAAAATGGCCGTTGTAAGCTGCTCCCTCCTGCTCACCATGAACCGGGCTCTCAGAACTGTCCATATCAAGGATGATACGACGATACGATGTTTTGTTAATCGCCCGCTCTACCCACCTGCCGTTGATCTCCGACAAAGCACCAAGATTTTCCTTCAGCGTTAACATCTCAGTTTCAAAACGTCCCATCGTGTTGGTACTGGCAGCATTCTTCTTGACGTTCTTCCTCCCGGTGATGGCTCGCATTACGGGGTCTTTGCTCATCCGGGAGGCATCATTAACATCTTCGTAACCGGCCAGGCGGCTAAAAATAGACTGGCGTAATAGGTTCTCTATTCCATGCTGCGTGTTCCGGCCCGTCCGCCTATCGCTCAAATCTTTTGATGCCAAATCGAATAATCCCAATACGCCATCCAGTTCACGATAGGCGAGAAGACCTGCATCAGAAGTTACCTTTGAACCATGAAATTCCAGCCTGAGGCTGCTGTCAAAACCGACCTTTAAACCTTCACCCTCCTGCTGACCCATATCTCACCCCCTGAATATGTGGTTTTCCTTGTAATTTAATACCTTAGGCCAGGGTAGAAAACCACTTTCAATCTTGATATGGGGAATCCGGGATAAAATATCTCTCGTTTCCCTTCAATCAAACACTGTTTTTTCACAAGACAGGTCTGAACCGGCTTACTGATTAAGCTAAAGCCGGGGTGTAGATTCGCAAAAGCAAGGTGCGGGCCGGCATCCTTTTTGCTTTAGCCCAAGGCCGCATTAATATGCGCACAGGATGGTTTTTGCAAAAAGGATGCCGGCCCGCGCTCCCGCCAGGGCTAATCCCCAGGAAACATTTTTAAGCCCGTAATTAATTTTACTTGTTTGAGCCGGGCTCAGGTGACGCCTTCCACAAAACTCTGAAATAATAGCTGAGCACCAGAAAAAGTCCGCCGAAACAGAGGAACAGAAGGATCCGCCAGATTGCCTCCAGCATGCGGAGATCCACCAGAAAAAGCTTTCCCACTACCAGAAACAGGGTTCCCATCGCCGCTGTGCGAAGATCGCCGAGATTACGTCGCAAGCCGAGGACCAGAAGGATAACTCCGTAGATCCCCCAGGCAGTGGTAATATAAGCCTGACCGTTCTGCAGGACATAAAATTCCCGCAGGAACCATCCCAGGACAGCGAGATGCGCCACCAGCCTGTACCAGCGGAGAGCAGCTTTTGACCGGAACAATGTGGATACACCCACTCCTATGGCGATTGCCGCAAGGTCTGTGGCCGCTTGCCAGTTAAGTACGGCTCTGCCTTCAGGCTCGAATACAAAAGTGAAACCTCCGGTTAAACGCCTAACAAGCAATATTCCAATTATTCCGGACAAGATGTTTGCGGCCAGCGCTGTGTCCCGGTCAGTCAGCCGGCAGGCGATCAGATGCAGCACGGCCGCCTCGACTACGAGCGTAAAGAAAAGTACATTCCCTGTCAGCAATACGCAGAATTCAACTGTCAGGAAGATTAAGGCCGCAAAGCGATATAACCGCACCGCAAGAGGTGATCTGAGTACTCTGGAAACGCCGAATGCAGCCGCGATCACCGCGAAATCAATCAGCACCCGCGCATTGAATATTGTCGTCTCCTCAGCTTTCATGGAGGTCTGCTGATAAAGCCATGATTGATGGAAAATGAGCCAGATTGCAAGCACTCCGAACAATATATGCGCGGCAATGGCTGTGCCGCGGTCGGACAGCCTATGGGAAACCAGGTGCAGTATGGTGGCTTCAGCCGCCAGGGTCAAGAAGAGTACATTGCCTTTGAGCAGCAGGCAGAGCGCAATGGTCAGAAGCGCCAGGGCCATCAGTCCATGCGTGTAAGCGAGGTTTTTCAAGCCGTCCCAGCGCCTCAGGCTCCAGAAAGAAAGACCGTAGACAAACATTCCCCCCATGCTGATCCAGCCCCAGGCTGTACTGGATAAAGGCCAGAGGGCCCGGGAAAACCAGAGTGCGGCCAGGGGAGTGGACACTGCCAACACATGGGCTGTCGAGCGGCACATTAATAGCCCGGCTTCTTTATCGACTGGTACCTTAAGAAAATCCAGTGATGGAGGTACCCATCTGCCGGGGCTTCTGACTTCCAGCACCTCGCGCACCACAGGCAGCGCCCAGAATGCGAGCCACATGAACAAGATCCCCGACTGCAGCGCCCAAAGATCCCTGAGAGCGGCTTTTCCGGGACCGGATGGAATACCCTTACCATAGCCGACTATCAATACCGCCCAGCCGCCGATAACTGATACCCAGAGCAGAGAGCGCCATCCCCGGAACAGATATATTATGCTGGTGCCGGCCAGAATGAGGCAAGTGTATCCCACCAGCCCGGGCAGGCTTCCCTTAGGTGTATAAAGCAGAAACGGGGTGGCCAGGCCGCCGATTGCCCCGATCAGGGACAGGACGGCTTCATTCTGCCTGAGAGATATGGAAAAAGCCAGGACAGTCACAGCAGCCATGAACGCAAATGCGGCGGAATAGGGAACCAGCGAATAGAGCTGGAACGCCGCAAATCCGGTAATATAAAACGTGGCAATCGCACCTCCCAATAGCACCAGGCTGAAATGGCGCCTTTTTGCATGGAGGCGAATACCGGTTGCAAACAAACCGATCCCGAGAGCCAGGCCGAATAAGACGCGGACTGGAGGAGTCAGCCAGCCCTGGTCTATCGAGTATTTGAACAGGAACACCACTCCGAACAGGAGAAGTCCGATACCGATTTTATTGAGCCAGAATTCGCTTTTCTGCCACGGGGCCTCGGAAACAGCGGGGGCTTTCCGGGCCGGCGGGCCAGGCTCGGGAGGCCTGGGAGAAGGTTTTGCAGGCGCAGGCGGAGGAGCCTGGAACAGAACCTCAGCAGGCGCTTCCTTAGGAGCAAGAGTCTCCCTGGCCTTTACAGAAATTTCAAGGTCCTTTTGGGCCGCGGCCTGGATCAATAGCTTGAGCGCTCGCTGGAGCTCTTCCACAACAGCCTCTAACCGCTCAATGCGCTCGGATAATGATTTATTCTGTTGTTCGTCCATATTAACCTGCCTCCTGAATCGGGTATTCGGACAAGTAATTCTATAGCTCGCCGGGGAGCATGGGGTACAGAATTAGGGAATTCACATAGCGCCGTGCCTGGAGTGGCCGAATGGATTGCGGCGCCAGTCAGGGCTGAAATAAGTGCCTACCACAGCCGGACTCACTGCCCGGCTCATGCCTCCTCCCTGGCCAGCCTGCGCATCCAGCGCCAGTGGAAGGTGAACAAAGCGATACACAAGGCGACTATCAGGATGTCCGCTGCCAAGGTGCGCTGGGCCCTGAGTTTGACAGTCTGGATTCTGTCCGCCTTGGCAGCCTCGTACATGGCTTTCAGTGTCTGGTCATCCGGGACATAGGCAGTAGCAGATGCCTGCTGGCCTTGCTGCGGAGCTTTCAGGATATCCATCTTGTAGTTCTCGAAAGAGGCCAGGCTTGGGCCGCCGGGATAATAACCGCCGTGCATGGGATCGCTCAGATCGAATATGGCCCCGACAAACGAGGACACCGAGATCAGGAAAGTGATCACGGTCACCAGGCAGACTGCGTAGCCATAAAGCTGGGTGATTTTATGCTGCTTATCCATGATTGCCTCCTCAGGCTGAGCACTGGATGTGCATTTCTTTGAACAAGGCGATCTAAAAGCAGAAAAAGCGAGTTTTTTCAAAATCTTATATTGCCATTCTACCAGGATTCTCCTTCGATTACCCTTTATTTTTCCCCGCTCAGATAATTCTCAAGACGTTTTACCACTAATCTGTCACAATCCTGAGCTGTTATCGGGACAGCGCTTTTGACATCCTCCTGGTATTCATTCTGGAAGTCAACTATAACCCATTCACCACTCCGGTCGCAAAGCACGAAATTAATTTCGAAAAATTTACCTGTGCCGGAATCAATAGTATATTGAGCATAGAGAGAGTAATCCGCATCGCTCTGGTTTTCCCTGATATACTGGCGAAACTTTCCGGCCAGCTCCCAAAGCTTTTTCAGTTGGTTCGTTTCGGGCTTGATCTGGAGGATAACCTCACCGGGCGCTGCCTCTGCATGGCAAATCTGCTTAGTGTTAAGAAGCTCCGCAATATGCAGGGCGTTCTCCCTGCTTACCGCTCCGGAATTAAGAATCGGAAAGACCAACACTTTTGCGCTCGGGAAGCCGGCGTCCAGTTCCTTGCGCCTCTCTTCCATCTGGACTCGCTCTTTTTCAGACGGTAAACCTGATTCTTTATCCCAGTATTCAGCCCATTTCGCTCTGGGCGCGTCCTCTCTATTTGGATCAGGCAGCCCTAAGGCCGTGCGCAGCCTTTCAGCAAGAAGATAGGTGCAGAGCATGGGGTTCTGGGGATTGATCCGCTTGAAATCCTGGTCTTCCGGGGTTTGAGTGTCTACCCAGACAGGGTTCCCCTCCCGGTCGACAACAATGCAGCGCACTTCTTTGACCCCGGTCTGCGGAGTCCCGATATACTCCCCGAACAAAGCGTAATCCGTATCGATATTCTTTTTATGAACAAACTCGCTGAATGAATCGCAGGCTTGACGGATACCGGTTTCCAGGGGAGGCATGAATTCTTCCCCGGCCAGATCTATCTCTTTCATGCTTGCCTTTTCCAAAAACAATGCCAGAACTGCTCCGACATTCCTGAATGGTTTTCCAGCCATTATTATGGGAAAAATTGTGATCGATACCTCTGATGCCTCGGCTTTCATGGCGTTAAACCGCACCGCCATCTGAGTCTGGTCCTGGCTGTCGGCATTTGCTTTACTATAAAATGCAGTTAAAACTGTTACCAATAAAATTATGGGAGTTGGGAAATGTTTTTTAATCATTTGTTATCTCCTGGATAGTAAATTGTTGAAGGTTTAATCAGCGGTCAATTGTCCCTGATATCCAAGCTTAGGCAAGCCGCCGCGAAACCGATAGGTCCATTATGCACGCCTCCTTGGGTTAAATTGTTATGGTCCACCGTTATTTATTGCGGCCGCTTGGTTTAAACCGGCCGTTCCGGATGAAATGTACCACCTGCCCGGTCGCTTCAGAACTGTTCATGATAAAAGTAGGGCTGCGCTGTAAGACCATCTGAAATCCGCTATCCCTTCAATTTTTGAATGTTACATCAAGACCTTGCTGTCAGTCTCGACCGGGATCAGAGGGGAAATTTTGTTAAGAAATATACTGTTGATATATAAACAATTAACTTAAAAAAATTGACCCGGTAATTCTATCACCCGATCTCGAACACTGCTAAATTGTGTTTTTTCCACTGTTCTGTAACTGGATTCTCACCCTTTCCAGCATTCTGGTAAGGAACCTATCTTCATCTTCTGTCAGGGTGGACATTACCTCATCGACCCGTGAAAAGTATGCATTCTGGGCTTTTTCCAGGGCCTGGCTCCCGGCATCTGTCATCTCGACATAATTGACCCGGCGGTCTTCGGGATCATCAATTCTCCGTACAAGACCGGCTTGTTCCATGCGGTCTACAAGGCCGGTAATGTTTGACCGGTTGACCAGCAGCATATTTCCCAGGTTCGTCTGGTTGATCTTGCCATCCACGGACTGGGTTTTCAAAAGAATCAACACATTGAACTGGGCTTCCGTGAGCCCGAATGGACGTAAAACCTTTTGCCCTTCCTTGGTCAGCAGTGTTCCGGTGAAAACGATATTCAGCACAGTTTCATGTCCTTGATTTTTAATTGATCTCAATAGTCCGAGTTCATTCTGCAAGCCCATGATTTCTCCTTTCAATATAGTCCACGTATAAATAATACACATATAAACAACATTTGTCAAGTCTTTTTTCGACTTTTTTTAAAATTTTTTAATCTCGAGATGTTTAGCGGAAATAGTTCTTTCAGAAATACTTCATCTGACGGTTTTTTTTGCCGGCTGAAAAATGAAAAATCGGGCATATACCGGATGAAGTTCTGGAATATTCTTCTTGCGGAA
>Ga0307379_10005976_pt1 | contig 16827 bp, 11 predicted proteins | sample UN2MG_FD_202237 | JGI IMG/M metagenome (GOLD analysis project Ga0307379, IMG submission 202237) | Soil microbial communities from Risofladan, Vaasa, Finland - UN-2 | ecosystem: Environmental > Terrestrial > Soil > Coastal area > Acid sulfate soil | place: Finland: Risofladan, Vaasa | collected... | reverse complement strand
TTTTAAATTGGAATTTTGTTATTAAGGACCCACCATAATCTCATACATATTACAAATCCCAAATACCTTTGTCCAGTTTTTAGTGCAATAAACTTGACATCCTAGGGGGGTACATCTGAGGTAGAAAATACCCGGGGGAATAATCACCTACTATAAATTTTATATATAGGTGATGTCACAGATATTGTTTATATTTGCTTAAGTAAATTATATTTAGTATATTATAGTATAAACTTAAAAGTTATGCCACCAACTCCAAAGAAAGGATCACTTAAAATTGTAAAACCTACAGCAGATAGTACGGCTTACTATACTAATAAAAGTAATAATTTGTTTAAGCAAAGTACTACCTTATTAAAGAAACCTTATCCTCTTCAACCAAGTAAGGATAATATAACTACAAGGTCTAAAAAAGCTAATCAATTAAGTGCTGCAGCAATAAAAGCTCAAAATGATGCTCTAAGACAAAGTAGAAAAGGAAAACCAGGATATGATAAAAATGGATTTCCAATTAAGAAATCAAAATTAGGTGGTACAGTAAAAGCTAAAAAGAAAAAATAATGTCTGGAATGAAAAAAAAGATGACAGGTTCTAAAAAAAGAAATGATCCTGATTCAAGGATTAATAAATCTTTACGTAAATGGAATTGTTAATTTTTGTATATTATACTTATGAGTAAACAATATATTAAACCAGAAGAATGTGATCAAGTTTTTATTTATTGGGAGTATTAATAAAGACACAAAAAAAATTAAATATAAAAAAATGAATCTTGTAATAAAAGAGAAATAATGTTAAATAGTACTATTTCTATAAAGTTAAAACAAAGAATCAATAAACTTGATAGTCAAGATTATGACAATATAGAATGTTGGCAAATTGTTGAAGCTTTTAATAAAGCTCAAGTTGAATGGTGCAGAAGACAATTGCATGGTCTTAATATTGTTAAAGAAGGTGATGAGCAATCTACCAGAAGAAAAGATGATCTTCAAGTTTTACTTTTTAATAATCAACTTTCGTTAATAGATAAAAAAAATTATTTTTCAGGAGATATTCCTGGAAACTATTTGCAATTTAAAAGAGTAGATGTATTTGCATGTAAAGATTGCTGTGAAGATAGAAGAATGACAGTATATCTTTCAGAAGAAGGTAATTTAAATCAATTACTAAGAGATAAATCTAAAAAACCTTCATTTGACTGGGCAGAAACATTTGTTACATTGATTAATAATCAAGTTCACATTTACACTAATAATGAATTTGATATATCTAAAGCAGATTTAACTTATTATAGACAGCCTATAAAAATTCAAATACAAGGCTGTATAGATCCTTATACTAATGTAGAATCACTTGTTGAAGTTCAATCTGAATTTAAAGATGATATTATTGAAATAATTATTGATGAAGCAGTAAGTATACTAGCGGGAGATATAGAGTCACCAGTTCAATATCCTAGAGGTAGTCAAACTGCTGAAAGAAATAATTAATGTTAGGTTTGATTAATTAAAAAACTTTTAGTATATTATAGTATAGTATTTATTTATAAAATTTAAAAAAAAAGAAAAATGGCTTATTTTAATCACGCTTTTAGAAAGACATTTGTAATGTCTTCTTATGTTGATCCTGTACCTGGTACACCTACTGCTGCTAGTGGTGCACTAACATCAGGACAATTATCTTTGTATAATGCAAAGACTTGGGCTCCACTAGATGTGGCAACTCCATCAAAATGTCAATTTATTATTGCATCAGGTGCTCCTTATGTAAATGATAAAATTGGACCTTTCCACGGAGGGTACAAAGAATCAATTAAATCAAAAGGAGTTAATCCTAAATTTATTTCTCGAGTATGGGGTTCTGCTGCTCATGCAGCACAACAATCTATTTTGCATATTGGTACTACTCCATATACTACTGGTACAGCTAATTGCTGCCCAACTTTTTTATGTGGTGAAAACTATAGTTTGCGAGTAGATGTTAAAGGATCTCCAGCATTAAGAATGTTGAATCACCAAGCATATCAAGAAATGACTGCTTACACAGGATGTTGTGCAGATGATGCAATTGCTCCTGTAGCTGTTAACCCAGCTATTGTATTTCTTTCTTGGGCAGAGCAAATTTCAGACAGTGTTATTTTAACAGGTGCTGGTCCTAATGGTAGAGACAATACTGCTCCATTTATTATTCCTGTAGTTACTGTATCTGCTGCTGGTGCGGCTGGTGCTATTGGTGATGGTGCAACTTTGGTATATCCTAAAGGAACTTCTGCTACAGTACTTGCAAATGGAGTTACTGCTACTAATACCGCATTAGGTTTAGTTGCTCCAGCTACAGTTATTGCAACAACTATTGATCTTTATACTCCTGCTGCTTACACTGATGAGTGTGCTGGACTGACATTAGTTGGTGCTTATGAAGATACTAAGTTTGGAGATTGTACTTTCCAACCTTCAGATTTTTATGGAACTGAACCTTTAAGACTATATGCTTCTGAAGTTGACTTAAATGGTGATCCATGTGAGTTTACAGGTGTATGTGTTATTGATGAGTGTAAAGGTAGAAAAGCAGAAGGACTTGGTGAAACTGTTGCTAGAGACTTCATTTTATCAGAATCTTACAGACAAGTTAATTTTGCAACTGATCTTAGAATACGTGAAATTACTCAAGGTAATGACATGTTAGGTACAGGTGCTGGACAAGTTGATAGAACAGCTTCTTATGATAGATTGTTTATTTTACATAGCATTCCACGATACAACAATCCTTCAGGTACATTTGACAATGATCAATATTTACTTGAGATTGCTGGTCCCGCAGGTACATTAGCTGCTGGAGCATTAAAAAATCTTAAAGATGATATTGATATTTTAACTACTGCTGTTGGTAATGACTGTGTTGAACAAACTGCTGAAACAGGTGTTCCATGTGCTGCTGCAAGTGTAGTAGTAGTATAATATAATTAATTGTTCATTAAAGGGAGAGTGAGATTTATTTTCTCCTCTCCTTTTTTTTTTATTTATCAATATGGCAAATCATGTATTAAGTTTAGAAATACCTATTGTAGGGAATCCTTGTGTCTTTAAAATTTTTGACACAAGTGTATATTCTCCACAAGTTGCTATTTTTGAACCTAAACTTCAAATTACAGTTCCAGGCTATACTTATGCTACAGAAGTACATTTTCAACCTGAATCATCTTGTAATCTAACAGGATGTGATTTAGGATTACAGACAGAAAACTGTGGTCAATCATATGTAAATTTACCTGATGGAATATATGTAATAAAATATGTAGTAGACCCAAATAATATGGTTTACGTAGAATACAATCATTTAAGAATGACTCAAGCAATGGATCGTTATCAAAAGATTTTATGTGACATAGATGTGGCAGATTGTGATCCATCAGCATCTGTTAAAGATAGATTGAGGCACCTTAGATTAATTAGAATGTATTTAGATGCGGCAAAAGCTAAAGTAGAAACTTGTCATGACCAACAAGAAGGTATGACCTTATATAACTATGCATTAAAGCTTTTAAATAAATTAGATTGTAGACATTGTTAAACTAAATTAAACCAACAAATTATGGCAGCAGGATCAAAATGTTCAAATTGTATTAAAGTTCTTTCATGTGGATGTCAAAGAAGAATAGCATCAGATAAAAAACAAGTATGCTCATCATGTATAGAAGCTTATGAAGAAAAGTTGAAACAAACGACTTTAGTTAAATTTATAAAATAAATGATTTATCCTTACACTAAATTTGTAGCTTGTTGTGATGCTAGTGAAATTAATTTCAGAGGCACTATTAGTGGTATAGTATCTGGTGGTAAATATAGGTACATTGGGATATCTCCTTTTCCTGGTTCAGGCGGATCCTTAAGTCTTAATAGATGTTATACAGTTACAGTAATTAACTCTCAAACTTTTCTTTCGTTTCCTAGCCCACCTTCACCACCTCTTTTAACAATAGCTGCAAGTTGTGATGATCCTGAGTGTATAGAAGACTGTAATCCAATTGATTGTGAATGTCCTGATGGTTATACACTTATAGATGGTAATTGTGTTATAGATACTACTATACAGGCTGATTATTCAGGAACCTTAGTAACTCTTGATGCAGCTATTAACTCAGCAGCATATAATAAGTTTGGTTTAAGATTATACCCTGACATTACAGCTAATGTTAAACCATTACTTGGTGATGGTGCAACATATGTAGTAAAAGATAATAATGGTGCTGGTGTTACCATTACTCCTCTTATATCAAGTCTTCAATCAACTGTATGGGGATGTACAACACCTACAGCTTGTTCAACTTTTACTGGAAGTTTTCCTTATCCTAATTACGGAGGTAGATTAAATATAGCAGGTTTATGGAATACTGCATATGATGGGGTTGGTGGTTTAGATGGTCCTGAATTAGCTTTTGAATACTGTATAGAAATTACAGAAACAAAACAATACTTAGTAGGTATATCTGGAGATAATAAAGTTAAACTTTATATTGATGGTATATTAAATGTATTTTTAGATACACCAAGTTCAATTCAAAATACACCTTTTAATTTTTGGCACGTATTTCCTATAACTTTAACAGCTGGTATACATGTTATAAAATTAAGTGGCATAAACATATCTTCTGATGGTGCTTTTGCTGGTGAAATATATGACATCACTCTTTCTCAATTTCAAGCTACTTTAACTAATCCTGCAATAGGTACTGGTAATTGTGGTAATACTGTTTCAGATTTAACTCCTTATATTATATTTTCTACAGAAGATATGATTGGCTTACAAGTACCTGATCCAAATAGACCAGGTGTTTGGAGTTGTCCTGATGGATCTATACTAGATGAATGTAATGGAGTACCTATGTGTAGCATTACAGATAGTTTTCTTTTAGAATGTCCTTGTTATTTATTAGTCCCTTGTAATGGTGAAGCTCCTAATTTTATCAGTAGCACATTAGGTTTAGCAGCATATGTCAATCAGTTTGTAAATATTACAAATGGGGATTATACAGGTTGTGTATATGTAATACAATTAGATCCAGAAGAATCATGTGAAGCAGGTATTGATGTTTTAATTAATTCTCCAGATTTAACATGTGATTGCCAACCAATTTGTTATTATATTGAAGGAGCTGAAGGAATCAGTTATGTGCAATATATAGATCCTTCAGATAATTTATTACAAATTAGTTCAACAGCTTCAGCACCTTGGGTATCTATATGCTCTAAGATATACCCGATTGTAAGTAATACAACTTCTAATTATACTATAACATCATTAGGACCTTGTATAGATAATGAATGTGCTCAAAAATGCTATAAGTTAACAGATTGCAATGATGTAACTAATGTACTTTACAGTAATACATATAATTTACTTCCTTATGCTATAAGCGGAGGTTCAATTAAAATTGCTGGTTATGCAGAATGCTGGACAGTAGAAATTTCTGAAGATCCTTGTGATTGTGTAATAGAAGTAATTATAGTAAATAATTTTACTGATTGCACAACATGTGAAGCTTCAGTTATAACTGCTTATAAACTTACGTCATGTGATGTTAATTTTGGTATACAATATACATATGATGATTTGTCTGCTTATGTAGGTAAAACCTTACTTACTGATTGTGGATGTTTTACAGTTGAACTAATAAATTATCAACCTCCATCAACTCAATCTATTACAATAATTACTTCTTTTGATGATTGTGGTGATTGTCAAAGACCCTATTATAAATTAATTGATTGCATTACAGCTGAAGAGGTTTATACTTTTACAGATGTAAGTTCTTATGTAGGTCAGGTTATAAAAATTGAAAATTGTGATTCTTGTTGGACTGTAGAAGAAACTATTATTCCTATTAATCCAACTTTAGTAACTATAGTAAGTTCACATGTAGATTGTGTTACTTGTTATAATACTACGCCAAAATGCTCAACTGTATTTAATACTGCTACATTTGATCAAACATATACTTTTATAAATGCTAATGGAGATTCTGAAAATACTGATGTAGTAAAATCAGGACATTCTTCTTTACGTTATTGTGTTCAAAGATGGGATACCACAATTTATTCTGAAGGCATATTTAATTTTTATGGAGATTGTAATGTATTTACAGATATAGAAGCAGGAGTCAAAGCAGGATTTTGTGTACAATACTTTCCTAATGATAGAAAAATAAAACCAGGATATAATACTCCCATATGTTCTTCACAAAAATATGATAAGATTACATGTAATTTTGCAGAAATAGTTTATAAAGAAGCATTAGCATTAAGATACGGTATATCTAATTGTTGTCCTGAATTAGATGAAAAATGGTTAATAAGTAAAGAACTAATAGAATTACAAGCATTACATGATCCTAAATTTAAATGTTTACTAATAACAGATTGTTGTGGTAAGACTAAGTCTAATTGTTCTTGCAATTCTTAATAATAATTTGTATATTATAAATAATAGAAAGTATGAAACCTTTAAATTTAGATAATAGTCCTTGTAGTCCTATTTCTTCAAACTGTATAGTTTGGCAGGGACCTGATATTCCTTGTATACATTTATGTACTGGGGATACTATTTCTGATGTAGTAAATAAATTAGCAACAGAACTTTGTACAGTATTAGATACACTAAAAGTTTCTAATTATGATTTATCATGTTTTAACTTACAAGCTTGTGCTCCTGATGACTTTCAAGCTCTTATTCAATTTTTAATTACTAAGATTTGTGAAAATGAAGGGATTACACCAGCAACTAATCAAACTTCAGGTTGTCCAAATTGTGTAGTATCAGTAGCAGAATGTTTTGTTACGGGTACTCAAAGAACAATGGAATTAGTAAATTATGTTCAACTTATTGGAGAAAGAATTTGCAATTTAATTACAGAAGTAAGTTTAATAAATGATCAATTAGTTGATATTATAACAAGAGTTACAATATTAGAAAATACAAAGGCTCCTAGTTTAAGTATGCCTAGCTTTACTATTGGATGTCAAGTAGGAAGTTTATTAAGTGGAAGTTCTAATCAAATTGATATTCTTTTAGAAGAATTTATAAATAATGTTTGGTGTGGTTATGTTGCTGCTACAGGTAATGCAAGTCAATTAACCACAGCTGTAGGTAGAGCATGTATAACGGATGCTAGTATTAGTTTAGTATATGGCAATGCAATGTCTATAGGATATGCAGGTCAATGGGTAGATGATGCTAGTTATAGTTCTGTAGCAAATGCTATAAATAATTTATGGATATCCTTATGTGATATTTATACTTATGTATCTACAGATTTACCTACAACTATTGTTACTCAAGGTGACGGGATTACAGTTACTACAAGTATAGTAGGTAGTGCAACTACATATGAAGTATCCGCAAATGTAAAACCAGGATTAAGTGCATATATTGGACCACCAAGTGACTTAGTAAAAATAGCACCTGGATTAAGTACAGGTAGGTTATGTGATGCACCAACACAAGTACTTAATCTTGTTGAATATAATGACTTTGGTGTTGCATATGATATAACTACAGGAATATTTACTGTACCAGCAACTGGTAGATATACAATATCATTTTTCTCACATTTTACAAGAGATGTTGATAATGGCTGGTATGATGCTGCTGTACTAGGTATGTGGACAGCAGGTATTGTAAGTCCCACAGGATGTAATTTTTATTGTGTTAATAATGATTCAGTTATTCAAACACAAAAACATGCATCTATAAATGGATCAATAACAAAAGAATTAACTATAGGAACTCAAATTTGTGTTAAGGTATTAAACTTAACTAACTTTGATTATATTTCTGTGGTTGGTGATGTAGTTCGTTTTGGAGTACAAAGAATAGATTAATTATATATATATAACTTAAAATAAAATAAAATGGCTTGTTCAAATTGTAATACCCCTAGCTGTGGCTGTTCTGGAACTTATGTAGTTTCTAAGACTTGTCCACCAGCATGTTCTGAGGTTTTTAATACTCAGTGTATTGTTTACACAGGAGTTGATCTTACGTGTAATGATGATACTGTAATCTTAAGAAATGATTATTTAGATACAGTAATTACTAAATTAGTAAATTACATATGTAGTACTGTAGCTCCACCAGCAAGTGTAGTAGCTGGAAGTGCATTTATTGATGTAGTGCCTACAACAGATCCTGTTACTTCTGTAACAACTTATACAGTATCTGCAGATATGGCCGCATTTGGAATATGGGTTGCTCCTATCATCACTAATCAAATTTTAGCAAAAGTATTAGCTGGACCTGGAATTGATGTAGCAGCAGATCCTGTAGCAGGAACAGTAACTGTATCTCATGAAGATACATCTTCTGTAACTAATTTATCTAGTAATAACTCAGGTAATTCATTTATTCAATCAGTTAATTTTACTTTTGATACATATGGTCATGTAACAGGTGCATCAGCTGTACCAGGTACTGTAGTTGATGCAAATAGCTTTAGTCAGTTTGATATTACTGATACTGATCCAGGAACATATACATGGGCTTCTGTAGGTTCTGCAATTGCTTTAAATTCAGGAGATACATTTACAGTTCTATCAGGAGAAGGTATTGATGTTGATGTTGATACTACAGCTTTAGCAATGAGAGTTGCATTTGCTGGATTGACAGTTGGTATTGCCTCTGGACTTTCAGGAAATGGAACTATTGCAAGTCCTTTGATTAATACTGATGGTGCTTCAACAGTTACTTTAGCAAGTGCTGGAGGTACTGAAAGTTTAGTTAATGATGGTGTAGGACCTGCTTTAGCAACAAAAGGTCTTAATGCTGGTAGTGGTATAACATTAACAAGTACAGGAGATGATGTTACTATAGCTAATTCTGGTGTAACAGAAATTGTAGCAGGTCTTGGTATTTCAATAAGTGCTGGAACGGGTGCAGTAACTGTAACTGCAGATGTACAAAGAGAATTAAGAACAGGTATTGGTTATTCAGCAACTGATCCTCTATTAACTATTAGTCATTCTTTAAATGAAACTTATGTTAATGTAAAATGTTTTAATGGTCTTATAGATGTAACAGATCTTGTAACTATAGCTATGATAAATTCAACAACATTTTCAATTGTAAGTGCTAGTACAGATGTTACTGATATATTAGCACTAGGATAATAAATATTGTCGCAGTTTGTTGGTTTCTGTGGCTAACAACGGGAAGGCCCTCACACTAGTGGGGGTTTTCTTTTTTCACTATATTTTATTAACTTGCTAATCTCATTAATTTTTAGTATATTATTTAAGTAGTATGGAAGCATTTAAAACACCCGACTTACAGGCTCCAAGGTTTAGAACAAATACTTATGAAGTTTTAAATAAAGAGTTCTTTAATAGATTTAGAGAAAAATATCCTAAGTATAAAAACTTAAAGGATAAAGAATTAAGATCAATTATTAAAGCTTTTAATAAATTGGTTTATGAAACAGTAATTGATAATAGAAATGGTGTAGAATTACCTGAATCACTTGGTTGGTTATTTATAGGTACATGTCAAGCCAGTAAGAAAAAAAATATTGATTTTGCTAAATCTAGAAAATACGGTGTTAAAGTTTCTAATAAAAATTGGGATAGTGATGGTAAACTAGCTAAGATTTTTTTTACAAACGGTGCTTTAAAACATAAGTTTAAAAACAGAGAGTTTTGGGGATTTACAGGTTGTAGAGAATTTAAAAGAGCTGTTGCTAAAACTTATCCAGAAAATTGGAACAACTATATAGTAGTTGATCCACAACAAAAATTAAAATTAGCTTATAGTAAAAAGATAGCTAATGAAATAAGATTAAAAAAGCAAGAACATGCTTTAAAAGATTATAATGAATTTGACCTATGAGCACAACAGTTGGTGAAACTATATCAAGAGTAAGAAATACACTTAAAGCTGTTAAAGAAGATCCTTTTTTAACAGATAGAACAATTTACTATTCAATTCTTAAGTATGGTCAGTCTCTTATGAAAAGAGAAGACAATCAACTTAGATTAATGAAGATTAGTAATATCTTTAAAACAATGCCTTATGTTGAGCTTATTGATGTAGACAAAGTAGATGCTGCTTGTTATGGGGTATATTCAGGATGTTATTTTAAAAGAACAAAAGAAAAGCTACCAGAAGTTTTAACAGGCATTCAGGGACCTATATTTAGAACTGTATCTTCAGTTGATGGTTCTATAGAGTTATTTAGAACTGATCCTGGTACTTTTGTTTCTATGACTAAAACTACAACATTTAAATATAATAACAGACAATACTTTTGGTATTTAGATGGATATCTATATTTTCCAAATTTAATTTGGGATGCTGTTAAAATTGAAGCCATATTTGAAAATGATGTTGAAACTTGTGATTCTGATAAATGTTTAATACGTCAAGATCAATCATTAAACATTCCAGATTATTTATTTTCTGAAATAGAACAATATGTAATAAAAGAATTAACTATGACTATGCAAGTTCCAACTGATGGAGCTGATGATGGTCAAAATACACTTAGATAATGGACTATAACTATACATTAAAATACAGAACCTTTGATCAACTTTTAGAAGATGTAACTGTAGATTTAAGCTCATTAGCTTTGGAAAATATGATAGAACCTCAGCAGCTTATTAAGCTTGCTAAGAAGCTTAATTATGATTTAGGTCTAAGAGTCAATCAACAAAAAGAAATCATCTTAGATGTAACTCACGGTAAAGTAAAATTACCTGATGATTTTTATACATTTAATTTTGCTTATATATGTGGGGATAGAACTTCTACAAGAAATCAAGGATATGATGGTTTTGCTGGAGGTACTAATATGCGAGAGGTAAAAATTACAGATGGTAGAATTCCTGAAACGTATTCAGATTTTCCTGCACAAGTTCCTGATTCTTGTGACACTTCTAAACCTACATGTTGTTGTGACGATAAAGGTAATTCAGGAACATGTCTTGTACATAATCCTCAACAACCTTATGGTAATGAATTAACTAAACCTAGAGTTTTTATGAACTGTAAAGGTGAATCTTATGAATTAATTCAAACTATAAATTCAGGAGAAACATTTGTTTATAATGAACTTCATCCTTTAAAAATGAAACCTAGTCAAAGTATAGATTGTCATTGTCCTAATTTATATTACAATACAAATGATGAAGGTTGGATTAAACATGGTTTTCTTTTTACAACTTTTCAAACAGGTAAAGTATATTTAAATTATCAAGGTCAAATGGAAGATGATGAAGGTAATTTATTAGTTCCTGATCATGATCTTATAAATGAATATTATGAATACGCATTTAAGTCTAGAATATTTGAAAATTTGTATATTAACGGTGAAGATGTTTCTCAAAGAATGCAACTTATTGAACAAAGACTTAAAAGCGCTAGAAACAATGCACTAAGTGTAGTCAATACACCTAACTTTGCAGAATTAAAACAGATTTGGTCAGCTAATAGAAAAGCAATGTACGGAAAATATTATAACATGTTTATGTCACATTCTCCAAATAGTGGGTTTGCTAGAGCGCACAATAAAATTAGAGTAGTTTAATTATGGCAAAACAAAATTCTGATACTAGTTTAAATCAAACTAGAACCTTTTTAAAAGGTTTGACTCGTGATACTGATCCATCTTTTATTCAAGAGGGAATGTGGAACTATGCACGAAATGCTGTAAATAATACTAGAGAAGGTGAATTAGGAACTCTTTCTAATGAAGAATCAAATGCCCTATGTGGAATTATTGGTTCAGATATTACTGTAAATATAAATGTAGTTATAGTTGGAGCAATACCTTTATTTGAAAGTAAGTGGCTTGTATACTCAGCTATATATGATACGTCTTTAAATAATAATGTTATTACATCTGAAATAGGTTTATTTGAAGAAGACTTTTGTAAATATAGACCTGTAGTAAGAGATAAATGTTTAGGCTTTAGTAAATTTAATTTAATTAGCGGAGCTTCTAGAGAAAAACAAGATTGTACTTGGCAAATTTATTGGGCAGATGGAAATAATCCTGATAGATATATTAATATAGGGAATCCAAGATTATGGCCTTCTGATGATTATTTATGGTTAGGAGGACTTGATGGAAGTAATACTATTAATTATTACGGTAATGGTATAGATAATACATTTCTTTGGCCAGGTGTTATCTGGAATCAAGATATAAATAATCCATTGACTCCAGATCCATGTAAAACTTTTCCTAATTTAAATACATTAGATTGTGAAGAAACTAGATTAGCAAGTTTAGTTAAGACACCTTGCATTAATATAACAAATGGTCAAGCGGGTACACTTTTAAATGGTTCATATGCTGTAGGTTTAACATATACAATTAATAACCAAAGTGTAACTAACTATTTTTCTTTATCTTATGTTCAACCTATCTTCAATGAAAGTGATGGGAGAGGGTCTTTAGAAATTAACATAGAAGGTTTAGATTCAGATCATTTTGATCAATATCAATTATGTATAGTATATGTAAATAAAGCTGTTGCTAATTATAAAATTTTAGGGCAATATAATATAGATACAGAAAAAGTAATTATTGATCAAATTAGTAGCACCTTAGAGGATACAAGTCCAACTGCAATTTTTGCAGCAAACCCTGTAATTGAAACTTCAGAACAATTGGTAGAAGCTAATAGGTATTTGCTTAAAATTGGGCCTAAAAGTAGATTTGATTTTAATTATCAACCTTTAGCAAATTTAATAAGGTCAGAATGGGTTTCTACAGAATATCCAGAAAGACACTATATTAATGGTGGTAAAACGGCAGGTTACTTAAGAGATGAAGTTTATGCTTTTTTTATTAGATGGGTATATGACACTGGAGATAAATCAGCATCTTACCATATACCAGGAAGACCTCCTGTAGTGTACACTAATGGTGTACTAGAAGCAGGTCAAACATATACTGATGCTAATTCATTTCCTGGAGAAACTCAGTTATTTGAAACTATTAATACAGCAACGGTTACTCCTCAATCACCTGCAGTAAATGTAGGAGATGGCGGAAAAATAATATCATATGGTGATATGGGTTATTGGCAATCTACTGAAAGATATCCATCTGATAAACCTAACATATGGAATTCTAGTGAATATTGTTGGACTAGAGTAGGTAATGACACTACTAATGATTTATGCGGAAAGTTTATAAGACACCATAAATTTCCTGAAAATGGTCTTGATCCTTCTGTAAATCATTTTAATAAACATTCTGATGGTACATCTCATATACGATTAATGGGAGTTAGATTTAAAAATATTGTATTACCAAAAGATAATGATGGTAATGATATTTTAGGTATTGTAGGATATGAAATATTAAGAGGTTCCAGAAAAGGTAATAAGTCTATAGTAGCAAAAGGTATGCTAAATAACTTTAGAGATTATACTCTTCAGGGTGAACCTGACAATAGTAATAAAATAGGTTTGTATGCTAATTATCCTTTTAATACAATTAGACCAGCACTAAATAGTAATAATAGTTTACAGTTTAATTACAATTTTAATGATCCTTATATCTTAAGTAGAGATGGTGAACAACCTATTTTTCAAAATGACCTGCCCCCTGGTCATATAAATCAAAGTATTCCAACAGATATGTTGAGTTTTCATTCTCCAGATACTTCTTTTAGAACACCTTATTTACAAATGTCTGAATTAAAAATATATGGAAATTTACAAGGTACAGCAGATCAAAGATTTATAGAAGCTCCTAATCATCCTGAGTTTCAACTTTTATCTAACGCAGTTGTTTTAATTGGAGCAATAGGTGGTGTAGTAAATGCTATATTTAAAAAAGATGGAGACATTAGAATAAACTATCCTGCAGGTAAATGGGAACCACAATGGATTCCTAATGTAACAGGTGGAGATACAAATAATAAACCTGCTTATAAGTGGGGTATAGCTGGTGTACCAGCTACAGGAGCAATAGCTGGTGGAACTTCGGCACTATATGGAGGAGATGATATTCCAGCTGCTAATGTAGATACTAGTATTACTACAAATACAGCAGGGGGTGATGCTAATAATGAAATCTTAGGTAATGAAGGTGATTATAATAATGTAACCTCAGAAGATCCAGATCAAGTACAATCTGAAATTACAAGCTGGAAAGCATTCCTTAATAATTTTGCTGGTATTATACCAGGTATAGGTGGTGACTCACTTGATGAAATTATGGTTGCTCAAAATCAAGCTATTTTTGATGAAGGTAAATATCTTACAACACCTACTATAAGTAGAAATTATACAAGTAAAGATGTACTTCCTTCACAATTAAGTGCAGTTACAACTGGTATTGGTGAAACCCTTTTTTACTTTTTAGAAGGTGTTGATGTTACTGTAGATTTATTAAGAGCTATATCAACATTTAGACAATATGCTTTAGAGTTAATAGGACATGGTGAGTATGATTTATTTAGGAACAACCTTCAAACTCAAAATAGATATTCAGTTGAAGATGCTATTTATTTATTTAGTGATGTTCAAGATTTTCCTGAATTTCAAGATAGTTTAGGTAACTCAGTCAGTTATAGAATAAATAATCTTAATAGACCTGACAAAGTTGTAACAAGAGTAACAACACCAAATGGAGTACAAGTAGGACCAGATTATATACTTCAAGGTGGTCCCAATACTCCTAGTGTTGATCAATCTTTGATGACATTAGATATGGCGTCAACTACATTTAATGATGTTAATCATAAACCTGAAGGTAAAAAGAAACCCTTTTCTAATTCTATAGCAAGTCATTATGGCGGTTTAAAATTTAGTATTAGAAATCAATACGGTCAGTTAAATACAATTGCTCAAATAGTAGCAACACCTTGTGAACAAAAAATAGATTTTAATAATTTAGCAGTAACACAAGGTGCAGATCCAGGTTGTCCAATAGTTATACAAAAAAAGATTCAACAAACAGATTTATTTTTTGGAGGTGATACTTATATAAATAGATTTACTGAAAAAAATATAATGCCTTTTTTTACTGATTGGTTATATGATGCACCTAGAGGAACAGCCTGGAATTACTTTTTATATCCATCTGTTCCATTTCCAAAGTTTTGGGCAAATAGTGAACCTTGGGATATAAGTGAAATTAATATAAATAACTTACTTCAAAGTCTTATAGCCCCTCTCTTTACTACAGGAACAGGATTATTTCCAAGCGCTTATTATCATTTAGATAGTCCAAACTATAATAGAGCCAGTAATATTAATATAACAGGTTATCCTGGACTTATTACTCCTAAAAAGTCATTCTTTTATTTAGCCGCATGTGGAATTAGAGACTTTTTTGTAGAAAGTGATGTTTTAGTAGATTTTAGAAATAGAGGAGATTTTGAAAGACAGTATCATTACGACAAATATAGATATACAGATTTACCTTCTTTGTTTGATACTAATCCTGAAGTATTAAAATCAGGTAACTATTATAACTATGATTATTCTTTAAGTATATCTGAGTTTTTTATAAATCAATTTTTTAGTTTAGGAACTTTACAATCTAGAGATTATGATCCAACTGTAGCACAGCTATGTTTTACATCATCTCCTAATGTTATTAATTATTCATTACCTGAAACTAAAGAAAGTATAATTGGATCTTGGAGAACCTTTTTACCATTAAATAGAGTTGTATTTAAAAATAATGTAAACTCAGTAAAAAGTTATGCAAAAACAGGAATGTTTATAACATTTGAAAATGCAAGTCCTTTAATGTATGGCGGTGTAGATCAGAGAGAAGATTATATAGGTGTATCTGCTACAATTGGGGATGGTCTTTTATTTGCAGCAACTCCAAGAAATGTAACTGCTGCAGATTCTAAATATGAATATGGTTCTTCACAAGATAGATTAGGTGTAGTTTCAACACCTGCAGGACTTTATTTTATAAGTCAACAACAAGGTAAAATATTTAGCTTTGGAGATTCTCTTCAAGAAATATCATCTGTTAATATGAAATGGTGGTTTGAAGAATTTTTACCTTACAAACTTATTGAAGACTTTCCTGATTTTACATATATAGATAATCCTGTAGCGGGAATAGGTTGTTCAGTTGGATATGATAATGGAAACAGCATGTTATATTTTTCAAAGAAAGATTACATGTTAAAACCTGAATATAAAGGAAAAGTAAAATATGTATCAGAAGATATTTTTTCAGTTACAATTACAAAAGGTGAAAAAGAAAATAAAATTAGAGTTAAACTTGGTGATAAAAGAATTTTTGAAGATGCGTCCTGGACTATAAGTTATGATCCTAAAAACAAACAATGGATTTCTTTTCATGACTGGCACCCGAATTTATATCTTTCAGGTAGAAATAAACATTATACAACTAAGTTAGGAGGTATATGGGAACATAATGCTGGTTGTAATAACTATTGTAATTTTTACGGGATACAACATCCTTTTGAAATAGGCGTTCCTTTTCCTACAGGTCAAAATGTAACTGCATTAAGAAGCGTAGAATACTTTTTAGAATGTTATAAAAGAGACAGTACTTTTTGTGTAGATCAGTTTCATGTATTAGATTATAATTTTGATGAAGCTGTTGTTTATAATTCTGAACAAGTATCTGGGTATTTAAATTTAAATATATTTCCAAAAAATAATGTAGTATTATCTCAAGAATATCCAAAAATAAATCTAGAGTCTGTAGATATACTAGTGTCTAAAGAAGAACAAAAATATAGATTTAATCAATTTTGGGATATAACAAAGGATAGAGGTGAATTTCCACAAGGTTCTAATTATCCTCCTACAGGGCCTTTAGTA
>Ga0307379_10005975_pt1 | contig 16829 bp, 22 predicted proteins | sample UN2MG_FD_202237 | JGI IMG/M metagenome (GOLD analysis project Ga0307379, IMG submission 202237) | Soil microbial communities from Risofladan, Vaasa, Finland - UN-2 | ecosystem: Environmental > Terrestrial > Soil > Coastal area > Acid sulfate soil | place: Finland: Risofladan, Vaasa | collected... | reverse complement strand
ACTGTATTTGAAAAACATGAATTGGAAGCATTGCAAACAGCAGTTATTATTGAAATGTGGGATAAGGTTTTAGGAACAGGATCAGGCAAACGCAAATTCAATGCTGAATTCAATTCAGAAGAACAGGAATTGATTAGAAAACTTTATAAAACATATTACAAATGGCATTTCGGAAATGTAGGAGGAACCGGAATTCCAAACCAACACGCAATGTCAATCCAGACTTATGAATTGACAAGACGTGCCTGTAACTTCTTTGGCACGTATTAAACCATAAACCCCGACCAATTGAAAAGGAGAAATGAAATGAAAATTAAAGAAACCTCAATGACGCAAACAATTATTGACCATTTAAATGACCTGGAAGAAAGCACATTTACAATTAAACAAGTACATGAAGCTTTTCCATTAATGAATCCCAATACAATCAGTACTATTATATCCAGGGATTTGAAAAAAAAGGGATTGGTTTTCAAAACGAATAAACGAATTGGAATGAGTCTTGTTTATTCACTTGTACCTATTAAAGAAGAAAAACAAATTCCACTTGAATTAGAATCAAAACCAAAACCAATTCTCAGCCCTGCACTTAAAGGCAAAAAATCCAGACCTGCTCCCAATTCAATCAAAAAAATCGAACCGGATTCATATGATTCTTATGTAAAAATTGGTAAAGCAATTGAACAATTACTGGAAGATAAAAACAATACAATTCATGAATTGGAAATAAAGTATGCAGGTCTTAAAAAGAATTTAATTGATTCCCAGGCAACTGTTCAAGAACGTGATCGCCATATTGTAGAACAGGGTAATAAGATTTATGAATTGAGTGAGAAGATTCGTAACAAGTCCGGTGGCTCAATTAAATTGGATGAATTGCAAAGCATTATAAATGGATAATCACAATTAAATAAAAGAAAGGAGAACTATAACATATGAATGAAAAGCAAAGTATTGAATTGAATTGGCCCGATAGTGTTACTTATGACAGAAAAGCTGATTGGGAACATACTCTCATTCAGGAAAAACTAATTGCATTTGTATCATTTCACTATGATCATGATCCAGTAAATCCCTGTGAGGATTGGGATGGGTTTGGAGAAATTAGATCCTTATCCTTAAAGCATATCAATAACATTTCAATTGAAGAAGTTGAGGAGTTAATTGAGAATACTGCTGATGGCAAAGAACAAATCATTCCATTAAGCTATTTTGAACATGGTCATTGCAGATGGGGAGTCAAAGGAACAATGAGTTCAATGCCTGATTTTAGATGGGATGGTGTTAACTTTGCTGGTATTTGGATTCCTGATAAAGAATGTATTGCCAGTGTTGACATATGGGAAAAAAACGCAAAGGATGAAGGTAAGGAATTCAATCGAAATGAAAAGTTTCGTGAAATGGCAATTGGGGCGTGTAAAACCTATACTGCTTATTGTAATGGAGAAGTATATGGTTATCAAATTGAATTGTATCGACTTCAATTCGATGATGATCTGGAACCAATTGAAGATCATTCCGATTATGAGGAATTAGATATACTATGGGAAGATTCCTGTTGGGGTTTTTATGGTGATGATATTGAATATATGAAAGAAAATATAAATGGTAATTTGAATGCTCATTTGGATTCAATGAAAGAAAAATCCCAATTCGATTCGGAAGGTGAACCAGATCTCAATAAAATGAGTGATAAAGATTTTGATCGTATCTTAACAACAATAATAAGAAAGCAATCTGCAAACCAATTGATTGCAATCCCAGGACTATATGAGGTTGTTTCAGAACACTTCAATAACAATATTTTAGAAGAATGGGAAAAGGAGCAATTGAATTGAAGGATTACCCTGAAACTCATCAAAAGGGAATAGTTAGTATAGAACAAAACCTTTTGATGAGTACTAAAGTGGGAGACTTAGGAATTCAAATAGCAAAGGATGGCAGGATTTGGGTTTGTATTGATGGAATTGCAGCAATTCGATTCAAACCACTTAGCAAAGAAACAATTGAATTTATGAAAAAGGAGGAATAACCTATGGCACATTTTTATGGAATAATTGATTCACACAGCAGATCAAAGACTGACGCAACAAGGCAAGGATCAAAAGACAGGGGTATGTCTGGTTATGTTTCAGGATGGGATATTGGTGGTAAAATTGTAGTAGGTCACAATTCAGAAACCGAAATGGATTGGTGTGAAATTTATGCAACTGGAGGATCAAATGGAGGTTCTGAATACCCATTAGCCCGATTGATTGAAGACAAGCGTTGTAAACCTAAAATCTATGTGAATTGGCATTTGGATAAAATTGTTTCAGAAAAAGAATATATCCAATTGAAAGAGGATATATCTTCATTAATTTTTGATGGTTGTTCAGGAGAAGAAGATAGACCTCCTGAAGAAACGTGCAATTTAATTGCGGAAGCTATTATGGATCAATTGAATTTTAAACTGGATGATCCTAAACCAGAAGAATAACATTAACTAATAATCAATTATCAATTAAGGAGAATTACTAATGAGTGAATTTAAAGATAAACACGTTAACATACGAATTACTAAAACTATCCACAAACAAATTGAAAGCATTAAATCTGAAATGGAGAAAGAACAGGGTATGGTTTTTAGTAGATCACAAGTAATATTTATGCTTATTGTAAGAGGAATTGAAAAGTACATAGAGGACAGATTGGGGTAAATTTCAGATCTTTGAACTAATTGAATTAATTAAAGATAAAAAAGCTTGACAGATTCTTCAAGTTGACCTATTATACGTATTTGATAACCGACCAGACGGAGGTGTAGGAAACGAAAGGAGGTAACTATGAGTAAGGAATGGAAGCAATGGCATATTGAATTAAATGAAGCAATCGAAAAGCCAAGTCAATCACAATTAGCTGATATGGATAAGACTCATTTTGAACTATATACCTTATCAGTAAAAATTCAAAACCTAAAAGATGAATTAGCTGAAGCAGAAGATCAATTCAAAGATCTTAAAGATACATTAAATCAAAATAACTTACCTAAATGGGCCTGGATTTGGATTAAAAAACAATCCAGAGTCGCCTGGAAGCAAGTTGTAATTGACAGGTTAGGTCAAACCTATGCTAACCAAATATCGGCTGAACAGGCTCAAAAGAAATACCCTCAGATTGGAATTCAATTCATAGATCCCGATCCCAAACACATACCTATTGATCCTGAAAAGAAAAAACGTCAAGAAAAGCCTAAACGATTTAAACTTTCCCAAGAAACCCATACTCCCCTTTTAAAACTTAAACTCAAAGCAAGCTAAATGGAATTGATTTATGTTAGACTTCCTAAATGGAAGGTTTATCTTTATACGTTACAGCAACGAATTAGATTATATAAATTAGTCAATTCCAATCGGTATAGGTGGAATCTCAATAGAACAGAGATTTTTCTATTACGTCAAACCTTAAAAAAATATGTACCAAAGGAGGTGATAAGAAAACCAAAGGCATTTGGGTATTTAGCCCTATTGCAGAACGTGTTAATTGATAATGTGACAGTTGCTACAAAAGAGGAAATTGAATTGGTTCAAAAACTATTAATCATTAAACATTTAAAATTGGAGGAATTAATCATGGAAATGATAGAATTAAAAAAATTCGCAAAAGAAGTTGGCATTAAAGATGCTGAAGTTAAAAAGATGGATGAGGATACTCTGGTTCGTGAAATCATTACCAGGGTAGAACCCCAACAGGAGTATTCAAAAGAATTGGTGGCATTCTATAATGATTTACCTGATAACTTTTTTGATGATGCTGAAGCTACTGAACAAACGACAACTGCTGCTGCTGAATCAAAATCCAATTCAGATGATGGAGTTTCAATTGCCGATGTTGTCGAAGGTATTAAGGAATTCACCAAAGTAAGTGAATTGAAAGAAATCCTTGCTGATGATGATATTGGGCCTATGTTTGAAGGGTTTGATCCTTCACCTTTTAAGCTTGCTCCTAAACTTAAAAAGGCAATGATTGATTTTCTGGAAAATCCTCCTGCTGAAGAAGCAGCAGATAACGGCAATGCTGAAATCATTGAAGCTGTTATGGAACTGGAATCAGAAGAAGATTTGGTTGCTGCATATGAGGAATTGAAAGAAACCCATTTCAGCGAGATTGATTTGGAAGGAATTGAAGAAATATCTCAATTGAAAGATGCAATGCTTGCTGCTTTAGGTCATGGTGTAGAAGAAAAGAAAGAACCGGAAAAGAAATCCCTATTGGGATTGATCAAAGATAAAAAGAAAGCAGCAACAGGTGGTAAGACCAAGCTCACTACAAAAGCAAATGGTGATTTTGATTGGTTTGATCCTGAAGGTAACATTGAAGAACAATATGCCAAAGTTGAAGAATTAGGATTTGCAAAAGCCAAATCATTTGCTAAACAAGCATTGGGATTGACTCTTAAAGTTGGATTGAAAAAAGATGAAATCTTTGATGCAATTGCCACTAAGATGCAGGAATTGGCTGAAGGTGGTACAGGTGAATCCACTGATGAAACAGGTGTTGAATTGACTCCTGAATTGGTTGCCGATGCTGTCAAAGCAAAGGATAAGGAAGCTTTGGTTGCCATTTGTGAGCAATTGGGAATTAAATTGAATGCTCTGCAAAAGAAATCAGTTGGTGGTATGGAAAAACGTATTATGGAACAATTGGAAGAAGCTAAACCCACCAAAGCAAAGATTACTCCCAAAGGAACCCAAACAAAGCTCAAATTGGAAACCAAAAAAGAAGAAAAAGTATCTGAGGAAAAATCTGTATATCAATTGATGGAAGAATTGGTATTGGGTGGCAAATCTGAAGATGCTGTAACAAAAGCTGTGTCTCCTTATTATAAGGAAAAGGGCAAATCAATTCTATTCATTAAGAAACGTGTTAAATCTATGATCGCTATTATTAAGATCGATAACGATATGGAAGAATAGAAACAGGATTATACCCTGTTACAGATCCAGAGAAAGCAGGGTGTCAATTGATGCCCTGCTTTATTAAAGGAATCCAATTATGACATTCTATTATCCATTACCTGAAAAAGAAATCAAATCAAACATAACTTATGATTGTGAGAAGTGTAAGTTATATGCCCGTAAAGGTATCAGTACTCCTTATTTCTTTCCTACAATTGGTGATCAATATGATGGATTAGTTATCTTAGGGCAATCTCCTTCAAAAGATGATGATCAAAAAGGCAGACCATTTATCAATAAGAAAGCACAGGTAGTCAGATCAATTGCATATAAAGAGGGAGTTAATCTAATTAAATATGGAGCATTTGTTTATTCATTAGCCTGTGCAACTGGTAAAGGAACTGATGTTCAATATAAATGTTGTAGATCCATTTTGGCAGGTCATTTAAATGAATTAAAACCTAAACTAATAATTTGTTGTGGAGAAATGGCATTTAAAAGTTTATTCAATCTTAAAAACAAAACTGCTGCAACAAAGCTAAGAGGTCGGGTAATCCCTAATTATGAATTCAATTGCATGGTATTTACTTTATTAAATCCAAATGATGTATTTAGAGGTCATCAAGAGTATGCCATGCGTAAAGATATGGAACGTGCAATTAATTTGTGGAAGAAAAGATATAAATCAATTACAAATGTCAATGATGATCTTAGAGATAGAAAAATATTAGAGGGAATTACAATCAAAGAAATTAAAGATCCAGGCCACATGAAACGTGTTTTCAATTGGATTTCTAATTTAGAAAATGTATCAGTTGACTATGAAACAACCAATACAAAACCATATGATAAATATTTTGATATAACCCACATATCATTTGCAAATGAGAAAGTAGCTTATGTCATTAATGAATCTCTTTGGAATACATATCCAGTATGGAGAATTATTAAAAGCTTTATGAAATGGTTATTGGAAAACAGATCAATTCATAAGATAATTCAGAATGATAAGTTTGAAGAACTATGTTCCCGATACAAATTTAAAATCAAACGAATTAACAATTCAGATTGTCCTATGCTTGCTACTCATGTAGTTGATGAGCGCAGAGGATGCACTTCATTAGACTTCCAAAATCTAACAAGGTTTGGAATTCCCCCCTATTCAGATACCATCAAAACATTTATCCAAAAGAAAGAAAAGAATGATAAACAGAATCGAATTAGAGAAGCACCATATGATGATATGATTACCTATGCTGGATTGGATGTTATCACTACTTATTTCAATTGGAAATTCTTAGAAAAGATAATGCCACAAGCATATGATAAAGCACGACAAAACTATGAATTCCTACACAGAGGTCATCAATTGTTTGCAAACATGACTCACAGAGGAATCAAAGCAGGTATAGAAGAATTAAATGAATTAGAAAATACATTTGTAGATAACATACAAGATATTCTGGAACGTATTTCTGCCTTACCTGAATTTGTTGAATACAATAGCTATTTAGCTAATCAATTAAACACTAAAAAAGAAGGAGATAAAAAATTAAAGAGGTTAATGATAAAGGTAAAGGAGGATTCAAATGACAATGGAACAAAAACAACAATTAAGATTAAAAGAAAAATACAATTTTAAAAAAGAAGAAGATGGATCTTGGTCATTTGAATATAATGAAAAAAAAGCTTTTATTATTAATTTATTTGATCCAATAAACATAAAAATTATAACTCCTTTTGTTATGCGTAGAGAACAATTAGGAACAATTTCTAAAATAGTCTACGAAGGTATGGAAAACAATCTTTTAGATAGAGAAGAATTGGTAAACTTTACAAAATTCTCAATTGAAATAATTGGTAATATGCTTGATAAAAGAAAAATGGGATCACCGGATTATTTCGTCAACATGATTTATCAAGACATTAAAACAAAAAAAGATGATTTTGAATTCATGATGGTACTATCTGATATTGTTTCAATGATTGATAAATCTACAAGTAATCAATTATCACAATTTTCTGAATCAAAAATGACAGCAATTCATAACGCTTATTTTGAGATAGTTTTAAAAGGATCAGGTGATAGTTATATGATTAGTGATACTGGTGTAATTCAAATGCTAACCAGAATAGAAGAAGATGATCCTGATCCACAAGATGAATACAATCTTGCTGATATGACTCCAATTAATCGTGAGGAAATATAATGATAGCAATTGAAGACTTTAATTTCAATTTAAGATCTAATCCTCAAATGCAAGAATTCCTATACGAATTCCTTGAATTGAAACCCTTTAAAGAAACCAAAAAGGGAGCTAACTATTCCACTGATGAAGAAGTAATTAACCATTATGCAGATCAGGGAATTGAATTCTGCAAATTGTTAATCCAATACAGAAAACTACATAAGGCATTAAATACTTATGTATATGATATACAACGCAATGTATTTGATGATGGAATGATTCACCATGAATTGTGGCTCAATATAGCTGAAACATTTAGATCATCTTCAACTGATCCTAATTTGCAAAACGTACCCAAACACGGAGCAATCATTCCAGGTATAATGTGGAAGATAATTCGTAAAGTATTTGTTAGACTTGGGCCTGATTGGTTATTGGGAGAAGTTGACTATGATGGTGCAGAGGTTAAATGTGCTGCAATGGTAGGTGGTGATAATCAATTGATTGAAGATGTAAATAACGATATGGATATGCATAGTCATTGGGCAATTAAACTATTTGGATTGAAAGGCTATTCATATGATGAAGTCAAAGAGAAGTATGGTGAGAACGAAAGATTCTTAGCAAAGAATAACTTTACCTTTGCTACCTTATTCGGAGCAGGAAACAAATCAATTGCACTTGAAATGAGAAAGTCACCATTCTATGAAACTTATGTTAAACAATTTTATAATCAACGAATGACAAAGAATCAATTTTGGGGAGACTACTTTATTGACTTTTCAGAACACCATGTTCAAGAATGTCAGGATGAATTTTATACCCGATACCATATTCATAAAAAATGGCAGGACACCATCGTTGACACATTTTACAAAAGTGGTTATGTTGATAATCCCTTTGGTTTCAGGCGCAGGTATCCGCTTGCACGTAATGAAATAATCAATCATCCTATTCAATCAACATCATTTCTTTTACTTCTTGATTCATTAATCTTAATTGATAAAGAGTTAACCAATAACAATTGGAGAACTCATTTAAATAATCAAATACATGATTCTGGATTGGCTAACATATACAAATATGAAGTCGGGGATTTTATTGATATGGCTAATGATAAGATGGTCAATAAACCCCATTTACCCTGGACAAGTACCGTTAAGATGAAAACTGATTGGGAATTTGGACACAATTGGTTAGATATGAAACGTGTTCATTCGGCAGCAGGAGAAACAAACTTATAAACCCTCAATAAACGAAAGGAGCAATGAACTATGATTAATTTAACATCGTATCAAAAAGCAGGCTATGGTGCAGTATTTGTCGAAACTATGGAAATGAAACGTGCAATTAGATCAATTGAAATCGATGAACCATTTAAGACAAAGCTGTGGAGTCCTATTCGTGGACTAATTAATAACTATCATAGTTTCTCTGAAGATGAACCTATGAATGCAATTCAAATCCTTCAAAGGGCAGTTGGGCAACAAATAGATGGAAATTTTCTTGCTGCTCCTACTAATACTGCCTTTATTCTGGAATCATTTGATGAATTCATTGAAACATTTGATGTAGTTCAAACCATACTTGACATTTATGATATGCTCAAGGCAAATGCAACAATGCTTATCATGATTGGTTCCAATTCCCAATGCATTCCCTCCAAATTAAAAGAATTTATCCCTGTTGTACAATTCCATATGCCAAATGAATCTGACATTAGAACAATTGCTGAAGGTATTGCTGAATCTTCAATTGAAGGATTAGGTGATAACTATGCTAACAAGTTTGAAGTCAATGATGCTATCATTGAAGCTTGTAAGGGCTTAACCTGGGAAGAAATTGAAAATGCTCTTGCTAAATCAGCAGTTGAAACCCGATCATTTGATTACAAACATATTATGGAACGTAAGCAAATGGTCATTAAGCAAACTGGATTCATGCAATTCATTGAACCCGAACCAATTGAAAATTTAGGTGGTCTGGAAAAATTCAAAAGCTATTGGGAATTGAGAGCTGAACCTTTTATCAATGACAATTCCAATAAGCCCAAAGTTAAAGCTATCCTATGTGCTGGATTCCCCGGAACTGGAAAATCTTTGGGAGCAAAGGTATTAGGATCAATTCTTGATTGGCCTATCATTCTATTTGATGTAGGTGCGGTTAAAGAGGGAATTGTTGGTGAGACTGAAAAGAAAATGCGTAAAGCCACTTACACAATTGATTCAATTGGACGGTGCATTGTTGTAATGGATGAGATTGAAAAGTTCTTTGGCAATTCATCTGCCAGTGGTGGTGCTACTGTATCAAGTTCTGGAGTCGATGAAGGTATGCTTGGTCATATGCTTACCTGGATGCAAGAGCGCAAATCTGAAGGTATCCTTTATGGAACTGCCAATAACCTTGATGTATTACCTCCTGAATTCAAACGTGCTGGTGGTCGATGGGATACTATCTTCTTTGTCAATTTACCTAATCCAAATGAAATTGAAGAAATCATTTCAATTCACAATCGTAAATATAACTCAATGGTTCCTTCAGATCCTAAATTTTGTGAACGATTGCATAATGAAGGATGGTCTGGAGCAGAGATTGAACAATTGGCAAAAGATAGTCATTATGAATCAATTGATGAATGTATTGATAACATTCCAATTCTTTCAAAACATGAATCTAAAAAATTTGAGCGTACAAGGGAATTGGCAAAGATGTATCGATGGGCTAATACCAAAAAAGAAGCAGTAAAAATTAAACCCCGTAAATTAAAGCTTAAATAAAATGAATGAAAGAAATAAAACATTAGATCTATTGGCAAGTGCAATTAAACAATCATTAACCAATATCTATGGTAAAGAAGTTGGATTTGCTTTATTCATGTTTGAATTTGGATCAGATACAGCAGGAGATTATGTTAGTAATGCTGATCGTAAAGATATGATTAAATTCATGCGTGATTTAGCCAATCGACTTGAATCAAATGATGGAGTTATTGGTAAGACAATTGGAGAAGCATAATTAAAAAAAGAAAGGAGTAAATTATGAGTCATAACGAAGTAATTGAATTAGAAGTAGACGATCTTAAAACCCTGGCAAATACCGCAAAACGATTAGGTGGTCAATTGATGCTTAATGAAAAAACCTATAAATGGTTTGGCAGAAATGTAGGAGATTACCCTTTACCGGAAGGTATTGCTGTATCCGATCTTGGCAAATGTGAACACAAAATTAAATTCCCTGGAATCAATTATGAAGTGGGTGTAATCAAATCTAAAACCTCAAAAGGTGCATATTCATTACTTTGGGATTTCTTTGATAGTAAACTTAAAAATAAAATGGGTGGAGAAAAGGCAATTGATTTCATTCAACACTATACAATGGAAAAAGCCACTCAAGCAGCAATGTCAAAAGGCAGATTGTGTCGTGAATCAGTGGTCAAAACTCAATTGGGGCAAAAGCGCAGACTTGTAATTAACGTTTAAAAAGGAGGTGTCTTATGCAAAAACAAATTATTATAGAAGTTGATGAACAAGGCAAGATCCATTTTGAAACCGATGGATTCATTGGTGAAGAATGTGTCCAGAACGATGTTGTCAATCACGTTAAAAACGCATTAGGAAAAGGACTTGGGCCAGAATTCAAACCAGTATTCTATCAAAAGAATCAAACCAGAACAGTACATAAAAATTTCTGTGGATAATGTCATTAGATGGCTTACATAATCTAAAACCAATTAAAATGAATTACTATACTGTCATACTTTTAATACCCCACAATGGCAATCGAATTGTATTGGATGGAGTAACAGCAGAAATTGAAACAAGTAATTGGATTTCTGTATCTCCGAATCCTCATTTAGATATTGTTCTTGAAGTACATTATACAAGTACAGAACAATATGAACAATTAAGAAAGGAAATGTTTATTACAAACAAACCCATTTATCTTTATTTTAAAGATGTTCATCCAAATTTAATTAATGTTTATTGCAAAAGTATGACAGCAGATTTCAAAAAAATAACAATTAGATTTATTGGAAATACAACTGATAAAGAATACCTTGATTATGTTACAGAACTTGAAAACAAATTCAATGAAGAAGTCTTTAAAATCCCAAAACCAGAACCTGATCTTAAACTTAAAGAAAAGATTAAGATTCTTAAACGTAAACTAACATTCTAATAAACGAAAGGAGAAATGAATTATGAAAAATTTAGCGCAATTAAAAGAAGGACAAACACCTTATAAGATCGCAAAGGGAGCAGCAAATGAGTGTAACATATTTGAATTGGGTACATTGCTGCATTTTGAAACTCATTCATGGCAAGCAAGAAAAAGATTGGATAAAGAAGTAACCAAACAAATCTCTAAAAAAGCTGAAGGTGAATGGGTACGTGCCAATAAGATCCTGATCAATAGGGATCACTTAACGGAAATCAATTCAATTATCACAGCAGCAAGAAACTATATTTGGGATATATCCAATCCATTTCCAATCAAAGGCATTAACTTCATTGCCCTGGAAATTGCTGAAGAAGCCAATAAAAAACTCAAGGAATTCAGCAAAGAGTTACAAGAAAAGGTAAAGCCTTTTGTAGAACAGTATGCACAGCACATTGATGAAGCAAAACATGAATTGGAAAAAGACGGTTTATTCAATGAAGAAGATTATCCCAAACCAGAAGAAATTGCTGGCAAATTTTGGATCTACTGGAGGTGTTTCGATATGGTTATTCCTTCTGGTGCTACTGATGCCATTTATAAAGAGGAAACCAAACGAATTCAGGATCTATTCAAACAAACCAGAACTGAAACTATCCTGGCATTACGTGAAGGGTTTGGTGATATTGTCACTCATTTAGCTGAAACAATGAATGGCAAAGCTCAAGGTAAAAGTAAACGACTCCGACCTGAAGCAATTGAAAAGGTAATGAAGTTCTTTGAAACCTTCCAATACAAAAACGTATTTAAAGATAGTGAATTAAATACCCTGGTAACTCAAGCAAAGGAACTGCTTATTGATGTAGAACCCAAAGACCTAAGAGATGATAAAGCTTTGGCAAAGCTAATTTCAACTGAAATAAGTGATATTAAAACTCAATTGGATAACTCAGTTGAGACCTTTAAACGCAAGCTAACTTTCTAAAGGAAAATGAAAATGCATACTTTAGACGGATTCAAAAAGTTTGTCTACAAAGGCAGATCTACTAATCCAAAAGCTGTAGTTAGAAAAAGTGGACAAATAGGATTTAATTCTGGTGCTATAGGTAAATATAGCTTAAATGTTTTTGAATTCGTCATTCTTTATATTTCTGAAAATAAAAAAGATAGAGTAGCAGTTAAATTCACTAACAATGATAAAGAAAGCGGATTGGTTAAGATTCAAAAAAGAGCAGGGAGTTTTGCATTTTCAGCTATAACATTTTTAAATTTTAATGATATAGATTATTCAAAAACTACCAATTATGATTTTATTTGGCTTGAAGCAGAAAAAACAGCAATTTTTAAACCAAAAAAGAGGTTAGACAATGCCATGTAGAAATTTTAAACATGGATATTCCAGAACTAAATTATATAATACTTGGTATGATATGATAAGGAGATGTACTAATTTAAATGATAGAGCTTATAAATACTATGGAGGTAGGGGAATTACAGTTTGTAAAGAATGGTCAGAAGATTTTCTAATATTTAGATTTCAAATGAGAAAGAAATATTTAATTGCTAAGAAAAAATATAAAGGAGAACAATTTTCAATTGAACGAATTAATAATAACAAAGGCTATTATTATAAAAACTGTATTTTTGTTTCACATAAATTACAAAATAAAAACAAAAGAAATGTTATTCCATGCAAAGCAACTAATCGTAAATCAAAAAAAGAAGTTTACGGAGAAACTAAAAAAGAATTAGCAGAAAAAATTGATATGTCAGAAAGAACAGTTGGGAGAGCAATTAATAATAAACAAAAAACAAAAAATTGGATAATTCGACCACTACTTAAACCCATAATAAATAAAAGGAGTCTTTAATGGCTTTCGATAGTGAATTTAGTCTTGATCGATTTAATCTTGAAGTTGAAGCAGAACGTCAATCCAGACTAATCCGTAAATACGGTAAACTCGCATCCCGATTTAAAGGTTTGGCTCTTGATGAAAAACGTAGATTAGAAGTCCTTGAAGGTGAATTGACAGAGGAATATAGACGCTATAAAAAAGACTATGGCATTATTAAGGATACTGATGCCATTTTATTGCGTCTGATTAAAGGAGATCCAAAATATGAGGAGCAATTTAAAAAGTGGATAGAAGCTGACCGTAAGTTTGAAGATGCCAAGAGTGCAGTTCAGGCATTAACCAATAAAGGATTTATGATTAAGATTGAAGTAGAATTGTGGCTTAATAACTATTATTCAGAACCATCAGTATATCACAAAAAACCAAAACGAATTCAATTGGACGAAGCAGAAACTTATTAACCATTCTAACTGAAGGAGAAAAATTATGTCTTTATTATCAGATCGCTTAAACAAGAAAAAATTAATCACACCAGCAAAGAAATTTGGAGGTTTTAAAAAACAAGAGGAATCTGGAGAAGGATTAGCTTCCAAATTTCAAAGACGTTCTCAATCCGTTCTGGATAAAACTTATGAATCCAGAGAAGATAGATCTAAAGCAGGTGGTATGGGAAAACAGATATTTGAAAAAGAGGTATTAGAAGAATTTAGTATTACTGAATTCCAACCTACTGCTGGAGATCGTTTTATTGAGATCCTTCCAATTAGTTTTGACCCAAATGTACCCTATTTCAGAGAAACGTGTGTCCATTTCTCAGTAGGGTTTTCTCAAGATCAATTCATTTGTCCTCATCGATTCCTGGGCCAGAAATGCTATCGTTGTGAAGTACAACAAAGACTGTTCAGGGTTAACAAATCAGTTACTGATGAAATCAAACGTTTATATCCATCAGATCGAATTGTTTACCTGCTTTGGGAACGGACAAAAGAATTGCTTGAAGAAGAATCCCCCGATTTTCACCTCCAAATATGGAATGCTCCCAAAAAGAAAGTCCATTCAAAAATTCAAAACCTAACAAGGGATAAACTCAAAAGAACTACCTTAGATATTTCAGATGTTACAACCAGTGAAGGACGTACAATTGGATTGACAATTGAAAGACAGGGTGACTTTCCTGATTACAGTGGTTTTGAACTCCATCAAAGACAAGAACCAATTCCTGAAGAAATCCTTGAACAATTAGAAGCAATCATTGTTACCGCAGATGAACGTGGTTACAAAAAATATAGCCTTGATATGTTCTTTCATATTCCAGAATATGATGAGATTAAAGAATCTATGATAACAGAAGAAGATGATGGAGAACAACAAGAAGAAAGCAATGGAGAATCTGCCAAGCAAACCCGTTTTCCACGTCAGCAAAAAGAACAAGAACCCACACATGGTACTCAATCCAAAGAAGCTATTGAAAAAGAAGTTATTGAATATTGTGAGGAATTGTCAAAAGAATTAGCTGAATTAAAATCACTTGGATTTAATAAATGGTGTCGTGAAAATAACTATGAGGAAGCTATCGGTATGGATCAATCTGAAGCTATTGAAGCTATTGTTGAAGATGTATATACCAAAATGGTATCTGAATCAGACATTCAATTATAAACTATAATCTTAGGGGGGCTTAATTGCTCCCCTAAAAAATTTTACTTATTTTTAAGGAAATGAATACAAATGAAAAGAATTAACTTAAAATCTAATAAGCCATCTTTACGGGATAGATTGAAAACTACTGAAACCCTTCCTGTAATACTAAAAAAACCATTATATTTCATTGATTCCGGTTCTTGGATGTTAAATTTGGCTCTTACCAATAAAGTAGACCAAGGCTATCCAGTTAGTCGGGTAATCAATCCAGTTGGTGACTATTCAACAGGCAAAACACTCCTGGCCTGTGAAGCAATCAATTCAGTTTGGTATCATGAACATCTAAGAAAAAAGAAAAAAATTAAAATGTATTATGATGAACCGGAACACGCATTTGATCATAGATTAGCAAGCCAATTCAAAATGCCTTTAACAGAGATAATCGGATTACGTGAAGATCTAACAAGCTACAAGCGTAAGAAAGGCGAAAAAATATTTCAAAGATCCAGAACAGTAGAGGATCTTTATAATAACCTGGATTGGATCAGTAAAAATGATAATGATTATGATGTTGTCATTTATATAATCGATTCATTAGATTCTTTACGTGATGCCAGAGAAATCAAACATATAGAAAAAAAGGGAATTGAAAAACAGGATATGGGTGGAGGTAAAGCAAGAGTACTATCTCAATTATTCCGTAACTGTATTGAGGGCATTCATAATTCAAATGTCTTATTAATAATTTTATCTCAAATCAGGAAAAAAATTGGTCTTTCCTTTGGTGATCCTAACACAAGGGCTGGAGGAAAAGCACTTGACCATTATTCTACACATATATTTCAATTAAGAGAAATAGGTAAGATCCAGACTGATGAAAAAATAAACCAGGGAATTGAAGTTGGAGTCCGAATTAAGAAAAACAAAACTGGTAGTAGATATAATGATGTTAATTTTGACATATTACATGGTTGGGGAATTGATAATTACACTTCTGCTGTAAATTTCCTATGGGATAACAAAGCACTTGAAATATCTGGTAGTTATTTAACTTTTGAAAGTAAAAAAATGTACAGAAGTGAATTAATTCAATTATGTGCTGATGAACCTGTTGTGGCTAATTCAATAAAGCTTTTATTACAACATCATTGGGATATATTGCTTAAAAAAGCTGAAATCAATAGACCTTCAAAATGGGGATGGATAAAATAAACTAACTTGAATGATTTGAATTCAAATTTTAAAATTTTTTTGTGAGGACAAATGGAAGAAAACTTAAAAGGGCTTTTAAAAACTTACAAAGAGTTTACGTTCCTGAAACAAACAGATCTGTTGCGGTTCTATATTGATAAATTCTATCCTGATTCAACCATTGCAGTTATCTATGATTGTAAAAAAGCAATTGAAACCGTACCAAGATTAAGCATATTAAAACGTGATAATTACATGGCTTATATCAAAGCAACAAAATCTGACCTTATCACAATTCAATTCAACTCTGTTACAGAAGCAGAAGATTGGTTGTTTTCATTTAGAATGGATCTCAAATGGGAAATCTATAAACGTAGTAAATTAGTAAGAAATAATAAGGGGGAAATAAAAATTGGCTAAAGGAGGAAACTTTGAAGGTGAGGTATCAAAAGAATTTTCTCTTTACCTTACTCATATGAAAACAGATGATGGTGTATGGCGAACAGAGGGATCAGGTGGACGTGTAACATGCAAAGCAAAAGCAAATATGCTGACACGCATGGATCAATGGGGAGATATAACCTATACTATTCCAGAAACAAAGTTTTGGTTTGATGTTTTTTCTATTGAATGCAAAACCGGATATGCAAAGAAAACCAAAGACAAAACTAAAACCAAGACAACCTTAACTCATTGGTCATTATTGGATATGATTGATTCTTCTCAACAACTTTGTCAATTCCATGAGTTTTGGGAACAATGTCTTAATGATGCAATTGAATCTAAACGTGAACCAATGCTTGTCTTTCGCAGGAATAGAAGATCTAAATGTATAGCAATGCACAATGATATATTTT
>Ga0307379_10005974_pt1 | contig 16833 bp, 11 predicted proteins | sample UN2MG_FD_202237 | JGI IMG/M metagenome (GOLD analysis project Ga0307379, IMG submission 202237) | Soil microbial communities from Risofladan, Vaasa, Finland - UN-2 | ecosystem: Environmental > Terrestrial > Soil > Coastal area > Acid sulfate soil | place: Finland: Risofladan, Vaasa | collected... | reverse complement strand
ATCGCCCCCCTGGCCCTGAACGGGGAGGCGGACGGGAAGGACGCCCTGGTCTGGCAGAACATCCAGCAGGCCCGCACCCTGGGTTGCTTTCAGCTGGAAAGCCCGCTGGCCCGGGAAAACTTGCTGAAAGCGCGACCGGGCAGTTTGCAGGAACTGGCCATCGCCGTGGCCATCATCCGCCCCGGCCCGGCCAGGTCGGGGATGAAGGCAACCTACCTGGAGCGCCGCCCTCCCTGCCACCCGCTGCTGGGACAGCTTTTTCCGCACAGCCGCGGCGCCCTGATCTTCGAGGAGCAGATCGCCGTGCTCCTTCATCACGTTTGCGGCTGGAGCCTGGAGCAGGCCGAGAAGGTGCGCAAGGAGTTGAAAAAAAAAAGGGGGGAGGAATGGCGCGACGATTTTTTCGCCCGCGGCCGGGAAAACGGCTGGAGCGGGGACGAACTCGAATTATTCTGGAAGCTGGCCCTTGATTTTTCGCTCTACGCCTTTTGCCAGGCGCACAGCCTGGCCTACGCTTACGCCGCATACCTTTCGGCCTGGCTGAAGACCCGTCAGCCACTGCAGTTTTTTTGCAGGCTGCTGAACGCCGGCGGCGGTTACTATCCGCTGCCGGAGTACATAGCCGAAGCGAAAAAATGGGGGCTGGCCGTCCTGGCGCCGGATGTCAACCGCAGCGGCCCGGGTTTCACCTGCGAGCAGGGCGCCATCCGCTGCGGCCTGCTGGCGGTGAAGGGTATCGGTGAAAAAATGGCCTCGCGTATAGTGGAAAACCGCGGCCAGGACTACGCGAGCCTGGAGGATCTCCTGCTCAAAACGCGCCTGGGCGAGCGCGATCTCTCGGCGCTGTTGGCGGTTTCGGCCCTCCATTCCCTGGGCCGCGACGGCTTCAGCCCCGAGGAGAAGCGCCGGAACTGGCAGAAGTACCTGGGATTTCAACCATCATGAACTCGGTGTAAGGTGTACGGTTGACGGTGTACGGTTAAGGGTAAGAAAGAAAAACACCAAGATCCAAGCATCAAATTCCAAATAAGCTCCAAGCACCAATTACCCAATGACCAAAACAAAGAGAAGAGACTTGAAATGGCTTTCGTTTGGGCCATTGGAATTTGTTTGGAATTTGTGATTTGGAATTTTTTCTTACCGTCTACCGTACACCGTAAACCTTATACCGAGTCCTCCTGCCGACCAGCTCATGTTTGACTTTGCCCAAACGGCTGATTATAATTCTTTTACTGGAAAACGGCAGGAGGTAATGACCCATGAAATCTTTCACCCACGTGGACGGAAAGGATTGCGGCAGGATCACTTTTTATGGTTTAAGCACCTGCGTCTGGTGCCGCAAGACGCGTCACCTGCTTGACAAATTGGGCGTGGCCTACGATTACGTGTACGTGGACCTGCTGACAAGCGGGGAACAGGAGCAGGCCATGGAGCAGGTGCGGCGCTGGAACCCGGGCGAATCGTTCCCCACCCTGGTATTCAATGACTCGGCATGCGTTCTGGGTTTCGATGAAGAAAAGATCAAGGCGGCCATCAAGCTATGAACAAGGAAATAGGGATAAGCGATGCGGTCGTCGACGCCCTGCTGGAAAAACTGCTGCCTGAAGCCGAGGCCTCCGGCTACCATCTGAATCCCGACCGCGAATTTAGACGCGAGTTGGTCCGCAGCTTGCTGGTCAACCAGGAACGCTACGGCTACTGGGCCTGCCCCTGCCGGCTGGCCGCGGGCGACAAGGCCGCCGACCTCGACATCATTTGCCCCTGCGATTACCGCGACGCGGATCTGAACGAGTTCGGCGCCTGTTTCTGCGCCCTGTATGTGGGCCGGGAGATCCTCGCGGGCAAAAAGCAAGCCGCCGCCATTCCCGAGCGCCGGCCGCCGGCAAACGAACGCCGTGCCGCCATGTCCGCAACCTCCGGAACTGCGCCGCTCGGCAAACTTTCCCAGCCGGTCTGGCGCTGCAAGGTCTGCGGCTACCTGTGCGCCCGCGGCGATCCGCCTGAGGTCTGCCCTATTTGCAAAGCGAAAAGAGATCGCTTCGAAAAGTTCATTTGAAGTTATAAAAGTTCTTGGCGCCAGGTATACGGTAGACGGTGGACGGTAAGAAATAAAGCAAATCACAAATTACAAATTCCATGATTCACAACAAAGAAGCAAATGAGCAGGAAAACCGCAAATGATTTCATCAAACTCACCCCCGCCCCCTCTCTTGCGAAGCGAGGGGACTTTCCAAGTACTTTTTTACCCCTTCTCTTTGGGAAGAGAAAGGGGTAGGGGATGAGTTGATAGTTTGCTGCCAATGCAGTGGCCCCCTGAACCGAGTCCTGGAATCCCGACCTCTACCAGGGCCTGAAATCTTTCCGCAGGTCGGGAAGCGGGCTTTTCCAGCTGCGGTGATGGAATTCGGCTGTATGCGGATCCAAAATGTAATCTTCCTGCCAGCGGTCGTAATTGTCCAGCACCTCATGCACTGCCGCAGCGATGGTTGCCACCTCCTCTTCGCTTAAGGTAGGATGCAGGGAAATACGCACCCAGCCCGGCTTTTCCGAGAGGTCGCCGTCATTGATCCTCTCGGTGATGTGGCGCGAGAGTTCGCGCTTGACCTGCAGCAGGATATGGCCATAGGTGCCGGCGCAGGAACAGCCACCCCGGGTCTGGATGCCGAAGCGGTCATTGAGCAGACGAACGATCAGGTTGTGGTGCCGGTGCAGCGAGTAGAAGGAAATGATGCCCAGCCGGTTCTGCTGGCCGGATTCCAGCACTTCGATCCCGGGATGTCCCGCCAGTTTTTTCAGAAATACTTTCTTCAATTCTTCTTCGCGGGCCAGGATGGCGGTGATACCCATGTCTTCCTTGAGTTGGATGGCCAGGGCGGCGCGGATGGCCTGCAGGAACCCGGGCGTGCCGCCGTCTTCGCGAATCTCAATGTCGTCATAGTATTTCTGTTCCCCCCAAGGATTGGTCCACAGCACCGTGCCGCCGCCGGGATGGTCGGGTACGCGGTTATGGTACAACTCCTTGCTGAGCACCATCACCCCTGAAGCGCCCGGCCCGCCCAGGAATTTGTGCGGAGAAAAAAACACGGCGTCCAGCCTTTGCTCGGCTTTCAGCGGATGCATATCCATGGCTACATAAGGTGCGGCGGCGGCAAAATCCATAAAACAGTAGCCGCCGTAACGGTGCATGATCTCAGCCATCTGCTGATAAGGCGTATGGATGCCGGTGACGTTGGAACAGGCCGTGAACGAGCCGATCTTCAGGTCACGATGGGCGTGACGCTTGAGGATCTGTTCCAGGTGGGCGAGGTCGGGGAGGCCGTCAGGGTCGCGGCGAATGATCTCCACGTGGCAGTAGCATTCGTTCCAGGATGTTTGGTTGGAATGGTGCTCCATGTGAGTGATGACGACCAACGGCTTTTTCCGGCTGCGGCCCGGAAGTTTGCCGCAATACTGCTCCGGGATCCTTAAACCCAGGAGGCGTTGCAGTTTGTTGATGACCGCGGTCATGCCGAAACCGGAAAAAAAGATAGCGTCGCTGTCATTGGCGTGCACGTGGCGCTTGATGATCTGCTGCGCTTGGCGGTAGGCTGCGGTCATGTTGGTGCCGGTCACCGTGGTTTCGGTGTGGGTGTTGCCGACGAACGGGCCCAATTGGTCGGCCACGAACTCTTCGATCGGCCGGTAAAGGCGGCCGCTAGCCGTCCAATCGGCGTAAATGATGCGCTTTTCTCCGTTGGGCGTGGCGAAGGTCTGGTCAATGCCGATGATCTGGTTGCGGTAGGGGGCAAAATCTTTCACAAGCACCTCTCGGTCCGTTTTTTGTTCTATTTTATTTCATCCGCCGCTTGCAGTCAAGGGTTGGGAGTTCAATATTTGTCGTTCGACGTTGGGATATGTGGAATAAGTTGATGAGTTAAAGGGTTTAAGAGTTAATGGGTTAAAAGCAAAAAATTAGAATTATTGCTGTTTATTCAACTCTTTATCCCTTCAACCCGTTAACTCGTTAACTTTGTTTGGTAAGTGCCGAGGTTGTAGCATACGAACAGTCTGGGGTATAATCGCCGCAGGAGGGAATAGGGGGATGGCTGCGTCGGAATCGTTCGGACTTGTCGACCTGGTTGTACTGGCAATATTTGGCCTGATCATCTGCTTCCTGCACTGGCTTGGCAGCGGGTCGAAAAAAAAGCGGCGCCGGCCCTGGGCGCCAACGGCCTGGACGGAGATTCCCGAGGAGTCCGGTATTGACTGCAATCCCGGCGGCCCCATCACGGACAAGCAGGCGCAAAAACTGTTCGAAGCGGTCCTGCAGGCTGCCATCCGCCAGAAAGCCGACGCCATCCTCATCGACACCATCAGCGGGCGGCCCAAGGTGAGGCTGCGCGTGGATGGCCAATTCCATGAATTAGCGGGAGTGGGGGACGCGGATTCCTACCGGCAGCTGCTGGCCCAGGCCCGGCGCTGCGCCGGGCTGCCTGCGGAGAGCGCTTCTTTCCCCGGCGGGCACGGCTCCTTTCTTCGCCTTTACCGCCACGGCCATCTGCGCAATGCCGGCCTAAAAGTCGAGAACGGCGAAATTTTCTACGCATTTCAAGAGATATCCCGGCGCAATCGCGTCGTGCGTTTCGAACTGGAGTCGTATTGCGCCCCGGGCGGGGAGGCGCTGAAGATCTCCGTGCAACCGGAAATGCCCGTTGAGGGTACGCGCTTCGATCTGGGATTCGCCGCGGCGGCCGAGCGCAAATACATCGAGGCGCTGCGTTCACGCAGCGGCATCGTACTGTTGACCGGCCCCTGCAATGCGGGCAAGTCGACCGCCACCTACCATGCCCTGTCGCTGCTGCGCGACGAGGGCCGGAAGATCATCACGGTGGAATGGCCGATGGAGAGGAAGCTCGATGGAGTGCTGCAATACCATCTCCACGACCTACCTGATACATATGACATGGTCGGAAGATGCCTGCTGCGGGCCATACGCCGCAAGCCCGACGTCCTGATGCTGCAGAACATCGACTGGGTCGACGACGACGACGCCAGGGCGGCAATCGATTTCGCCGCCGCCGGTGGCCTCCTGATCACGGCGATGCATGTCTCAGGTTGCGCCAATGCCTTGGGCGGCTTTCTATGGCGCCATTTTATGAAGCAAAGGCGGGATGCGGCCGAGTTGTTGAAGATCATCGTGGCCCCCCGGCGGCTGTTCATGGTTTGCATGCACTGCGCCGAGGAATACAGGGTTCCGGCCAGGATCCTTGTCCAGTCCGGGCTTGACAAGCGCTTGCTCGCCGCCGGCACCGAAAATGGCAAGGTCACCACCTGGCGCGGCCGCGGTTGCTCACTCTGCGAGAACACGGGAGAACTGGGATCGATCGCCATCTACGAGGTTTTGGAACTGACTGGAAAAATGAATCGTTTCATCAATAATGCGAATGAGTGGTACTCCGATCAGCTCGGCTATTTGGAGAGACAGGCCTGGATGCACGGCATGCGCACCCAGCGTGAACTGGCGCTGGAAAGGGTGCTTGCCGGCGACATCAGCCTGCAGTCGGCACTGCTGAACACCCGCAAACCAAAATGGCTGACCGCTGCGCAGGCAGCCCGGCGCCGGGGCCTGGGCCGGGAATCATAGCGATGCCGCTTCGTTTCCCCTGGGCTGGACTTCATCCCCATTTTTGTATATAATATCCATGATTTAACAGGGTCCGGTCGGATTTCAAAAAAACCATATCGTTTTCCGGTTTTATCCCATGTTGAAAATAAAAAAAGGAGCATTCATTGAAAAATGAAGTTGGCAATATAATCAAATGAAAATAACCCGCATCATGCTTTTGCTTTGGCTCACTTCATGCGTCGTTCCCTTTGACGCCGAAGCAGCGGATAACGTGCTGCGATTTTCACTCAAGGAAGCCCAGGAATATGCCGTGAAATTCAGCACCGACACGCGTAATTCCCGCATTGATGTGGCCATGGCCCAAAAGAAGATCTGGGAAACCACCGCCAGCGGGCTGCCGCAGCTCAACGCCACCTTGTCTTATCGGGACAACCTGAAAATACCCACCACGCTGATCCCGGCCCAGTTTCTCGATCCGGACGCGGCCGCGGACGAATTCATCGGCTTGAAATTCGGCACCCAGCACAACACGACCATCGACGTTACAGCCACCCAGCTCGTGTTTAACGGTTCCTACATCGTGGCCCTGCGGGCAGCCAATGTTTACCTGCAGCTGGCCAAGAACCAGCAGGAGAAAAAGGAGATCGATATCCGCGAAACCGTGGCCAACACCTACCACCTGATCCTGCTGGCCGAAAAGAACCGGCAGATCCTGATCTCCAGCCTGGATAACCTGCGCCAAACCTGGCACGAAACGGCCGCCATGCATCAGGCCGGCTTCAGCGAGGCGACCGCCGTCGACCAGCTGCAACTGGCGGTCAGTGACCTGGAAAATACCCTGGCCACAACCGGGCGACAGATTGAAACGGTCTATCAGCTGCTCAAACTGCAGATGGGGCTGGACCAGGACCGTCCCGTCGCCCTCAGCGATACCCTGGCCTCGATCCTGGCCGGCATGGATACCGAGCTGCCGCCGCCACAGGGGTTTGATCTCACCCGTTCCATCGATTTCCGGGTTCTGGAGACCCAGGAAAGATCCATGGCCCTGATGCTGAAACGTGAAAAAGCGGAGTACCTGCCAACGGTCACGGCTTTCCTTAGCCTCAGCCAATCGGCCATGCGCGACAGGTTCAATTTCTTCAGCAAGGGAGAAAAATGGTTCCCGGCGGCCATTCTGGGCTTCAATTTGTCGGTGCCGCTCTTCACTTCCGGACTGCGCCCGGCCCGGGTCGCCCAGGCCAGGTTGGAACTGGAAAAAGCGCAAAATCTGAAAAAACAGGTGGCCGACGGCCTGAAACTGGCCATGGACCAGGCCCGTTCCGATTTTGCCGCCGCCCTTGAGCGGAAAAAAAACACCGCGCAAATGGTGATCCTGGCGCAGCGTATTTTCGACAATACGCGCAGCAAATTCAACCAGGGGCTTGTGACCACCATGGAACTGACCCAGTCTCACAACCAGTACCTCAGTGCCGAATCCAGCCATTCCCAGGCGGTGGTGCAACTGCTCGACGCCCGTATCCGCCTGGACAAAGCCCTGAATCAACTGTAAGGAAAAAACAATGAAAAAAAGCAGACTCCTATTTATTTTAATCGTTGTCATCACGGCCATGGCGGCTTGTCAGAAAAAGCAGGATAACGCATCCGCTGCCGCCGCCGCTCCGGCCCAGGCCGCTGCCGACCGGAATCTGTTGGTCGAAGTGAAGCATATGGCGCCCGAGAAGTTCGAGCATTTTTTTTCGGTCAGCGGTTCGCTGGAAGCGATCCAGGATGCCTTCATCAGCGCCGAGACCAGCGGCCAGATCAAGGCCATTCCCGTCCAGGAAGGCCAGCGTGTCCAGAAAGGCGAACTGCTGGTCACCCTGAATTCCGATATCACGCGCAATGCCGTGGCCGAGGTGAAGAACGCCCTGGACCTGGCGCGCACCGTTTTTCTGAAGCGCCAGGGACTTTGGGAAAAGAATATCGGTTCCGAGATCCAGTATTTGGAGGCCAAGACCAACAAGGAAACCCTGGAAAACCGCCTGCAATCGCTGCAGGCGCAGCTCGACCTGGCAGAGGTCAGGGCCCCGTTCACCGGCATCATCGACAGGATATTCAAGAAAGCGGGCGAACTGGCAGTGCCCGGGCTGCAACTGATGCAGCTGGTCAATCTGAAGCGCATGCGCGTCAACGCCGAGGTCGCCGAGACCTACCTGGGCAAGATCAAGCAGGGTGACCGCATCGAGATCACTTTTCCCACCTATCCCGACTGGCGACTGGAGGCCTCGATTTCCCGCATCGGCCAGGTGGTGAGCGCGAAAAACCGCACCGTCCTGGTGCAGGTCATCCTGGACAACCTCCAGGAAAAAATGAAGCCCAACATGATGGTTATCCTGCGCTGCCGTGATTTTTTCTCCCCGGCCGCCCTGGTGGTGCCCGCCATCGTGGTCAAGAACGACCTGGGCGGGATATACCTTTACACGGTGGAACAGGAAAACGGCCAGGTCGTGGCCCGCAAGCTCTATGTCTCCACCGGCCTGACCGACGGCAACCGCACCATGATCGTCGGCGGACTTGCCGCCGGCCAGCGGGTGATCGTCAACGGCTACAACCTGGTCAAGAACGGCATGCCGGTCACGGTCAAACGCTGAGCGTCCGGCGGAACACAGCATGGAAAAAAACGACCTGACCGAAAAAAAACTGGTCCGCGAGTTCCCGCCCACCACCTTCGCCCTGCAGAACCGCAACACGGTGATCCTGATGGTCCTGCTGCTGGTCCTGTTCGGACTGATGGCGTATCGGACCATGCCCCTGGAGCTCTTTCCCCAGGTTAACCTGCCTTATGTGTTCGTCAACACCATCTATGCCGGCAACTCGCCGGTGGACATCGAGAACCTGATCACCCGCCCGCTGGAAAAGGAGATCAATACGATCAATGGCATCAAGCAGCTGCGTTCGGTTTCCTCCCAGGACAACTCAAATATTTTCATCGAGTTCAACTCCGACGTAAAAATCGATAAAGCGCTGCAGGATGTCAAGGATGCCGTGGACAAAGCCAAGAGCGAACTGCCCAACGACCTGAGGGTCGATCCGATGGTCATCGAGCTGGATTTCAACGAATTCCCGGTCATCAACATCAACCTTTCCGGCGATTTCAGTGTCGACGAGATGAAGGACTACGCCGAAATCCTGAAGGACGAGATCGAAAACATTCCCGAGATCTCCAAGGTCCAGATCAGCGGGCTCAACGAGCGGCAGATCCAGATCAATGTTGATCCGCTGAAAATGGAAGCCTTCAGGCTTGGTTTCAACGACATCGAGAACGCAGTCATCGCCGAGAATACCAACAGCGGCGGCGGCGATCTGGTGGTGGACAAGACCACCCGCTCCATCCGCACCGTGGGTGAATTCAAGCGCATCGGCGAGATCGCCGATATCATCGTCAAGCAGGAGGACGGCAAGGATATCGTTTACCTGCGCAACGTGGCCGAAGTGGTCGACGGCTTCGAAGACCCCTTGAGCTACGCCCGGCTCAACCGCCAGCCTGTGGTCAGCCTGCAGGTGATCAAGAAGGCCCGTGAAAACCTGATCGTGGCCATCGACAAGCTGAACGCCGTGCTGGCCAAAGCCCGCGTCGGCAAGACCATCCCCGCCAACCTGAACATCACCCAATCCAATGACCAGTCGAAATATGTGCGCAGCATGGTCGGCAACCTGGAAAACAGCATCGTCATCGGGGTGATCTTAGTTGTGGGAGTCCTCTTCCTGTTTCTCGGCCTGCGCAACGCGCTTTTCGTCGGCTTTGCCATCCCCATGTCGATGCTCATCTCCTTCATCATCCTCAGCGCCATCGGCGCCACCGTAAACATGATGGTGCTCTTCGGGCTGGTGCTGGCCCTGGGCATGCTGGTCGACAACGGCATCGTGGTAGTGGAGAACATCCACCGCTTCATCGGCCAGGGCTATTCCTTGTTCGAGGCGGCGCGCTACGCCACCGGCGAGATCGCCGTGCCGATCATCACCTCCACCCTGACCACCCTGGCGGCATTCTTCCCGCTGCTGTTCTGGAAAGGCATCATGGGCGAATTCATGAAGCACCTGCCCATCACCCTGATCATTTCATTGAGCGCCTCGCTTTTCGTGGCCCTGGTGATCAATCCGGTTCTGGCTTCGCGCTTCATCAAGCGCGAAGGGGAGACGCGCCGGCCGCTCTGGAAAAAATCCAATCGCATCCTGGCCGTGATGGCCGGCCTGGCGGCTTTGTGCTACCTTGCCGGCTGGACCTCGCTGGGAACATTCGTCCTGCTCATGGCCCTGTTGGTCGTTTTCTACCAGCTTTTCCTCTATGACCTGAGCGGCTGGTTCCAGGGCAGGGTGATCCCGCGGCTGGAAGCCGGTTACCTGAAGCTGCTGCGCTTCACCCTCAAGGGTAAAAACTCCATTTGGAGCCTGGCGGCAGTGATCTCCATGCTCTTCCTCTCTGTCGCTTTTTACGGACTGCGCCATGGCGATGTCCAGTTCTTCCCGGTCAACGAACCCAGGTTCATCAATATTTTTGCCGAACTGCCCATCGGCAGCGATATCGAGTCCAGCAACGAGTTCATGTTCGGGCTTGAGGACAGGATCTACCAGGTGCTGCAGCCCGAAATGCCCTACATCGAGTCGTTCCTGACCACGGTGGGCAAGGGGGTGGGCGGCGAGAACGAAACTTCGGTCGGCAATACCCCCCAAAAAGGAATGGTCACCATTACTTTCGTGGACTACCAGTACCGGGACGGTTTGAAGACCTCGTCGCTGATGAAAAAGCTCAGCGCCGCCCTGCTCAACCGCTACCCCGGCGTGCAGATCCAGCTGGCCAAGAACCAGATGGGACCGCCTACCGGCAAGCCGGTGAACCTGGAGCTCAGCGGCAAGAATTTCCCCAGGCTGTTGCAGCTGGTTTCCGACGTGCAGGGCTACCTGGGCGAAAAGCATGTCCCTGGACTGGAAGGCCTGAAGATCGACATCAACATGAACAATCCCGAGCTGGTGATCCACATCGACCGTGACAGCGCCCGCCGTTTCGGCCTCTCCACCTCGCAGATCGCCGCCACCATCCGCACCGCCCTGTTCGGCAGGGAAGTATCCAAGTTCAAGGAGGGTGAGGAGGAGTACCCCATCGTGGTGCGCCTGGCCAAGGAGCACCGCGGCCAGGTGGCCGGCCTGCTCAACCAGAAGATCTCGTTCCGCAGCAATACCGGCGCCCTGATGCAGGTGCCCATCTCCAGCGTGGCCCGTTTCCAGTACGGCACGACCTTCGGGGCGGTCAACCGCCTGAAGATGGAACGCGTGATCACCATGTGGTCCAACATCATCGAGGGTTATAACGCCAATGCCGTCAACTCCCGCTTGCAGGAGCTGATGAAGCGATATCCCATGCCCGACGGCTTTTCCTACAAGTTTACCGGCGAGCAGCAGGAGCAGGCCGAGACGTCGTCATTCCTGGCCCGGGTGATGCTGATCGCCCTGGCCTTGATCTCCATGATCCTGGTCCTGCAGTTCAACTCGTTCGTCAGGCCGTTGATCATCATGATTACCGTGGTATTCAGCACCATCGGCGTCTTCGGCGGTTTGGCCCTTTTCAAGATGGATTTCGTCATCCTGATGACCGGTATCGGCATCATTTCCCTGGCCGGCGTGGTGGTCAACAACGCCATCGTGCTGGTCGATTACACCGATTTTCTCAAGGCCAACGCCAAAAAACGCCTGGGCCTTGACGAGGACGACGAACTTTCGCTGCCGGATACCAAGGATTGCATCCAGCAGGCCGGCCGCACCCGCCTGCGACCGGTGCTGCTCACCGCCATCACCACCATCCTGGGGCTGCTGCCCATGGCCGTCGGTCTGAACATCGATTTCGCCGCCTTGCTTTCGGAATTCAACCCTCACATCTACCTGGGCGGCGACAACGCTATTTTCTGGGGCCCCATGTCCTGGACCGTGATCTTCGGACTGAGCTTTACCACCGTCCTCACGCTGGTGCTCGTTCCCAACATGTATTACCTGAGTCACCGATTGAAGCTTGCTTTCAAAACCCGTTTTAAAAAAGAATAGATAAATGTTGCACGCAGAGGTAAGCCGTGCTAAAACTGTTTGGCCGGCGGCCGTACGCTGCAGGAGGCACCCATGAGCCAGGTGAACCGATTTGAATTCGAGGACCGGTTTTTGAAGGCTTTCATTTCCGACGGCATCGCCGTGTTGCGCGTCCAGGCCGACTCCATCGCCACCCTCACCGATCTGGCCGAAAGCGGCCGTTTCCTGGCGCTGTTTCATGAGGCCGAGGTCCACAACCAGGTCAGGGCGCTGCTGTTGATGGGCAACCCGGGCGGGTTTGCCGACGACGAGTACGAAAAGTTCATTTGCCATGAAGAGGCCGAACTCGGCCAGCCCGGCCAGGCTACCCATCTCAAAACCAAAGTCGTCCGCCATATCAACGTTCTGAACCGCATCGTCACCCAGATGGCCGATTTCAAGAAGATCTTTGCCGTCGGCCTGCAGGGCAGCGCCGTCACCCCTTTTTTCGGCGCCAGCCTGGCCGCCGATTTCCGCTTCGCCAGCCGGGACATGGTCTTCTCGCCGGCCCATTGCCGCCACGGCCTCCATCCCACCGGTGCCCTGCCTTATTTCCTGCCGCGCTACGTCGGCCAGGGCAAGGCAGCTGAAATTCTTTTCAAGGGCGAACCGCTGGCCGCTGCCACCCTTCTGGCCCTGGGCCTGGTCACCGAGGTGCTGCCGGCCGACGATTTCGAACGCCGCTGCATCGAGGCGCTGCAGCCCTGGTGCGCTTTGCCGGGCGAGGTGATCCTTTCAAGCAAACTTCTGCTCAACCACGCCAACCGCATGGGATTGAAGCGTTACTTCGATACCGAAGCGGCTCTTTTGCATTGATAGAAGACCGACGTTCTGGAATAGACGAACGATCGTGACGAGTGACGAGTAACAAGTAACGAGGAACAGCAATATGCCTGAAAATTACTTGACTTCATTTTCTTCCTTGGCACTTGTCACTTGTTACTTGTTACTATAGGTAACCCCTTTATTCAAGGTTGGACTTCGAACTTCAAACCCTAGCTTTTTTTAAAAAAGTCTATTGCAGCCCCGACGGCGTGCGCGGCGTGGAAAGAATATCGTAGAAAAGCTGCCATTTTTTCTTCAGGCTCTGATCCGTTCCGGTCGATTTTTTCATGTAATTCCCGATGATATCCCGGCCCAGGCTGTAGTTGATAATATAACTGCGGTACTGGTTCCAGAAATCGACCGATTTCGCAGCCCTGGCCGGTGACTCCAGGGCGTAGCGCTTCAGCCATTCTATCGCCTCTTCCCTGGAGATCCTGCCGTCAAGGTAGCCGCGGGCGGCCTCGTTTTCCGCATAACGCAGATCGGCGAGCAGTTTTTGGACTTCGGCGTATTTTGCGGCATGGCGCGGATCCAGGCCGGCCAGCGGGTACAGCACGTCCTTTTCAAATTTCAGCCTTTCTTCAGCGGGAAAGACCAGTTCCGCCCCGTAGTTGGCCGTGCCCTCGGCGATGAGCGACTGGGGGCTGAACAGGGGGTAGACGGTAAATTCGATCCAGCCCCTTTCCCCGACCAGCTTCTGCTCGAGCAAGGCGTTGTAGACATGGTGCCCCGGGTAACCCTCGTGCGCCGCCAGCCGCAGCGGGCCGCTGATGTCCATGGGCAGGTCGGTATTCACTTCGATGACGCTGAAGGCGTTGCCCTTGTACCAGTTGTAGGCGCCCCAGGACTTGTCCTTGACATATTCAGCCTGGAAATTCTCATTTTTCGGCAGCTCGATATAGGCCAGGGTGCGGCGGCGGCATTCGGCGATGGCCGCGTCGAATACGGCCGGGAGCTTGGCGGCGGGGATAATGAAATCCTTCCTGAGCGCCGCGATCCTGTCAGTGAGGCTGCCGCTCCCGGGCAATGCCACTTCCAGGGCCGCGATCGTTTTTTCGAATTCCTCCCGTGGATGTATCGGGGCTACGGCGTCATAGAATAATTTCGATTCCTGGTCAAAAGTGAATTTTTTCCCGGACAGCACGTCTATCTCCGCTTTCAAGGCGATCATCTGCTTGGCGAGGAATGCAACCCTTAGTTTTTCCAGGGGCGAGAGTTCACTCCTGGCGGCAGCGTCCAGGTTTTTCAGAATAGTGGCGGCTTTTTTCCTGAGGTCGGCCGCCGGGAAGCCCCGGCGCAAGAAACTGTCATCGTGTTTCACGACCCATTCTTCGGGCCCATAGTAGGCGTCGATATATCCCGGGGCGTATGCTCCCACGACCAAAGCAAGCTTGACATAATCTTCGGCCAACTGATCCAACGGCATGTTTTTCTTTGCAGAGGAAACGGCCGCGCTCAAGAAAGCGGCCAAAATGAGAACAATAAACAATGATTTTTTCATTACACACCTTCAGCACGGGATTGGTTTTTATTCATATTGCCATTCTAAAAGAAAATATTCGAAACAGCAAATTCCGACTCAAATATGGAAAAGTGGATCTTTTATCCCTTCACCGCCATAACAATTGTTCGCTGCCCTCAATGCTCGACGGATCAGGTTGGGGTAAAAAAAATTCAGTTGCGGATTTGGCTTCGGCCCTGAGCGCGATGCGCCTTTGCGAAGGAATGGTCAGTAATATATATCCAGGGCGCCCTTGGTCAAAATGAAACCGGCCGGCGCCAGGTTTTTGCTGTTCGCTTTGAACACCCCGGATGACATTTTTGACAAGTTGGCGGCCTGTTCATCTTCCGCAAACTTTTCAATGATGGTTTTGATGCTTTGGTACATGACAGGGGCCAGCAGGGTGCTGAAAAACTCGGGAAAGGCAGAGCCAAGATAGACCACGGTTTTGATCACGTCCAGTTTCACTTGACCGAGGACCACGCGGGGAAGCAAAACGATCTCGAAATGGAATTCGCGGTAGGGGAGATTGGCAACGATTTCCTTGCCCTTGACGCTGATGCGGATGCCGGCGGGCTCGACCTTGGCCAGTGTCTCCGTGATGAGGAAATTTCTGTTCTGGCGATACACTTGCGCCGCCAGCCCGTTGTCCTTGTCCTGCAGATTGATTTGCAGGATTGCTTCGCTCATTTCCAACCAGTACAGTTTCCTTGTCTGTGAATCGAGGACCGAGTCCCCGGGGGGCTCCGTTTTGCCGCTATCGCTGGTCAGGATGGCCCGGTAGTATTCGCAGCCGAAAACGACTTGGGGCGGCTGGCGTTCTTCCCAGTATAGAACGTGGAAAGACGCCCGCGGGCCGAATTCCAGCTGTTGCCATGCCTTGACCGGGCGATTGTCTTTGAGCACCACCAACCGCAAATTTCGCAGAGTTTGGTCCTGCAGGTTGGTCATTTGGATGCTGGCCGAGAGTTTTTTCCCGGCCAGGCGCCAGGGTTTGAAATCAATGACCGCCAAGGCTCCGGCCGGTGAATCGGTTTTGTTGGAAATTTGCCCGGTATTGAGCGACCAATTGTTGTTGGAAATGCGCTCGTTGCGGGGTCGTTCGATATAGGCACTCACCAGGAGCTCCCCGATCGGTACCTGATCAGCCGCCAGTTCGGCCGTGAAACGATTTTTTTCGCCAGGGCCGGGCAGATCATCCTGGGTGATGTTCACAGTGGCCAGTACTACCTGGTCGTCATTCTGAACAAAAAGCAGGCGGGAGTCGCTGTTGCTATAGCCCGATCCGATATTGGTTACATCGGCCTCCAGGTCAAAGAATGCCTCAAATTGGTCTCCATCGCGCTTCCAGCGCTTGCCGATGGAGAAAACGCTGACGACCAGGTCGGGGTTTCCGGCGGGGTGCAGCTTCTTTTCATCGATCTTGCGCGTTGCCTGGTTGTTGCTGACCCGGCATTCCCTGAGCGTCGTCGCCACCTGGAAGACGTAAGTCGTTTTCCGGCCGTGCAGGAATGAATCGTTGACGCTGTAGGTCCAGCGGCTGCCCGGGGCCATAAGAATGTCCCTGGTGCTGGCGCTCTGGATCACTTCGCCGTTTTTTTTCAATATCAGGTACAAGGAGGTTCCGGGAGGCACGGCCGCGGAGCCGACGTTTTCCAGGGTGGCTTCCACCTTGACCGTGTCCATGGGAAACTCGACCTGTAGGTCACCCAAGAGGGTGCTGACCAGGGTGGCGGTCAGGGAGGTCACCGCCACGTCGGGGCATGTGAGCGACTTGACCGGTTTTTCCTGGCTGGCAATGGTTTTGACATCCTTTTGCTGTGCCGGCAATGTCAAGGATGCGGCAACGAGAAGGGCCAGGGCAACGAAAGGCAAACTTTTTTTGAACATCACTCTTTCCTCTCCATTGCCGCTTATTATATATTGAAATGCAAGCTTTTGTCACCTATCAGGAAAATCCTGACATTTGTTGTCCGCTCAAATTGACATCCCCGCTCCTTTGAGGGCCGCGAACGGCCGCGCAGCGGTGAGCGCAATTGGTTTCGGCATCAGGTCTTGACTTGGACGGCTGGCTTATCTAGACTGAGATTAAAAATGCAATGAAAAAAAAGTTGCCGGTGGCCGGCGGAAAAAGAGGGGATTGGCGGGGGAAATTTCAGCAGGAGTGGCAGGCGCGGAGCGGCCGCGCAACGGGAAGTGCAAGAAAATTTATTGAACCATTTGCGGCTTGAAACGACAAAACAATATGATGGACAGCGATAGCATAAAAAAACTGTATGAAGGCGAACCGCAAGCGCTGGCAGAATTGTACGATGAATTTGGCGGCCGCATATACAAGTCTGCGCTTTTTCTGGCTGACAGCCGGGAGGAAGCCGAGGACATGGTCCAGGAGACCTTTGTCAGGGCCTTCAGAGCGATACGGCGCTTCGAGGGTCGATCTTCCCTTTACACCTGGCTCTACCGGATTTTGTTGAATGTTGCGCATGACCTGATAAGGAAAAAATATGTCCGGAAAAAATTTGCCAGCATGAACCGGGTTGAGGAATTTGCCGATCCGATCGAAAAACTGAGCGCAAGTATCGATCATGATCAATTCGCACAATCACTTAGAGCCGCCCTGGCCTGCCAGAAAATGAAGCACCGGCAAGTCATCGTGCTGCGGTTTTTCGAAGAGTTAAAGTTGGGTGAAATCTCAGCAAGGCTGGGCATCGGCATCGGCACCGTAAAATCGAGGTTGCATCATGCGTTAAAGGGAATAAAAAAATTGATCCCCAATATTGAACAATATGCCAATAGGCGCGACTAATGAAAT